>Ga0302275_10000880_pt1 | contig 33171 bp, 26 predicted proteins | sample III_Bog_N2_2_FD_200229 | JGI IMG/M metagenome (GOLD analysis project Ga0302275, IMG submission 200229) | Peat permafrost microbial communities from Stordalen Mire near Abisko, Sweden - III_Bog_N2_2 | ecosystem: Environmental > Terrestrial > Soil > Wetlands > Peat | place: Sweden: Abisko... | reverse complement strand
TCAGACGCTTACAAAATAACCGTGGGCTTCAGCCCCTGAGGGATGGACTCTTTCATTCTTGCTCGAACAATTGAGTTCTTCCGCAGCCTCTTCAGCCCGTGTATCTTAGCCGAAAACCGGTTGGCCTTTACAGGCTGCGGAAAATCTCAATAGGAGCCGCCGTTTTGAATGGGCACGACTTCAGTCGTGCCGCAAGTGCCACAGAATCACCGTGGGCTTCAGCCCCTGAGGGATGCATTCCTTCATTTTGATCCCGAGGTATGAGCTTTTCCGCAGCCTCTACAGCCGAGGCCTAACTCGCCATTAACGTACGGGATGAATCCCGTACCCTTCAATTCATAGAGTTCTTAGACTGGTTCTTAGAGCGATTATGCGCTCGATGTTTGTGATTAACTGCAACCAATTGCGGTAGGGCTGATGACGCTTGTGCGCTGGGCGGTTCCGATGTTCCAGCGGCCGGGGATCGGGCGAATTCGATGGCGGACGCCGCAGCGTTTATGGGGCTTTTTGGAGGAGAATCAAGAGAGCGATGGTTGTTAAGATTCGTGCTCTCCCACTCATTCGGTTGGAAGGGATGGCTGGGCCACCTGCCTGCAACTTTGTGTTGGCCCAAAGCTACCGGGATGCGCGAAAGCGATCGCTCGGTCGTCCACTCAGACTATTTCTCAGATTGCGATTTGAACAAATTCCTCGGTGCGATTCGTCTCTCGGTACGAATCTCGTTTCTGAGCAATCGCCGGCATGGTTGGATATTCATCATATGTTCGACCATCGAGAAGGCGTCCCGCCTTACCCTTATTTACCCCTCCCCATTGTTTGAAGAAGAAGGGAACATCGTAGCGACGGCACTGGCGCAAGATCTGCCTAACCCAGGAGGGATCTAGGCCACGGGCTCCGGGACCGCTCTCTCCGCCAACTATTACCCATTGAATCCCAGAAAGATCGATCTCGCCGAGATCCTCCAATAGGGGTTCGACCGATAGAAACTTCACCTTTGCGGAGCTTGCTTGCAGGTGTTCGATCCGAGCTAGCCCGTGCTTTTTATCTTCGACGCTTACGCCCCACCAGATGTTGTCCTTCGCTCCGGCAAATAGAAGATCGTCAGCGAGCATGGTTTGCATACGTTCCGATCGTTTGGTGAGCACCTGATAGACATGCCAGTCGGCCTCAACCATCACACTCACCACTTTACGAATGTAGTCTGAGCTGACACCTGCCTGAAAAAGGTCACTCATGGAATTGACGAAAACTTTCTTCGACGACTTCCACTTGAACGGATCGAGTAACTTTTCCGGTACAAGCCTTAGGTCAAAGCCTTGCTCGTACGGATGGCCAGGGACCCCACGGAACCGCTCAGCAAAAGTCTGAGCATAGCAGTGTTTACAGCCAGGACTAACCTTTGTGCACCCTCGAATCGGGTTCCATGTCGCATCTGTCCACTCAATTGACGAATTGGCGCTCACTGTGGACCTCCTTTGGGAAAATTACTTTCACGTGATCAGGAAAGGTCCGCTCGCCCTTTTGCATACGTCGCTTAGCAGCTGGAGGATCAGCCTGCACCTTTCCAGCACTTTCCAGATTGTTCAAAGCACGCTTATAGTTGCGACTGATGAACGGACGCCCCACATTGTGCTTCTCATAGATGTCTTGCATCGTTAATGTCTTGCCCGCAAATTGGTGCAGCAGTTCTTTCTCCAGATCCTCCAAGGGTGTAGTCAAGTTAAAAAGCAATGGGAACCTTTCGGAAGCTGGGGAATACCGGAAAGAAGGAACCCCTTGATCGGCCTCCGAACTTTCCAGCGCCATGATGCCCTTCATGATTTCGTACCCTCTGAAGGCTTTGCTTACATAGATCAAATGGTGAGTAGTGCGTGAACCTTTCTCGTTCCTAAATGTGAATGGTAGTACGAACTGCCCTCCCATCTCCTTTAGTGCTTCAGCGAGCTCCTCGACAATGAGAGTTTCTCTCTCCTCAGGGCTCAGCCCGATCAATTTCTTGCGCACTTGATCAGCTCGATCCTCTCCGAATAGCACGTTCATGTGATCTCGTACCGCTTCATTGGGTAGCCCCATACTCACCCGGTTGTAATTGAAGAAGAAGATGCAGTCACAGCCCCAGTTCTTAAGGACGGAGTTGATGAGTCCGAGAGATAAGCCTTTGTAACCCCACGGATCGACGAAAAAGAATGTAGGAACCATCCGCATACGGTTGAACAGTTGAACTATCTCGGTTCCCACCTCTTGGTTTGCAATCTGAGGCTTGTACTTCATCCTCTCAATCCCAGGTAATTCACTGATCGCTTTTTCAAGTTCCCCAGCGTTTTTTGCATCCTTGTCGTTGAACAGCGTAACAAGCATTTGGCTCATGTCCCGGTCAGCTATCGCTTGCTCCAGAATCCTCAGCGGCGTTGAAATAGTCCCGTCCTTGTACCTTCCAGGTCCCGCGAAGAGATCGATGTAGGCAATCCGATTGTCGTGTTGCTTCGCTGTCGGAATGATGACTTTAGCCCACGCCCAAAAATACTTCGCGATTATCCGGGCTTTGATGATGGACTGCTCACGAGATTCATCGAAAAAACTCTGATCCACAGTGTATCCTCCAAGGCGAATGAAAAGCAAAGACATTGAACTTGAGAACACACGCCAGGGTGCCTTTTCGGTCAACCAAGCTTAGCGCCGGAGGATCATTAGCGACGAAAGAAATCGCGCTGCGTTGTTGCATTATTCGGAAGTCCAGAAAGAGGGGCGGGATAATTGGAAGTCTAGGATTAAAGGCCGCAAATCGGAGATCACTCATCAATGACGCCTCGGTGAGCGCATTATTCTCCGACCTGCCCCTCGAAGAGCAGATCGGTCGTGATATGTCTTAGTGCTGTATCCGGAGCGCCCGCGCGCAACAGTTCAAGCCGGCATGGCGGAGGTTTTTGGCGGTTGGGGATGGCGCGCGCGGTGGCTTGCGGCCGGGACGCGGTCTTTCAATATGGGTGGGTTTGTGGGGGTCGGGGATGAGAGTCTTAGCTGACCCCTGCGGCGGCGTGCCGGGCCGGTCCTGATAAGCAGGGTCCCGATTGGGGTTCGTGGTTTCCCGGGTCTCGCACATGACCGTGCGATCAGAGATCCAGCAAGCTGCGGAAAAAGGAGACGTTTCAGACGAGCTTCCCCAGGGAAATCGCACAAAGAAACCTGCTGACAAAAGAATCTCAGAAATCTTCCCGGAGTTTGCAGTCCAATTTGTGAAAACGGGCACAATCAAATCTATGGCATCCACCGCACCACAAATACCGCAGCGCACCCCCCCGCCTCGTCGCCGCACCCCAACCCACTTTTGCCGCAACCCCGCAAAAATAAAAGGATTAGGTCAAAAACACCCGCTTCGCCCCACCGAAACAAAGAACTTACAACCTTTGCCGCCGGTGAGAATCCGGGGCAGCCTTGAGGGACTCGCCGGGCGGCAGCATGAGCTCACCGCGAGCAACCATTCTGATCTCCAGGCAGCCCGCCGACGATCACCAAACGTGTGGTTCGCCTGAACATCTAGCCAGCATGGGGGCTGGCGCATTCGCACTCCGGCAGTGCGGTGTCGCTCAAGACCAGATCGGCTGTGGCAGGTAAGCTGCCTCCAGAATTACAGCCCATCGGCGGCGCTAGGAGTATGGTTGTGATGTTGATACGGTTACTCCGAAAGGCGCTTTATGCGGCGCAGATCGTTTCTCAAGGGGGCAGGAGTTGCTACCGTCGTCGTTGTGGGCGGTGGAGTCTGGCGCGCCTACGATCAGGGCGTCTTCAGCAGCGGTCAAGGACCGGCTTACGAACCGTGGAAAGACTGGCGTAACAATTCCGAAGAGGGAGCCCTTGCGCTGGTGCGAGCCGCGATTCTAGCCGCGAGCCCACACAACACACAGCCTTGGCTCTTCAAGGTGTCGAGTTCCTCGATTGAGTTGTATATCGACACGAGGAGAAACGTCGGGGCGCTCGATCCATATCTGCGCGAAGAGCACATCGGGATGGGCTGTGCTCTCGAGAACCTGATGCTAGCTGCGGCTGCCAATGGTTACCAGGCCACAGCGACATTGCTTCCAGGCAAGCTTGGGCCGATCCCTGCCGATCCCGGACCGCAGCTCTTGGCACGCGTAGATCTCAACGCAGGCAAGCGCGAGGAAAGCGAGTTATACGATGCGATTCCACGGCGCCATACCAACCGCAGCGCCTTTCTCCCCCAGAATCCGATCCCGCCACAACTCATCGACTCTCTGAGAAGCCTGGCAAGCGACGATCCGAATGTCAGGATCTTTCTTTTTACGGCGGAGGCAGACCGAAAGAAGATTGCGGAAATAGGCTCCTCGGCAAACACCGAAATCTATTCCGACCCGGAGGTAGATCGCGGCAGTCAACGATGGATTCGGGCCAGGTGGAGCGATGTGCAGAAATACCGCGACGGTCTTACGATCGATGCCTGGGGGCAGCCTCCGATCGCGACTGGAATCGCCAAGATGATGCCCTCGGCGATTCTAAGATGGGCCGCATCGCGAGGGCCAAAGGATGGATACTCTCGCCTGATGCTGAGTGCGCCCCTGATCGGCATTCTTGCCGTGCATGACCGCTATGACCGGGAAGACTGTTTGCGCGCAGGGAGAATCTGGCAGCGGGCGCATTTGCTGGCCACCGCTCGCGGCCTGGCCGGGCGCCCCTGCAACGAATCGGTGGAAATGGTCGACCATGAAAGGACGCTGCAAAAACCGGCGCTGCGGGCTAGCCTGCTTTCTGAAATCCTGGGTGACGCCACGTGGCAGCCGGCCTTTGTTTTTTATATGGGTTATCCGAAGTGGACTGCACACGCCAGCCCACGGCGGCCGATTGAAGAGGTGGTTCTTTGACGCTCGGCTCTGAGTAATTCCCAGTTCGGCATCATCCAACATAATTCCCGGCGCATCGTCGCCGATACTTCTCCAACCCCGGCTGGCGCCTGCTAGCGGCTCCGGACAGGCCCAAAACATTGCATCGAGTGCCTTCTCGTCCAGGCCGTAGCCTAGAGATCGTACAACTCGCGCCTCGGACGGCAATCCCTCTTCAGTCACGACAATGTGAACCGCTACCATCCCTGAGATGCGCCTTTTGAACGCTTCCGTTGTGTACTGAGGAGTCGGGGCACTCAGCGGAATCGAGGGCCTCACATTTGAATGCGTGGTCGGGTGCTCAATCGGGACGGGAGCCTGCTTGCCTCCAACAAAAGGCACCCAGACTATAATCCGTGTCGGTACAGGCTTTCGATCAAGTTTGCCGGGCTCAAACTGCGAGTGCCTGACGGCTTCGATCACCGCCTCATCGTATGGGCTTGCATGATGGTTAGCCATTTCAATCGTCCCCGGAACGCCGTCTGCCCCGGCGACGGCACGGAATGCACAAACGCGCTCTAGGCCCACTAGTCGCGAATGATTTGGAGGAATTGCAACAGTCCCATGAGTTCGCTTGGCGAGTTCCAGCTTTTCGCCAAACGTGTACACGCCGTCTTTATGCGGCAGGACGGCCCCAATCTGTCCCCAGGCACCCGTCATCGCCAGTAGAAGCCCCAGTGCACACCCGGTCTGTTTTATCCTGATTGGCTGACTTACCCGCGTCGATTCAAAAGAGAGGATCGGATTGTCGTCTCGGTGGTCACAGGATTCTCTCATGCGTCACCCTTTGGTCTGGTGCTCGGAACGCCGATCCTCCTAAGAGAAGGTTTTCAAGGGCTTGCATTCCCTCAGTGGCTAAAGCCCATTTCTCAATTCACTCTTAACATACGGGATGAATCCCGCACCCTTCGATCCACAAAGTTCTTAGACAGGTTCTAAGAATCTTCAACCCCGGGCAACTTGGCCACAAAAACCCGCGCGTGGCCGCGTGTTCTAAACTAGTGGGTTCCATCTGGAGTCTTATTTCATGCCCGCTCCCGCCGCTTCAATCGATCGAAAACACCTGCCGTCTCCCGCCCTACGCCGCTTTGCATGGGGCGTGCTGACCTACTTCATCGCGGTCATTCTTTGGGGAACGCTGGTGCGCGCCACCGGCTCGGGCGCCGGCTGCGGCGCCCATTGGCCACTCTGCAACGGCACGGTCATGCAGCACTCGGCACGCGTCGATACCATGATCGAGTTCACGCACCGGATCACCAGCGGCATCTCGCTCATGTCCGTCGTCGGCCTGCTCGTGTGGACCTTAGCCGGCACAGTCCGCGGCCACCTCGCCCGCGCCGCCGCCGTAGCCTCCGTATCGTTCACGCTCCTTGAAGCAGCTCTGGGCGCATTGCTCGTCAAGCTGGGTTATACGGCCCAGAGCCAGTCACCCATGCGACCTGCCTTTCTCGCCCTCCACCTGGCCAACACGCTGCTGCTGCTGGCGGCTCTTACGCTGACGGCGCACTTGCTCAGCCGCAGCAAAGGCTATCTGCGCGGCAGTGTGCGGTTGGTCGCTCCCTTTGGGGCGGTGGTTGCGGTATTGGTGGTGATGGTTGTGGGCATCACTGGTTCGCTGGCCGCCCTGGGCGACACGCTGTTCCCCGCGTCTTCACTGGGGCTGGCGCTGGCACAGGATTTCTCCGCCACCAGTGGATGGCTGGTGCGGTGGCGCTGGATGCACCCAACCGTTGCATTTTTTGCCAGTATTTTTCTCATCTGGCTGCTGGTCCGCGCAGCGCGGCACACAACCCATTGGGACAATCGCCGCCTCTCCGCGCTGGTGCTCGCGCTGCTCGCAATCGTCTATACGCTGGGTGTGCTCGATGTAGTTTTGCTGGCTCCGCTTTGGGTCCAGGTAGCTCATCTGCTTGCGGCAGATTCGCTATGGGCTTCGCTGGTCGTACTCACCGCCCGCGTCACACTGGTGCCGCGGGAAGCAAGTTAGCAAGCCGCCAAAAAGGCCCCGATCAGGGCCTTTTCTATTCCCTATTCCCTATTCCCTATTTTATTTCACCAGCACCCCAGCCGCCGCATAGGTGCTGCCTTCTACGATTGCTTCTGCGAGCACCGGCAACTCCGGTGTCGGGGTTAGGTTTTCGATGACGCCGTCGCACAGGATCACGGTGTCCTCCACCTTCCCGCCGCGAATGCTCGGATTCCACGCAAAAGCCTGGTTGTTGACCAACACTTCACTCCCCTGAGGCGTAGCAACCCATTCGCGCTCGCCGTATCCGGTGGGCCCGCCCTGGTGATGGAAACGCTCTTCGCCTGGGAATCCTTGAGCCCCATACGCAGCCTGCGCCACCTTGAATAGCTCGGCGGACGTCGCGCCCACGCGGCTCGCATTCAGCAGCGCTGCGTTCACCTGAGCAGAAGCGTTGAACCGGGCCGCAAGCTCTTCCGGCAACGCGCCGAAGTGAATGAACCGTGTTATGGAAATGACCAGTCCCCACTTCCTCGCGCAGAGATTCAGCATGCCGTACTGCTTCAACCGCTTTCCGCGCGGCACCGCATGCTTGTACTTCAAGATGCGGTCATCCACGGCATAAAGCGCCACCGAAGGCAGAATGCCCCGCCGCAACAGCCCAGCGGCGGTAATCGCCTCCAGGTCAAACTCACTCAGTCCCGGCTCAACCTCATTGAGCGCTTCTACCGTAGCCGCTGCGGTCTCAGCGCCCAGCCAGCGATAGCGCGCAATTTCGCTCTCGCTCAGCGCCGCGCGCAGCGGATAAAGATTCACCAGCGTCTGGCCCGCTCCCGGCGTATCGGACCCTACCGGTCCCCCCGCCAACTTCGCCGCAGCCGCGACCGTATCGTCCCCCCACCAGGGAAAGAGAACCGGCTCAAAGTCCAGTGCGCCGAACTCCTCATCGTGCAGGCGCGGAGCCTCATTCTCGGTGGTGAGGTAATAGCGCTTGCCCGCCGCCGTCACCAGCAGCGAAGCCACGCCCGTTTCGGCCGCCGTGCACACGATCAGTTCAACCGCGCCGCCCGTCACCCAGGCTACGTTCTCATTGCGCCGGATGAGAACACCAGCCAGCCCTTGCGCCTTCAGCCATTCCACCAATTGCTCGTGCTTGACTTCCAACTCCGCATTCCATGCGGCTTCTGTTACCAGGGTCGCACCATTCACTACCAGGCTCTTGCCAATTCTCTTGCTCATGATTGCTCCCAAAGAACCCACGGGCCAGATTCGTGCTAACCCACCCTTGCGCCAGAACAACCGCGCAAGGATGGGGCACGAAGGTTCTTTCTGTTCCCTATTCCCTGTTCCCCGCTTTTGTCAGTCTTCCAGCGCCGGGTGGTGATGGCTCTCCCAGCCCATATAGCGGGCGGCCTCGTGAATGGCCTTCGAAACATCGCTAAAGTTAGCCGCGACGTGATGCTCGAAGCCTTCGCGGCAAATGTACTTAAGCAGTTTCTGCAGTTGCGGAATCTCCGCCACGCCCGCGCCACCGAATGTTTCCAGAGGGTCGTCGGTGAACTTGCCAGGGCCCGTGTAACCGCGAACCACGCCGTGCCGGTCGTCAGTCGAATAGCGTGCATAGCTCATCGCACCCGCCTTCACGCGGCCCACGCACGTGCCAAAGGTATTCTCCTTGCCTACCGTGCCGGCAATGATCGCCTGGTAGTCCATCCTCACATCATTGAAGAAGTGCTTGGGCAAATTGGAGCAGTGGAAGCACACGCACTTGTCGGGGTGGCTGCCGTAGTTATTGTTCCAGTCAAGCAGCGCCGAAGGGGTGCCCGAGGCCAGCGCAAGCATGTACATGCTCAGCGTGCCCGGTACATCCGTTTCGCAAGCGGAAGGAATCAGGTTGTCGCTCATCATGCTCATAATGGTGCAAGGCACAACGCCGAAGAACTCTTCAAACGAAGTCCAGCACTGTACCGCGCTGATGGTCACATTGGCCTGCTTCATCCAGCCGTCAAGCACCGCGCCCAGCTTGGCCATCTTCAGCAGCGCCGCATCGGGAATCCCACTGGTAGTGACATAGCTCTTGATCGAAGCCAGCTTGGCCTGCGTCGCATCGTCCGTGTCCTTCAAGCGATTGATGCGCCCAAAAACCTCTGACAAATCGAGCGTCTCGATGGTGATGCCGCTGGTCTCGAGGATGCGCTCCGAGTAGCGCACCGTATTGAAGGCCGTGGGCCGCGCGCCGATGGCGCCGATACGCAGATTCTTGAGTCCCTTCACCACGCGGCAAACCTGAGAAAACCATTCGAGATCGGCGGTAAACTCAGCCGAGCTCAAGCTCTCCGTGTGCAGCGTCGTCAGCGAATAAGGAATCCCATACTGCATCAGGTTGTTGCACGCACTCATCTTGCCGCAAAAGCTGTCGCGGCGCGTCGCGATGGTCATGGCATCGGAGCGGTCCGGCGTGGCCTGCACCAGCACTGGCACCTTGAGCCCGGAGAGGCGAATGGCGTCCACAATGCCGCGCTCTTCGCCAAAGTTAGGCAACGTGATGATGATGCCGTCAATCTCGTCCGCGTGTTTCTTGAATAGCTCCGCGCACTTCTTCGATTCGGCGTAGGTTTCCACCGCGCCGTGTTTCGAATCCTCCGGCCCCAGCACGATTGGCTTGGCACCCGCTGCATCAAGCACGGAGATGATCTCGTCGCGGCCCGTCTTGGCCAGGTGGTCAGGAAAAAATCCGCGATTGCCTACCACAACCCCAAACGTCATTGTTCGATTCGCTGCCATGTCCTCAACTCCCTCGATCTTTGCCGCATCCGCGGCTTCATTGCGCCTGCGCACGGTCCCGGCAAACCGTCATTCTTCCGGAATACCCGCCACAGGAAGTGTTTTCAACTGCACCTCGCGCCCGTACGGCAAGGCGCGCCCACGACTCCGCCATCGGCCGGAACAACTATTTGGCGCGTCCCGGACGAAACTTGACCACATACAACACCCCGAGAAGCGCCAAAACGCCGCCCCACCAGACCGGCGTGTGCAAGTTGGTCAACTGCACCAGCGGCGGATAGCTCGCCGTCTGCCATTCGTAGATGCCATAACCGAAAATCATCACGCCGTAGATCAACAACAGCACTCCAATGAAAAACCAGATGGGAATTCCGGAACCATGCATATCTTGTTACCCTTTCCTCTCTCGCTACCAGAACAGAATGTTGAGTGCCGCAAAGATGCACACCGCAAGCACGGCCCAGAGATACACGTTCTTGTAAAACGGAACCGGATCTTCCTTGGGCAGAATGGTTGCCCCATAGACCAGCCCATCCAGTTCCGCCAGCGGCTTGGGTTTGGTGAACAGGCTCACGACGAAGATCACAATCACGCAAATGAGGAACGCCCACAGCGCCCGGTAAAGGTTCTCGGCCATCGGCTTGGCATCGGGCGATAGCGCCACGGAAGCCAACTCGGCGGGATTGAACTTGACCCAGACAAACAAGCTGACCGAAGTGACGATGCCGGTAAGCAGGCCCAGGAAGCCTGCAGGCGCGGTAGCCCGCTTCCAGAACATTCCCATCAAGATGGCGCCCAGCAGGGGCGCAATAAAGAAGCTGAAGAGCGCCTGCACATAATCCATGATGCCGTGCGCGTGCATCACCAGGTAGGCCGCGCCAATCGAAACCGCCACGCCTATCAGGATCGACAGCCTCCCCACCAGCACATAGTGGCTGTCGGAGCCCGTTTTGTTGATCAGTGGCTTGTAGATGTCGTAGGTCCACACCGTCGAGAAGGCGCTCACGTTCCCCGCCATGCCGCTCATAAAGCCGGCGATCAGCGCCGTGATGCCCAGGCCCAGCAGTCCCGGTCCGCAGTAGCGCACCAGCATCAGCGGCAGAGCCTCGTTGTAGCTGTGCAGTTCCGTCCCCGGAGCGCCGCTCAGAACGCTTTGCTGGTAGGCCGCTGGGAGAGTGGACTTGGTCGCCATCGCGGTCGAACATGCGCCCGCATCTACCACCTTGTCCTCTGAACTGCTAACGGCGCAGGACTTGACCACGTCCTCGCCCACCAGTTGCCTGCGGCTGCCATCGGGGTTCTGCAGCAGCACCAGGCCCAGCAGACCAGGCAGAATGACGATGAACGGAACCGCCATCTTGAAGAACGAGCCAATAATCGGAGCCATGCGCGCGGCCCTCAGGTTGTGCGCCGCCAGCACGCGCTGCACCACCAGAAAGTCCGTCGTCCAGTACCCGAAGCTGATTACGAATCCCAGGCCCAACACGATCCCCGTCCAGTGAACGCCCATCGGGTTGGCTGAAAAATGTCCTGTGTCGCGCCACAGGTGAAAGTAGCTGTCCGAGTGCATGTTGGTGATGATCCTGGCCTTCAGTCCAGTCCATCCGCCCGCCTGCATCAGCCCGAGGATGGGCACCAGCAGCGCGCCCGCCCAGATCAGCACGAACTGCAGAACTTCATTGAAGATGGCCGAGCGCAACCCGCCCAGACCCACATAGACTGCAACCGCGACCGAGGAGACCAGGATGCTGAACGTGATATCCCACCCCAGCACAACCTTCATCACCACCGCCATGGCAAACATGTTCACGCCGCTCATCAGCACCATCTCGGCGGCAAAGGAAATGGCGGCAAGTATGCGCGCGTGCTCGCCGAAGCGCAGGTGCAGATAGCCAGGCACCGAATGCGTCTTCGACACGTAGTAGAACGGCATCATCACCAGGCCCAGGAAGAGCATGGCGGGGATAGCGCCAATCCAGTACCAGTGTGTGGCCAGAATGCCGTACTGGTAGGCCGACCCCGCCCAGCCCATCAACTCCAGCGAGCCCAGGTTGGCCGAAACAAAGCTCAATCCCGCAATCCAGGCCGTCATTTCGCGACCCGCCATGAAAAACTCTTCGCTGGTGTTGGCCTTGCTCTTGAGGTAAAAGCCGATCCAAATCACCATTCCGAAGTAGACGGCGATGACCACCATGTCGAGCAGACTCAGATGCGCCAGCGGCGCGGTGCCGAGAGCTAAAAGTGTCGAGAAGGGGGCGAAAGAACCGGCGGCGAGTGTAGCTGGGACAAATCCGAACATTGCGTCACCTTAAAGCGGGTGAATTCGTCCTTGAAGCCTGCGGACGTTCGCCCCTAAGTAAATGGCTTTACTGCTGTGCTTGTCAAGCGCCGAGCCAACTCATTCAAAAAGTGCGTGCGGACCTTTCTCTGATGCAAAAGCGTCAGAGTCTATGGTCTGGACGGCGCCACGTTTCGAGAAAGCGTTTACCGGACGAAGTGTAGCACATTTTATTTCCGTCCACCCTAGCCTTTTTCAACCGATCGAAATGCCGTCACTCTGTGGCACCCGATTCGCTCAGAAATGCAACCGTTTTGCTCTCTTTCCCCGGAAACAGCCGTGCGTACCCCAGCGGCGTACACTCCACAACTTCGTACGGCCGTTCATAGTGACCAGGGAGCTTTACACGCAACGACAGATCTGCACCCGTCAGCACGAGAAACTCCACCACCGGCAGGCCCCAATCGTAGAACTGCGTCGCGGCATGAAAGACGGGCGTCTGGCCGCCGACACCTGCTTCATCCAGAGTTGCCGGAGCATTGACATCCGCACCTCGCTCCACCAGTATTTTGGCAGCCTCCAGGGTACCGTACTCGGCCGCCACGTGCAGCAAGGTGGCTCCGCGCAGAATCAGTTGCCTTGCGCCGGTCGAGCCGAAGTCCAATTCAGGAAAACGCTTGTCCACCAGCGATGGATCTTCGTCGAGACGCTCGGCAAGCAGATCGATCCGGCCACGAAGCAGATCCAGAACCGGCGGCATGTTTCTGCGCGATGCACAGCCCGCTTCAATCAGGAGGTCGATGCACGTTCCGAGCTGCGTCGATCGCGAGTAGGTTCCGATTACATAATCCAGCGCCGAGTCGGGATGTTTGCGTCCTGGCTTGCCGCAATTAGGATTCGCTCCATGATTCAGCAGCCACTTCAGCGATGCCGGTTCCACGGTCTCGCAGGGCGCAAAAATGATTGGGAAGTGTCCATTCCACTCGGCATTCACATCGGCGCCATTTCTGACAAGTAGCTCCATCATCGGAATCCTGCAGTCAACCAACGCGGCGCGCATCAGAGGGCCATCTCCGCCCTGGTGCACGTTTGACCCGTTGTCGATCATCCATTGCGCCATCTCGAGGCGCGTGGCTGTCGGCGGCTCCCACGGAACGCGGCACTCGGCGACCCAGGTGAGCGGACCGTTCCTGTTATAACCCAGCGGCGCTTGATGGAGCGCTGGATTGCGGGTCATCAAAGCCATTACCTGCTTCAGGTCATTGCCATCGATGGCCTGCTTCAGGTCCGCGACCTCACGCATTGAAGCCTCAAGGGATTCCACATGAGCCTTCAGCTTCGGCCAACTGGCAAAACCATAAAGGCGTGCAACCTGAAATTGCGCGGCAGTGATCGTCGCAACTAGACCCGTTTTCACGAGGGCTTTTGCCTGGTCTTTTAGATGGCGGAGATTGGGACAGTCGGGGAGCGGACGCGGATCTGGTTGGGGATCGATGGGCATGGCAGCCTCCTTTCAGAATCACTGCCCGTTGTCCGCAATCCGGGCCGAAAGAAGGTGCGCACAGATTGAGTTGAATCAGGGGGGCTTGAAGCCCTTTCCGCGGACCGGATGCGTCCCTCTCGCACAAGAAATCGTACCAGAATTTCAATTGTGTACGCCATCTTCGCGACCGCCGGCACAACCTGTCTAGCACTCTCGATTTGCGGCCTTCGAAGCGCATTTTCCCTTGTCTTCGCAGCCATTCAGCGATACCTTGAGATATGGGACCCCTTTTCTCCGGCCTCAACCCTCGTAATATCTCTTCTTTCGTTGCGCACCCGCGCAAAAGGGTGTTCCCTGCTTCGCCCATCCTTGCACCAAGGAGTCTTGCCCATCATGACATCGCCTGTTGTTGACCCCATTGGTTGTAGCGGCTTCTCGCGCCGCACCTTCTTCCGCTTTGCCGCTGGCGCCTCGGCGCTGGCAACCGTGCCCATCCTCACTGAAGCCCACCTCGCCCTCGCCCAACGCCCCCATTTCTCCGATCCCAACAAAGGCATTCATATCGACGCCAATGAGAATCCCCTTGGCCCCTGCGACGCTGCGCGCCAGGCCATGATCGATATCGTTCCCAAGGGCGGGCGGTACCTGATGGAAATGGAAGAGGACCTGACTTCGACCTTTGCTAAAATCGAGGGCCTCGATCCCGCCTCGGTTATGGCATTTGCAGGATCCAGTGAGCCGCTGCACTACACCGTGTTGACGTTTACCGATAAGAGCAAGCCGCTGGTGGTCGCCGACCCAGGCTATGAAGCGCCCATGTGGGCCGCGCAGATTGCCGGCGCGGATGTCATCAAGGTGCCGCTGTCCGACCCCAAGGGCGCGGCCTCGCACGACATAAAGGCCATGCTCGCCGCCTCGTCCACACCCGGCGTCATCTACATCTGCAACCCCAACAACCCCACGGGCACATGCACCTCCCGCGCGGACATCGAGCACGCCGTCGCCAATGCGCCCAAGGACACAATACTGCTGATCGACGAAGCCTATATTCACCTTTCCGATCAGCCGCGTTCGCTGGATTTTGTGAAGGATGGCAAAAATGTCATCGTATTGCGCACCTTCTCGAAGCTGTATGGAATGGCCGGAATCCGTATGGGGTTTGCCATTGGACGACCCGACCTGCTGAAGAAGATTTCAATGCATGGCGGCTTCAACTCTCTGCCCATTACGGCAATAGCCGCAGCCAGGACCAGCCTGCTGCAAACGGATCTGGTGGCTTCGCGCAAGAAGATCATTGGCGACGTACGCGCCGAAACACTGGCATGGCTGAAGAGCGAGGGCCATGCAACCACGCCGTCTGAGAGCAACTGCTTCATGCTCGAGACCGGCCGTCCTGGCAAGGAAGTGCTCGCGGCCATGGCAGCCAGGGATATCTACATCGGCCGCATCTGGCCCGCGTGGCCTACCCAGGTACGCATCACCGTCGGCACTCACGACGAGATGCTCGCCTTCCGCAAGGTATTCAAGGAAGTCATGGCCAGCAATACCGCCGGCCTGGTCCCTGCGCCCTTACCCGGCAGACTCGCCGAGCGGCCGTTCACGCATAAGTCGTAAGGGAAAATGCCGGGAATCAGCCCACGTTTTCAAGCGAATCGGACCAAAAAATGACTACAACTGGATGGAGGGGCGAACCACGGAACAGGCTTTGCCCCGATCATCTGAGCTTTGTACGCCTGCGGGGCCCGTCAAACGGGAGTAGAACAATTCGCTTGAAAGAACAGTCTTCAAACCGGCGCGGCCTCTGTGCGACGTATGTGGCCTTCCTGGCGTTGGTGCCGTACTCTGTGCTGGCATCTGCGCAACAAACGCAACAGGCGCCGATGGATTTTGCCGACCACCAGGGCTACACGTCGCTGTTCGATGGCAAAACCCTCGCCGGTTGGGACGGCCAACCTGGCCTGTGGCGCGTGGAAGACGGTGCGATTGTGGGAGAAACAGTCAAGGAGAACTATCCTCCCTGGGCCTTTCCCAACACCAATCTCATCTATCGCGGAGTCACGGCAAAGGACTTCGACCTGAAGCTCGAAATCAAGGTTGAAAAAGGTGGAGGGAGCGGCATTCAGTACCGCAGCAGCGTCGGCCCGCAGCCCGGCCAACCGCCCGGAAAGGCCAACGAAGGCCGCGATCCGCGTTGGGCGATGATCGGCCCGCAAGCCGATTTCTGGTTCCCCGTCGACGAGAAGGCGAAAGACTATAGCGGCCAGCTCTATTCGCAGAACACCTCGCTGGGCATCATCGCCTGGCGCGGCCAGGTGGTCGAGTCGCTACTCGGCAAACGGCCACAACTGGTGGGGGACATCGGCGATCGCAAAAAGTTGGGCGCTTTTGTCAAAGACGGTGAGTGGAATCAGTACACAATCATCGCGCGCGGCAATGTGATCCTGCACATCCTCAACGGCCAGCTGATGGCCGTGCTGGTAGACGACGATCCGGCCTCGTCCAACAATGTCTCCGGGCTCTTCGGCTTGCAGATAGAAGGCGTGCCCTGCAAAGTGTCGTTTCGGAATCTATGGCTGAGAAAAATCAATTAAAACAGACCCAGCATTGCTTTTCGATTCGTTTAAGCCCGTTGCAGTTCAAATTCACAAGCAGTTCGACCCAAGAAAAACCCCCGCTGCGCAGCGGGGGTTTTATTGTCACTGAAGTTTTGATTGAGACCACTCCATCGACCGTCAATTCTCAGCTGTCGATCGCAAACTGACAGCTGAAAACTGACGACCGATGACTGCATTTAGAAAATGATTTTCAGCGCAAACTCCGCATTCAGCGGCTCGCCCGGACCAATGCCTGGGTTGCCAAGGTACGGCCCAAGTGTCGATCCGATCTGTCCGCCCTCGCCTGCACTTGGGAAGCCTACTGGAGCCAGATTGATGCGGTTGAAGATGTTGAACACATTCACGCTGAACTGCGTACCTATCCGTTCGGTGATCTGTGTTGTCTTGAAGAAGGCCGCATCCACCGCGTTGTATCCGGGGTTATAGTTCTGGCCGCGGCGCGTGGGCGAGTACGTACCCGCTGACGCATCGACAAAGGCGGTGGGGCTGAACCACTGTACCACGCCGTTGTTGATGGCGTGCGAGACACCGGCTTTCGGATTCGAAACCACCTGCACCGCGCGATCCGCGCCTTCTCCATTACCGCTCGGATTATTGGCTGAGACGACCGTAAAGGGTGTTCCTCCGTGGAAGGAGAAGCCCGAGTTGACCTCCCATCCCTTTGTCAGACGCTGGGGTCCTTTGAAGGTGGGAACATGGTAGTCGAGATAGCCAGTGAGCGTGTTGCGAACGTCGAAGTCTGAGTTGCCATACTCGGCCCCTTCGTTGGTCGGGTCCTGCGCGACGTAGGGCAGCAACCCAGTCTCATAGTCCAACGAATGCGCCCAGGTGTAAGCCAACTGCGACGACAGGTTATGCCAGTTCTGCACACGCAGGGTGGTCTGCAGGGAGTTATAGATTGAGCCCAGATTGCTGCGCGCTTCGTCGATCACCGAGAATGGGAACGTTCCAGGAGCACATGTTGTCCCCGGAGCGCAATAGTACGGACGCGTGAGATTGGGATCCGCCAACCCCGCCGTCCCAGGTTGTGCGGGGTTGATGTCGAAGAGGCCCATCAGGTGCGTTCCCTTGGTGCCCACATATCCCAACTGCCAGATCACCGACGGCGTAAAGCTGTGTTGAAGGTTCAGATCCAGCGACTGCGTGTAGGATGGCCGGAAGTTCTTGTCGAACGTGGAAATCTTCACCACGCCCGCTCCTGCCAGCGCCTCAGGAAGTGTCTGGAAGATCGGAGTGCCAGGCTCGATCACTGTATTGGCGATACCGGAAGCCTGGGCGGTCTCTGTGGAACCGGCGGGGTTCAGGCCTGGACCGAAGACAGAGATGTTTTGCGCTCCGTTGTTCTGCAGGATCGACTTCATATAAATGGAGTCGTAGTAGAAGCCGTATCCGCCGCGCAGAACAGTCTTGGCTGTATTGTCGACCTGCCAGGAGAACCCTACGCGCGGGCTGACCGCACCATAGAACTTGTTCCACAGATTCGATACATCCTGGCCCGCAACAGCAAGGCCGGTCGTCTTTGTGGGATCGAAGACCGAGAGATTCGGAAACTGCGAGTGGACCGGGCCCTCATAGTCGTAGCGGATTCCGTAGTCAAGGCTCAATCGCTTGTTAACCTGCCACACGTCTCCACCTGAAAGCGACCAGGTATTCACGAAGACCTGCCGCTTGGGATTGCCGACAACCTCTTCCGAGGTCGAAGGATCGAAGCAGCCAGCGAGAAAATCGGCCAGGAAAAGAACGTTCGGGTCCGATGGTGCGTTTGCCAACGGCGCCGCACCGTTCCCGCTCAAAGCGGCACAGGCCGTCGTAGTGGAAACCCACGGTCCCTGGGAGCCATCGAAGTAGAGAGTACCGCGCATGCCTGTCTGGTAGAAGTCATCTACCTGTGCCTGACGGAATTCGCCGCCGAATTTAAACTGGTGCGCGCCCTTGGTCCAGGCAAGGCCTTCATTCAGGTGGCCGGTTATGTCGTTGCGGCCCGAAGGCGCCGTGACACCCAGCGGATCGAAGCCGCTGCCGCCGGCCGTGAGACCGGTGCTGGCCGCGGTGGGTCCAATGATCAGGTGCGGCGAACCAGCAAGCGACGGATCCGTCACTCCAGTGTTCAGGCCCAGCCCGACTGGGTCAAAGGCGATACTGGCATCCGAGAAGACCTGGTTAAAGTAGCTTACGCCCGCTGAAAGCTGGTTCGTGATGCTGTTCGACAAGACACGGTTATAGACCAGTGAGTAGTTCTCCACGTGAATGGGCGCGTTCTCAAAGTAGGGCGCGAGTGCTGAGGAGGTTGGCGCCGTTTGCGTCCCTTCGCCAGCGAACCAGCTAGCCGCCAGATGATCCTTGGCAGAAAGCTGGTAATCGAACTTGACGAGGCTGTTATAGCTGTGCCCAGTTAGGTCGCCGGTAGCCCCGTAGTTGTTCGAGTTTCCCGGCCCAGTCAACGCACCAGTCGGCCAAAGGCCCGAGAGGCTCCCAGTGCCATTCAACAGGTTCGAGGCAACCACGTTATGAGGCACCGCATATTGGTCGAGAAGCGCGTAGGCTTCCGTCTGATAGGCAGCGGACGGCTCTGTTCCTTTGGTCTCAGCCCCGATCAGGAATCCCTGGTGCTCCCCCGCTGTAAAGAAGAACAGCTTATCCTTCCAAATCGGCCCACCGAAAGAGAAGCCAATGTGTTGGTTGCGGGTTGCTGTCTTGCTGGTCTCAAACGGGTTGGTTCTCTGGAAAAACTCGTTGTGATTGTAGTAGTAAGCGGTTCCATGCAGCGCGTTGGTGCCCGACTTGATGGTCAGGTTCGCTGTGCCGCCCGAGTTCCGGCCCAGTTCCGTCGAGCCCGCTGTCATAAAGGAGAAATTCTCGATCGCATCGATGGGCAGAATCACACCGGCAATCGACGACACGCCACCCTGGTTAACGGCGGGAATATTCCACCACAGATCGTTGTTGTCCGTGCCCTCAATCTGCCAATTCACTGAGTTGGAGCGTGTGCCGTTCACAGCTCCCACGCCAGCGCCGCCACCTGTGGAAAGTCCCGCAAAACCCGGGGTCTGCGCCAGCATCTGCGTAAAGTCGCGCCCGCTGTTCGGCAGGTTCTGTACCACTTCTTCCGGAAGCGCCGTGGATTGCGTATCTGTGATCGTATCGAGACTCAGCGAGTCCGCTGTGACCTCGACCGTTTCACCCGCGGAAGCAACAGCCAGCTTCAATGGAAGCGCGTAGGTTGCGCCTGCCGTTACAGGCACCTTGTCCACCTTCTCGCCCTTGAACCCTGAAGCTGTCACGGTGATGGTGTAGCTTCCCAGCGGCAAATTCGAGAAGGCAAACTCACCTGCACTTGAACTCACTGTTTTGGAGGTCGTGTTCGTGGCCGATTCCACCGCAGTAATTTGCGCGCCTGGCACAACTGCGCCCGACTGATCGGTCACTGTGCCACTGATTCCGCCACGGAACGTCTGGCCAAAAACTGCCGCTGGCAGTGCGACAAGCACCGCGATAGCCAACAGCAATGCTGTGAATACACTTCGAGTATTTGAATACGACATTGCGCCTATCCTCCAGGTACTGCAGGTGAAGTTGTGGTGTTGAACGCCCATCTAAAGGGTTGAATAAGTTGCAAATGAGCGGGCGCTCATGAACGCACGACCGATTATTTTTTCTTGGGGTGTCTACAAGGATGGAATGGCTCTAGATGTAATTCCATGCCCCACTGTACTAAGGATTCCCGTAAGGAATCAATAAAGAAATGCGAAATAATATTTTGCTTCGGCGCGCCGCCTGCGAAACCAACCGGAATTTGCCACTGGCTCGTCTGCAGGTTATCGGCGGCGATTTGCGTCTAACCCCATATTCCTAAATGCATTCCTGCTCCCAAACACGCACCAGCATCACCCCGGCAACGTGGCGAAAACCCACCACCAGCGAATTCTCAGTCGAACCAGGACCACAGAAACTCTCCCGCTCCAATGCCGATTCGGGCACCGTCATCGAGCAGGGTCTGGGCAACGAGGACTTGAGGGTGCCTGCAATCATGTTGGCGATCTCCTTGGTTGCATCCAGGGCTTCCGCCTCACCCACCGTGTCCAAGGCCTGCATCATCATCGCCGCGGTTGCCTCGAATGCCAGTCCGCCAGCCATCCGCACCTCAATCCGGCCCTTCCAGGCGCCATTCAGGGCCACGCTACCCAGCATGTGCCCGGCGCCGACACAAAACTCCTCTGAGGAGGACATGGTCTCCAGCGTCATGGCCAGCATCTGCTCCCAGAACTGTGCATTGGCCTTCACAACGCTCTGTTCGTCCAGTTGTGCCCTCATCGCAGTCTCCCCAATGGAATTGGTCCCCAACTCTCAGTTTCTCCTTAACTTATCGGGCTGTTCTCTGAATACCTTAAGAACTGTAGGGACTTTCGGAGCGACAATCGTCATTAGAAGGGTCTAATCGTGAGGGCGTCTGGAGAGATTTAGAGTGAGCCAAATCACTCTACTTGGTGCTCCCGAGCACATCGACACTCTTCAATCGGTGCCACGCTTTCCCTTGCGAGGTGAATGTCATGCAGGATTCAGCCCCTGCGCCGAGCATCAATCCATCGGACCCATCGTCAGATCGAAGCGCCGAAGCAACCATCGATTGCTGGAATCATCCATCCGTCATTCTTGTTGCCACCGATCTGAGCGATCTTCATCGCCTGGTGCCGTATGCCTTCGAACAGGCGGTGCAAACAGGAGCGCATCTGCTGCTGTTGCACGTAGTTTCCGGGGCCTCCGCTGTGGCCACCGATCCTGTAGGAATGCCCTATTACGATCCCTCCGGCGCATTGGATTTTGCGGCCAAGGAGTTGGAGCCCTGGTGCGCGATGGCACACCAGCAGAACATCGCCTGCGATGCCCTGGTACGCGAAGGGAATCCTGCCCAACAGATTGGAGCGGCGGCTCGCCAGTTCAAAGCGGGTCGCGTGCTCCTCGGTACCCGGAGCCGGAGCAGGCTGGGTAAGTTGCTCCTCGGTTCCGTGGCAGAACAAGTGCTGCGCTCGGTCAACCTCCCGGTCATTACCGTGGGTCCCGAGGCTCATCTCCCGGTGGGCAGGGGCAACGAGGAACGCACCGTGCTCCATGCCACCACACTGCGAGAGGCCTCTCGCCCGAGCGCGGCACTTGCGTGTCAAATGGCGGCCAGTCAAGGCGCAAAGCTGGTGCTGCTGCATGTTCTGCCTCCCACAGAAGACTTCGCATCCCAAAAATCAGGGAGCAGTGGCCAACCGGCAGGCCTCGACACAGCTGCGCTGCATGAACTGCAGATTCTTGCCGCGGAGATTGGTGCCGCGGGCAACACCATCGTCGAATCGCGTGTGGTTCACGGCAACCCATCCATTGAAATTCTTGCCGAGGCAGCCGAGCGCAATGCGAGCCTGATCGTTCTCGGCGTCCGTCATCGCTCGGTATTCGAGGATCTCACCCGCGACCGCACTGTCTATCGCGTGCTGGCCCACGCGCGGTGCCCTGTGCTCACCTTGCGCGAACCGCAAACCGCCCTGGCCCCCGCGCATACAAAGCAAATGGCAAGCCACCTCTAACACTACAGTTGTAGTTGCTTTAAAGATCAGGAAAATGGCCAAAGCCCGCGCCTAAAGGCGGCGGAATCTTGCGGTATTTCAGGGCGCTAAAGCGCCCTACTCCCTCCAAAAACTGCTGAATTTTCGGTGCAACCGGGTGATTCCCAGATGGGGACCCGAGCCTAAGTTGTTTGTTTCAGTGGCTGCTTTGGGTCGGAATCAATGTAACACTTTTGTTTTCAGGTGCGTGGGAGGAAAAGGGGTGGGTAGTGAAATGGTCGGGGGTAGGTACCGGTCACATCCCTGACGGGTCGAGTCGAGGAGCTGAGGGATTGTTGCTCTCTGGAGGCCATGAACCGATTGTGCGCGTTTCCGCGAATTAATCTGCAAACTCCGGGAAAAGATTCGAGACTGTTTTCCGGACTGGCGGCGCTTTGTCCGGAGCTGTTTTCCTTTCCCTGCCCAGGAAATGCTGAAGGCAGTGGAATCCGCCACGGAATGTTCACTCAAACATAACTTCCGGTTGGCCGACAGGAACGCCGATTCGGCGACTAGCTTCGCGGTGAGGGAGAAGTGACTTCTATTCGCGGGGTTGCATGGCCCGACACAGCCGTGTGCGGTAGGATGACTCCCAGCAGGTTAAGCAACCGCATAGCATACTGTCTCCCATATCTGACCGTGCGAACGCAGGTAGAATCGATAACCTGGGTGGATTGACTTGATGAGCAATGGTATCTGCCAGATGTGATCTTGGATGTGATAGGCGCAAACAGCAAGCGCCGGCTTGTGTTCCTAAATGATTAGGCGAGACCCATTCAGAGCCAGAAGCTCAAATCCTTCGATATCGTACTTGATGAAGTCTGGCGCTTCCGGTAGCGCGTGGTCGAGAGACACGCAATGAACGACTTCGCGCCCCGCTCCTGGCGCAGAACTTGGTCCCGAACCGTCCTGGAAGGACACGTCGTAGTCATCCTCTGCTACAGCAGACGCGAAGACGTGGACCCGATTGCGAATTGCTTCAGGCATTGCACTCAGCCGCTTTTGCAGAGAGCGAAGATTTCCACTGTCAGGCTCAAAGAGGTAGGCTGCGCGAAACTTGCCCCTGGAAAACTCTACAAACTGCGCGAATGTGTCGCCATCGAATGCACCTGCATCCGCGAAGACGGTGTCCTGTTTCAGCCGAACAATGTCTCCTTGCCAGTACTGATCTCGTATCGGCTCATTGAGCGCCTCGAAATCCCCGAGCAATCGCCAACGCACTTGCGCCACGAACTCTCCACGAGAGTCTTCATCCGCGCATAAATCAAAGGCTTCCATCACTTGGCTCTTCTGAGCAAGTGCACGGCTCGGCAGGTCAACCTGAACATGTGGGAGTAGGTGCGAATACTTCCACAGAACCGGAATAAAGGAGACCACGTTCTTGCACCCAAGTTTCCGAAGCGACTGAATCTGTTCCTGCATTGTGTCTGCCCATGCCGCCCAGATAGTCACGACAAAAACCTCGGACTGGCCCCATCTTGCTGCCGCTTCGGCAGGCGTCAACACGTTGAGAGCGTCAACAGTTTGCCCCGCCAGCTTATTGTCAACGAACGCCAATGGCTCAATGCCGTCTTCGCGGAAGGCGGCCAGGACTTTTCTTCCAAGACCACCAGAGCCAAAGAGAATGATGTGCGAATTTCGTCCGGTGAGTTCGTCAAAGGTATTGCGTTCGCGGCTTCGGCAAGCATCCTCGCTTTCACTCACCAGGATTTCTAGCTGATCACGGAAAGGCATGAGCAATGAATCTCCAATCGACATTATTGTATGGGTTTGTAGTTCCGGACGTATCGTCGGCAACTCGAAAGTCGGCAACTCGAAAGTTACTGTTTGATCAACAGCGTTTCTCTTACCGGAATTTCGCCGGAATTCCGTAGCGAGATGACCTTACACCCCACATCCAGCCACCCTCAGGCATCAAAAAAATCAATTTTCAGACGAATTCTTCCCCGCACGCAACCTTTTCCTGAATTCCGCATCTACTTATTTAACAAGCAGAGGCTTCCCCGAAACTACCCCCTTCCTAGAAGGTATCCACCCACTTCAGGCCCTTCGGGACCTGAATCCCAATATCCCCCCTGGACCCCCTCCAAATATGGCCTCTCAAGCGGGCCCGCCGGAAGGCGGGCCCATTGCTTTTCTGCCGGCAACGCCCTCCTAGTTTGTGAGGCTGAAGTTCATCGAAGAACAACCGCAGATTGTTCGACTCACCACCCCCGAGCTCCACCCCAAAGAGCAAAGACCGCTCTTTGGGGACCCCGGAACTGAAAGACGTTCGGGGCCCCGTTCGCTCCCTATGAACAAGGCGGGTTGAGCGTTGAGGTTTCCCGCCCCTTCGACAGGCTCAGGGCAGGCTCTTGCGACAGAAAAAAGTCCGACCCAGAGGGTACCCCGTCGGGGCACGGAGCCATTGTTGCGAATCGAGCACGGGGTTCATTGCAAACGTAACTCGCTGGAAGCGAGTTGGGCTGCTCAGAATGACAGCCATTTTTGTATTGCGTATTTCAGACTCAGGACGTTTGAATCCGCAGCCGGATAGAATCACAGCAGGATGTCCCCTACTTCCAAAGCCAAAACGCCTCATACCGCGGAAGTCCCGGACCGGACCGTCCAGGACATCGATATGCTTTTTCAGACCGCTGGGCTAGTGCGCAATCTCCGCGGCAAGTCTGGCGGCGTCACCCGGCGCGCGCGCCAGAAGCGAGTTACCCCGGAGGAGCTGTCGCATCCCGCGCCTGTTCCCTTCATCGCCCCAAACGGCGTCCAGTTGCTCAAGATCCCAGCCTGGGACAAGCCTGTCCGGCAAACAACGCCCTGGCTCTGGCACGGCTTCAGCACGCGCAAGGGCGGCTTGAGCCGGGCCTACTGTGCGGAAGATGCGCCTGGCGAGCTTAATCTTGGATTTACCGCTGCGGACGATCGTGAAACGGTGGCTCGCAATCGCCGCCTGCTGGTTGAGGCAGTCACTGGAGATCCATCGACGCCCCTAGTCACCCTGCGCCAGATTCACTCCAGCGTGTTGGTTCTTGGGGTCTCCGGAGACACTTGCCGGCAGAGTCCGTGGAAAGGCGACGGCCTGATGACCGACGAGCCGGGGATTCTCCTCGGTATCCAGACCGCCGATTGCATTCCGGTCCTGGTGGCCGACCGCAAACGCCATGTCGTCGCCGCCTTCCACGCCGGTTGGCGCGGCACAGTCAAGCGGATCGTCGAATCGGGCGTGGGTCGTATGCGCTTGGAGTTCGGCTCCCGCCCGGAAGACCTGACGGCCGCCATCGGCCCAGGCGTCGGCGCCTGCTGCTACGCCGTTGGAGAAGAGGTGCTCTCCAGCTTCGAGTCGCAGTTCGCCTATGCCGGTGAGCTCTTTCACGAGGTCTACGACACAGCCCCGGTGCGGACTAAATATCCCATGCTGTTTCTGACCCAGCGAGCGCCGGGCCACTCGCCCATTGGCCCCAGCCTGCATGTGGATCTGATCGCTGCCAACCGGCGTCAGTTACTGGATGCTGGCCTCAAGCCGCGCTCGATTTACACGACAGGCGGCTGCACCAATTGCCATCGGGAGTTGTTCTTCTCCCATCGCGCCTCGCAGGGGAACGCGGGGCGGATGATGAGCGTGATCGGGGTTCGGCCGAGGTAGAGTCATTTCGAGATGGCCGCTTAAGTACGAGAGCTGAGGTATCCCACCCTTTCGACAGAAAAAAGTCGAAAGGATGGGGCACGGAGCAGTATTGGTCCGACAGGCGCTCTTGAATTACGAGACAGGGCTCAGGAGGCCTTCGCCGCCTCGTCCGGGTTTACCAGGTCGCGCAGCTCCTTGGACGGCTTGAAGTAGGGAACGCGCTTGGCGGGGACTTCCACGCGCTCGCCGGTCTTGGGGTTGCGTCCAATGCGGGAATTTCGTTGCCGGATGCGAAAGGACCCAAATCCCCGAATCTCAATTTTGTCTCCGGTCTGCAATGCGCCGATCACAGAACCGAAAATGGTCTCAACGATGACTTCGCCATCGCGGCGCGTCAGGTCTCCCAGGCCGGTCACCTTTTCTACCAGGTCTGCTTTTGTCATATCCTCTAGGCCTCCGCTCACAGCATAACTGGATTTTGCACCCTAAAACGCGAAAAAGAAAGAAGCTTTGTGGGAATTGAGCCTTTGCTCGTCAATAAGATGGAGAAAAAGCCGTGTCCCCGAGTTTTGCCGGACCCCGTAGCAAACTTGGGTTATCATGGCTGAAGTCTCTTCCTGGAGAAATGGTCCAAAATCGAAACCAGGCTCCAGCCAACGGGGTGTTTGCCGTCGTGACCCAGTATCCCAGTTACAGCATCGTGATTCCGGCGTACAACGAAAGCGGCCGCATCCCCGCGACGCTCAAGCAGGTCGTCGCCTGCATTCGCGAACGGGGATGGGATGCTGAAGTCATCGTGGTCAACGACGGTTCTACCGACGCGACTGCCGACGTGGTTCGCGAATTTGCCCGCACCGCCCCGGAAGTCCGCCTGATTGAAAACCCCGGCAACCGCGGTAAGGGTTTCAGCGTTCGCTCCGGCCTTTTGCAGGCTTTGGGTGAGGTGGTCATGTTCACCGACGCGGACCTTTCCTCTCCCATCGAGGAGGCCGAGCGCCTGTTTGCAGCGATCAGCCAAGGTGCCGACATCGCCATTGGCTCGCGATGGCTTGAAAAAGGCCGCCAGACGCATCGCCAGCCGCTCTACCGCCAGTTTTTCGGCCGCTGCTTCAACGCCGTCACGCGTGGCATCATGGGCCTGCATTTCGCAGACACCCAGTGCGGATTCAAAGCCTTCACCCGCGCCGCCGCACAGACCGTCTTTCAGTTGCAAACCATCGAGCGCTGGGGCTTTGACCCGGAGATCCTGTTTATCGCCCTCAAGTGCGGATTCCTCATTGTCGAGGTGCCGGTAAGCTGGGGACACGATGAGCGCACCCGCATGAGCTATCTCAAAGACGGCATCAAGATGCTGGAAGAGATCGCGGTCATTCGCTGGAACGCTCTCCGCGGCCGCTATGGCAAGCAGGTCGCGCCCATTCATCGCGCCACCTTGGAAAAGCGGTAGCCGGTGCCGGCAGTTGCGCACGCCGAGCTGGTCCGTGTCGCCGCCGGGACGGCCTTCTTTTTGCTGGTGGCACTGCTGCTCTGGCGTCGCTGGCGCGGAAGATAACAATGCTTGGATACCGATGATACAATGTATCTACAGGAGGAAGTATGCAGGCTCAAGTGCTGAAATGGGGCAACAGCTTGGCTATCAGGATCCCGAAGCCCATAGCGGACGACGCTCACTTGCAACTGGGCGACCCGCTGGAGATCGCAGTAGCCGCCGATGGGGTTGTGCAGTTGCATCGGGTAGGAGAAATCCCAACTTTGGCCCAATTGGTGGCCCAAATCACCCCTGAGAATCGCTATGCCGAGATTTCACTCGGGCCGGAGATTGGAAGGGAAGTCGTCGAATGGTGAACCAGTACGTTCCGGACACTGGCGACATTGTCTTCCTGGACTTCGATCCGCAAGTGGGCCGGGAGCGGGCCAAGCGCAGGCCCGCCCTGGTCTTGACCGATCTCCGCTACAACCGGGCCAGCGGTTTGGCAGTGGTTTGTCCCTTGACCAGCAAGGTCAAACCATACCCCTTCACTTTGCCAATCAACGTTGGGAATGTGGAAGGGGCCGTGCTTGTCGACCAACTGAAGAGTATGGATTGGGAGAGGCGCGGAGCGGAATTTCTCTCCAAAGCCCCGGCAAACACGATCACCAAGGTGCGGCAATACATTGCGGTTCTGTTGCAAATCCCAATCAGGTAAAGGCTGGTGGTCGCAGTTCCCGGATTCCCATGTCCCAAAAGAGGGACCTGGAGCACCCAATCATTTTTGGACGGTCAGATCTGGACCACCCGCCTTAATCAGAGGTTCCCTAAACCGTGTTGCTCACGAGAAGAGTTTGCGACGCAGTGCTCCGGCAAGGGCCAGGATGCCAGACCCCATCAGCAGCAGGCTGCTGGGTTCCGGGGTGGTCGTGTAGGACAACCCAGTAGTTCCACCATCCTCCCAGGCAACCGATCCGCCACCGCTGGGAACAGTATTCTGCAAAATAAGCTCGACCTGATAGCCGCCACCGACCGGCGCGATGTCATTAAAATTGACAGTTCCAGTTACGGACAGGATGTCACCATTCCTACTGTCATCTGGCAGTAAGGCCTGCGCCACGGCTGTGCCGTTAACGTAAACATACCAATCTTCCGTGTTTCCATCGCCGAGAAAATCCTTGAAAGTCCAGTTGGCCGTTAGGTCGGTCACGGAGTTGGTGGGAAGAGCAAACACAGCGGAGGTTACGGAGTCTCCGGCCGTCGACTGGTAAGCAGTTTGGCCACTGGAAGGAATTGTTCCGTTGCCATTTGTGGCGCTTGAATAAGAATCCCCGGCAACAGGAAATGGCACAACAGTTACGGGATCGGGTAAACCGCTCCCAGTGACGCTACTCAATGGTTGCAATGTAACATCGGATGCAGATGCGAAACTTGCAGTCATGGAGCCAACGAAGAGAAACGCTAGACTTAGGCACATTGATTTCTTCATAGAAGCTCTCCCGAAGCGAAGTTGAATTACAAAGAGAGGGCGAACGTTTTTAGCGCTCGATCACACAGACGAGAGGATGGCCCGATCGGGTACTGCAATCCTGAGTCCAATCCATATCCCATATCGAGCGAAAGTGACGAGCTAAATACTTTTATATGAAGGACTTTGTAGGCAAGAATGTTGGCGCGAAGTTGAAGAGCAAATACGACCATTTGCAAGAATTTGCACAAATGTACTAACATTCCTCCCTCTTGGAGAGCGCAAAGGAGTATTGACGCGGTAAAGGATTTGCATCCCATCTTCGAGGCATTTCTGGTCAATATCCCCTTTGATGTGAGAAATGGGAAACCACAAACAGTTTCTGCCTATACCCGGCGAGTCAGCAGGCGGTTACAAGCACATGGCCTTGTGCTGCGTAGTCCAGCAGTTTGCTGTCGCGCGTGATGACACGGTAGCCATACAGCCGCGCGGTTGCAGCGATGATGCGATCCGCGGGGTCGCTCGGCGGAGTTCCCGGTAATGCCGTTGAACTGATAAGAACCTTCGGAGTGAGGGCCGCTAACCGCACTCCTGGCAGTGCCAGCAGAGTGTCGAACCAGACTTCGGGCGAAAGTGTCATGTGAAGCCGGCCCTTCGATACCAGGGCTCCGATTTCCCATGCTGTGAATGGCGAAAGATAAACGCCGAGATTGACCGTTTGGGCGCTTCGAATTGCGCTGCGGCTTGCAGCCGAAAGTGGGGCTTGGCTCATTAGCCAGATCGCCGCGCAGGTATCGAGCAGAACAGGGCTTGTCAATTCAGAGTTGCGCATCCCAGATCTCGCCTGTCGAATCTGTGAGATCTACGCCTGGAGCGGCGGTGACGGTTCCGCGCATCGCGCCCCAGAGATCAAAGGGCTCATCGTCCTCACTCAGAATGGGCACGATGGCGGCAATTGGCCGCTTGTGCTTCAGCAGCACCACGCGTCCGGTCTTACCCTGGGCCACGTCGTCAATCAAGCCAAGGCATTGGGATTTGAAGGCGGTCACGCCGATTGTCTCTTCGGTCTTAGCGGGCATAATCATGCACTCTCCAACATGGACCATATTAAATGGTCCATGTCTAGAATGCAAAGATTCAGAGCGTATCGTTCGTTTGGACTTTACGCCGTGGCCGCGTTGGCAACAGACTGCAGCCCCCGCGCCTCAATCTCGAATTCGCGTATCTTGTACTTCTGAATCTTGCCGGACAGCGTCGCCGGAAAATCGTCTACAAATCGCACGTGCTCGGGAATCTTGTAGTAGGCAATCTGTCCTCTGCAAAATTCCTTGATCTCTTCCTCCGTCGCGTCCAAGCCGGGTTTCAGCCTAACCCACGCTGCCACAATCTCGCCCAGCCGCGCGTTCGGAATACCCACCACCTGCACCTCGTCCACCTTGGGATGCGTATAGAGAAACTCCTCTACCTCGCGCGGATAAATATTCTCACCGCCGCGAATGATCACATCCCGCGAACGCCCGGTCAGGTTGATGCACCCATCTTCGCGCATGATTCCCAAGTCGCCAGTCCGCAGCCAGCCGTCTTCCCTGATCACCTGCGCTGTGCCCTCCGCGTCGCCGTCGTAGCCCTTCATCAGCGCATAGCCGCGTACGCACACCTCGCCCTGCATGCCTGCCGGCAGCGTCTCCCCGGTCACCGTCGACGCAATCTGAATCTCCGTCTGCGGCATCGCGCGTCCCACGGTGTTCACGCGAATCTCAATCGAATCCGCCGCGTCGCTCATGGTCACCACCGGCGATGTCTCCGTCTGCCCATAAGCAATCACCAGCTCGCCGCAGTGCATCTCGCCCAGCACGCGCTTCATCAACTCCACCGGACACGGCGCACCGCTCATCATTCCGGTGCGCAGACTGGTCAGGTCGTAGCCGGCAAAATCGGGCAGCGCCATCTCCGCCACATACATCGCCGGAACCCCATACACGCTGGTCGCCCGCTCGTCATGCACAGCCTTGAGCGTGGCGCGCGGATCGAAGGTCCAGTTGGGCAGAATGATCGCCGCTCCTGAATTCAGCGCGCTCATGGTCCCGATCACGCATCCGTAGCAGTGGAACAGCGGCACCGGCACCACAATCCGGTCCTCCTCCGTGTAGTGAAACCCCTGCGCGAGAAACTGCCCGTTGTTCACAATGTTGTGGTGCGTCAGCATCACTCCCTTGGGCAGCCCCGTAGTCCCGCTGGTGTACTGGATATTGGCCACATCGTCAACGGACACATGCGCGGGCAGTTCTCCGGGCGTGTATTTCAGCGCCAGCCACTCCGGCGAGTCGAAGTAAATGGTGTGCTCCAACTTCAGGTTGAGGCCGTGCCGCGCACGCCCCAGGATCTCCTCGTAGTCCGCACGCTTGTCGCTGTGCCACAGAAAGAGCGCCTTCATCCGCGACCGCGTCAGCGTGAACTGCAGTTCGTGCGAGCGGTAAGATGGGTTCACATTCACCAGCGCCGCTCCCGCCCGCGCGCAGGCCATGTGCATCACGATCCACTCGATGCAGTTGGTGGACCACAGTCCCACGCGGTCGCCCCGTCGAATCCCCAGCGACCAGAGCCCGCGGGCCACGCAGTCCGCCTCGTCGCTCAGTTCAGCCCAGGTCAGCCGCTCGTACTGGTGGCGCGACGCCACCGCCAGCCGATCGCCAAAGCGGTCCGCCGTCCGGTGCAACAGGTCGCCAATCGTCAACTCCAGCAGGGGCAGCGCCGGCCCCCGCGCATAGCTCAACATGCAAAGCTCTTCGTCCACAGCCATCGGTTTGCCTTTGTTGCAACGACGAATGGCAGTGTACACCGCCGCACTGGATCGGAATGTGTGATCCAGCACACAAAGCACGGAAGGCCGCACCGAGTTCTCTGGAGCTATGCGGCGACCTAGAATCTGGCCAGTGCCCACTATTTATACGGGCGAAGATCCCTGAATTGTATGGTTTTATGTTGGGCGCTGTGGGATTCGAAGCTGCGACTTCCGGCATGTGAATCTTGCCACGGTCAATGCAATCAATAACTTACATCGGCAAGAATATACTTGACTGACTGTAATTGGTTAGTTACTATCGGACCATGAAACCGCCGAAGACACTCCAACAGGCCATTCAGTTCTTCACCGATCCCGAGAATTGCCGTCTGTTTATGATTGCAATTCGCTGGAATGACGGGCAGGTACGTTGCCCGCATTGTGGCGCGACCAAGGTCACTTACCTTGAGAAAGCGAAGGTGTATCGCTGCTACGGCAACCACCCAAAGCAGAAATTCTCGCTCAAGGTGGGTACTGTCATGGAAGATTCCCCCATCGGCCTGGACAAGTGGTTGCCGGTCATGTGGATGATGGTGAACTGCAAGAACGGAATCAGTAGCTACGAGGTTGCTCGGGCGATTGGAGTCACCCAGAAGTCAGCCTGGTTCATGCTCCATCGGGTTCGGACCTCGCTCAAGGATGACGGCGCACAGATCAAGATTGACGGCGACGGTGGCCCAATCGAAGTGGATGAGACTTTCATCGGCGGCAAGTACCAGAACATGCACCGCTCCCGGCGCGTGGGCCTCAAGAACGGCATGAAGGCCGATAGGGGCAAGGCTGTTGTGATGGGGATGCTGGAACGGGATGTTCGCAGAGTCCGGGCGAAAGTGATTCCTGATGTGACCCGCGAGACCTTGCAGAATGAGATTCTGCGCCAGATCGAAAAGAAGTCCACCATCTACACTGATGGGGCAACCGGATACGACCGGCTCAAGGCCAATGACTTCATTCACGAGACCGTGACCCACGTCGAGGAGTATGTTCGGGGGCAGGTCCACACTCAGGGGATAGAGAACTTCTGGTCATTGCTCAAGAGAGGGCTCAAAGGCACCTATGTGGCCGTAGAGCCGTTCCACCTGGATGCCTACGTGGATGAGCAGGTTTTCAGGTACAACAACCGCGCCACGAAGGACAATCCTTTGAACGACGCGGATAGGTTTATGCTGGCTGTGTCGCAGATAGTGGGCAAGCGCCTTACCTATGCTGAACTGACCGGCAAGGTGGGAGAAACGGCCTTCTAATCAGCCCGTTTGGATGATGCGCCAGAGACGCGGGAAGAGGAAGCTTTAGCTGCCCGCTTGGCTTCCTTTTCCGCGTCTAATCTGGCTTTGATTGTGGAGTACGGCACAGATACCACGCGCCGAGCAAAATTTGTGAAGCGGTCGAATTCTTCCGTGTCATTCTTGGCGGAACTGGTCGGTTGAATCGGCACAAACGCTCCCATCTAGAAGTGCATCGCGCTCCTAGATTGGAGTGTAACGCCGATGTGTGTCCAGAATCAACATCTGTCATCCATGTTGTTGGGCGACGGGGAAAGATGGCTTGCGGTGCTGACTGCCTTTCTCGATGAATCTGGAACCCATGCGGGATGTCCCGCGGTCACTGTAGCTGGGTTTTACGGAAACAAGGACCAATGGGAATTATTTCGAGCAGTCTGGGGTCCGCACTCGTTTGGGTTCCACGCAAAAGACGGAGCGTCAAAGTACGCGGAGCTATTCGGGGCCATCGAAGCAAGCGGGATCAATGGGATATATTTCCCTCTCGATAAAGCTATCTACCGGCAGAATTCTACGCCTCAGATGCTCTCGCGCGCAGGCAATGAATACTCGATGTGTGCCTTTCAATGCGTCCTTTCGATCTGCAAAGAAGTGGGGGTTCCGACTGCATTTGTCTTTGAGCAAGGGCAGCCTAACTTAAACTTCGTCCTAGAAACTTTACTGTACATGCTCGACTCAGGAGGCACCTGTATTTCTTCGATTACTCCAGCCAAGAAGTCTGATTTCATTGAGCTACATCCAGCCGACTTTGTTTCCCATTTGGCAAGTTCTAGCCAAAGATATTTGAAATTTGCCTGCACCGGCCGTCTGTCCGATGATCTTGTTGTCTGGACGAGAACACAGGAGGGCGACCGGTGGAGACATTCACAAAGCTGTTTGGCAGCCTGCTGC
>Ga0302275_10000877_pt1 | contig 33285 bp, 29 predicted proteins | sample III_Bog_N2_2_FD_200229 | JGI IMG/M metagenome (GOLD analysis project Ga0302275, IMG submission 200229) | Peat permafrost microbial communities from Stordalen Mire near Abisko, Sweden - III_Bog_N2_2 | ecosystem: Environmental > Terrestrial > Soil > Wetlands > Peat | place: Sweden: Abisko... | reverse complement strand
GTGTTCGTCCAAATGCGGCCACATGCCAGCAAAGTACTGGGCGACCTGGGCATCGGTGTCCACACCCAACTTGATAGCATATCCGGACGGTATATGTAAATGTTATTTATTTACGCAGGCTAAGGACTGTCCGATAACTTGCTTCTAACTCTGCCAAACAAACTATCTCCAGCGGAAGATAAGCAAAGAAATCGCGAACGGCACGACAAACCAAGCAAAAAGCAATCCAACCTGCATCATCATCTGCCCGAGGCCTGTCCCTTGCAGCATATTGCCGCGCATAGCTTCAATCGCCGCCGTCAGCGGCAGCGCTCTTACTACCGGTTGAATGGCCGCGGGAAACCGCGTAGCCGAAAAGAACACACCCGACAAAATCCACATAGGAAGCATCACCAGGTTCATCAGCCCCGATACCGCCTCCATCGTCTTTGCGCGCGTCGCAACCAGCAGGCCCAATGCAGAGAATGCCAGCGAGGTCATAACGCAAAGCAAGCACAACTGCCACAACGATCCGCGAAACGGCACTCCGAATGCGATCTTGGCGAAGCCTAGGAAGAAAGCAACTTCAATCGTCTGCATTGTCAGCCGCGATATCAGGAACGAAGCCAGGTACTGCCACTTCGGCATAGGCGAAGCCACCAGCCGCTTCAGAAGCTTCTTCTGCCTCGCCTCGACGATCGCGAACCCAAGCCCCCACATTGCCGACCCCATAAGGTTCAAACCCAGCAGCCCAGGCACAACAAAGTCGATGTACCGCGCACCGGTCTCGTGCACCAGTTCGTTCCCAGCCTGCACCGCATCCTTGCGCCCTGCCGCCGCCTGGATCGCGCGATCCGCCAGCAGCCTCGCCGTCCGCGCATCCGGATTCGTGTCGTCGTATTTGTATGCCACACCATCCGCCCGCTGAATCGCAAGCAGCAAAACCTGCCCTGTCGCCAGTTCGTGCGTACCCTCGGCCTCATTCATCGTCGTGGACGTCAGCCCTTTGTCCGCGGCCATAGCATGCGTCAGTTGCACCGTCGTCGCGCCTACCTGCAGCACGTCGGCGGGACGATTGCGGAACGCAATCCCCAACCCCACCGCCAGCAAAATGGGAAAGATGAATATCCAGAAGATCGCCTCCGGCTCGCGCAAAAACAGCCGGAACCGTGCCATCGTCAGTTGATAAAGGCTACTCAATTCCAGCTTATTCATCGCGCAAATTCCTTCCCGTCAGCTGCACAAACACATCCTCCAACGTTGCCGAGTGCGTGCGAAACTCACTCAAATGAAGCCCCTGCTCCTTGAGCGCCGCAAAAATTCTCGGCACCGCCCGGTGCAATTCGCTCACCGAGAACTGGTGCAGCCCCGCATCCACTCGATGCGACTGCACACCCTCAATCGCCAGCAGCGGCGCCGCATCCACAACGCCGTGCGCATTCGCATCCACGCCACTCACGGCAAACTCCACAATGTCCTCGCCGCCTATTGTCCCGATCAGTTGTTGCGGAGTCCCCAGCGCAATCACCTTTCCATGGTCCATAATCGCCACGCGATCGCATAGCCTTTCCGCCTCATCCATATAGTGCGTCGTCAAAATGATCGTCCGCCCCGCCTGCTTCAGTTCATCCACCAGGTCCCACAAATGCCGCCGCGCCTGCGGATCGAGCCCCGTCGTCGGCTCATCCAAAAAAAGCAACTCTGGATCGCCCACCAGCGCCGTGGCCATCGCCAGCCTCTGTTTCTGTCCGCCCGAGAGTCCGCCCACGCGCGATTTCCGCTTCTCCTCAAGCTGCGCCGTTTTGATCGACTCCTCCACGGAAATTCCGTGCTCGAAAAAACTGCGAAACATCCGCAGCGTCTCTTCCACCGTCAGCTTCTCTGGAAACTGCGTCTCCTGCAGTTGAATCCCGATGCGCTGCCGCAGTTCCTTGGCCCCAGTCTGCCAGCTCAGCCCCAGCACCTCCACGCTTCCCTCATCGGGCGTGGTCAGTCCCTCGCAAATCTCGATCGTCGTCGTCTTCCCAGCGCCATTCGGCCCCAGCAGCCCAAAGCACTCGCCCCGCGCCACCTCCAGGTCAAGGCCATCCACCGCCTGCACATCCGCAAAGGCTTTCCGAAGCCCCGCAATCCGCAGCGCCAGCGACCCGCTCGGTTTCTCCTTAACGCTTTTCATACTTCAAGACTACCGTGGCTCGATTCCAAAATGTGATCCGCGCCGGTTCTTCTCCGCGAAATAGCGCTGATTCAGCTATCCACCCTTCCCGCGCGGTAGTATTCTTATTCGTCTTCATAAACAGACCGATTTTGCCGTGGGAGAGACGCATGCAACGCAAGTTTTGCGGCTTCAATCAGGCTCGGGCGCTGGCGTTCGTCGTCATTGCGCTTTCAGGATTCCTCATTCCCTCCAGCGCCTCAGCGGAGTCCTCATCCGCCACACAGCCCTCCACGCTCCAACTCCGTATTGGCAGCGCCGCCGTTGATCTCGCGGGCCAATGGCGTTTCCATCCCGGCGACTCGCCCCTCCGCGCCGGCGGTCAGCCGGAGGACCGGGCAGGGATGCTCTGGGCGCAGCCAGATTTCGACGACTCTCAGTGGCCCACGCAGGACCTCACTCCGCCGCCGGGCTCCTACGATCCCATCAACGGGGCCAGCGGGTTTATTCCCGGCTGGACCGCACAAGGCTATCCCAACCTGACCCGCTACGCATGGTACCGCCTCCGCGTCAACGTCGAGAACATTGCCCCCAGCGGCGGCGAACCGCCCACTCTGTCCATCCTCATGCCCGAATCCGTCGATGACGCTTACCAGGTCTTCGCCAACGGCCAGTACCTGGGTGAGTTTGGCCACTTCTCACGAGATGGCGTCATGTTCATCAACTCGCAGCCCCGCGCCTTCAGCCTCCCGGCCAACCTCCGCTCCGGCCCGATTACCATTGCCGTTCGCATGTGGATGGATGACGGCACGCCACTGGTCAGCCAGGATGCCGGTGGGCTCCACCAAGTCCCGCTCCTGGGGCAATCCCCGGCCATCGACGCCATGCTGCGCATCTCCTGGTACGAGGTCAATGCGTCGGAGGCCATGAACATCATCCGCCTCCCCATCGTCCTGCTGGCCATTTTGCTTGGCATCACTCTCTTTTGGCTCGACCGTCGCGAACCGGCTTACCTCTGGCTTGCTCTGGCCTGCTCCGCATACTTCGCCAGCATCGCCATCACACTCACCGGCTATTACACTACCTGGCTCTCGATGGCGCTTGAAAACTTTTTGGCAGATGTCGTTCTCACTCCGCTCATCTTCGGACTCTGGGTCATCTTCTGGGGCTCCTGGTTCCGGCTTGCCGAAACGCGCCGTATTCAACGCGCCGCCTGGAGCCTTGTCGCTCTCCTCATCCTCTTTCTTGCTCCCCTTCGCGCACCTCTGTACGGACACATCGTGCCGGCATCCGCATCCACATGGCTCGTGCCCGTTACTATTTTGCTCAAGCTCGCGCTTGGTGTGCTTATCTACTGGGTCATCTACCGCGGTGTCCGAACCCGTGGCATCGAAGGCTGGCTACCTCTGCCTGCGGTTCTGCTCTTGCCACTGGTGCTCTACGGCGACGAGATGCTTACCCTGCACCTCCAAGAGGTCTTCCATGTTTTCGGGATCGTCATCACTGTCCAGCAGATCTCCATGCTGGTCATGCTGGCCGCGATCTCCCTGCTCATGATGCGCCGTTTCGTCGGCGGCATGCGCGAGCGCGAGCAGCTCAAACTGGAGGTCGAGCAGGCACGCCAGGTGCAGAGGCTGCTTGTCCCCGAGTCCGGCGAGTCCATCCCCGGATTCACCGTCGATAGCCAGTACCTGCCCGCCCAGCAAGTTGGCGGCGACTTCTTCCTGCTCATTCCCGCAGCCGATGGAAGTCTGCTCGCCGTCCTCGGCGATGTAGCCGGCAAGGGCCTGCAGGCGGCCATGACCGTGGCCATGATCGTTGGCGCCGTCCGTGCTTTGGCTGAATCCACCCGCGAGCCTGCCGATTTGCTCAGGGCACTCAACCGCCGCCTCTGCGCGCGCGTCAGCGACTCAGCAATTCCCACCACCTGCATCGCCATCCGTATCGACCGCGACGGCGAGGCCACTCTCGCCAATGCCGGCCATCTGCCTCCCTACAAAAACGGTATCCCGCTGCCGACCGTGGGCGCTGTCCCGCTTGGAATCACTTTGCTGGCCGAGCCGGAGACGTTGCGCTTCCGCATGGAGCCCGGCGACCGCCTCCTGCTGATCACTGACGGCGTCTCCGAGGCCCGCAACGCCCAAGGCGATCTCTATGGTTTCGAACGCGCCAACCAACTGATCGCTTCCGGCATTGCGCCGTCCGCCATTACCCAGGCCGCCGCCGCATTCGGACAGCAGGACGACATGACCGTGGTAGCTGTTGTGAGAAGCTAGTGTCCTGAGTCAAAAGTTCTTATCGAAAAAACAGCCGGGTGCCTGTCCTTTCCGCCGGGTGCCCCATCCTTTCCGCGTTCTGTGCGGAAAGGGTGGGAAACCGCGAACCTCACCTCGCCTCGCCATCACCACGGTTCCTATTCCCCCCAATCTCCGAGTAAACTAGAAGCATGGCGGAGATTCAGCGCAGAAAAACACCCACGGTCAAAATCGGACACGTTCGCGTCGGCTGGGAGGTCCCGGTCGTTGTCCAGTCCATGACCAACACCGACACGGCCGACATTCCCGGCACAATCGAGCAGGTCGCGGCCCTGGCCCTGGCCGGTTCTGAAATCGTGCGCGTCACAGTGAATAATGAAGACGCCGCAGCCGCAGTTCCCCACATTGTTGAAGGCCTCGACAAGCGCGGCAGCCGTGTCCCCATCGTCGGTGACTTTCATTACAACGGCCATCTGCTGCTGAAGAAATTTCCCGCCACCGCCCGCGCGCTGGCCAAGTACCGCATCAATCCCGGCAACGCGTCCATCGGAAAAAAGGACAACGACAACTTCCAGGTCATGGTCGAGTGTGCCGTCGAGAACCAGAAGCCCGTCCGCATCGGCGTCAACTGGGGCTCGCTCGATCAGGCCCTGCTCACCCGTATGATGGACGCGAATTCGAAGCTCGCCCATCCCCTGCCCGCGCGCGAAGTAATGATGGAAGCCATGGTCGTCAGCGCCCTCGAATCCGCCAAGGCCGCCGAGCATTATGGCCTCCGACCCGACCAGATCATTCTCTCCGCCAAGGTCAGCGGTGTCCGCGACCTCATCGACGTCTACACCGCCCTCGCCGCCCGCGGCAACTACGCCCTCCATCTCGGACTCACCGAAGCCGGCATGGGCGCAAAAGGGTTAATAGCCTCCACCGCCGGTCTGGCCCCGCTGCTGCTCGCCGGCATCGGAGACACCATCCGCGTCTCCCTCACGCCCAAGCCCAACGGCGATCGCACGGAAGAAGTGCAAGCCGCGCAGCAGATTCTGCAGTCGCTCTCCATCCGCAGCTTCATGCCGCAAGTAACAAGCTGCCCAGGCTGCGGCCGCACCACAAGCACTTACTTCCAGGAGTTAGCCGAGCAGATACAGAGTTACCTCCGCACTTCAATGCCCGAATGGCGCAAGAAGTATCCCGGTGTTGAAGAGCTGAAGTTAGCCGTGATGGGCTGCGTAGTCAATGGCCCCGGCGAGTCAAAGCACGCTAACCTGGGCATAAGTCTTCCCGGCACATTCGAAGAACCGAAGGCTCCTGTTTACGTGGACGGCAAGCTGCTGAAGACGCTTCACGGCGACACCATCGTGGCCGAGTTCAAAGAGATTCTGGATAAGTACGTAGAGAGCCATTACGGGCAGAGCGCGAAAAGTGAAGAGTTAGTCGGCGCAAGGTAACTTCTGATCTAACTCAATGGCCATTACCACCACGAATCTGTCATCCTGAGCGATGCGTTTTTCAGCGGAGTCGAAGGATCTGCGGTTGCACTTCTGCCGGGTGCCCCCGGTCCCTCGCTTTTGGGGACCGGGGAATGGAAAGCAGTACGCCAATGCGAGCCTCCCGCGAGCGTCTGCGGACTGCAAGTGCCGAGCATCTGCCGCACCGCAGGTACTCACTTGAGCTTCCTGAAATCAAACGTAGCCAAATTCATCTGTCCCTCGGTCAGGATATGCACCGTCAGCACCGCCTTCCCTTTTGGCAGCTTCAACTTCGCAATCCCTGGCGTCACGTTCCAGTGGTGCCACTGCCGCCAGTCCAGCACATCGGCCGTATCGAACGTGCTCACAATGGGCAGCGGCGCGGTAGCCGGCTTCCCATTCACGTCGATGGAGATCATTCCACCGCGATTCGACGTGTACAGCAGATCAGCCGAATACTCGCCCGCTTCCGCCACTTGCACGGTGATGTTGAACCACTCCCCTGGAACTGTCCAGCCGACGTAGAGCAGGTTTGCGGGGGGCTCGACCTTGTTCAATGGGTTGTCGTCGATCTTGGGATTCTGCCCGATCTTGGTGTACGAAGTGTCCACGCCCTCATTCATGCGGAACTCGTTCAGATAGGTCCCATTGGCGGGGTTCAGCCCCCCACTCCCGTTGTTCTTGGCATCCGAGTCGTGATAGGCCACGCCCTCGCCACCGAGGTCGTAATAGGCGCACATCACCTTGCCAGGAATCGCCTGCGCGCCGCCTGAATAACGGCTGTCGTGATACGGAGTTCCCTTGTAATGCACCAGGAAATCCGCCTGCAACGCGCAAAGCGAGGCAGAACTAAGCAGGATGGCCAGCAAGGCCACAAGCAACGAAGAACGGCGTACGGAATCTTTCATGGGAGTAGAGCCTCAGTGAATCTCAGTTGAAAAGTCACCGATAAGGGTACAGCAATCCGCGGCAGCGAGCCCATCCCTCCGGACGAATCATTCAGGCACGCATAGCAGTGATCCATGCACTTCCCATCCTGTCTGAATCGGTCTAGCATTCTCCCAATCTTCAGGAGACCCCCATGATGCATCTGCGTCCGCCGCCTTCGCTCGCCTTGCTAGCCCTCGCCGCTTCACTGTCAGCCTTCGCCGCCGCGCCTAAGCCTTGCGTCACCGCCGACCAGGCAACCAAACTCCTCAAGAAAGATGTCTGCGTCTCCGCCCACGTCTACGATGTGGTCCAACTCCCCGACGGAACGCGCTACCTCGATGTCTGCACGCCCCAGACTCCTGACGACGCCTGCCAATTCACCATCGTCAGCTTGTGGGAAGACCACGATGAGGTGGGCGAACTGCGCAAGTACCGTGACATGGATGTCGAGGTGCGCGGCATTGTCCAGCCCATGCATGGCCGCGCCGGTATGGTTCTCAGCCATGCACGCCAGTTTTACGGAGGCCCGCCCAAATTCAAGCCCAACGCGAAGCTCGTGCGCGGCTTCTCGGCAGACCAGTCTCGCCCGCCCGTCAACGACCCCAACCTGAGGTCTCAAGGCGCCGGCCGCGCCTTCATGAACACCCGAGACCAGGAGGCACGACCGGCAAAGTAAATCGCAGGCTGCTCACCATCCGCCTTGAGCGTTGCGTCGCAATTCCGAGAGCGGATAGAGTGTCCCACGCCATTTCACCCCCCCGCGGACCACCGTCAGCAGGATGGAGCGCAGCAGCGCGAAGAGCACAACGGCGGTGGCAGGAGCGAAGAAGATCGCTAGCCAGGGCGAAACCTGTGTTACGCGGCGGCTTGCATAGTAGGCCAGAACGATGGCCGCATAGATGAGCGCGCCAGCCAAGGCCGCCCACCCTCCGGCTGCCAGGGCCGCCAGCGGCAACACCACGTCCACGGCCAGGCCCGCGCAGACGAGCAAAGCCAGCCACGTGCGATAACGGAAGATCGCGAAGCCATTCTTTTCCGTCAGTTGCACCACTCCCAACGCGCCCTCGATCCAGCGAATACGCGCCAGGCCGGGGCCCAGGACCACGTGCTGCGCGTAGCCGGCGCGCTTGACCTTCCAGGCCAGACAAAGGTCCTCCACAACCTGCATGCGAAGCGCTTCAAAACCACCCAGCTTTTCCAATACCTCGCGCCGCAGCAGGTTGAACCCTCCTGCTCCGAAGGAATCCTTCGCCATAGGGTCGGCAACCTTCCACAGGCGAGTGTTCCAGTTTGCCAGCGCGTTCATGGCAGACAGCATCGCTCGCTCGCCGGTTGTCTTCAGGATGAGCGTGAGCACCAGAACCAGGTGATCGACCCGGTTCGCCTGGGCGTAACGGAGACTCAATTCGAGCGCCTGGGGGTGGAAAACAACATCCCCGTCGGTGAGCAACAGCCATGGCGCCGTCGCCCGTTTCAGGGCCAGATCCATCGCGTGCGGCTTTCCCAACCACCCCTCCGGCAGTTCGCGATTGTGAATGACCTCCAGAGTGTGCGGCCCACCGGCAAGCTCGGCGGCAATCGCATCCATCCGCTCACCCGTGCGGTCCGTCGAGCGATCGTCCACTGCGACAATCTGCAGCCGCACTCCGGTTGAAGCCAGCAGCGACCTCAGCGTCGCCGCGATCTTTTCCTCTTCATTGCATGCCGGAACAATCACAGTTACATTCGGCCCGTCGCTCGCAGCCAGGTCCGGGAGCGGCGCACCCGAATGCGTCAGGTCAGGCAGAGTGGGCACTCCCTTGAGAGCCGCGATTGCTTGCCCCAGCCAGCCCAGTGCCAGCACCGCGCTGGAGATAAAAAGGACATGTCCATGAGCCATGCCTCCAGTATCGCTCACCTGCCAAGCTGTGCGACTGCGTGCGCCATGCCAAATGCCGGGTGCCCCATATCTCGATTCTGAGATATGGGAAACAAGCCTCAAAGATCAGCCCGCCTCATCCAGCGGCGGCGCAAACCGCGACCCGAACCACAGAATCGTCCCGGAGATCACCAGAAAAACCAGCGTAGCCCCCAGCCCAATCCGCAGATTCGTCCTGTCGCTGATGGCGCCGATAATCGTTGGCGAAAACGTATCGCCAAAAGCGTGGATGAAGAACAGATTGAGCGAAATTGCCGTAGCTCGCACCGGCGCGGAAACCGAGTTCACGATTGCCGCATTCAGCGGTCCTGTATTCAGGAAGAGAAAGAACTCCGCTGCAAACAACGAAGGAATAGCCCATGCGCGCGGGCCGAAGAATACCAGCACTCCGCAGGGCAGCGTCAGGGCCACGCTCCAGAACGAAAGCAGATAGAGCGCCCGATAATTGGTTCTTAGCCAACGCTGCGCAATCCACCCGCCCACGAGCGTTCCCGCAATGCCGTCCACCACCGTAATTGCCCCCACCGTCAAGCTCGCGTTTCCTACAGAAAGCCCCGCAATTTGCTCCAGGAACTTTGGAACCCACGCCGAAATCCCGCCCATGGCGAAGGTCAGAGTTGCCAGGCCAAAGGTTGCCGCCAGAAATGCCGGATTCCTGAACAATCCCAGCACCGTCGTCCTGTCAACGGCAGCTTTCACGTGATCGCTTGCACCGCGCTCCGGTTCGCGCCCTATCCAGCCGTATAGCGCCGCCAACACCAATCCAGGTATTGCGCAAATGAAGAATGGTGCGCGCCAGCCCCAGGCCGAACCCATCTTTCCTCCAGCGATATATCCCAGCGCCGCTCCTACAGGAATGGCCAGATAGAAGATCGAGAGAATCCGGTTCCGGTCTCGCTCTGGATAGAAATCCGCCAGCACTGCCGGAGCAAAGATTCCAAATGTCGCCTCGCCCACCCCCACCAGCGCGTGACGGATATAGAAGCTCATGTAGCTATGCACCCACGCTGTCCCCAAAGTCGCAAGGCTCCACAGCACAGCGCCTCCAATAATGAGCGGCTTGCGACGATAGCGATCGCCAAGCCATCCCGTCAGGGGCGCGGCGCACATATAGAAAATGAACATCGCGGTGGTCAGCCAGCCTATGCTCTCGTCGTTCCAGCCATACTCGCGCTGGATCAGCGAGACCTCGCCGGGGAGAATATAGCGATCGATGTAATTGAGCAGGTTGAGCCCGATCAGCAGCACCAGCGTAGCAACCGCCGGGTTCCATCGCCTCGGTTTGGATTGAGCCAGGGTTGACAAGCGGCCTCGGTGTCCTCGAATCTGCTGGACCGAGTGTACACAATCGCCGACGGTCCACGCCCAACCCGAGCTCGCAAAAGCCCCGTGTCCCATCCTTTCGACTTTTTTCTGTCGAAAGGGTGGGAAACCTCAACTCTCAACCAGCCCCGTTCATGAGGAGCAGCCTGACTTGCCGTCGCAAGTTACGCCAGGAATGAACCCGCGTCGGTCGCGCCAAAACTGCTCCGTGCCCCGTTCTTGCGATTTCTTTCTATCGCAAGGGCGGGATACCTCAACCCTAAACCAGCCTTGTTCATAGGGAAACCAGGGCGAGCGAAACACAAAATCTGCCACAAACTCGCAGACTTGCTAGGCAGTCGGACGAGGCCACCTCGCCTCTACGGTCGTCCCAATCCCGCCCCGCGGCCTGAATTCTCCGCGCACCACCGCCCACACCGGATCGCAGGCCTTGACGACATCTTCCAGCACCTGGTTCACAATGTTTTCCTGGAAGATCCCCAGGTTGCGGTAGCTGAACAAATACTCCTTCAGTGACTTCAGCTCCAGGCACTTCTCCCGTGGCATATAGCGAATCGTCAGCAGGCCAAAATCGGGCAACCCGGTCTTGGGGCAGACCGAAGTCAGTTCCGGATCGTCAATCAGAATCTCGTAGCCGGGAAACTGGTTCTGCCAGGTCTCAATCGCCGGAAAGGCAAAGTCCAGCCCAGCCTTGGCGTGTTCGTCGGTGTAGCGCGGTTCAAGTACCATGGGTCCATTGTACTGGGTTCATGGCTCTCGGAATTTCAGCGCGCAGCATAGGTGCGAATACAACAGCTCAGGCGCAGGCAATTGAATACCTTCGCCTGCGCCTGAACCCGCCTTTTTTGCTGCATGGCCGTCCGCTTTCACTGCGACGGCAATGCTTTATCTGCCTGCAAACTTACGGCGAAGCATTCCCGCCATGCTCAGGATGCCCGTTCCCAACAGCAGTAAAGAGCCCGGCTCGGGGGTCGCGGTGAGACCCTGGCCTGAAACGTCGACATTGAAACCGCCCAAGTTGTCGATGTAGATGTCGTCGTTAATTCCGAGTTGGATCTGCGAGGCCCCATTCGGAACCGCAATCGTAAAAGGCCCATCGCCAATGGCGAAAGGCGTTCCCACGATATCGCCCGAGGCATCCGCAAAGGTTCCAACCAGTTCCGATAGATAAATCGGGTACGTTGAAGGATTCATATAGTAAGCGGGGGAGACTGTGCTGCTGCTCCCGGTCCCAGAGTCGAATTCGTAGCCGGTATCGCCGTTGGCATCGACCGCGGGCCACCCGCCTCCCGCCTGCTCAGTTCCGCTCAAATAGGTGATGGTGATATCGTTTCCGGCGGCAAAGCTGATGCCGCTGGAGCTACCGATCACCACCGGGCCCCGTTGATCGCCCACCCCATATTGATAGGCCGAATTGAGGCTGCCGCTGTAGGACCATGGACCGTCCAGTCCCGAGACAAACACAGATGTGGTCACAGTTCCGGCGAAGGCAGGGACAGCGACACCGGCACAAACGAGTACTGCAACCGCAAGGGCCAACAACTTGACACGAGCCATTCTCTTTTCTCCATTCTGAGGTTGAGCCAGTTGCAGCTCACCGGATCGGCCACCTGAGCCAGAGCATCTGAGTCTGCCTCAGATTTCGAACACCGGCTTGAAGGTGTAGCTTAGGCTGTCTGCGATGCAGGTCACGGGCCATCCCCTCCAGCCGAGGAATCAAGCACTTGCGCCGGCTGAAGTGAACGATTGCGCAAACACTTGCACCCTGGTGGAAGAAATCTTCCACCATACTCTCCCGCCTGGGTTCAGCCTTCGCTGCTCGACTCCATCTACGAATTCGCTCCGCATTCGAATTTCCGACACCCACTTGTAGGAAGAATCCAAAGGCCGGCGGAAATGTAGCAGTATCGACATTTTTCCGCTCCCAAGGGGCGCGTTTTGAGTCCTATATACTGACTCATGGTTGAGTGAATGGAAGAAAGAAAGCAATCGAGCCGGCTCTGGCTTTGGCTGGGCGCGGCAGTTCTAGTCGTCATCGTGTTCTTCGTGGCGCGCTCTTTTACGCGCGATCGTCTCCCGGTGCGCGAGGCGCGCGTGAGCCGCCAGCAATTGGTGAACCAGATCAGCACCAATGGCCGCGTCGAGCCTGTCATGAACTACGAGAGTTACAGCCCCATCTCCACCACCGTCAAAGCGGTCTATGTGCAGCAGGGCGACGTGGTCCCGGCCGGCAAATTGCTCCTTGATTTGGACGACGTACAGGCGCGCGCCCGCGTGGCCACTGCCGAGAGCGGTGTAAAAGCAGCCCAGGCGGCGCTGGATGCAGCCACCCACAACGGAAGCCTCCAGGAACGGCAGGGAGCGGCTGCGGAGATTGGCCGCACGCGCCTCGACCGCGATCAGGCCCGCCACGATCTGGATGCGCTCAGCAGGCTCAAGTCCACCGGCGCAGCCTCAGCCGGCGAGGTAGCAGCCGCTCAGCAGCGCCTCGATTCCGCTGAAGCCGCCCTTCACACAGCCGAGGAAAGCGCCCACAGCCGCTATGCGCCATCCGATATAGCCCGCGCTCAGTCTGCCCTGGCCGACGCGGAAGCCGGCCTGGCCGCGGCGCGGGACATCGAAGCTAGAACTTCACCCCGCTCGCCAATAGCCGGTACCGTCTACAGCCTCGGCGTTGGCCGTTCCGACTTCGCCGAGGAGGGAAAGCTCTTGCTTCAGTTGGCTGACCTCCACGACCTGCGCGTCCGTGCCTATTTCGATGAACCCGAGATCGGCCAACTGGCCGTCGGCCAGAACGTCCAGATCAAGTGGGACGGCGACGCCAGAGCCGGCCACGTCTGGACCGGCCATATCGCCCGCACCCCAACCACCGTGGTCATGTACACCACGCGCACCGTCGGCGAAGCTATCGTCGACATCGACGGCGGGGATGGCGGTCTGTTGCCGGACACCAATGTGACCGTGACCGTCACCACCTCCAGCCAGCCAAACGCCCTCACCGTGCCGCGCGAGGCTCTCCACGTCGAGAGCGGCCAGCCCTTTGTCTTCAAGGTTGTTGGCGACGCCCTCGTTCGAACCCGCGTCGTCAACGGCACACCAAATCTCACGTTGGCGCCCATCCTGTCCGGATTGCAGGAAGGCGATATTGTGGCCACCGGAACTACCAACGGACTCCCCCTTCAGGAGGGCGTCCCGATCAAGGATATGCATTGATCCTGGCGCATTTTACGGTGAAATATCTGTCCACAGCATTGCTGGCCGCGGCCATCGCTGTTGCCGCAATCCCCGTTGCAGTCAAGGCCCAGTCCCAGACTGAAATCCTCACCCAGGCCAACGCCGCTCTTCAAGCCGGAGAAGCGGACAAGGCCGTCGCCCTTCTCGCCTCCGGGTCCATCCAGGACTCCGGCGTGGCCCACAACCTTCTCTGCCGCGTTCGCCTCACCCTCGAACAATGGGACGCCGCCGCCCCCGAATGCGAACAGGCCGTCCATCTGGATGCGCAGAACTCCGACTTCCACCTGTGGCTCGGCCGCGCCCTGGGCCAAAGGGCTGCACACGCCTCATTCCTCACCGCCTTCTCCCTGGCCAAGCGCACTTGTGCCGAGTTCGAGGAAGCCGTCCGCCTCAATCCTCGCAACGCAGAGGCCCTGGCCGACCTCGGTAATTTCGATCGCCAGGCCCCTGCTGTAGTCGGCGGCGGCATCGACAAAGCCCCGCAAGTGGCCAGCCAGCTCGACAAAGTCGATCCAGCCCGCGCCCACCAGCTCCGCGGCGACATCGCCGAGCAGCAGAAGGACTTCTCCACCGCTGAAAGCGAGTTGAAACAGGCCATAGCCGCCGGTCCGCACCCCGCCGTCGCATGGACCAACCTGGCCAGCTTCTACTCCCGCCGCCAGCGCTTTCCCGAAATGGAAACAGCAATCCACAGCGCCGCCAACGCCGTCCTCCACGACAAACACTCGAGCGTAGCCCTCTATGACGGCGCCGGTCTGCTCGCCCAGTCCAAGCGCGACCCCGCCTTTGCCGCCAGCCTGCTCGACAATTACCTCTCCAGCTCTTCCAAGACCGAAGAAGCTCCAGCTTTCATCGCCCATATTCGCCTGGCCCGGCTCAAGCAGCAACTGGGCGACCCAGGAGCAGCCGATCGCGAACGCGCCGCAGCCCTGGCACTGGCCCATGACTACAAGCCCGCCCAGGAATTCAAGGTCCAGGAACCAACCCACTAGGAAGCAAGATTCCGAAGGAAAGCAACAAGGATTTGAAGGGTACGGGCTTTAGCCCGTACATAAGAGCAGCAAACGGAACCGGGCTTTAGCCCCCGAGGGAATGCGAAATCAATAGCGAGAACGCAACCGGAGACTCTCCAACAATCAAGATCGTACCCAACCCGATGGCAGCAAATCGAACTCCCAACCCGCGCTTAGCCTGGCCTCTAAGTCTATTGGCGCCAGCTCTTCTCGCCTGCACTCCGCTCCAAGCCCAGGTTTCGCTTGCAACCGTCGTCGACTTGGCGCGGCGCAACTCCAGCACTGTCAAGCTCGCCGAAGCCGACCTGCAGAAAGCCCAGGCCGCTCTCGCCCAGACGCAGGATGCGTATATTCCCAACTTCGTTATTGGCTCCAACGTCGGATACTCGCACGGCTTCCCCACCGGCCAGCCATCCGTGGGAAGCGCCTCGATGCAATCGCTGGTTTTTAGCTATTCCCAGCGCCAATACACAAAGGCCGCTCGCGCCGGAATTGAAGCCGCCATTTTGGCGCTCAAGGATGCCCGCGAACAAGTGGCTCTGGACGCCTCGACCACCTACATCGAGCTCGATACGGTTTCACGCGAGCTCGCGACAGCGCAACAGCAGGCGGCATTCAGCGCCGATCTGCTTCGGATCGAGCAGCAGCGCGTCGAAGCCGGAGTCGATTCCGACCTGGACTTGTTGCAGACGCGCCTGCAGATAGCTCAGCTCAAGCTCCAACAACTTCATCTTGAAACCCGTGCCGTGACGCTGGCAAAACAGGTTGCTATCCTCACAGACATGCCAGTCGGCGCCATCCTTCCGGACCATGCAAGCATTCCTGAGATCCCCGCCGTGGCTGCCGGGGACGGGCCTCGCATCCTGTCGGGAGTCGATTCAGCGAGAGCGCTCTCCCAATCCAAGCAATTCGAGGCCAAGGGAGACGACCTTGCATGGAAGCGGCCTTCGATCGGTTTCGGAGCGGTGTACAACTACGACTCCAACGAGCTGAACAGCTACAGCACCTACTACAAGAACTTCACCCCCAACAACGTCAGTTTCGGCCTTCAGATCACCATTCCATTCTTCGACTTCTCCCTGCGCGCCAAAGCGAAGGTAACAGCAGCCGAAGCCCTCCGCGCCACCGTGGAAGCCGAGCAAGCCCAGCGCCAGAACGAAGTCCAGATCGCCACCCTCTCCGGCAACCTGCGCGAGCTTGACGCCCTGGCCGAAGTCGCCTCCCTCAAGCAGCAGATCGCCGACGCGCAGCTCAAGACCGTACTCGCCCAGATGGATGGAGGCAACGGAGCAGCCTCCGGCCCCAACGCGCAGCCTCAACTGACCCCCAAAGCAGAGCAACTGGCCCGCATCGACGAGCGGCAAAAGTACCAGGAAGCCCTGGACGCCTCGCTCTCTCTAGCCAAAGCCCGCCTGGGCCTTCTGCGCGCCCTGGGCCACATGGACGACTGGCTCCACGAAGTCCATTCAAAGTAGGTCAGCGATGATATGCGCCAAATAGTCAGCGGGTGAGATTACCGTCACCCCTTCGCGCACCTCTACCGGAAAGTGCCTGAGATTCCCCGTCACCAGCCACGCCCCTGCCATGCGGGCAAGCCCCAAAAATGGCGCGTCCTTCAGATCCGGACAACGAAGCGGCCAGGTTCCCGGATCAGGAAGCCGCAAACTCTCCTCGATCAAATACTCCAGCCAAAGTGGCGGGAATCCATAGCGGTGGAATTTGGCGCGTCGAACAACTTCCCTGTACTCCGCAACAACCCAAGGACAGGTCACGACATGAACCCTTCCATCCAAGACCCAATCCGCCAGTATCTTTGCCGGCGGTCCGGCTGGAGATATGCTCGCGGACACAATTACGTTGGTGTCGAGAACGATTAAGCGCATTCAGACGCATCCTCAGGCGTCCTGCGGATGCGGTCAATCTCTGCCTCAATCTCCTCTTCACTGGTCTGGCTGGTACCCGACTCTTCAGCGACGCGCCACCCTTCGCGCAGGCTAGCCAGCGCCATTGCTCGCCGCAACTCCCGATCCTCTTTCACTACGTCTCCAAAAACTGGGACCAGAAAGTATGCGGGCCCATTCTGACCCACCAGAAGGGTCGTCTCCCCTGCGGGAACCTCTTTCAGAGCTTTCGCACCACGCGTTCTGAACTCGCGCAAGGAAACCTGGCGCATTGGACACCTCCCACCAGTCCAGTGTAGCCAAAACGGCTACACAGATCAACTAAGCGAATTTTTGATCTTCGACGGATCCCAATCCCGAACAAAAAACCCCATATTACATCGCGGGAAACAGCCGGAATGGTAGAATGAAAGGGATGCCTATGCCCCTGAAAACCCTGTTGCTGAATCCGCCCTCGTTCGAGAACTTTGACGGTGGCGCGAGTTCGCGCTGGCCCGCCACGCGCGAGATTGAGTCCTATTGGTACCCAGTTTGGCTGGCCTACCCCGCCGGACTCCTGGAGGGTTCGCGCCTGCTCGATGCCAACCCCCACCACGTCTCCGCCGACGAAACCATCAAGATCTGCAAGGACTACGAGTTCCTTGTCCTCTTTACATCGACGGTGGGCTGGGCAGGCGACCAGCGCCTCGCCGAGGCCATCAAGGCCGCCAACCCTGCCATGAAGATCTGCTTTGTCGGGCCGCCCGTCACCACCTCGCCCGACAAGGCCCTCAACGAATGCTCCGCCCTCGACTTCATCTGCCGCCGCGAGTTCGATTACTCCGTCGTCGAGTTTGCCCAGGGCAAGCCGCTCAGCGAGATCCTCGGCATCAGCTACAAGCTCGATGGCAAGGTCGTCCACAATCCCGATCGCCCGCAGATCGAAGACCTGGACGCCATGCCCTGGGCCACCAAGATATACAAGCGCGACATGGACGTTACCAAGTACAGCGTCCCCTTCCTGCTTCAGCCCTACATCGCGCTTTACTCCACCCGCGGCTGCCCCGCGCAATGCACGTTCTGCCTCTGGCCGCAAACTCTGAGCGGTCACGCCTGGCGCAAGCGGTCAACCGACGACGTTGCTGCCGAGCTGAAATGGGCCAAGGAGAATTTCCCTCAGGTGAAGGAGTTCTTCTTCGACGACGACACGTTCAACATCCAGAAGGCGCGCACCATCGAGCTCTGTTCCAAGCTCAAGCCCCTGAACCTCACCTGGTCCTGCACCTCGCGCGTCACCACGGAATACGAGACGCTCAAGGCCATGAAGGAAGCCGGCTGCCGCCTGCTTATCGTCGGCTTTGAGTCCGGCGACCCGCAGATCCTCAAGAACATCAAGAAGGGCGCCACCGTCGAACGTGCCCGCGCCTTCGCCAAGGACTGCCACGACCTCGGCCTGGTCGTCCACGCTGACTTCATCCTCGGTCTGCCTGGCGAAACCAAGGAGTCGATCCGCAACACCATCAACTTTGCAAAAACTTTGGACTGCGAAACCATCCAGGTCTCCATCGCCCACGCTTTTCCCGGCACTGAGTTTTACGACTATGCCAAGGCCAACGGCTTCATCGTAAACACCCAGGCCATGAGCGACTCAGGCGGCCACCAGATGGCCCACATCGAATATCCCGGCCTGCCCACTGACTACGTCATGGAGATGGTCCACCGCTTCTACGACGAGTACTACTTCCGTCCCAAGGCCGCCTTCCGCGTCGTCTGGAAGGCCGTTCTCAACCGCGATCTTCCGCGTCTTTACGTCGAGGCCAAGGCTTTCCTCAAGCTGCGCTCGCAACGCAACAAGATGGTCAAAGCCACCCGCGCTGCGCAAGCAAACCCCACCACCCCCGCCAAAGCCGGCGCATAGTCGCACCGACAGCAGCACACCCGGAGGGCGGCGCAAAAGCGACCGCCCTCTTCTTCTTGAAGAGATGTATTTGAACTGAGTTTCCCGCAAGGAACGCGCTTTTTCCATACCCCAAGACCTGTCATCCTGTGCGAAGCGTACTTCAGCGGAGTCGAAGGACCTGCTTCTTTTTACTGTGAAGCGGTGGGAAACCACGAACCTCAATCCGTCTAACTTCATCCAATTACCAGACAATGCCTCACCACACCCTATCGCCGCGCCAATACATGATCCTGGCCCTGGTCGCCATCTGCGCCCCGCTCGCAGACACATGCCTCTCGCGCGGCATGAACACCCTGCCTGCAATCTCGCTCGCGCATCCCGTCACGCTCATCGCTGCCGTCTTCACCCCATGGATCGCCGTCGGCATCGCTCTGCTCATCGGCTTCTTCGCAAGTTATCTCACCGCGCTTTCCTGGGCCGACCTCACCTTTGTCCTCCCAGCCACCGCATTCGGCAATGTAATCGTCGCCCTCTTCGCCCGCTTCTGGCTCCATGAGGCCATCTCGCTCGAACGTTGGGCGGGCATCGCCCTCATCACCCTCGGCGTAGGCTTCGTAGCGCACGGTCCGTCCCTCACCGAACGCCCCGCCCCTGAGCTTCCCGCTACTAAAAACCTCGACCTCGCCCGTCCATCCCCCGTCGAAGAGCCTGCCCCGGTCTTAGTCGAGAAAGAGTCCGTGCGATGACGATTCCAGTTTCCGCTCCCAGCCTCTGGTCCGCCGTCGCCATGATCGCCGCCGTCGTCCTGTTTTCCACGACCGGAGAAGTCCTGACCGCCGCCGCCATGAAATCCATCGGCGACCTCGACGACATTCGCGCACACTCCGGCCTCAAAGGAGCCATCCGCGCCGTCGTAACATGCCCGCTGTTCTTCGCCGGCGTCAGTTTCCTCGCGCTGGCCTTCTTCTCGTTGCTCTTCGCGCTGAATCACCTGAACCTGAGCCTGGTTGCCCCCGCCGCCGCATCGCTGACATTGGTCACCAACGCCGTCGCCGGCAAAATCTTCCTAAAGGAAAACGTAGACCGCCGCCGCTGGACCGCCGCAATACTTGTCTGCCTGGGCGTCTACTTCCTCGCTCACTGAAAAAGAGGCAGTTCCGGCCGATTAAGCTCCGTGCCCCACCCTTGGTGTCATTCTGAGCGGAGCGTAGCGGAGTCGAAGAACCTGCTTCTTGGATTCTGGCGAATGGGTGGGAAACCACAGACCTCAACAGCGCAACCACTAGAAAAACCGCATCAGCCCCGTAGGCTTCAAATCAGGATCGAGAAACGTTACCAGATCACCAATTCCATGGCGACAAACCGCCTCCGCCGCCAGGTGTCCACTCCGCGCCGCGCTCTCCATCGTGGAAGGCCATCCCGTCTGCACCCAGTCGCCTGCCAGAAACAGATTCGGCCACGGCGATACCGCCCCAGGCCGCGCCGCATCAATTCCAGGAGGGACGCCAAAGGTAGCACGCACTTCTTTCACCAGAGCAGCTTTTTCGAGCTTCGCTTCCTTCACCAGCGGAAAAAACTCCGCCAGTTCGCGCAACGCCTGCCTGATCGCTTCATCGCGCGGCAACGCCGCAAACGCCCGCGTAGCGCTGACTACCAGCTCAATGTAGTTCCCGCCGCGCTCCTGCAACCGCGACTGGTTATACATCCAGTGAATCTCCCGGTCCAGCAGCACCGCGTGTTCCAAGTCTGTAATTTCGCGATCAAACCACAGGTGCACGCTGCAAATCGGCCAGTGTTCGTGCCGCTGAATCTTCGCAGCCAATTCCAACGCGCCATCCGCCACCGGCAAGCCCGGCAGCAGTTTCGCCATCCCTTCAAACGGCAGCGCCACCACTACAAAATCCGAAAGCAGTTCGTCCGTCCGCGTCTTCACCGTCCACTGCAGAGTCTCCTCGTCCCACTCCGCGCCTTCCACATGCGTATTCAAAAGTACGCCGCCGCCGCGCTCCTCAACATACTGCGTCACGGATCGATACAACTCGCTCAGCGGCACGGTACTCATTCCCATGCTGCCCGCGAATGCGGAGTTCATGAACAGTTCGCGAACCACCTTGGCCGCATATGGCAGCGCAATCTCATCGATCTCCGCATTCAGCGCGCTCGCGATTACCAGCCGCCAGAATCGCTCCAATGCCCCGCGCGTCTGTTTGTGCCTGCGAAGCCAATCGCCCAAGCTCTCCTTCGAATCCTGCGCCACCGGCCGCATCAGTGCATTGAAAGCCCGCCCCAGCGCAATCTTGTCGGCAATAGTAAACGCGTGTGCCATCATCAGCTTCGGTAGCCCATGCAACGGCGCCGGCAACCATGACGGACCAAGCCGCGACCTTTTGCCTCCTGGCTCAATCATGGTCATTTCGCTGGTCCAGTGAATGCGATCCGCAACGCCGATGCGCCGATAGAATCCCTGAAGATTCGTGCAGCACCCAAACAGCACATGCTGGCAGTTGTCGATCACCTCGCCCACGCCTGGATGCAGATAAGAAGAAGCGCGGCCACCGAGATACCCGCGCCGTTCAAGCAACTGAACCCGGTAGCCAACCTCAGCCAGAGCGCAAGCCGCACTCATCCCCGCCACGCCGCCGCCAATGACAGTGACCGCCTTCCTCGATCGTGTCTCCGAACCGCTCAATCCCATCCCCATCCGTTTGAAAACTGCCGGGCTTCGCGTCGTGCTTTGAAAGGGCACGGCTTCAGCCGTGCCGCAAGATGGCTAAAGAAGAATCGGCTTTAGCTCCCGAGGGAATGTCCCTTGCGGAACAACTCCTCACCCCGCTACTCGAACCCATGTCATCCGCGTCAACCCCACAACCAGGATGAAAAGCTTCTCCCAGAGCGGCACGCTTGCCCGCCGCGAGAACACATCGAAATCCGCCTTCTCAATCCTCTTGAGCAGCGCATGATAGATGCTCACCAGCACCCAAAGCGCCGGTCGGCTCTCCTTGTCGATGAGCGGCATCAACGCCTGTCCCGATTTGTAATAGATCTCCGCCCGTCTTCCAATTTCCTTGAGCAGCGCCCGCTCATTCGTCGTCGGCGCCACGGTCTTTTCGCGATGCAGAATCGACTCCAACGCAACCCCATGCGTCTTTAAATCTTCCAACGACAGATAGACACGATTCCGCTCCGCATCCTCGGCCACATCGCGCAAAATATTCGTCAACTGAAACGCAATCCCAGTCTCTTCCGCCAGCTTCTCCGCCCTTGAATCGGTATAACCAAAAATGCGGATGCACACCAGCCCCACTACCGAAGCCACCAGGTAGCAGTATCTGTATAAGTCCTGAAACGTAGCGTACGTATCCGGCTCATCTCCGCCGCATGAATCAAGATCCATGGTCACGCCGGCCACTAACTCATCTAGCAGCCCGAGCGGAATCTTGAACCTCACCATCGCATCCCGCAGCGCAACAAAAACCGGATCTTTCGTCTCTCCGCCCGCGCTAGCCCCCCGCCAATCCGCTATCCACGCATCCAGGCGCGTGCGCCTTTCGCCGATAGACACGCTCTCATCGTCGGCCAGATCGTCGGCCTGGCGCATGAATGCATAAACAGCGCAGATTGCATTTCGCTTTGGTTTTGGGAGCGCAACAAAGGCGTAGTAGAAATTCTTCGCCTCGCGCCTGGCAGTCGCCCGGCACACGGCATAAGCCGCATTCAGTTCCGCATTGTTCGCACTATCGACAGAAGCCGCCGCGCGTCCATCCACTTTAGGTTCCTGCCTCAATCCGCCGGCTCGGTGCGCCGTGTGCTTCTGCCCAGCTTGAGAAATGGCAGTAGCTTGGCGGTAGCAGCCCACAGCGCAAGGCCCGCCTTGGTCGACTTCGAGATGGCCGGCCGCGCACTCAGCACATCGAAGTCCCGCTGCTCGATGGCGCGCAGAATCTCCAACCCGCCGCGGCTGAATAAATCCAGATCCAGCGCCAGGTCGCGATTCACCATGCCGATCAGCGGCAGTCCTTGCTCAAACAAATCGCGCGCATAGTTCACTTCGCAATGCATCAGCGCGCGAAATTCCGGCGTCGCAATTCCTTCCGCGATGTTCGTATCGCTTACATGAAAAAATTCCATGTCCTTCTGCGGCAGATACACTCGCCCACGCGCAAAGTCCTCGCGCACATCCTGCCAGAAGTTGGCCAACTGCAATGCCGAGCAGGTCGCATCCGACAAGTGAAACTTCCCTTCATCTGCCTCGCCGCACGCGAAGAGCACCAGACGTCCCACGGGGTTCGCCGAATACCTGCAATAGCCCAGCACGTCCTCCATGGTTGCGTAGCGCGTCACTGTCTGGTCCTGCCGGAAGGCCATCAACAAATCGGCAAACGGCTCCTTGGGAATCGCGCATTCTCGAATCGTGTCTGCGAGCGCAACAAACACCGGGTGCCGCGTCTCACCCGCGTAGCACGCATCCAGTTCCTCGCCCCATTGCTCCAGCATCGCAAGCGCAACAGCGGAATCGCCCACCTCGTCGCCCAGGTCGTCGGAGACACGGCAGTATGCGTAGATGGCGTGAAAATGCGGCCGCAGCGTCTTGGGCAGGAACCACGTTGCCACATGAAAATTCTCGTAGTGCGTTTCCGCAAGATGCCGGCACCAGGCCCGCGCTTCATCGAGCGACGGAGCAACTTCGGGCATGTGGTAGCTCTCAGGAAGTGCCGCCCAGCCTTGCGCGAGAAGTTCTTCCCGGCTCACAGCAATAGCCTCCGGCGCTGCCGGCGCCTGGGTTTCAGGATCTGAGGTTTCCGGGCCTTGGGTTCGCGGATCTGGCGCACTGCTTCCCAGCACGCGATCCATCAACGCGGCGACCTCCTTTGCTTTCTCCTCGATTGCCAAACTCATTGGACGCCTCAGGGAACAATGGCGGTCTTGATCTCGCTGCTGCGGTTCATCAGCTTCTCAAAGACGCGGTTGAGTTCGTAAAGGTGCGCGTGCCCGGTAATGAACGCGGGCGCCTGGAATCGTCCGCCGGCAATCAGGTCCAGGGCCTTGCGGCAAATCGTCGGTGTGTGATGGAACGTGGCCCGCAGAGTAATGTCGCTATAGTGAATCCGATTCGTGTCCAGAGTTACATGAGTCCCCAAGGCACAGCCGCCGAAGAAATTCACGCAACCGCCTTTGCGCACCAACTCCACTGCTTCCTGCCACGCATCCGGAACTCCCACCGCTTCAATTGCAATATCGACGCCGCGGTTCTTCGGCGTCAGCGCGCGCGTCTCCTTGATCGCCTTGCGGATGCTCGTCGTCTGCACCACGTGCGCCGCGCCCAGTTGACGGGCCGCTTCCACCTGCCCGTCGTGCTTCACAATCGCGATGGCTTCGCATCCAGCCAGCGCGGCCACATGCAGAATCATCAGCCCCAGCGGCCCGCCGCCGATCACGGCCACGGTATCTCCGGGCCTCGGGCGCGAATCCTCAAACCCATGCACCGCGCACGCCAGCGGCTCCGTTAGCGCCGCATGTTCCAGCGGCACATGGTCCGGAACATGCAGCGTATTCTTGGCAACAATCCGCGCCGGTATGCGGATGAATTCCGCATAAGCTCCGTTGTTGAAGAGCAGATCGTCGCAGAGATTCTCCTGGCCGCGCTCACAGAAAAAACAATGTCCGCACGGAGCTGAATTCAGCGCCACCACGCGGTCGCCGGGCGCAAAATCCGCGACGCCTTCGCCCGCCTGCACCACCGTCCCAGCCAGCTCGTGGCCAAACAACGCGGGGGGCACAATCATGCGCGCATGGTATCCGCGCCGGAAGACCTTCAGGTCCGTTCCGCACGTAAGCGCAGCGCCCACGCGCACAATCAACTCGCCAGGCAACGCTTCAGGCACCGGCACGCGCTCGATGCGAATATCTTCCCGACCGTGGAGGACTGCGGCCTTCATGGTTGTCGCCATCAAGTGCCCCCTACTCTGCGCCCCCGCCAACAACAGGCTCAAGCATAATCTTCATCGAGTTGGCCTTGGGGTGAGAAGCAATCTCGATCGCTTCCACCGCCTGCTCCAGCGGAAAACGGTGCGAGATCAGTTGTGTCAAATCGAATCCATTACGGTAGCCGCCAAACGCGAGATCGGTTACCTCATCCAGAATCTCGAACGACGATGAGTATGAGCCCATCAGCGTCTTCTCGTCCATGCAAACCGCACCAGGATCGAATATCGCTTCTCCATGCTGCGTCTGCGCAAACAGCATCACCCGTCCGCCCGGCCTTACCGCATCCATCGCCGTCTTGATCAGCGCATTCCCGCCGACGGCCAGAATCACCGCATCCGCGCCGCGACGATCGGTCTCGGCAAACACCCGCTCCACCACATTCTCGCTGCCTGCATGAATCGGATTACTCAGCCCGAACCTGGCCGCAATTGCATGACGCTCCGGATAAAGATCCGAGGTGAGCACACGCGCCCCGGTCCTTCGTGCTAGTGCCGCATGCATCAAGCCGATCGGCCCCTGCCCAATCACCAGCACCGTATCGTCCGCAGCCAGGTTCAGCAGCTTCACGCCCTTCAAAACCGTATTCAGCGGCTCCACAAACGCGGCCTGCTCAAACGGCACTCCATCGGGAATCCGCACCACGCCGCGGCCCTCGACAATCCAGCTCATTACCCGGATGTACTCCGCAAAGCCGCCGCCTGACGGTTCAAACCCCGCCGTGACCCCGACTTTTTTGTAGAGTTCGCATTGCGTCGGCGTCTGCTTGCGGCAGTAGTAGCAGTCCCCGCACGGAACGTGATGATGCACCACCACCCGCTCGCCTGCTTCATACCGCGTAACGCCCTCGCCGGCTTCGACGATGACGCCCGCCATCTCGTGGCCAAAAATCCGCGGCGCCGAGTGCGATCCGGTATGAATCTTCTTCAGATCCGTCCCGCAGATGCCGCATGTGGCAACCTTCACCAGCAACTCGCCCGGCCCGATCTTCGGCACAGGTACCGTCTCCACGCGCATGTCGTTTACGCCGCGATACACCACGGCCCGCATGGTGGCAGGAATCCGCTTCTCGATCAGGCTTTCAGTGTTTGCCGTTTGGGTAGCCATTGCGCTGTCTGATGTCACCTCGTCCATCCAGAATATCGAGCAGGGACTCCCTCATGCACTGGGCAGCCTTCTTGCTATTCTCGCCCATCCGAATCAGTCCCGGCCAGTGCCACGGTCGAAGAATAGCAAAAAGCACAAACCTCGCCACCTCAAACTGCCCATTCGCCCCAATAAACCGGTTGAAATCAGGCAATTGTTCCCTGAATCCGTCGCTCACGCCCTTCACGCAGCAAAAAGGAATCCCGCGCATCAATGCCAGCCGCGCAATCCCCGCCGCTTCCATGTCCACCAGATCTGCTTTGTATGTAGATGCCAGCCGCCGCTTTTCCGACTCATCCGCGACAATCGGGCTGGTCACCAACAGCCATCCGTCATGCACGTCCTGCCCGCCTCCGGTTCCAAATCGCTCTCCGGTGCGCGCGTCAACCACTGCGGAAAGCCGGTAATCCCGCCCCGCCATCAGGGCATCGCTCAGGGCGCCAGCCCATCCAACAGAAATCACCCGCTCAACCGGTCCATCGCGTTCAATTTCAGCAAAGGCCCGTGTCGCCGCATCCACGCCAGCCCCGCCGCAGGCGGCAACCCATTCCCCGTCGTCAAACGTCCAGCGCCAAAGCTCCACGCTGCCGCGCCGCTCATGCGCCCAACCCTGAACAAACGGCTTCAGCTCGCCCGCCATCGCGGCGATAATGGCGACTCGTGTCATGCGCGCCCCTGCGGCTCGTGAACATCTACGCGATACCTATCGATTCCCGCGCACTTGGCGAATACATTCGTTCCAGTCAAAGAATCGCCTCAAGCCCTTTGCGCCGAATGACGTTGAGCAGCGCGAGGGACGGTCCTTTGGGCTGTTTGACGCCGCGCTCCAACTGAGAGAGATAGCCCACAGTTAGGTTGAGGACCTGGGCCAGCGCCGCCTGGCTCAGGTTGGCACGCTCGCGCAGTGCACGAATCTCTTCAGCGCTGATGGGCTCAGCCAGATGGCTGGCCTTCTCACCCAGATGACGGACTGTGATCTTGCGATACGTGGCGTCATTCATCAACCCGATGCGATGCTGATCGGCTGCCATTTCAAGGATGGCCTGACTTAGGCGGCTCAATTTCTTTGTGGTTGTCATAGGCTAACCTCCTGCAACATTTCTTGTTCGACTGCTTCGGTGATCGTTTGCTGCGAGGCATTGAGCCAGTTCTGTCCCACTTTTCGCAACTCAGTCAACTCGCCAGGGCCGATGTTGTCCCGCTCATTCTTCGCAAATCCATAAAGAAACACTGCCCTGCCCGCACGACGATAACCAACAATTGTGCGATAGCCGCCGGAGCGTCCCTCGCCTGGCCGAGCAATTCGCAGTTTTATGAGCCCGCCGCCAAGGTCGGCGTCTATAAGGCCGGTCTCGGCGCGCGTTATAGCTTCCCGCAGACTGGCCGCGGATATCTATTCATGTCGGGTGAATCGAGCCATCCACTTCGTACAGTAGACTTGCACGGAATCCCACTAACACCTAGAACTATAGCACTGTAAATCATGTTCTGCAATCTCGGACGTCTGATCGACTTCATAGAATTACGGCGCATACCCATTCGCCCGGAACCACTCAATCGCCGCCCGCATTGCCGGATACACCGGCACAATCCTGAAGTCGAGTTCCTGTTGCGCGTGGGCGCTGGAGGCGAACATCTTCTTCCGCCCCATGCGCACCTCTTCAAGCGTGGCACGCGGCTCCTTCCCTCTGATCCGCCCTGTGATCCACTCCTCGAAGAACGCGTACGTCGCCGCAACCGCAAACGGAATCTTCATGGTTGGCGATGGAATCCCCGTAATCGCCGACATTTTGTCGAGTATTTGCTTGAGCGTCAGGTTTTCGCCGCCCAGAATATATCGCTTCCCCGGCTTCCCTGCCGTCAATGCCGAGACATGCGTCCGCGCCACCTCGGCCACGTCCACCAGATTCAGCCCCGTTTCCATGTAGGCCGGAAACTTGCCGTTCAAAAAGTCCAGGATGATGCGCCCCGTCGGCGTGGGCTTGGCATCGTTGGTGCCAATCGGCGATGTCGGGTTCAGAATGATCACCTGCTGCCCGCCCTGCGCCGCCTTGATCGCTTCCTGCTCCGCCATGAACTTCGACCGCTTGTAATGTCCCACCATGTCTTTGAGCGAAACCGGGGTGTCCTCGTTGATCACCAGTCCATCGGTGCGAAAGCGCATGGTCGCCACACTCGACGTGTAGACCACACGCGGCACGCCAGCCTCGCGCGCCATGCGCAGCAGTTCCCGCGTCCCCTCGACATTGGCCCGGTACATGGCATTGGGATCGCGAATCCAAAGCCTGTAGTCCGCCGCCACGTGCATTACCGCATCGCAGCCTTCAAGGCCCGCGCGCAACGATTCCGGCTCCAGCAAGTCGCCTACATGCGTCTCGCCGCGAATGCCTTCAAGGTTTTTCAGGTTGCTCGATTTGCGCACCAGAAGCCGAAGCTCCGCGCCCTCGGCAGCCAATGCCAGCGCCACATGATGGCCGACAAATCCGGTAGCGCCTGTAAGGAAGACTTTCATGCTTTAGCTTGCTGGATATCAGCCGCAATGGGCTCCGGGATTGGGTTCGCCTGGCTGCCGGGTTTCCAAGGGCCGCAACAGAACTACCGAGCCCTCTTGCGTGACCTCAATGTCAAACGTTGCGCCAGGGTAAAGCCCTGTCCGCTCCTGCACGGCTTCAGGCAGCGCAATGCAACCGCACTCTTGCACCCGGCCAATCATAACCACTAATCCAGCGCCTCAGGCACCAGCGCAATATTCTTTTCGCCCGCGGCCTTCTTCTCGTTGTACTTCTGCACCCAGTCTTCCCAGTGCTTGCCCGCCGCCCGATCCTTGCCGCTGAATTCGAGCCGCGCAATCTCCGCATAACTCAACTTGCGCTTGTCGTTCGCGCTGGGCGTGAAGTATTGCACAAACGAGTCGGCCAGCGATGCACCGGTACTCCGATTGAAGATGTAAGCCTCAACCCGCTCGCCGCACTTTAATGTCAACGTAACATCGCCGCGATAGTCGAATGCCTTTTCGAGGGCCTGCACGAGATCGCCTTCGCTGGCCAACTCCGGAATCCACCCTTCCAGGTTCTGGCGTTCAAAACCCGGCGCCACTTCAAGCGCTTCAACCTGCTCCAGCGTATACTTCAGCACTTCGGCGCTCATGCGTTGGTCTCCTCTAGGGCGTGCGCAGGCTTCTCAATCTGAACCAGCGGCACGTGCCCATTGGGCGACCACTGATTCAGCGCCTTGAGCGCCTGCTCGTCCTTGTAGCTGCTGAACAGCGTTCCGCGCACCATGCCCCAGAAGCCCTTCAGGCTCCCAAAGCCATCCATCACCGCAGTAGGTTCATACCCGCAACTTACCATGCAGTTAGCACATTTCGGATTTCCGCTGGCAGCGCCGTACTCTTCCCACTTAGTGGTCTCGATAAGTTCCTTGTAAGTCTCCGTGTAACCATCCTGAAGCAGATAGCATGGCCTCTGCCATCCGAAGATGTTAAAGGCCGGCGATCCCCACGGAGTGCACTCATACTTCCTATCGCCCATCAGGAATTCCAGAAACAGCGGCGACATGTTGAACTTCCAGGTCGGCTTTCTATTCGAAAGAACCGCCCTGAACAGCTTCCTGACCCGCGCCCGGCCCATGAAGTGGTGCTGGTCCGGCGCCTTCTCATAGCTATAGCCGGGTGAAAGCACGATCCCCTCGACGCCCATGTCCATCACTTCATCAAAGAAGCCGCGCACGCTGTTCGGATCGGTCCCATCGAAGAAGGTCGCATTAGTCGTTACGCGGAAACCGCGCTTCACCGCTTCCTTGATGCCCTCGATGGCGATGTCGTAACCCCCTTCGCGGCAGACCGAAAAATCATGATGCTCGCGCTGTCCATCCAGATGAACTGAGAAAGTCAGATACTTCGACGGCGTAAACTCCGGCAACCGCCGCTTCAGTTCCAGCGCATTGGTGCAGAGGTAAATATATTTCTTGCGCGCAACCAGGCCGTTGACGATCTCGACAATTTGCGGATGAAGCAGCGGTTCCCCGCCAGGCAGCGACACCATGGGCGCACCGCACTCTTCCACCGCGGCGAAGCACTCCTCGGGCGTTAGCTGCTTCTTTAAAATATGTGGCGGATATTGCACCTTGCCGCAGCCGGCGCAAGCCAGGTTGCAGCGGAAGAGCGGCTCCAGCATCAGCACCAGCGGATACTGCTTTTCCCCGGCCAGCTTCTTCTTGATCACATAAGTTGCAACCGTCCACATCTGTGAGATTGGAACAGCCATAGTTGAGTCATCCTCCAGCGCGCAATCTTACTAATTGCCGCATTTCATCATTACCGTTCGAAGCTGCCAGCTTCCCGCCCAATAAACGTCGAAGATGCGGGAACAACAAGCCAAGAAACTGACGGCTGAAAGCTGAAAGCTGAAAGCTGAAAGCTGAAAGCTGAAAGCTGAAAGCTAAAAGCTGAAAGCTAAAAGCTAAAAGCTGCTCGTCCGTTCCATTGCCCGCTTATACCCCGTCAAAGCCAGCAGCGGAAAGTATTGCCGGTACATTTCGTAAGACAGATAAAAGACTCTTGGGAAGCCAGTTCCAGTGTACAAGGCCTGTCGAGTCCACCCTGCCCCGGTGCTCTCATCCCAGCTTCCATCCGCCTGCTGCCGTGTCAGCAACCAGCGCACGCCCTTGGCAATCGAGTCGGACCGGTCGTCGCCTGCCGCCAGCAATCCCAGCATCGCCCAGGCCGTCTGCGACGGTGTGCTCGGTCCCACCCCGCGCGTGTTCGGATCGTCGTAGCTGCCGCATGTCTCGCCCCATCCGCCGTCCGGATTCTGCACCATCCGTATCCACTCGGCCGCCTGCTGAATCTGCGGCTCCAGGTGATCGACCCCGATCGCTTCCAAACCTCTCAGCACCAAAAAGGTCCCATAGATGTAGTTCACGCCCCAGCGCCCGAACCAGCTTCCATCCAGTTCCTGCTCGCTGAGAATAAACTTGATTGCCTTGTCCACACGCTTGTCTTCGCGCGTGTATCCGTAAGTCGCCAGCATCTCCAGAATTCTTCCCGTAATGTCCACCGTCGGCGGATCGAGCATCGCGTTGTGATCCGCAAATGGAATGTACTGGAAGATCATCTTGGTGTTGTCTTTGTCGAAGCTGCCCCAGCCGCCGTTCTTGCACTGCATGGCAAACTCCCAAGCAATGGCCCGCTGTGCGACTTTATGCTGATACGCTTCGCGCGGATTTTCCACCTTGTTCAATGCCAGCAGCACTTGTGCCGTGTCATCCGTATCCGGATAAAACTCGTTGTTGTACTCGAAGTACCAGCCGCCGGGTTCTGTGTTCGGCACCTTCACCGCCCAGTCGCCCTTGTGCCGCACTTCCTTGGCCAGCATCCAGTCCGCCGCCTTGATCATGCGCGGATCGTTCGCCGGCACACCGGCTTCGCCTAGCGCATACACTGCCTGTGCCGTATCCCACACGGGTGAAACCGCAGGCTGCATGCGAAAGGTCTTCTCAGGCACCTCGGCCGTCGCCGGTTGCTCGATGCCCAACTTCTCAAACTCGTCTCGCGCGCGAATCACCTGCGGGTCGTCCTCGGAGTAGCCGAGGCAGCGCAGCGCGATAATCGCATTGAGCATGGCCGGATAAATCGCCCCCAGCCCGTCTGTCATTTCCAGGCGCGCCAGCATCCACTTCTCGGCCTTTTTCAACGCCAGCTTGCGCAGCGGCCGCAGATGCACTGCCTCCAGAAAATGCAGAATCCGGTCCAGAATCAGAAAGAAATTGCGCCACGAAACAATGTTCATGCGGTCCATCCGCAGCCGCAGCGTTGCATTGGCCCGCCCGCCAACATACAACTCATCGATCCCCTGCTCCGGCGAAATCCGCTTGAACGGCTTCTTCGCGTACATGATCGCCAGTGGAACCAGGATCGACCGCGACCAGGAAGAGATCTCATAGATATTGAAGTAAAACCAGTTCGGAGATAGAACTATCTCCGGCGGAATCGCTGGAACCGCATCGTAGTCGTACTCGCCCAGCGCGCAGAGATACATCTTGGTGAATGTATTTGTCGCGACCACGCCGCCGTGCGCCAGCACCCACGCGCGGCACTTGACCAGCCGCGGATCGTCGGGCCCAATCCCCATCAGCTTGGCTGAGGAGTAGCACTTCACCGAAAGCGAGATGTTTCCCGGCCCGCCAGGATAGAGGCTCCAACTGCCGTCCTCATTCTGGTAGCGCATCATCTCAGTAAATGCGCGCTGGAGCCTGCCCGGATCGCCGCTTTCGAGCAGCGTGTGCAGGAAAATGTAGTCGGCCTCAAGCATCGAGTCGCCTTCCAGTTCCCCACACCAATACCCGTCCGGATGCTGCTCGGAAAGCAGGTACTCACGAGACCGCAGAATAGACGTTTCAACATCCGCCAAATCCGCGTCCATGCGCCCAAAGCGCGGTGCCGCAACCCTGGCCGCTGAAGACAAAACAGCCGCACTCTCGGCCTTCGCGGATTGCTTGTTGCCCTGCTGACTACTCATTCGTTTTAATGCGCCTCAGAATTCACTCGCTGCCGTCAGCTTTTAGCTGTCAGCTTGGAGCTTGCAGTCCCCAGTCCCTGCTTTTAGTTCCCTGTTCCCTATTCCCTGCTTTGTTACACCGGCAGCATTTCCGCCCCGCCCGCGCTGCCAATCGCCTGCACAATCTCCGGCGGCAACCCGAACCGGACATTCTCCGGCATCACTTCAACTTCTTCGACGCTGTTGTAGCCATTCTGTCGCAAATAATTCACGACGTCTTCCACCAGCACCTCCGGTGCCGAGGCGCCGGCGGTGACCGCGACAGTGTTCACACCCGTGAGCCAATTGGGGTCGATTGCCTGCGAGTTATCAATCAGATACCCCACCGTTCCCAGGTTCCGCGAAACCTCCACCAGCCGGTTGGAATTCGAACTGTTCGTCGATCCCACCACCAGTACCAGCCCCGCATTGTGAGCCACATTGCGCACCGCCACCTGGCGATTCTCCGTCGCGTAGCAGATGTCCTGCGAATGCGGCCCCGCGATGTTGGGAAATTTCTCCTTCAACGCGTGAATGATGTCCCGCGCCTCGTCGAGGCTGAGCGTGGTTTGCGTCAGGTAAGCCACGCGGTTCGGGTCCGGGACCACGAGCTGAGCCACTTCGGCCACATTCGAAACCACTTGGGTCACATCCGGCGCCTCGCCCAGCGTGCCCTCGATCTCATCGTGGTCGCGGTGCCCAATCAGCACCAGCGAGTATCCCTGCTTGGCGAACTTCACCGCCTCAATGTGTACCTTGGTCACCAGCGGACAGGTCGCGTCAATCACCCTCAGCCCACGCCCTTTGCTGCGCTCCCGCACCGCGGGCGAAACGCCGTGCGCGGAATAAATCACCCGCTGCCCATTCGGCACATCGTCGATTTCATGAACGAAAATTGCGCCTTTTTCCGCTAATTCATTCACTACATAGCGGTTATGCACAATCTCCCGGCGCACGTAGATGGGCGCTCCAAAGGTTTCCAAAGCGATCTTTACAATGTCGATCGCGCGCACCACACCGGCGCAAAAGCCTCGCGGCTTAAGCAACAACACCCTTTTCTGGCTGGGGGAAGTCTCGGCGTGGTTTCCGTTCGAGATGGATTCAAGCAGTGTCGTGGTCACATCTACCAGTATACCAACCAGGCAGAAGAAGGGATAGAAGATAAACCAGTCGTAAAAGCAATCGCCTATACGAATCCATCCCCGAATCAGGTTCATTTAGCAATCCTCATTTAGCAATCCTCAGAATCAAGAACCGCAATCCCTCCCGGAGGGAGAGAACGAGAATAGCCCAGGGTGAAGTCTGGCGTGCCAGACGCAACCCTGGGAAGGGGTTCCAAAACAATGCGCAGCCCCGTAGGGCGCGGCTCGAACCGGGCCTAAAACTTGCTCGGGTCGCCCTTTGCAATCCACGACGCGTTGACCCCGCCTCACTAATTTAATTTGCTTAACTTGGTGAGTAGGCCCAGGGGATTTCACCCTGAGCCTCTCGCAGAACCGTGCGTAAATCTCTCGATTTACACGGCTCCCATTATCCAACCTTGTTTCCAACAACACCCCCGTGGAAGAACA
>Ga0302275_10000874_pt1 | contig 33366 bp, 33 predicted proteins | sample III_Bog_N2_2_FD_200229 | JGI IMG/M metagenome (GOLD analysis project Ga0302275, IMG submission 200229) | Peat permafrost microbial communities from Stordalen Mire near Abisko, Sweden - III_Bog_N2_2 | ecosystem: Environmental > Terrestrial > Soil > Wetlands > Peat | place: Sweden: Abisko... | reverse complement strand
AGCACGCGATGCGAGCGTGGAAAGAGGACCTGGTTTTTCGGGATGAGGTGGCGAAGGACCCGGAGATCACCAAGCTGTTATCGGCGGAGAAGCTGGCGAAGACGTTTGACTATATGCGGCAATTGGGGAATGTAGATGCGATCTTTGAGAGGGTGTTGGGGTGAGTAGGACAGCGCCTAGCTGCTAGCTTTTAGCTCCTAGCTGATGTATGGCGAAACCGAGAGTTGTTCGGTTGGCGAGGACGAATCGTGAGACGGGCAGGCAGAATCGTAGTTGTTTTGGCGTGCATGAGTTCCGGAGTGGGGCTGGCGCAAGGGCAAACGGCGGGCGAGAAACCTGCTAACCAAATAGTTGTCTGTTGCGGCAGTGCTCCATTTGATCAACCCGTCCGCCTTCCAAAGCAATTCGTCTATGCCTGGCTTGGCTCAAAGATGGCTTCAGGACTTCGCGGCATGCTCCGCGACGATCCGCACCTTCAGGTAGACAGTTTTTATGCTGCGTACCGTGTGAAGCTGACTTCGTCTAACGATCTTGCCTACATTGTGGAAGGCAGAGGCAACCCTGTGACCGGGGCCGACAACGATTGGTTCTGGGTCGTTGGGACTGTCGCTGCAAAACCCGCGGTCGTCTTGTTCTGCGGTGCGCTGAATCTGGCAATATTGCCAGGAGTCCACGATTCGCTGCGAGACATTCGATGCACTTGGGAATCTCCTGGCGGCGATGGTTTTATCGAAGACTATCGATTCAATAGGCAGACGTATGTTTTGTTTCGGAAGTCCGAGACGCACAGGAGACCATGAATATTACAGTTGCAATTACGGGCGCGTCGGGCGCGGTGTTTGGGCGGGAGATGCTGCGGGCGCTGGAGGCGGATGCGCGGGTGGAGCGGGTGCATTTTGTGGCCAGCGAGAATTCGCTGCGGGTGATGGCGGAGGAACTGGGGTTGAGCGGGCGGACGAGGTTACTCGAGAAGTTACTGGGGCACGAACCGGCTAAGACGATTCAGCATCCTGATGCGAATATTGGAGCGGCGATTGCGAGCGGGAGCCACCCGTCGAATGGAATGATTGTGCTGCCTTGCTCGATGGGGACGCTGGCGGCGATCGCGAACGGGCTGGCGAACTCTCTGATTGCGAGGGCGGCGGACGTGACGCTGAAGGAGCGGCGGCCGCTGGTGCTGTGCGTGCGGGAGACGCCCTTCAACCGCATCCACCTGCGCAACATGACGTTGGCCGCGGAGGCTGGAGCGACGATTTTTCCGGTTATTCCGTCGTTTTATAACCATCCGGTGGACTCCGAGGAGATGGCGCGGCAGTTTGTTTATCGTGTCCTTGGTCACATCGGACTGGCGCAGGCGGGGGCGTATGTCTGGAAGGCGGATGAGGGTAGGGTCTAGGGTCTGGGGTTTTGGGTATCGGTTATCGGGTGTCGGGTATCGGATTGGGCTGGAGCCGATGGGGCTAAGGTGGTTGGCCGGGAACATTTTTTGGGGTGTGGTGTCTAAACCCGTAAGCGGTGGGAGGGAGGCCGGGCGATCAAAGGACTGTTTCTCAATCGTTTCTTGAATTCGTTGCTTGTCAGGGTGGGCAGGGCTTTCTATAATCAGGAATCACCGCAGTGGAAGCCGTGGTATGTTTCACCAGACGCCTAGGTCCGCAACCGGGGGGGTCAGACCGGTTGAGATGTCCGCGAGCGAGTGCTTGATTTATTATTCCCACACAAGAATTTCCCAGGAGCACTGAATGAAGAAGTTAGTCTTTGCGTCTGTGATGGCACTGGCGAGCATCGGCCTGATGACCGCGCCAGTTCTGCGAGCCCAGGACATCACCATCAAGGATCCGGCCGAGTTCAACGCCTATCAGATGGCCACCACACAGAACGACCCGAAGGCGAAGGCTGCGGCGCTGGAAGGATTTCTGACGCAGTATCCGCAGAGCGTGGTGAAGAAGGCCGTCCTGGTGCTGCTGCTGGAGACCTACCAGGGCCTTGGCGACGCGGATCACATAGTGGGCACGGCAACGCGCGTGCTTCAGGTGGACCCCAACAACTTCGAAGCGCTTTACCTGGCGGTGGTGATCAAGCGCAGCCAGTGCACCCGCTCGATCGACCAGAAGACCGGGAAGACGAACGACGCTCCGACCTGCGACGACGGCACAACGATGGCGGCAAAGGGCCTGACAGTCGGCAAGCCTGACGGCGTCTCGAGCGACGACTGGAAGAAACAGACTGACGCGGCATATCCGATCTTCCACTCGATGATTGCGCTCGACGACATTATTTCAAAGGGCGACCTGAAGGCCGGCATCTCGGAGTATCGCAACGAGCTGATGATCTTTGCACCGGAAGCGACGCAGAGCGGGCCGGGCCTGGTGGATACGCTGAATCTGGCAGAAGCCTATGTGAAGCTTGCACCGCCGGATATGGTTAACGCGGTGTGGTTCTATGCGCGCGCGTGGGACTTTGCCCCCGCAGGCTACAAGGGCGTGATCGAGAAGAAGCTTGAATATTGGTACAACAAGTTCCACGGCAGCCTGGACGGGCTGGACGCGATCAAGCAGAGCGCCCAGGCGACAGTGTTTCCTCCGGGAACGCTGATGATAACGCCGGCCGATACGCCAGCGCAGAAGATTCACAAGATCCTTGCCAACACGCCTGACCTTAGCACGCTGGCGCTGGAAGACAAGGAACTGGTGCTTTCCTACGGCGCCAAGGAAGACGCCGACAAGCTTTGGGCGATCCTCAAGGATCAGCAGACTCCGGTGCCTGGAATCGTGATCGACGCTACAGCTTCGGTGATCAAGGTTGCCGTGACGGCCGATGCCAAGCAGGCGAAGACCGCAGACTTCATCGTGAACCTGAAGACCGCGATCACGGTGGATAAGGACATCCCGGCGGTGGGCTCTGAATTCGGCCTTGCCTCAAAGGGACAAGCGGAATTGGACGGAACGTACGACAGCTACACGCAGATTCCGGCCACTGATACGGTGGCGCAGTCTGTGCAGATTGTGCTGCGCGACGGCTTCATCCAGCCGGAGAAGAAGAAGGTGGTTCCGCACAAGCCGACGCCCGCGCACCACGCGGCAGCGCACTGAGGAAGTGCGCCGAGGCCGCGAGGACTCGGCGCGCGACCAAGACTTGTGGGTTCATTACTTCTGGGTTTAAGGAAGGCAGCTTGCGTATGCGGGCTGCCTTTTCATTCTTGAGTGAAGTGAGCAGGAGGCCGGATGGTTGCCGGGCGCGCGGTTTGGTGGGCGCGGGTGGCTGGTAATCTAGGCAGAATGGTGGATTTGGGAGATTCTCGGCTGGTTGTGGTGTTGAGTCTGGGATTTGTGTGCGGAGGGATGCCTGCGCTCAGAGCTCAGGGGGTGCCGCGCGAGCGGGAGATTACCGCGCCGGAGCGGAGGATGCTGTTCGCACCAGATCCGGAGAAGCCGGGGATTACGGACCGTGTCTGGTTCAAGTCAGAAGAAGAGATGACAGAGCAGGACCGGGCAGAGGCGGCCAATGCGGAGGCCGCGATCGGCGAGAAGGCGGGATTCATGGGGCTGGGGTACGACCAGGGACAGTGGACCTACAAGCAGATAGTTTGTGCGGCGCTGCCCAATCATCTATTCCTGCAATACACGCGGAACAACGGTGCGGGCGATGTGAGCCTGTTTTCGGCCTCGGTGCCGCGGGGGAGCGAGGGGCGTGTGCGGATTATTCCGATAGAGATGCGGGGGTACTCGCTGTTTTCGCCCGCGCCGATCAACGCGCTCACCATTTCGGCGTTCAATCACATTCGGGGAGAAGAGCGGGCGGCGGGAGCCGATGTCCCGGACTGGCTGGGCACGGCGCTTTGCTATGCTGCCTTGGCGGGCGGGCATCCGCAGGCTGCGCATATGCCCAACGTGGAGGAGAGCGCGAAGGCGGACAATTCGCCCACTGCAACGCTTGAGGTCGAGGTGAATGGCAGGGCAACGCTTTCGTTCGCTGACGTAGCGGCCATGCCAGGGCCGATGGAGTGGACGATGATCTTCGACAGGAAGGGGACGCTGTTGAAGGCGAAGCATGCTCCGGCGGATTTGGTGACGGTGCGGAAGTTGAATCCTAAGCCAGTGGATGAAAAGGGGAAACCGAGGGAGTAGGCGTTAGAAAGCATTCCGCAGGGGCTAAAGCCCACGTTCTTTTGACGTGCTTTTTGGCCCGGCTGAAGCCGTGCCGTTATTACAAGGCGTGAGCTGCGACGGTCTCCTACCATTGCACCGAGAACGCGAAAGGATGGGGCAGCCGGCCTTGTGAGAGGGCACGGGGCGGACAGGCGCGTGCCGGAGGCCGCCGCGACAGCCGGTCTGGAGACCGGCGCTACCATCCGCTGCGCCTACGGCGCGGCTGCGACGGTTTCCCACCTTTTCACAGAGAACGCGAAAGGATGGGGCAGCCGGCCTTGTGAGAGGGCACGGGGCGGACAGGCGCGGGCCGGAGGCCCCCGCGACAGCCGGTCTGGAGACCGGCGCTACCATCCGCTGAACTACTACTCGCCGAGCATGATGCGCTGGATGGCTGAGGCGTGGCCGGTGTTGAGGTCGCAGGTGATGAGGGCGGCGCACATCTTTGGGTTTTCTTTGGCGGCTTCGAATTTTGCGGGCATACCGGTGCGGAATTTGTGGAGGACGAGGTCGCGCTCGACGCCGATGACGCTGTCGTAGGGGCCGCTCATGCCGACGTCGGTCTGGTAGGCTGTGCCGCCGGGGAGAATGCGCTCATCGGCAGTGGGGATGTGGGTGTGGGTGCCGAGCAGGGCGGTGACGCGGCCGTCAAGATGCCATCCCATTGCGACTTTTTCGCTAGTGGCTTCGGCGTGGAAGTCGACGAGGATGACCTTTGCGCCGGAGCGGGACTTGATGCCGGTGACGAGGTCGTCGGCGGCTGCGAAGGGGTCGTTGGTGTTGGGCATAAACACGCGGCCAGCGAGGTTGGCTACTGCGTAGGGGACGCCGCTGGTTGTGGTGCCTTCATATACGCCGTAGCCGGGGACTCCGCGCTGGTAGTTGATGGGGCGGAGGACACGGCGGGCACGGGCGTGGCTGGATTCGGGCGCGGAGTTCATGTAGTCGATGAGTTCGCGCTTGTCCCAGACGTGATTGCCGGTGGTGAGCACGTCTGCACCGAGGTCGAAGAGGTCTTCGGCGATGTTCGGCGTGACGCCGAAGCCGCCGGCGGCGTTTTCGGCATTGATAACGAGAAGCTCGACGTTGTTCGCGGAGCGAATGTGGGATATATGCTCCCGGACAATTCTGCGACCGGCGCTTCCGAAAATGTCACCTACGAAGAGAATGTTCATGGTGTCCCTAAAGCGAGGGACTAGGCACTAGGGACTAGGCACTAGTCACCGCGTGGTCTTAACAGCTCGCAACGCTTTCATCAAGGAAACTGTCATTTTGCTTACTTCATCGGAGAGCGATTGAACGGAGGGGATCGCTGCGGAAGATCCGAATCCGAGCTCCTTAGCAATGATTAGCTGGGTTTCGACTTCAGCACAAGAACCTCGCGCATGTCCGAGGAACAGAAGGTACTCGCCTTTTGAAGATTTTCCATAACCCTCTGCAATGTTGCTTGCAATGGATACGCAGGCGCGGCGAAGCTGGTTTGTTAGTCCGAATTTCTCTGATTCCGGGAATCGTGCAGTGAGTTTGTAGACAGCAACAGTGAGTTGGATTGCGCGCTGCCAAACGATCAGATCTCGAAATGAGTTGGCCATGTTGAATTTGTCTTCCTTCTTGCTAGTGCCTATTGGCTAGTCCCTAGTGCCTGAATCGCGGTTGCGCATGAGGGGGAAGAGGATGACGTCGCGGATGGAGCGGGAGCCGGTGAGGAGCATAACGAGGCGGTCGACGCCGAGGCCTTCGCCACCGGTGGGGGGTAGGCCGTAGGCGAGGGCGCGGACGTAGTCTTCGTCCATCTGATGGGCTTCGTCGTCGCCGCGGTCGCGCTCGGCCAGTTGATCGCGGAAGCGCTTCTCCTGTTCGACCGGATCGTTGAGTTCGCTGAAGGCGTTGCCCAGCTCGAAGCCGCCGGCGAAGAATTCGAAGCGCTCGACGTGGTCGGGGTCGTCGGGCTTCTGCTTGGAGAGCGGCGAGACGACGGTTGGGTAGTCGTAGATGATGGTGGGCTGGATCAGGTTGGGTTCGACTACAGCTTCGAAGAGGTTGTAGACGGATTTGCCGATGGGCGCGCCCTTGCCCTCCGGGCCCTTACCTAAAGACTCGTAGTAGACAGCGGAGATGGCGCCATTAAGAGTCTTGAGCGTGGCGATGCGATCAGGGTCGGTGTGGGCGGTTTCGCAAACAGCCTTTTCAAGCGAGCTCATGGCAGAGTGAAGACGCGCCTGGAGGACGGACGCTGATTCGAAAGCCGTGATCGCAGGCTTGGCGCCGGCTTCAGAGGGCCAGAATTCGCGGATGGCTTCGCGCATGGTGAGGCGCGTCCACTTGGCGAGGTCGATGGATTGGCCATTGAACTCAGTAACGGTGGTGCCGTTGACTTCGCGAGCCACGAAGGCGATGAGGTCTTCGGTCATCTGCATGAGGTCGTGGTAGTTGGCGTAGGCCTGGTAGAACTCGAGCATGGTGAACTCGGGGTTGTGCTGGGTGCTCACGCCTTCGTTGCGGAAGTTGCGGTTGATTTCGTAGACGCGGTCGAGGCCGCCGACGACTAGGCGCTTGAGATAGAGCTCGGGCGCGATGCGCAGGAAGAGGTCCATGTCGAGCGCGTTGTGGTGGGTGGTGAAGGGGCGCGCTGCTGCGCCGCCGGCGACCTGCTGCATCATGGGCGTTTCGACTTCGAGGTAGCCGCGATCGTCGAAGAACTGGCGCAGGGCTTTGAGGGCTTTGGCGCGCTTGACGAAGACCGCGCGTGCATCGAGGTTGGAGAAGAGGTCGACGTAGCGCTGGCGGTAGCGGAGCTCGACGTCGGCGAGGCCGTGGAACTTCTCTGGCATGGCGAGCATGGCCTTGGAGAGGAAGGTGATGCGCTCGACGTGGATGGTGAGCTCGCCAGTGCGGGTGCGGAAGAGGTAGCCGGAGACGCCGATGTGGTCGCCGAGGTCGAGGAGCTTGTAGAGGGCGAAACCGTCTTCGCCGACGGCATCGAGGCGGACGTAGATCTGGAGTCGCTCGCCGCCCTGCTGGAGGGTGGCAAAGCCGGCCTTGCCCTGGGCACGGATGGCCATGATGCGTCCTGCGACGGCGACAGTGACGCGGGTGGTATCGAGCTCGTCGCCGGTCGAGGCGTCCCACTTGGCGCGGACCTGGGGGATGGTGTGGGTGGCAGGGAACTGGTTGGGATAGATGGGATGGCCCATCCGGGCGATCTCTTCCAGCTTGCCTTGGCGCAGCTTAAAGAGACTCTCTTCAAACTCTGATTCGAACACGGGGATTCCTTTTTGATGGGCCGATTGAGGCTCCAACGGTCAGTATATCGTCCAATGCACCGAGCAAGGAGGGCGGACTCTTTGTGTCGGCCATCACGGCACATTGGGATCCGAACAACGAAACGGCCGTCGAACGAATCCTAACCTTCAGGAGACACCTAATGAAACTGAGTGTTGCTGTGTTGCTCGTGTGTGCGTCGTTGGTTCCGGCGGTGCAAGCTCGTGCCAAGAACGTCCTGCCGGACGCCTGCGGCGACGATAGCGTCAAATTCGATGTGGCCGCGCAAAAGAATTCGTCCGCCCCTGCGCCACCCGCCGCGGGCAAGGCGCTGATCGTCTTCGCGGAAAACGAGAACCAGCCTCTCGGTCCCTTCATGCATGCCACGGTCCGATTTGGTTTGGACGGAGCCTGGGCGGGCGCGAACAACAGCAACTCTTATTTCACGGTAAGTGTGGATCCAGGCGTTCATCATCTGTGCGCCAGTTGGCAATCGGTGCTGCACATGCTGAACAAGAGTATCGATGTGGCGAGCTTCACCGCGGAAGCAGGTAAAACGTACTACTTCGCTGCCAATGTGAAGGTGATTCCGGCCGGCGAAAATCAGGCCACTTACGATTTCAATCTTTCCCAATTGAGTGACGACGCGGGCCAATACCGGTTGAAGGCGTGGAAGGTGGCGACCTGGACGACCAACAAGTAAGCGTGCTGAGGAATTGAAGGATGCTGGCAGTCCATCCCTGGCCGGGAATCGTGCGACAATGTTGGCAAGAAAGTTTAAGCGTTGAGGAGAATCCCGATGAAGCAGAGTCTCGGCCTTTTGCTATTCTTCGCGGCCCTTTCATATATCGCGCAGCCGTGGGCTGCGGCGCAACCGGATTTTGGGTGCGGGGACGACAAAGTCAAATTCGATGTTGTCACGAGGAAAGGGCAACCAGAACCCGGCGCGCCCGCGGGAGGCCAGTCGAAGATTGTGTTTATAGAGACGGTAGACGAGTGTGGCGGATGCACTACTCCGCCCCTTCGATTTGGTGTGGATGGTCAATGGCTTGGGGCCAACAGAGGCAATTCGTACTTCGCGGTAGATGTAGTGCCCGGGATCCATCATCTTTGCGCGTTATCACAAGGTTCCCTTGGCCCTTCGAAGCCGGAAGTCCGGTGGGTGAACTTCGCCGCGGCAGCCGATAGGGTTTACTACTTTGTGGCGAATTTGAGTGTTATTTCGCGGCTTCAAGGAGTGGGGCTTGATGCCACCCTGGAGTTGCAGCAAGGCGCGGTCAATTTTGCGCAGGTGTCGGAGGAGGAGGGGAAGCGGCGGATGAAGGCTTCGCCGCTGAGCGTATGGAGACGCAAGAAGTGATGGGGGACAAGGCATGAATGGCTCGACGTCTCGGATTGTTTTGGCGGAGCGTATAGTGGGCGCATGAATTGCGGGATTGTGGCTGTTGGGCGAATTGCCGCGGTCGGGGTTGTGACGATTGCGATTTTGGCTGTGGCTCAGGAATCGCAGGGGGGTCTGTTAGTTCGGGTGACGGATGCGGCCGGGTGGGTCATCCCAGGCGCACAAGTACAGGTAGACCAGCCACCCATTGAATCCGCGCTGAAGACAGCCTGGAACGGAGAGATTTATCTCGATCTCATTCACGGGAGACCTATTCTCAAAATCACGGCGCCCGGCTTTGAGAATTCGAAGCAGCGGGTCGATTCGCGAGATGGAGGGAAGGTACCGATCATTGTGAGTCTGAGGATTTCCGGCTGCCGCGGTGGTGTCACTGTGGTCTCCGGGCCAGAAATGCCGCTTGATCGCCCGTCCGTGGACACATTCATCACGCTTGCGCCCCTGGAGGCTTTGGCCCCTCTCAAGAACTCCAAGTACGATCAGAGTCGAGGACACGGGCGGGGACAGAAACAAACTGAAACACCCCAGGCTCGGGCCAATGGCGGCGCGGAGGGGTAGGCGGAGTGGTTGGCAGCGCACGCGAAGAGGGAAAGCTCATTGCGGCAGCAGTGGATGTGAGGGAGCGGCAGTTCTAGAATGGAGATGCAGAGATTTTTCTCCACTCCTGGAGCGAGATGACGGCCAAGTTTGTAATTCGGTGTCCTGAGTGCAAGTCGACGGATATACGACATTCTGAATTTAGAATGCTGGACGCGATCCCGTTCGTTTTATTGATGGTTCCATTACGATGCCGGAAGTGCAGGCGCCGGTTTTTCAACTGGCGTTGGGAGAAGGTCGAAGGCGAGGAACAAGATGGAATCGACAGGTGATTCTGTTTCGGTTGGGTCTTGCCGATTGCAGTAGGGCGTGTTTTCATTCGTGTTTGCGTGAACAGCCTCTCGGCGTGAACGAGGGGCTTTTGTGTGTTTGCGGCGAGGATGGCGCAGCGACGCGGGGTATCCTTGAGGGAGTGCTTATGGCCTTTAATCGACCCATACCGGAGAAGATGCGGCGCACGCCGAAGCATCCGAGCGGGTTGTCGCTCTATGTGCAAGCGGAGAAGATGCTACAGATCGCGTTTGTGCTGCCGTGCGCTCTGGTGATTGGCTGGGTGCTGGGGGCGTGGGCAGACAAGTGGCTGCACCAGTCATGGATCACGATTGGTGGAGTGATTCTGGGGAGTGTTTCGGGCCTGGTTTTCGTGATTCGTATGGCGTTTGCCGCCGAAAAGAATTCTGCACCGGACGCGGCTGCGGGTTCCGACAAGACGATTGACAGGGAACGCCGCGAGGGATGAATTCACGAGTGAAGAACGAGGGTTCACAACATCTGTTTGACTTGAGCGACCATGCGGCACAGGAACTGTTGCGCAAGGCGTTGCGCAACACGCTGATTGTGGGGGTGCTGGGGTCGGCGGCGGTCTGGGTGGGCGGGGGCTGGCGGAACGCGGCGATGCTGCTGACGGGGACGCTGATTTCGGCAGCAAGCATATTGGAATGGCAGCGGCTGGCGAAGGTAATCAGTGCCGCTTTGGACCAGGAGAGAATCCCGCGGAGCGCGCCGGGAGTGGTGGTGTTCTTTGTGCTGCGGCTCACGCTTTATGCGGGGGCTATTTATGGTAGCCTAAAGTGTTTCCAGGGTTCGATTATTGCCCTTTTGTGCGGCCTTGGCCTGGCAGCTTTGGCCATTCTGTGGCAGGCGGTTGGTCTGCTGCTGGACTAGATGGCCGGGCAGGTTGATCGGGCTAAAGACCTGAAACGGAAAGAACTTAAGCCTTCATGCATGGATCCTTCTTTTTGACGCACATTCTCGATCAGCTTTTTGGCGGGATCGAGGCGAGCGCATTTCAGTCGATTGTGGGCTTGAGCGCGAGCGAGGCAGCGGAAAAGGCTGCAGGCGTGAACAGTGCGCTGGCGCTGGAGCTGCTGGTGGTGGGCGGAACGATCGCCTTCTTCCTGCTTGTCCGGCTGACGCTTTCAGTAGAAAAGCCGAACCCCGCGCAGCAGGTGGCGGAAATGATCGGCGAGTTTACGGGTGGCCTTGGCGAGCAGATCATCGGGCACGGGTATGAGAAGTATCAATCGTTCCTGACCTGCATTTTTCTGTTTGTGCTTCTCAACAACCTGATCGGACTTATTCCGGGAGTGCCCCCACCGACGGTATCGCCCTGGGTGCCGCTGGGCCTGGCTGTGCCGACCTTCATTTACTACAACTACCAGGGCTTCCGCGCGCAGGGGTTTATCGGGTACCTGAAGCATTTCTGTGGGCCACTTTGGTGGATGGCGTGGCTGCTGCTTCCGATTGAACTGGTTTCGCACTTTGCGCGCATCATGTCGCTTACGATTCGTCTTTACGCGAACATGTATGCCAGCGACATGGTGACGCTGGGTTTCTTTTCGCTGGTTCCGATTGGAGTTCCGGCGATATTCCTGGGGCTGCACGCTTTTGTATCAATCATTCAGGCGTTCGTTTTCATGCTGCTGACGATGATTTACATTTCGCTGGCGACAACGCACGAGCACTAGGAAGCGTTGGCGCCGGTAGCTGACTGGCTGGGGCCCGATATTGCAGGGGCTAAAGGCCGAGGAATTTGATTTCGTAATCGGCACGACTAAAGTCGTGCCGTGTTACAAGGCATTCGCCGGAGAGCGCTTCCGCTCCGGGCAGACGAAAGGCCGCAAGAGTGAGGGGGCCAGCACGGTGAGCCTCAACCACCCACTGGCGGCCAATCCAAGGGAAGCAGGAGAAACGATGCGGAAACTGCAATATGTATTGATGATGCTGGCGGTTCTTTTCTGTGCCATGCCGGCGTTTGCCGATGGCGGCTCGACCGCGATCAACCTCGTACCGATCGGCGCCGGCATTGGCATGGCACTGGCCGCGGGTCTCTGCGGACTGGGCCAGGGCAAGGCCACCGCTTCGGCTTGCGAAGCCCTGGCGCGCAACCCCGGCGCTCGCGGCGGACTGATGATCTTCCTGGTGCTTGGCCTGGCGCTCATCGAGTCGCTCACGCTGTTCACCCTGGTTATCATCCTGGTCAAGGTGAAGTAACTCGGGTTTCAATCAAGACAAAAGCGGCCTCGCCTTCGGGCGGGGCCGCTTTGCGCTTGGCGGCTGCTTTCGATCAATGGGGGATTTTCAGGGGGCCTGGAGTGCCAGAACCGTCCCTACGGGACTGGAGATTCATTGTTGGATGGGCTTTCCCCACGCTGAAGCGCGGGGCTAACCAACGCTGCGCCTACGGCGCGAGAGTGTGGCCGATAAGGGGTCAATGGCGAAGGGCGGGGCTAACCAACGCTGCGCCTACGGCGCGAGAGTGTGGCCGATAAGGGGTCAATGGCGAAGGGCGGGACTGACCAACGCTGCGCCTACGGCGCGAGAGTGTGGCCGATAAGGGGTCAATGGCGAAGCGCGGGGCTAACAAACGCTGCGCCTACGGCGCGAGAGTGTGGCCGATAAGGGGTCAATGGCGAAGGGCGGGGCTAACAAACGCTGCGCCTACGGCGCGGGCATGTCGAGCCAGTAGACTTCATGCTCAAGAGCGGGACTGACCAACGCTGCGCCTACGGCGCGAGAGTGTGGCCGATAAGGGGTCAATGGCGAAGGGCGGGGCTAACCAACGCTGCGCCTACGGCGCGAGAGTGTGGCCGATAAGGGGTCAATGGCGAAGGGCGGGGCTAACCAACGCTGCGCCTACGGCGCGAGATTGCCGCGAAGCATTCGAATGGCGTCTTTGTAGCCGAGGTTGCCGGGGACCGGGACAAACTCAGTGAATTCCTGGACTGAGTCGGAGTTTTTCATTTTGAAGATCTCGCGGATGTTCATTTTGAGCTTGAGGTGGATAATGCGCCACTGATGGCCCCCGACATCGGCCTGGCCGATCTCGATCCAGCCGCCTTTGTTGAGTTGGCCGAGGCCCCAGAAGAGCAGCTTGTCCTGTTGCAGACTGCCAGCAAGGCGGACAACGCGATCCTGAACGGGATCGACCCAGATTTCGCCTGCCATGGCGGTGAGGACGCCCGTCTCAGTGTCTGGCGGATCGAACTGCGGGTTGGGTTTGAAGGTGAACCTGAGCGCCATTCCGTTGGGAGTCGAGACTGTGCCGGCGAACTGATAAAGGAAGGCCTCAGGCAGGACGCGCAATACTTTAAGGGCGCGTGCGGTGTCGCTGCCTTCGCTCTGTTTGCGGTGCTGCTGCAGTCCTGGATTGTCGAGCAGTGATTGCAGCCGGGCCTGTTCCTTTTGCTCGTCAGCCAGGCTTAGCGGCAGTTCGTTGATGGAGAGGAGGCGAGCGACATCGCCGTCGCTGGTTTCGACGATCTCCTTTGTTGAGGTGAGATTGGGGCTGGTCTTGTGGAGTTTGTAGCGCATGGGATGGCCCCCATGGCTGAGGTCCTGTGCGGCGCGGGATTCGGTGGCGAGGGCGCGCTGAACGAGGGCCTGGGCCTGCGCGGGCGAAAATGGGGGTGCTGAAGCCTGGCTTGAGCCAGTGGCAGAGAGCACCGGGCCATGGAGGAGGACGAGGAGCAGAATGGCCAAGAGCAGATGAACTTTGGAAGGGCGGAAGCCGGCCAGGAACTTGATTGCCACAATTGTTATGTTAGCTTGCAAGGGCGTCCTCTCGATCTGCGTGAGGGTGATGCCGGTTAGACGGAAGAGTCGCGCTTGAGGTTGTTAGATTGAAGCAAGGCGCGCGTTTGCGTATAGTTCGGGCAGGAGCTTCTTTATGCTCCCGGAAGGAATAGGAAACATGGCGGGTGAGGCGACTCCAGCGCGGATTGGTAAGAGCGTCGTGATTTGCGGCGAAGTGAAGGGCAGTGAAGACCTTATTGTGGATGGACGCGTGGAGGGGACGGTGACCCTCTCGGAGAGCCGGCTAACCATTGGCCCCACCGCCAACGTGGCGGCCGACCTATCTGCCAAGGATGTGCTGATCCTGGGCCATGTTCAAGGTAATGTGGCAGCCAGCGGGCGGGTGGAACTGCGCGCCGGCTGCGTGGTGGAAGGCGATATTCGCGCGCTGCGGCTGGCCGTGGAAGACAATGCGATCTTTCGCGGAAAAGTTGACTTGACACAGGCGGTTACACGGCCGGCTGACGGCTCTGGCGGGACTCAGTCCGGCGGCGTCATTTAGCTGTCGGCACCATTCCCGAAAGACAGCGCATTCCGCGTATGCAAGAGGATGTCAGATTGCTGAGCCGCTGGTTCGAAAAGAAGCCTGAAGGTCCTGCTCCGGGGTCCATTACGGGATTCTCTGGCCCAAAATACCCGCGTCATTCCGGCGGATGGGCTGTGCTGCGGAAGCGGCTGGAGAGCGAGCAGGGGCTGTGCATTGTAGACGTGGGATACACCTCGCCATCGAATATCAACTACCTGACCAACATGGGACACAGCGTGTTTCTTGCCGACCTGGTGTATGACGCATGTACCACTGACTGGAAAAGAGGGGAAGACGAGGAGGGCAAGCCCATTTGGGATATACAGGGTTTCCTCGACAATTCGTTGAACTTCTCAGGACGGATGTTCGACGTTGTGCTGCTATGGACAGCCCTGGATTACCTGCCAGAGCCATTTGTTCAGCCGGTGGTGAACCACTTTCGTTCGGTAATGAACCTTGGAGGACAGGTGCTGGCGCTGTTCCACACCCGAACCCAGGGGGAAGAGATCGTGCTGAGCCGTTTTCATCTGACGGCGACCGACAATGTGGAGATGCAACTGGCCCAGCAGTTTCCGATACAGAGGGCGTTCACCAACCGAAGCATTGAGCGTCTTTTTGCTGGATGGTCCGGCCACCGCCAGTTTCTGGCCAAGGACAGCGTCTCGGAAGTCATCATCACGCGCTAGAGGGCGGGTGGCCGAGGCGACTTGCTTGTGAGACGGCGGGGCGATCAGGATCCACGATTTCACTGAAACGACAGTTTTATGGAGGCATGATGGGCACACTACAGGGCACACGCGTGGCAACACGGGTAACGTGGCTGGGTCATTCGACCGTTCTGGTGCAGACGGCTAAGGGCACCAACCTGCTAATCGACCCTTTTATCGCGCACAATCCGAAGTACCCGAAGGGCTTCGACCTTCCGGAAAAGATTCATTACATCCTGCTGACCCATGGTCATATGGATCACATGGCGGACGCCGTGCCGGTGGCGGAGCGTCATGGATCGACGGTCGTGGCTATTTATGAGCTTGCCGACTACGTGGCGAAGAAGGGCGTGAGCAATACCATCGGCATGAATCTGGGGGGCACTGTTCAACTGGAAGACGTTGCCGTGACCATGGTGGAGGCAAAGCACTCAGCCGGCGTGCAAGATGAGAACGGGACGCACTATGTTGGGGTTGCAGCAGGATACGTGCTCAGCATCGAGGATGGGCCGACGATCTATCATGCCGGAGATACGGCGGTGTTCTCGGATATGAGATTGATTGGTGAGTTGTATCATCCGCAGTTGGCAATGGTTCCCATTGGCGGACATTTCACTATGGGGCCAAAGGAGGCTGCGGTTGCATTGAAGTTTCTGGGTACAAAGAAAGTATTACCCCTGCACTATGGAACCTTCCCGCCGCTGAAGGGTACGCCGCAACAGTTAGCCGCGCTTGTCGGACAGGATGTTGAAGTGCTCCAAATTGCTCCAGGGGATTCAATTCAAGCATAGAGCCAAGATATTTCCTCTCAGTCAACAGAGATATACCGGTCTTTTCGCCGGCATATCTCGTTGAGACTGAAAGTTACTTTTGCCCTGCGGCCTTTTTCTGCTCAGCCCAGCGGCGCCGGACAGCTTCCGCAATCCGTTTTCTGCCTTCCGGAGTGAGGTTCCTCTTCTTCTTCTTGCCGGGCTTCTTAGCTGAAGAGACGGCGGCAGCTTTCTTCGGCGTGGATGCCGACTTTCCGGCCAGCAAGGCTCGCGCCTGCTGTAGTTGTGCTATCTCGCGATCAATCTGTTCGACAATTTCTGAAATTCCCACGGTACCTCCCTTTGGGCCCACTATCGTTAAGGAAAAGCTGATTCAAGGATGTTGATCCCGCGGGCTCAACCTATGTCCTCTGAAACAACATACGCAACTGTAGACTATTTTACAAACAAAAAACAAATGATCCTACCGCAATTTTCGCTTTGCGCAATCGTTATCCCTGGTTTTTGCGGAAAGTTTATAAGTTGGGATTAGGTTCAGAACTTCGAGCGTTGTCAGTACCCTCGAATTTCGATTAGGTGACTTGACGGCGCGTGTATCTGGTGGTCTGGCGAGCTTATCTGCGGGGTAGGCCAGAAGGAAGCGGCTTAAGCTGAAGTGGAAACGCGAGAGGGTAGTCTACAGGCACGATGGCGGTATCGAGATAGCGCCACGCGCAACATCGAGCGGACTCGGGGGGAGCCGCTCGATTGAAAGGGATCAGATGGACGCCGAGGGCCGGGGGGGGGCGGTTATTCGCGCGAGGCTTTCACTCCAGTTGTGGTTGATGCGGGGGAAGTCGAGCTGGAAGGAAGTTCCTTCGCGTCCAGACTGTGAGAAACAGGAGACTCGATGGCGCGATAGGTGCGCAGTTCGCGGATGATGTCCTGCTTCTCGCGGGCGTATTGTCCGGCGAGCCGGGTCAAGGCATAGGTGATGATGTCGCTGTGGTGGAGCTCCTGCATGGCCGGGTCGCGGCGCATGTTGAGCCAGAGGCGATGAACCAACTGCACGTCGTCGGGACTGAGATTGGGAGCATGCGGTCCAATGTAGAAGACTTTTGTATTGCCCTGGGCGTCGACCACGTAGAAGTTGAACTGCCGCTTGGGCTCGGGGAGAGCTTCCCACGCCTGGCCCATGTGATAGGCCTGATCCTCGACAGTCATCTTGTCGGAAACACTGGATACCACTGAATCCACTTCGAGCGAATTCGCGCTCTGGACAAGGGCTGCGAATACATCGCCGGCAGGAACGACGAGCAGCGAGACTTTTTTGCCAAAAGCCTCAGCTACGGCGACGGCTTTGGTGAAGACCATCTGCTCATGCTCGCTGAAGCTTTGTTGCTCAGCGTTGAGAAACTCTGGTCCGCCCACGCCCATCATGCGCACGCTGATGACCACAACATCGTGCTCTTCGGTGCTGGTGCGGGAGAGCGTCCACTTCAGCGCGAGGGGATTGGAAGGGTCACGCATGGTCACCATGATGCCGCCGGGGCGGATGGCCGCCGACTCGCGGCTGATGGTGTCCTGATGCTCCAGTTGAAAGTGGTCCTTCATCTGTCGCTCGGTGATGGCGTGCTTCTTCAGGTTTATGCGCTCTGAGACGGTGAATATGACGAAGAAGCCAGCGGCAAAGATGATTCCGCTGACCGTGGCTACGGACTTGGTGAACAGGTTTACGATCGCCGTGGAAAGAAGGACGAGAAAGACTGAGAGGAGTCCGAGAGGGATCTCTATCTTGCCGATGCGGATGTTTGGAGGAACCTTCCATCCACGTTCGCCGTGATACTTCCAGCGCAGGACAAGCATGGCCAGGCTGTTGAAGGTGAAGGACCAGATAACGCCGAATGCGTATGCCTCGCCGAGGGTAATGACGTTGCCTCGCGTGGCAAGGATGGTGAACATCTGGAGTCCGAATACCAGATTGACGATACGGTAGCTTGTGCCAAAGCGAGGATGGGGTTTGCGGAACCAGTCAGTGAGCACGCCGTCTTCAGCAACGCGCATCAATACGCCGGTGGAGCCGATCATAGAAGTGTTGATTGCTCCGGCAAGAATGAGGAAACCGACCAGCACGACGAAGATGCGGAAGGCGATGCGCCAGAAGAGGGGGCCGACCATGTACATGGCCAGGCCGGCGATGAGATTGTCGCCATAAACACTGACGCGCACATTGTCGGGAATGAGCATGGAGGCAAGCAGCGTGGCGCCACCGGTGAAGATGAGGCTGTAGATGGCGATGACGATGGCCGCGCGCTTGAGGTTCTTGAGCTTAGGGTGCTGAATTTCGCGGTTGACCTGTGCGAGGCTTTCCTCACCGCTCATGGCGAGCAGAGAGTGACCAAAAGCCATGAGGATTCCGAAGAGGCCGAGGACGGGAACAAGCTTGGTGCCCTTCAGGAATCCGAGGGCGTCAGTGCTGAACTTGAGGTTGGCGACGATTGGAGCCGGGGGCAGGTGCGCGCCGCGGACAAACACGGAGTAGACGCCCCAGATCATGAGGATGACCACCATGACGGTGGTGATCTGCATAACCTGCAGCGCCCTGGTGCTTGATTCCTCGATGCCCTTCAGGTTCTCCCACCAGTAGTAAATGGTGACCGCGGCGGCGAAGACGGCCGAGGTGTAGTTCATGTCGAACTGGAAGGGAGTGCCGTTGGAGTAGAGCAGTGCGGGCGGGAGCCAGTGGCTGGTGTTTGCCACATTCATCAGTTCGTTCATGAGGCCGGTGATATATTGGCCTGCGGAGACGCCTGAGATTGGTCCGGTGAGGATGTAATCGAACATCAGCGCCGAGACGCTGAGCTTGGCAAAGGTGCCGCCCAATGCTTCTTTGACAACGCGATAAACGCCGCCGCGGGTGAACATCGAACAGCTTTCGACATAAACCGCGCGCACCGCGAAGCTGAAGAGCATGATGGCGAGAATGAACCAGGGAGCGGCTGCTCCGACAGCCTGTTCGGCGATGCCGCCGGCATAAAAGGCAGAAGAGCCAAGGTCGCAGAGAACAATGGAGGCCGCGCGCCAGAAGGAGATGAAGGTGAGCATCACGGAGGATGCCACAATGAGACGGACGCGGTTAGAAGGAGGGACTACGGTCGTTCGGGAAGATGCCATTCAGTAGGGTTGCCGGCGAAATGCCTGCCGCCTTCAAGATTGGAGAAGGCGTATCACCGCCTGCCCTTCGGTGAGTTTAAGTCTGGCTGAATGTGCTGTCAATGAAAATGCGGAGTTCTTTATGCGAACCTTTGACGGAGCGGAGAGTGGGTCTCTATTCGTCTTTGCCGAAGAGCTCTTTGCCATCTTCAATAAAGCTGATAATGACGACAACGGATGAGCCGATGAGGCCGGCGAAAAACGCGACCTCGAGCAGGTGCATTCCGAAAACAGCGAGATTCAATCCCATAAGCGAATTGTAGCGCGTTTCTCGTTGCGGGTGGAGCCGGACCCGCGCTGAAGGGCTAAAGTGATCGTCCGACATGCAAAGACTGGTGCGGAACAAGGTGTAACACAGTTTGATTGATCGGAATGCGATACACTCGGCGCTGTATGGGCACGCCCTTTTTCACGCAGAAGAACTGGATGCTGTGGGCGGCAGCGGTGATCTCCGCCGGCCTGCTGGAGTTGCCGTTTCCGCTGGCCGGGCCGATGCCGCCCTGGCGGTCGATCTTTGCATGGTTTGGGCTGGCGCCATTGCTGTGGGCGCTGCTGTCGCCGCTAACCGTCGGAGGGAAGAAGCCACTGCGCACGGCGTTTCTGCTTGGGTACCTGAGTGGATTCCTTTGGTACATGGGGAACTGCTATTGGGTGCGGGATACGATGGCTCGCTATGGCGACATGCCTGCGATGGCGCCGGTACTGCTGTTGATGGGATACAGCGCAGTGTTGGGGTTGTATTGGGGCGTGTTCGGGTGGGCGGTGGTGCTGATTCGGCGGGCGAGCGGGAGCACGCGAATTGCGCTGGCAACTGCACCGGTGATGTGGACGGCTCTGGAGTTGGTGGCGGCACGATTTACGAGTGTGCCGTGGGACCAGTTGGGGTATTCGCAGGTGGACAACACGCTGGTGAACCATCTTGCGCCGTGGACTGGGGTTTATGGGATCAGCTTTGTGCTGGTGGCGGTGAATGCGCTGATTGCGGGCGGTTTTCTACTGGATTGCCGAAGGGTGCATGGATTCAGCGACCGGCAGATGGCGGGCGTAGCGGGTGTGGCGCTGATGTGCTGTGGCGGGGTTGGGGTGACTATTCCGGCGGCGCGGCCTGCAACATCGGCAACGGCGGTGCTGGTGCAGCCGAATCTCGATGTTGGGGGAGGGAGCCGATGGAATGGGCCCGGTGAGTGGGAACAGCACATGGCCGAGTTTGGGAAGCTGGCCAGCGAAAAGTGCAAGGGGTACATCGCGGGGATTCCGCAGACCGGCGCGCCTACAGGTGAGATCAGCTGCCTGCCGTATGAGACGCATGTCGCGCTAATTGTGTGGCCGGAGTCGCCGGCGCCGTTTATGGAACTCGAACCGCGATTCAGGAATTCACTGAAAGAGATTGCTCAGCAGGAGCAAGCGCCGATCGTGGTGGGGAACATCGGCGTGGATGAGCCGACCGGGGTGGAGGAGCTGCGCTACTACAACTCTGCGCTCATCATTGGCGCGGACGGCGAGCGCGTAGGCCGCTACGACAAGATACATTTGGTTCCGTTTGGGGAGTACGTGCCCTACGCGAATCTGCTCACATTCGCGCGCAAGCTCACGGGGCGGGTATCGAGCTTTGACCGAGGCACGGAACGGAAGGTGTTCAGGCTGGGCGGGCACAAGTACGGCGTCTTTATTTGTTACGAGGCAGTCTTTGCAGACGAGGTGAGGCACTTTGCGCAGCTTGGGGCTGAGGTGCTGGTGAACATCAGCGACGATGGGTGGTATGGCGACACGAGCGCACCGTGGCAACACCTGAACATGGCGCGGATGCGGGCGATTGAGAATCGCCGCTGGATTCTGCGCGACACCAACAGCGGCGTTACCTGCGCGATCGATCCGAATGGGGTGGTGCGGCAGAGCATTCCGCGGCATGTGGTGGATGCGCTGCCGGCGGAGTTTGGGTTCCGGGAGGATTTGACGTTCTATACGGAGCACGGGGATTTGTTTGGGTGGGGGTGTGTGCTGGCGGCGGCGGTGCTGGCTGGGTGGGCGGGGAGGCAGATGTTGCGGCAGACGATTGGGATTTGGAAGGATCGAACCGATTTGGGGGATTCGACGGCGTTCGTTCGCAGTTTAAGGGACGATGATCGGCTGGAGCGGCTACGGTGAGGTGAGTCGGGTGTGGGGTCTAAGGTCCCGGAAGCCCAGTCGGCATGTATTGACATTTATATGTACAAGTGAGAGACTAACGGCAGGCGTGAAGATGAGCCGATTCGATTGGGATCCGGCGAAAGACCGGGAGAACCTTCGCAAGCACGGAGTCGGCTTTCAGACGGCCTCGCTGGTTTTTGAAGATCCGTGGATTCTTTCGCGCAAGGATTTATCGCATGAAGACGCGGAAGACCGGTACAACGCTCTCGGAGAAATTGGCGCGGGCGCAGTTTTGTTCGTCGTCTACACGTGGCGGGAACGAGATGGTGAAGAGACCATTCGCTTGATTTCGGCACGAGGCGCATCCGGCCAGGAAAAGAGATCTTATGAAGAAGCTCGCAGAGGCGCAGAAGCGGGAGATCGCAGCCATCGCCGCCAAGACCGACGCTACGATCGATTTTAGCGAAATGCCCGAGGTTGTGGACTGGACGGGCGCAGAGGTTGGGCGGTTCTACCGGCCAGTCAAGCGTCCAGTGACGATGCGGCTGGACGACGATGTGATCGAGTGGCTGAAGAGCTATGGGCGCGGTTACCAAACCAAGGCCAATCTGTTGCTGCGGCATGCAATGGAAGCCAGCCGGCAGGCCATGGCGAAAGGGCGGGGCGCGGTGGGGCGTTGAGGTTCGCGGTTTCCCAAGGACCGAGGTGCGGATTGGGGCGCGCATCCTACACAGCGAGCCGCCGCGCCTTTTCCCGTTGCAGGCGTTCGGCGAGGAAGACCTTGAGAAGCGATTGGTAAGGAACGTCGCGCTGGTTAGCCAGTATCTTCAAATCTTCGACCATGGCCACGGGCAGGCGCACGGAGATGGTGCGCAGAGTGGGCTTGAGTTTGACGAACTTCACACGCCTGGCGTGCGACCAATCGATGTATTCGGTCGAGTTCGTCCCTTTACCGGTTGAGGACCAGAACTCGAACTCCTCGTCTTCGTTTTTAAACTCAGGAACCTTCTTCATGGCGTCTGTACTCCTCGGCTTCTCTTCGATTCATATCGCGGACCGAAACTACCCGAATCAATTTGTGGCGGAATGCATTAGAGCAAAGTGGATCGGCATGCTACCAATCTACGGTGCATTTGGTCACTTCAACTGGAATGTTCCAATAACCCATCTGCTCAAGAAGAAGTTGCACACTGATTTTGGTAAACGCTGGATGATTCCCCGGACCGATCCAGACTTTTGCAATTGGAAGCAATTTTGACCGGCGCTTTACCCATGACGGCGTATCTAGCGGGAGATATCGCGCGAGCATCTTGGGCTTCTGACTAAATCGCACATCGGGGAATTCACTGACCTTCAATTCGTGAACCAGCCGGAACTCGTTCTCCGAGCGCCATTTCTTGTCCTTTGCCAACGGCGCAAGCTTGTAAACCCATTCGTCCCACGCGCTGAAGAATAGCTTTCCCCATTCGTCAGGGTCATCTAGCCGCTCGCCCGTCAGACCCGTTCGGTAGAAATCGAGGGTTGCCGCCGCAATTTTCTTCGCAGCTGTCATTTGCTTTTCCGGGTCGTAAACGACACGGTAGACTTGGCTCGTTGGCTCTCGGAAAAGACCGCGAAGGTGAAGGCCAATCGCGTACCCGTTCGGCTTTGAGTAGCGATCCCACTGCGTGAGTTCGTCCTCGTCGCCGCTAAAGCAGGTCACAAAGAACTTGCTTGTGCCGTGCGTCGGCGAATCCGGCTCATCCTTGACGAAGTCCAGAACCCGATTGAGAAAGGCGGCCGCTTCAGGGTCGCCGTCCCGTTCTTTGATCAGCTCGGCGACCGCCGCTTTGTAGATGTCGGAGGCATATTTTGTCTCTGTGGTGTCGTTTAGGCTCGCGACCTGGGTTGCATAAATGGATGCGCTTTGTAGGATCCCGAGGAAGCCAGCTCCATTCGTATAGTGCCAGACAATATCGTCTCCCTTGAAGTCAAAGACACCCATCTCCTGCGCAATCTCACTCACAAACTGCCGATATTTCTCGTTTTCCTGCAGTGTGACTTGCATGCCTGAATTGTATTCGGTATCGTCCATTCCGGTGATATTCTAGATCAGCAGAATCCAATAAACCTCTGGAATCCAAATCAAGTCAGGTCTCAAAGTCAGGTCAAGGAAAGAGCAGACGATGTCGTTGAACGATCTCGAATTCGCTTATGCCCCTGTGCGCGACCAAGTGCGCGACCTGCGGGAGTATCTTTGACCCCGCACGGGTTTGTCGTGAGTTAGCCGACATTGAAACGAAGCTGGCCGATCCGGCCATGTGGAGCAACCAAGAAGCAGGCAAACCGCTGATGCGCGACCGCAAGCGCCTTGAGAAGCTTGTGGCCGACGACGATGCGTTGGTGCGTCGAACGGGCGATGTTGAGGCTTACTTTGAGCTGGGGCGCGAAGGCGAGGATGTGCTGGCAGAGCTTGAGGCGAGCATCAAGGAGTTAGGCACGTTTGCCGAGGAGCTGGAAGCACGGACGATGCTGCAGAGCGAGACGGATCCGCTGAACGCGATTGTGACGGTGCACCCGGGCGCGGGCGGAACGGAGAGCCAGGACTGGGCCGAGATGCTGATGCGCATGTATCTGCGCTGGGCCGAGCAACAGGGCTTCAAGACGGAGATGAACGACTACCAGGATGGGGACGAGGCGGGGATCAAGTCGGCCACATTCACGATCATTGGCGAGTATGCGTTTGGGCAACTGGCGGGCGAGAGCGGCGTGCACCGGCTGGTGAGGATTTCGCCATTCGACTCGGCCAAGCGCAGGCATACTTCGTTTGCGTCGGTGTATGTTTCGCCGGAGATCGACGAGACGATTCACGTTGATATCAAGATCGAAGATTTGCGCATCGATACGTATCGCTCGGGCGGCAAGGGCGGGCAGCACGTGAATACAACGGACTCGGCGGTGCGGATGACGCATCTGCCGACGGGGATTGTTGTGCAGTGCCAGAACGAGCGGAGCCAGCACAAGAACCGCGAGAAGGCGATGAAGATGCTGCGGTCGCGGCTCTATGAGTATGAGCTGGAGAAGAAGCGGGCAGTGACGAAGAAGCTGGAGGACTCGAAGCTGGAGATCAACTTTGGGTCGCAGATCAGGTCGTACGTGCTGCAGCCGTATCGGATTGCCAAGGACCATCGAACTAAGGTGGAGGTGGGCGATGTGGACAAGGTGCTGGATGGATATCTGGAGCCGTTTTTGCGGGGGTATCTGCTGGCTAAGCGACGGGGGACGGCATCGGGCGGGGATGGGGACGATCTGGATGTGTGAAGTGCAGGGACTAGGGACCAGGCAATAGGGACTAGGGACTGGGGAATTCGCGGATGAGCAACGATAAGGCTGTGATTGACGAGATGTTGCGTGAGGCGCGGACGATTGGCGTTGTGGGGATGAGCGACAAGACCTGGCGCGCGAGCCACAACATTGGGCGGTATCTCAAGGAGAACGGGTATCGCGTGGTGCCGGTGAATCCTGCGCTGAATGAGGTGATGGGGCTGAAGTGCTATCCCGATCTGGGTGCGGCTGATGCGGCGGCGAGGGCGGAGACGGGCAAGGGAATTGACCTGGTGGATGTGTTTCGCGCGTCGGAGAATGTGCCGCCGATTGTGGACGATGTGATTCGGCTGGGGATTCCTTATTTGTGGCTTCAGGATGAGGTGATTCACGAGGAGGCTGTGGCGAAGGCGCGGGCGGCTGGGGTGAAGTGCGTGCAGGATGACTGCATCTTCAGGGAGCATGCGGCGCGGCCGGAGTTGCGTGGTGCGAGGTAGAAGGTTTCACGGGTGATGTGGTGCGGGCACTGTGGATTCCCACCCTAGCCGCAAAAAACAAGAACGCGGCCAGGATGGGGCACCCGGCATCCCACCCTAGCCGCAAAAAACAAGAACGCGGCTAGGATGGGGCACCCGGCATCCCACCCTAGCCGCAAAAAACAAGAACGCGGCCAGGATGGGGCACCCGGCGGATCGGCGCGGGCGCAAATCAGGCGCGAATTGCTGCGACAATCGTGGTGTTAGTTGAGTCCAATGGACAGGGGATTGCGTAGATACTTGATGGGTCGAGCGCGGATCATTGTCGGGTTGGCTCTGGTGTGCGCGGTTGGGATGGCGGCGCGGGCGGATTCCAGTTCGGCGGACAAGCCGCATGTGCATGTGCAGTTGGTGGTGCCGCACGCGCAGGTAAAGCCGGGCCGGATCGGAATGGTTGGTCTTTACTTCAAGATTGAGCCGGGCTGGCACGTTTACTGGAAGAATCCCGGCGACGCCGGAGAGCCACCGCATGTGAAATGGATGTTGCCGGGGGGGATCACGGCCGGGCCGCTGGAGTTTGCAACGCCGAAGCGTCTGCCGCTTGGGCCACTCATGGACTACGGCTATGAGGACGAGGTTCTTTACCCGACAGAGTTGAGCGTTGCTCCAACTATGCCTCAGGGGCAGGCGGTGCTGCACGCAAAGGTCGATTGGCTGGTTTGCAGTTCGAGCTGCATTCCGGGCAAGGCGGAGTTGGAGACTGCGTTGGACGTTACGCCTCTCGCGACCTCGGCCGCGCCAGGCACACCGGGGGACAAGGAGATATGGGACAGGCTCATTGGCAAGTTTCCCATGGCGTTTCCGCCGCGCTGGAAGGTTGGATTCGGGCCGACGGGTGAAGGGTTTCGACTGACGGTGGTGACGGGACGGCGGGAGACGGAGGCGGCTTTCTTCCCTGTAGATGAGGACATCATCGACAATCCCGCGCCGGAGAAGTTCGCCGCAACCGCGCAGGGGTTCACTCTCGACTTGAAGAAGGACGCGAATCTGAAGGCGTCTCCGGCGCAACTGCGCGGGGTGCTTGAGCTATCGGGTGGGCGGGCATATGACATTGTTGCTCTGCCTGGAGGCGCGGCGACAGGGGTGGCCGCGGGTGCAAGCGGGGCGGCGAGTTCCGCTCCCACTGTGGCTGGTACGCAGAGTCCGGCAGTGCCTCAGCCAGCGCCTGGTGTAGCGGGCAGTGTCGCGCCTGGGGGTTCGTCCGGAGTGACGGCTGGGGCTCCTTCCAATACTGGACCAACCACCTCAAGTAGTACTTCAACTTCTGGCGTCAGCGGACAGAAACAAACTGGTCTGATGGGGGCGCTTGGACTGGCGTTTGTTGGCGGGCTGCTGCTGAATCTGATGCCGTGTGTTTTTCCGGTGCTATTTCTGAAGGGGCTCTCACTTGTGCACACCGGGCACAAGGAGTTGCATCGCCTGCGCACGCATGGGTTTGTCTATGCGGCCGGCATTCTAGCTTCGTTCTGGGCACTGGTGGGGACGTTGCTGATCTTGAAGGCTGCGGGGTCAAAGATCGGCTGGGGATTCCAGTTTCAGTCGCCGGTGGTTCTGATGCTGATGGCGGGGCTGCTGTTTTTCCTGGGGCTTTCGCTGGCGGGGCAGTTTGAGATTGGATTGACGCTGACGAGCGCGGGCGGGTCGCTGGCTGAGAAGCAGGGATATGCGGGGAGTTTCTTTACGGGGGTGCTGGCGGTGGTGGTGGCAACGCCATGCACGGCTCCGCTGATGGGAGCGGCGATTGGGTACGCGCTGGCACAGAGCGCGGTGGTGAGCTTTTCGGTGTTTACGGCTTTGGCACTGGGGCTGGCAGCGCCGTATGTGGCGCTGACGCTGCATCCGGCGTGGGCGCGGCTGCTGCCGAAGCCAGGCGTGTGGATGGACGTGTTGAAGCAGGCGGTAGCGGTGCCGATATTCGCTACGGTGATCTGGCTGGCGTGGGTGCTGGCGGAGGCTTATGGGGCAAATGTGCTGGGGGCGCTGCTTTGCGGGTTTTTGCTGCTGGCGGTTGCAGGATGGTTCCTGGGTAGATGGCCGTTAAAACGCTGGGCCACGGTTGTTGCTGGCTTGGTTCTGGCCGGAGTGGTTGCTCTCAGTGCGCTTGCGCCTGAGAAACTGGAAAGCGCGCCGGGGACGTTAACTGCGGAGGACGCGAGCGCACTCAGGTCCCTCCCGAGAGTCCAGTCGGCACAAGGCGGCTGGGAGCCGTGGTCTGCGGATGGGGTTAGCGGTTATCTCAGCGAAGGGCGGCCGGTGTTTGTGGACTTCACGGCGAGCTGGTGTTTGAGCTGCCAGGTGAATGAGCGAGTGGCGCTGACAAGGCCTGAGGTTATGGAGGCTTTCAAGGCGCACAACGTAGTGCTGCTGAAGGCTGACTGGACGCGGCATGACGAGGCAATTACGCATGCGCTTGAGGGGCTGGGACGGAGCGGGGTGCCAACGTATGCGCTCTATGTGCCGGGGCAGAGTGAGGCGGAGTTGTTGCCCGAGGTGCTAACGCCGGGGATCGTGACGGATGCGCTGGCAAAGCTGCCGAAGCGTTAGTCCTTGAAAATGCTATCATGATAGCAGCGGGGTGGATTGTGGCTCAGATTCTCGTCCGGAATGTGGAAGAGCGGCTCAAGACGAGCCTGCAAAAGCGTGCCAAGGAGAACGGCCACAGCATGGAGGCCGAGGTGCGCGAGATTTTGCGCGACGCGCTCAAGGCGAAGAACGCGAAGAAGGTCGGTTTTGGTACGGCGTCGATTGCTCTTTTCAGCGGCAGCGGTTTCTATCTTGAGGAGCCAATCGAGGAGATTCGCGGAATGCGCATGGAAATACCGGATTTCGAGGCGTGATTCTGCTCGACACAAATGCGATTTCGGAGATCATGCGCCCGGCACCCGACGTCGATTTCATGCGATGGATCAACGGCCAGCCGAATTCGTCGATCTGGACAACCTCGATCAGTATTTACGAAATCCGCGCGGGGTTGAAGTCAATGCCCGCGGGACGAAAGCGATCTGCGCTTACCCAGTTCTTTGACCGCTGGATTGTCGAGGTGCTTCAGGGACGGATTGCGAACTTCGATGAGGCTGCTGCGGAATTTGCTGGGGATCTGGCTGGGGCGCGCAGAGCGAAAGGGCATCCGATCGAAGCGCGTGACACGATGATTGCTGGAATCGTGCTGGCCAATGGGGCGACGCTGGCGACGCGGAATGTGAAGCACTTCGCGGACATAGCGGGGTCGGTGGTTAACCCGTGGGAAGCATGACAAGTGGCGGGCGCGAGTGCCTCGCGATTGAACAAACTTGCAACTCAATGAATCATGCGCCGCCGTGCTTGCGGAGGCGAAGGGTGCGGATATCTTCCATGCGCTGGGCGAGGAGCTTTTCGCGGCCTTCCTGGGTGGGCTTGTAGTAGCTGCGTCCGCGGAGGGAATCGGGGAGGCAGTCCATGTCAGCGACTTTGCCCTCTTCGTCGTGGGCGTAGAGGTAGCCTCGGCCGTAGTCGAGTTCTTTCATGAGGCGGGTGGGTGCGTTGCGGAGGTGGAGGGGGACGGGTTCCTGGCGGGTGTGTTCGATCTCTGATTGAACAGCGGCGTAGGCGGTGTAGACGGCGTTGGATTTGGGGGCGAGGCAGAGGTAGACGACGGCTTCGGCGAGGGCGAGGTCGCCTTCGGGGGAGCCGAGAAAGTCGATGGCCTCCTTGGCGGAGAGGCAGAGGTTGAGGGCTTCAGGGGCGGCAAGGCCGATGTCTTCGACGGCCATGCGGACGACACGACGGGCGAGGTAGAGCGGGTCTTCGCCGGCGGCGAACATGCGGGCGAGCCAGTAGAGAGCGGCGTCGGGGTCGGAGTTGCGAACGGACTTGTGGAGAGCGGAGATGAGGTTGTAATGCTCCTCGCCGTTTTTGTCGTAGATGAGGACGCGCTGTTGGACGGCCTCGGTGGCGATCTCTTTGGTGATGCGGTTGTGCGGTTGAGAGGTTTTCGCAGGGGCTAAAGCCCGGTCGTCCTTTTGGGCACTTTCGGCACGACTAAAGTCGTGCCCTTTCAAAGCGTCGTCCCTACGGGACTTCAGCTCTTCACTTTCGACGCTTTCCCCACGCTGAAGCGCGGGGCTAATATCCGCTGCGCCTACGGCGCGAATGGGCTGGTTCGACTCCGCTGCGCCTACGGCGCGAATGGGCTGGTTCGACTCCGCTGCGCCTACGGCGCGAATGGGCTGGTTCGGCTCCTGTGGGAGTTGGGCAGCGACTTCGAGGGTGTTGGGCTCCTGTGCGAGTTGGGCGGCGACTTCGAGGGTGTTGGGCTCCTGTGCGAGTTGGGCGGCGACTTCGAGGGTGTTGTAGGCGGCGCGGCAGTCGCCGCTGGAGTAGTTGGCGATAAGGGCGAGGGCTTCGTCGTCGGCGGCGAGGTTGAGGGAGCCGAGGCCGCGGGCCGGATCCTCAAGGGCCCGGCGGAGCAAGTGGGCGATGTGGTCTTCGCTGAGGGGCTGTAGGACGTAGACGCGGCAGCGGGAGAGCAGAGCGGAGATGACCTCGAAGGAGGGATTCTCAGTGGTTGCGCCGATGAGGCGGATGGTGCCGCGCTCGACGTAGGGCAGGAACGCATCCTGCTGGGCTTTGTTGAAGCGATGGATTTCGTCGACGAAGAGGATGGTGCGGGAGTGCATCTCGGCGGCCTGAGCGGCTGTGGCCATCACCTGCTTGATCTCTTTGATTCCGCTCATGACGGCGGAGAACTCGATGAAGTTGGCCTGGGTGGTCTCGGCGATGATCTTGGCGAGGGTGGTTTTGCCGGAGCCGGGCGGGCCCCAAAGGATCATGGAGCCGACACCGGATTGATCGAGCGCGTCGCGCTCAATTTGGACGCGGAGGGGCTTGCCGGGGCCGAGGAGATGGTGTTGGCCGCTGTATTCGGCGAGGGTGCGGGGGCGCATTCTTTCGGCTAAAGGCTGTGAGGCCAGGGGTACGCGTTTGGAAGCCGCAGGGGCATCGGGTTGGCCGTCAAAGAGGCTCATTGTTTGCCTCTCACGGCGGAGCTGGGGTTGAGTTGGGGGGCGCGCTGGCGGGAGGCTTCATAGAGGAGCACGCTGGCCGCAACGGCTGCGTTGAGGCTTTCGACGGGGCCCGTGGTGGGGATGGTGATTGCGCCGTCGCATCGGGAGGCAAGATCGTTGGGAACGCCGTTGCCTTCGTTGCCGATGAGGAGTGCTGTGGGGCCGGTGAGATTGGTTTTGGTCGCGGATTCAGCACCGTGAACTGCGGTTGTCATGACTCGCAGTCCGGCAGAGCGCAGGCGAGCGAGCCATTCGACTTCGGTTGATTCGACGAATGGGATGCGGAAGGCGCTTCCGGCTGAGGCGCGGAGAGCTTTCGGGTTCCAGGGGCTAACGGTTCCGGGAAGGGAGATGACGCCGGTTGCGCCGAATGCTTGAGCCGAGCGAAGAATTGTGCCGAGGTTGCCGGGATCCTGGAGGCCGGCGAGGACGAGGATGAGGGGTGAGGCGCCGGTGGTGTTGTTCAAGAGGTTGTCGATGGTCCAGATGGGGATCTGGACCAAGGCAGCTATCGCCTGTGGTGCTTCGGTGGTGAGCGCCGAGTCAAGCAACTCCCGGGGAAGCCGAAGGACATCGATTTCCGCTGGCAGATCCATATCGGCAAACAGACATTCAAAGCCCTCCGCCACGAAGACCGTTTGGATCGTCAGACCCGCGCTGAGAGCCTCTTTGAGCAGATTTGGCCCTTCGATTCCTGCCAGTTGCAGAGCTTCAACCGACGCGCTCCGTGGCGGATGGGCGAGGGCTCGGCGCAGCTCTTTCAAGCGAGCATTCTGTTTGCTATGTACAATGCGGACAGGCATTCTGAGCGAACCCAAGGGTCGCTAACGCGATTCTATTCTGTTTGTTGATGGCGAAGGCATGGGAAATCGAGCCAACAATCGATCTGGACTTGCTCGCCGCCCGGGGCTGTGATAGTTTCCGTCTTTGTGGCCTAACGATTCCCGGGAATTGAGGTAGACCTTCTTGTCCGCGGAGATATTGCGCGTCGATCCCGATGAACCACAGGCAGACCGAATCGACTATATCGTTTCGTGTCTGCGCAAAGGCGACGTTGTTGCGTTGCCGACCGACACTTTCTACGGGCTGGCCGTTGACCCGGTGAATCTGCAGGCGGTTGAGAGGATATACCAGCTCAAGAGCCGCCAGAAGCACAAGCCGCTTTCGCTGCTGATATCGAGCCTGGCGCAGGCGTATACGCTGGCGCGAGATACGGATTCTCTGCTGGACAAGCTGGCTGACAAGTTCTGGCCTGGTCCGTTGACTGTGATTGTGCGCGCGGGGACCAAGCTGCCGCTTCGATCAACTGCGAATACTGGTAACGTTGCCTTGCGCGTACCCGACGCGGCGATTCCGCGGGCAGTGGTTGAGCGGTTTGGGCTGCCCATTACGGCAACGTCGGCCAACCTGCAGGGGGCTTCGGAATGTACACACGCCGCTGGCGTTCGCGACCAGATTGGCGACCGGATTCCGCTGATAGTGGATGGCGGGCCGACGGCGCGATCATTGCCCACCACGATTGTTGACTTGTCTCTTGGGCCGGGACGCTGGGAGATCCTGCGCGAGGGCGCCATTCCGACGCATGAGATCGTGATGGTCCTGCAGCGATAGGAAGCCGCGCTTGGTCTTGAGCAAAAGAAGGTGCGCATGAAGCGGACCGCCCCTGGGGAAAAAAGGAAGAGCGGGACAAAGCCGGGCAAGCGACAGGCCAGGCGAAAGGCCAGACGAGGTGGTCCTCGCTGGGTATTTCGTACGGTATTGTTTCTGGTGCTTTTTGGGGTGGTTGGCGCTTGCGGGTGGTGCTGGTGGGTCTATTGGCAGATTGAGGCGTACGCGGGGCAGGACCAGGCGGCGCCTTCCGACGCGATTGGAGTCCTTGGCGCCGCGGAGTACGATGGGCGACCGTCCCCGGTTTATCGCGCACGGCTGGACCACGCGCTGGCTCTTTACCATCGAGGGATTGCTCCGCTGATCATTACGCTGGGGGGGGCGGGTGGGGATGATTACACCGAGGGCGCTGTGGGGCGGGAGTATCTGAGGGGCATGGGGGTGCCCGAGCAGGCGATCATCGCAGAGACGGAGAGCCGCAACACCGAGGAGTCGGCGCGGCGCATTGCGGTGATAGCACATGCCAATGGCCTGCACAGGCTGGTGATTGTGAGCGATGCGACGCATCTATTCAGGATCCATGAGATTTGCGCGGCGGAGGGACTTGACGTGCTGACGTCACCGAGACCGACGGTGATGGTGGAAGGCGGGTCGAGGGAGTTTGAGCGGATCGAGCATGAGATCCTGAGCTACACGTTGTGGCGGATGCATTTGCATTAAAAGCAAGTCAGCAAGTCAGCAAGTCAGCGAGTCAGCAGGTTCGCGCTTTATCTTCGCGCAGAGTCACTCCGCGATTGTTTCGGGGGGGGGCGCGAATCTGAGACGCTATCCGACGCCTGGATGGGGAAGGATCGCCAGCAGACCGAGCGCAAAGGCTGCCGCGCTGGCGGTGGAGAGAAAGTTCACAGCGTCGTTGTTGAGCCTGCCGATGCGCTCGAGGGTTGCGCCGAGGAGGCTGTCAAATAGAAGGCCGAAGACGGCGGCGGCACAGGCGATTGAGAAGGAAGTCAGGCCACCGCCGACTGCCCAAACGCCAGCGGCGGCGATGAGGGCGGCGGCGGCGATTCCGGCGAGGGTTCCAGCGAGGCTGATTGCGCCGTCGGTGCCGGGGGCAGTGGAGCGCATGGTGGTGATCATGCGCGGGCGATCGCCGAGGACCTGGCCGATCTCGGAAGAGACGGTATCGGCGGCGGCTTCCGCGAGTGCGGCAAGTGCGGGGACGAAGAAGACTCCGGGGGCAGCGGAGAGGCGAGCGGCGAGGCCGGTATTGGCAAGCGATGACTGGAAGAAATCGTTGGAGACGAGCATGGCGATGCCGAGGTTGGCTGCGATCTGCGACGCTTCACGACCGCGGCGTTTTTCCGCCGTGCCTAGTTGCTCTTTTCTCATGCGGCCGAAGCGAGTGGCGATGTAGGCGAGGAGCGAGACGCCGAGCGTGGGGACGAGAGCGGTGTGCCAGGGCAGGTAGGGAACCGTACCCGTGGAGAAGATGAGGCTGGCGGTGATGACGACGCCGGTGAAAGCGGCGGCCGGTGTGGCTGCGCGGAGCCATAGGACGATAATGCCGAGGAGGAGGCTGAGGCCGAGAGTCCAGATGGCGACGGCGGGGGACTGGGTAGTCCACCAGTGGGCCTGCAAGAGGGTATAGGCCGAGGCAAACGGCACTACCAACAAAAGAATAGTTTTCGATTGCCAGACAATTTTTCGTTGGGCCACGCTTCATGGTAACCCTTGTTCACCGCGGAGGTTTGTGGTCGCCCACCCATTTCGCCGAGTGCGCGAAATGGATGGGGCACGGGGCAGCCTGGTTTGGTTTGGACTTAGCGGGTCAAGGTTCGTTGATTCCCACCCTAACCGCAGGAGACCGCGGTTAGGATGGGGCACCCGGCACCCGGAGTGTTGGATTGGTTTAGGTGGACGGGTTGGGGTTCGTTGATTTCCACCCTAAGCGCAGGAGACCGCGGTTAGGATGGGGCACCCGGAGTGTTGGATTGGTTTAGGTGGACGGGTTGGGGTTCGTTGATTCCCACCCTAACCGCAAGAGACCGCGGTTAGGATGGGGCACCCGGAGTGTTG
>Ga0302275_10000869_pt1 | contig 33460 bp, 24 predicted proteins | sample III_Bog_N2_2_FD_200229 | JGI IMG/M metagenome (GOLD analysis project Ga0302275, IMG submission 200229) | Peat permafrost microbial communities from Stordalen Mire near Abisko, Sweden - III_Bog_N2_2 | ecosystem: Environmental > Terrestrial > Soil > Wetlands > Peat | place: Sweden: Abisko... | reverse complement strand
GACAAGCGACTGCCCCTCTTCGCCGCAACGAAGATCAGCGAGGCTGCGGCGCTTCCTGGACCGTACACCGATTCGAATACTTCCAGAAGCCCAGGAATGGCTCAATCCGCCTGTCTGCGCCGCGGCTTTCCCGCGCACATCGACTAAAGCATCCATGTTCACCCCTCCCGCCATTGTTGACACCGGACTCCGGCGTGTCAATGACTATTTTGTGTCAATATACGACCCAATCGTATCCGTTAACCGTTCCCGCGAGTATACCCAATCCGCTTAACCCTGAGCCTTCCGCAGTTCGTTCAGAAATCGCTCCAGGTCCTTCTTGCTCACTCCCCCCGGAGGCAACAGCCCCTTATCCCTGGACGATATTGGAGCGCCCTTCAGGATAAACTGAAGACCCACGCCGTCGTTTCCCCAGCGAACGGCCCGCGAGTGCACCGAGATCGAGCGCTCAGCGGCCTCTTCCCCCGCTTCGGTCTTTTGGATGGTCATCAGAACCAGGGTGCCCGGATACCAGCGCTCCTCGGTCACCACGTAGAGTCCTGTCGAGCTGATGTCCCTGACGTCGCGCGCAATCGGCGCCGAACCGGTCCAGTAATAGGCAGCGAGGCCGGGAGACGGAACGCGCGGCGCCTTTCTCGGATCTGGAGACCACCAGCGCTCCAGCCAGCTCCTGGGCGCCTTCATGTTCTTCATCCCCGGTTCGATCAGGTTCATCTCATGGGGCTGCTCGACTTTGAGGATCTCCTCCGGAGGTCGATCCTTCAACTGCAGGATACCGGGCCCCCCGCTCCATAGCGGACTTTCTCTTAACAGGACGGCGCTTTGCACGGGGGAGGGAGCCGGGCTTGCGCTCGAAAACCGCTCGAGACGGCCTTCCATCTCTTCAGCTTCGCACAGCATCAACTGATCGCCCTGCTGAGTCTGCGACGAATAAATCGATTGTGTGGGCAGCGCCAGTACGCTGGCGGCCTGGAGACCCGTGGGAGCTGCCCGGAACGTGGGAAAAGACTCCACCAGATCGATTACCTGGCAATCGGAATCCATGTAGATCAGATCGAGCTGAACTGAATTCCCGGTATCCGGAATCCCTCTGAACGGCATCAACCAGAGCCCCTCTCCGGACTGGAGAGCGAGCGTTGCCATCCTCTCCGAGAGTTCCGCGCCGGACAGATCGACGGCAGCGACCTCAAGGCCGAGAAAGCATTCTCGTGTCTGGTTGTACGCGCAAAGTTTCCGTGTGCCCATGTTTCCTCTAGCCGCTGTCGAGTGCTCGGCAACCGGGCGAATCTCCAATGTCCCGGCTTTCGATTCGATTTTTTCAGTCAAGTCCATTCAAGCAATTCCTGTGTTTCCACACTCCGCGGCTTGAAAATGCAACTCGTCGTGAGGCACCGAGCAGGCCTCTCGAAAAATCGATGCGAGGGCGCACCCCGCCACAGCCGCTGGCAAAATGCGAATAAGAGACGCTCACCGTCCTTTTGGCGAGTTCTCCGCCCAGCGGAAGTCGTTCAGCTTCCTGCGCCCTTCGCCGTTGCTAAATCCCCTCTCCTACTTCACCCGCGTACGGCGGCGCTGAATCAGGAAGATCAACACGATGACGAACAAAACGCCCGAGACAATTTGAATGATCGTGGTACTGTCCATAACATCCCCCTTTCTTTCAATTCAAAAAATCATCAATCGCTCCGCTCCCTTTTCGGGATACGGTCTTGCGCGAAATACAATGCGTAGATATCTTCATTCCGGCCTGCCAAAAGAACAACGCAACAGAACCAATTCAGTTCCGGCGCGCCGGGGAGAGAACTGCACCTACTTGACCCGGGTGCGGCGCCGCTGAATCAGAATGACAAGCACAATGACAAACAACGCGCCCGAGACAATCTGAATGATCGTGGTACTGTCCATGAGATCCCCCTTTCCGAGTTTCTTGCTTCCCTTTATTTCCTGCCAGGACTGAAAACCGCCTGCAACCGTCAAACAGATTGGCGCGCTACCTGGCCCGCGCGCGGGCTCGACGAGAACAGTCGACACTGCAACAAACAAGACGCCTGCGATAACCTGAATCGCCGTTGCCTGCCCAAATCGAACTCTCCCTTCCTCATTATTTGAATGAGGTTGAAAACGCATCGACCATCATGATGGCCGCGGGACCCAGAACCACCACAAAGAGCGCTGGAAAAATGAAAAATACCAGCGGGAAAATCAGCTTGATGGTGGTCTTGGCTGCCGCCTCCTCCACCTGCTGAACGCGCTGGGTTCTGAGAGTATCGGAATGAATGCGCAATGTCTTGGCGATGCTGGTTCCAAACTGTTCGGATTGAACCAGCATCGAAGTCAGGTTGCGCACACTCTCCACACCGGTACGGTCCGACATGTTCTTCCACGTATCGGCACGGGGACGGCCGGCGCGCTGCTCCAGCACCACGACCATTAGTTCATCGCATAGCTCCGGCTGCGCCAGTTTCAATTCCTCGGCAGTGCGCGAGGTAGCCTGATCCAGGCTCAGTCCGGCCTCGATGCAGATGATGAGCAGGTCGAGCACATCTGGAAGCCCGCGCCGTATTTTGCCTTGCCGTTTTTTTATCAGGTGGCCCAGCCAAAAATCCGGTATCAGGTATCCCAGGCCCAAAGCCAAGGCATACACAAGAAACGGATTCATGTTAGCGAGGCCCGACACCAGGCCCGCCGCACACAGCAGCAGGGGAACCAAAACCTTGAACCCATAGAATGTCTTCGCCGTGGATGCTTCGCGATAGCCGGCGCTGATCAGGCGCTGCTTCATCACCGATTGCTCCGCCTGGCTCTTCGGCAGCACACTCTCGAAGTGCTCCACCACCCCGCCCAGCGAGAAGCCCGACTCCTGTATGGAGTTCAAAATCCCCTTCGGCTTGGGGCGTGGATTGATCACCTCGGAGATACGCTGAATCATCGCCTCGCGATAAAACAGGATCAAACCGCCGGCCGCAATCAGAACGAATATCGAAGCGAATGCAAAGATTACCCAACCCATACTTCCCTTTCTAAACGTCCATGTTCACAATCTGCCGGATAATGAAGCCACCGACCACGATCATGCTGCCGGCAGCCCAGAGCAGCTTTTTTCCGACTGGTGTTGTCCACAAGATGCTCATCATCTCGGGGTTGATCAAATACAGAGCGAACGCCAGAACGATGGGAAGCAGCGTGAGCACCCACCCGGTCATACGGCCCTGAGCTGTGTGGACCGCGACCTGGCGCTTGAGCCGGAACCGCTCGCGGATTACATGCGAAGTCTTTTCCAGCACCTCGGCAAGGTTTCCCCCGCTTTCCTTCTGGATCATGATCGCGGTAGCAACAATTCTAAGGTCCTGCATCGGAACGCGGTTGACCAGATTGTCCATTGCGGTTTTCAACTCAAGCCCATAGTTCTGCTCCTCGAAAGTAATTTTGAATTCGCCCTGTACCGGCTCGCCACATTCCCGTGACACCAGGCCCATGGCGGCAATCAGACTGTGGCCCGCGCGAAGGGCGCTCACCATTAAATCGAGCGCTTCCGGCAGTACCTGGATGAATTTGTTGAATCGCCTGCCGCGCTTGTTGAAGACATAGCCAAGCGGCAGGAAACCGACCAAAAGCCCGGCCGGCAGCGCCACTAGAATCAGTCCGGTTTTCCAATAAAGGCCGTATCCCACGACCACAACCAAAAGGCACATAGCCGAAATCAGCCCGCCTGCGGTCCACTTCAGATCGGCCTGGGTGAGCAACCGCTGGAGCATGGGCGCAATTTCCATCTTCAGCAGCTTTTCATTTAGCCAGGGGATCGAGCTGAGCAGTTCCGACTTGCGCAAATTCAAGATCTGATCGCGGGCCGCCGGACTGTCGGTGGCCAGAGCCGAGTCGAGCGTGGCCAGCATCTGCTTGGCCTTCTGAGAGGAAGGACTTGCAGTCGCCATTCCCACCAGAACGACAACCGCGAACGCGCCCAGAAAAACCAAACCAAAGACAAGTGCCATATTCCGTCGACCTCCCTTCTCCTCAGTTGACTAGTGTTTCGCGCTCAAAAAGGCTGGGCGGCAGGATGATGCCCGACACGCGGAGCCGGTCGAGGAACCTGGGACGGATACGGGTCGGCTGGAACACTCCAATCACCTTGCCGTCCGGCCCAATCCCCTTCTTGGTGAACGAGAATATTTCCTGCATGCTGATTACGTTCTCTTCCATCCCGGTAATCTCGGTAATACTGGTAATTTTGCGGGTGCCATCGCTCATGCGGGCCGCCTGGACGACGATGGTTATGGCTGCCGCGATCTGCTGGCGTACCGACTTTTCCGGCATGTTCATATTTCCCATGGCCACCATCGACTCCAAACGTGCGATGGCGTCGCGGGGGGTGTTGGCGTGAATCGTGGTCATCGAGCCCTCGTGGCCGGTGTTCATGGCTTGCAGCATGTCGAAGGCTTCTTCGCCGCGTATCTCGCCCATTATGATCCGGTCGGGACGCATGCGCAGGCAGTTGATGAGCAATTGACGCTGGCGAATGGCTCCCTGTCCTTCAATGTTCGGCGGACGTGTCTCCAGGCGCACGATGTTTTCCTGGGCCAGACGAAGTTCGGCGGCATCTTCGATGGTCACCAGGCGCTCGCTGTTGGGAATGTACTGCGACAGGATGTTCAGAAACGTGGTCTTGCCGGAACCGGTGCCGCCGGAGATGACGACGCTGATCTTGGCCTTCACGGCGGAGGCCAGCACTTCCATCATCTCCGCCGAAATGCTCTTCAGCGTCACTAATTGGTTGGCGGCCAGAGGGCCTGTGCCGAAGCGGCGAATGGACAGCGATGGCCCATCGAGCGCCAACGGGGGAATAATGGCATTCACGCGCGATCCGTCGGGCAGGCGCGCATCCACCATGGGGGAAGACTCGTCCACTCGGCGGCCCACGCGCGAAACAATGCGGTCGATGATCTGGAGCAGGTGGCGATCGTCGCGAAACGACGTATTCACCCGCGAAAGCAATCCGCCTTTTTCAACAAATACATGATCCTTGTCGTTGACCAGGATGTCGGAGATCTTTGGATCGCGAAGCAGGGGCTCGAGCGGTCCCAGGCCAAAAACCTCATCGAGCAGATCGGCCTGAATTCTCTCCTGCTCCTCGAAGTTCAGGGGCACCCGCTGGTCGGTAATGATCTCCTTGACGATTCCGGAGACAGCCTGGCGTGCCTGGCTGGAATTGACGCGCGACAGCTTCTCCAGATCCAGCTTGGAGATCAGGGTCCGGTGAATTTCCGCTTTGTACTTTTCCAGATTCAGTAGTTCCAAAGTTTGCCTTCCATTTTGTCGAAACGATTCTTATGGGACCTAACCGCCAAACAGGCTGAAGCCCTTCTTTTTCGGTGGCGCCGCAGCCGGTTCGCCGCAAACCGACCTGGCCATCTGGCGTATCAGGCGCGAAATGGGCGAATCCGACATGGCCAGCGGAGTTGCGGTGTTCTGCATCTGCCGCACAGCGGCATAGTCGTTGGGAATTTTCCAGGTAGCCGGCCGGGTGAGCGCCTTGGTAATGTGCTCGTCGGCAACCCCGAGAGAGCGTGGACCATACCGGTTGAGCACCACCTCCAGTTTGGGACCACCGGAGTTGAAAAACTGGCTGATGAGCCGGTTCGAGTTGCGCAGTTCGGTGATCGCAGCCTGGGTAATCAAATAGATGGTGAAGGCATCCTTGAACAGAACGGTGCCGGTCAGGTCGAGTCGCGATCCCATGTCCACCACGACGTTATCGAACTCCTGGCGCGCCACCGACAACAGCTTGTCGACGGCCTCATTGGAAATCTCGAATTGAGAAAACTTTCCAGGTGCTGCAAGCACCGAGAGGCCGGAGCTGTGCCTGGTGAGCAGCTTGGAGAGAAAACTCCCATCCAGGCGGCCGTAATCCTGAAGCGCGTTTACGGTCGAATACTCGGCAACGATCCCGAGGTTCAGCGCCGCGTCCCCCAACGGCAGGTCGAGGTCGATCAGCAGAGTGCTTTGTCCGGAATCCTGGGCCAGTGCGACCGCATAATTGCAGGCCAGCGTGGTAACTCCCGAGCCGCCCTTGGCGCCCAGAAATACCAGCATCTTGCCGCCGGCTTTCTTCGGCGCCCGCTGTGCCGGGCGGCGGGCGGATGCCCGCACCAGTGCCTCGGCCATGGTTGGCTTCGAGAACGGCAACGTGAGAAACTCGCGAGCTCCGGCCCTCATGCAGCGCACCAGCAAGTCGGGATCGGCTTTCGATGAATACACCATCACCGTCGCCTGGCTCTTGGCGCAAATACTCTCCACCAATTCCAGCGCGTATTCAGGGTTGCTGTCCAAGTCGATGATGATCACATCGTAATGCTGCTCGAGCAGCCTTGGCACGTCGTCCAGACCGGGTGGGTAGAACGAGAACTCCCGGATATCGGCTCCCCGGTTTCCGGCAAGCGCAATCACAGCCGCACTGCGCCGGTCCTCGTCCGGGCCGATCAGCGCAATGACCATTGCGTCCGCGCCGAACGAGTCGGGGTATTGAGTATCGAGGTTCGGGGAAAAATCTGACATCGCGTCTCGGTTGCTCCCTGTTGCCTTCAGTCTTCCCGGTAGATCAACTTCCTCTTCAAATCGAAACTTCGTGCTCAGCATTGCGCACTTCCCAGCATTCAACGTGGAATCGCAAAAAACGAAAGCAGCGTTCCAACAGCAATGGCGGGAGCATAAGGCATTTTACGCTTCAGCGGATCCAATTCAACCGGCTCGGGGTTCGTACTCACTCCGCTATCTTTCCCGCCGGCATTTTTTCTCACTGCCTTGAAGGCCTTTTTCAGATAAACAAAAAACACCAGCCAGACAAGGACCATGATTCCCCCCGCCATGGCGGTGAATACCAAAGAAAACAGCAATTGGCGCGGCCAAATCCACGCCCCAATCGCAGCACAAAGCTTCACGTCGCCCGCGCCCATTCCGCCCATAAAGAAAAGAACGCCATAAATCAGCAGACCTAGCCCCAGCCCGGCGAAGCTCCGCTCGATTCCGTGCCATCCCTGAAGCCATCCAGAAACCGCGATTCCGGCCACAAGAAAAGGCAACACCAGCCAATTCGGGATCCTGCGGCTGCGCAAATCCGTGAACGTCGCCACGGCCAGTACGATCACTGTCGGCCACCAAGCGAACGAATGGACCCCCATGTCCTTCCCCCCTCCGGATTTCCATGCGCTTCTCTCAAACATCTCACAGGCATTTCTCTACAGGCAAAACAACTTGAATCCTGTTACTTGACGACTTTCATCCCCCATCCGTGTACACGAATGTTTACCCGCGCCTCTCTTCAGTGAAGCGCATACACCGTCCCAGACTACACCTTCCGCCAATCAAGCGGGGTTGCCGGAAATGCGGAGCCGGATAATGTACGAGATTACAGCTTCAGGCCGTCGATGAAAAGTACTCAATCGCTCGATTGGCATTAACTGAACCGAGTCCGTTACCGTTGCGGCTTTATCGTTCATCCCCAAGCCCCCTCGAGCCGCTCGAAACGCCTCCTGTCCGCTACCGACATTGCCTCGTTAATGGACGCAATTGTAGTGCCACTTGGATGAAAACGGTGCAGCAAGAGCGTCACTCCAGCCGATTCGCAAAAAAAATGGACCCTTGCGTAACGTTACTACAGCACTTCATTGGGGCGCAATTCTAGTCTTGCAACCCTGAAACGCGTACTGCCGAGTCGCGGCGCTTACACCCGTTTTTTTCAACCCATCTCCGCGTAAATCACTCAACAGAAAGATGTTAATGAAAACCTTTACCTCGAAACCGGCGTCCGCGCCTTGAACGGAGTGCGGCAACCACTGGTCGCCATTCCCCTTTTCTACCCTGACCCAATGTTTACAGTATCGGCACTGGGAAGGCCATGTTACAAATGTGGCATTGACGTGGCACAGTGGAGGCACTAATCTCGTTCATACGAACCGCTCAGAGTTTTGGTGCGCACCTTTCCCCAAAAGGTACTCAGAGGCTTTTTCCGAGCTGGGCGGGATTCGGTTGGCTGTGTGTCGGCACACCACGGTCGTGCGCCACGCAATGTCTGTATTCCGGTGACCCCTGATACATAACGCCAAGGTGGCATTGCCAATGTTGGCGAGAATCAGGATCATGGTGACACCCCATCGCTTCGGAGGCGATGGCACTTGGCGGAAGGCCATGAAAGAGTACGCCCAGATATGATCAAAATCGGACTTTATTCAGAAGACCGGACTCTTCACCCGCTGCTTTCATCCACGCTCGGGAAGGAATTCCAGGTTGCGCTGGAGTCGGATGAAGCTGGAATGAGCGTCCTTCTTTCCTCCGGCGCATGCGACGTCTTGATTCTCGATCTGAACTCGAGTCGAGAGTCGTTGCAGCACAGGATCGACTTCTCCCGGCGTTTAATCGCAACGAATATCCCCTCAGTGGTGTTGGCCGACGACTCCCTCCGTTTGAACGCGCAGGAACTGGTTGAGCAGGGAGCTCTCGGCTACTGTCGCAAGCCACCCTCGATTCGGGATATCAAGACCTTGCTCGGCAGGGCATTTGCCCCCCCCGCAATCGTCAAGCAGCCAGTGCAGACCCCGCAGCGTCCCGTGGATAAACCTGCATCTTGCGACCAGTTGCTGGGGAACAGTGCGCACATGCAGCGCGTTTTTCAACTCGTGCGCCGGGTAACCAACCTGAATGCCTCGGTGCTGGTAACTGGCGAAAGCGGCACTGGCAAGGAACTGATAGCCCGCGCCATTCACAATCTTGGATCCCGTTCGAATCGCCCGTTCGTCGCTGTTTCGTGCGGCGCAATCCCTGAAACCCTGATTGAGGCCGAACTGTTCGGACATGAAAAGGGCGCCTTTACCGGAACCGTGGGTTCGCGCGAAGGTTACTTCGAGCAGGCCGGCGACGGCACACTGTTCCTGGATGAAATCGGGGACTTGAGTCTGTTTACGCAGGTGAAGCTCCTGCGAGTGCTGCAGCAAATGGAGTTCAGCCGGCTTGGCACCAGCCGTCTTATTCCCCTTCGGGCGCGCCTGATCTTCGCCACCCACCAGGATCTTGACAAGCTGGTGGCCGAGGGCAAATTCCGCCAGGATCTTTTCTACCGCATCAACGTGATGCGCATCGAAGCGCCTCCGCTCCAGGATCATCCGGAAGACATTCCCACCATCGCACGGCATTTTCTCCGGCGCTACTCCGAGATGTTTCAAAAGCCGATGGACGATATCGATCCGGAAGCGCTCACGATGCTCCAGGATTATCCATGGCCCGGAAACGTGCGCGAACTGGAAAACGTGATTCAGAGAGCCATTATTCTGGCCACTGAAGCAAACATTCGCGCCGAAGACCTGACCCTCCAAATCCCGGAAGACGAGAGTGCCGACCTTGACGATGTGGTAAACATTGCCGACTATCAGCCCGTCAACTCGTTTGAACGGCAGCTTCGCGAATACAAGATCAAACTGGCTGTCTCGGCTGTCCGCGAGAACAACGGCAACAAGACGCTGGCAGCGCGTAGTCTTTGCATCTCCAGGGCCTACCTGCACCGGTTGATCCGGCTTGCCGAGCCGGAGCCGCTGTTCGAAAGTGACCTCGGCAAGCGGGTAACCGCCTGAGCACCGAGTCCGCGATCACCCCGGAAATGGCCGCTTCCCTGCCCATCCGGATTCCGCATCGGGTTTTCTCGTTCCCATCGATGCTCTGCTGCCTCCTCTGTGTCCTTGCTGTGTTCACCGTGCGGTCGAGGTTCGACGACCCCGATATGTGGTGGCACCTCAAGAATGGCGAGATTATCTTCGCCAGCCACACCATTCCGCTTGCCGATGTCTTCTCCTACACCAGCAACCACCAGGCTCTGGTGCCCCAGGAATGGCTTTCGCAGTTGGCCATTTACGGCGCCTACCGGTGCGGCGGCTTCTCCGGCCTGATGCTCTTGCTGTGCCTTCTGGCCTCAGCTCTTGTGGTCTCCGGGTATCTGCTTTGCCGACTCTACTCGGGAAATGCGAAAGTGGCATTTGCCGGCGCCATGGCCATCTGGTTCTTCGGGACCATCGGCTTTGCCATTCGCCCGCAGTCCTTCGGCTACCTGCTCCTCGTCGCGGAACTCGCCTTGATTCACCTTGGACGAACGCGCAATCCGCGCTGGTTTCTCTCATTGCCGGTGCTGTTCGCGGTATGGATCAACTGCCATGCCTCTTTCATGCTGGGAATCGTAGTGGCATGTGTCTTCCTTTTCAGTTCCTTTTTGCGTGTCGAGACCGGTCCTGTGGTATCTCGGCCATGGAGTCCGCGCAGCCGGGGAATGTTCGCGCTGGCGCTGGTGCTATCTGTTGCCGCGCTGTTCGTCAATCCCGTTGGCATCAAGCAAATCCTTTATCCCTTCGACACCATGCTGAATATGCCCATAAACTTGAGTCAGGTTGAAGAGTGGGCACCGCTGCAGATGACCGATGCTCGTGGAGTTGGCCTCCTGGCCGTTCTTCTCATCTGTTTTCTGCCTGCGGCCGCCCGCCGCACCGAGCTCTACTGGGATGAGCTGATTCTGCTGGCGATGGGCGCATGGCTCGCCTTCGGCCACATACGCATGCTGTCGATCTTCGGAATTCTGGCCGCGCCCATTCTCGCCCGTCAGCTCTCAACATCCTGGGAGAACTACGACGCCGGCGAAGATCGCATCTGGCCCAATGCGGTGGTGATGGGAATGTCGCTGATCGCCGTATGCCTCGCGTTTCCCAGCGCCAGCAATCTGGCCGGGCAGGTGGACGATAACAGCCCCGTAAAAGCCGTCGAGTTCCTTCGAGCGAATCACCTGTCCGGTCCCATGTTGAACGATTACGGTTATGGAGGTTATCTCATCTGGGCTGCGCCGGAGTATCCGGTGATGATGGACGGCCGAGCCGATATGTACGAGTGGTCGGGCTTCCTGGCCGAGTATGGGAACTGGGCACTGATGAACGCCGACCCGAACCAGTTGCCGGATAAGTACAAGGTAAAGTTCTGCCTCCTGCGCCGGCACTCTTCCATGGTTTTGCTGCTGCCCTTGTTGCATGAGTGGAAGGTCGCCTACACCGACAATAACTCAGCAATCCTGGTGCGAGTGCCCTCCGCTGTCCAGGCAAACTAATTTCCCGCCCCAAACCTTCGCAGCCCTACTCCCACCCGCCTGACCCGACAAATCCCGCCCAATACCACGGATGCGTACTCTTGCCCTCGGCGCGGCGTTCCAGCAGCAGCTTGCGCGCCGAGTTCCACAACGCGTCCGCGGTGGAATCGTGCCGCACAAACCGATCAGCGTACAGCACATGCATGAATCGACCGGTAACTTCGTCGTCGACCGGCCATAGTGTCATCACCACGCTGCGCGCTCCTGCGATGCGAAAGGCTCTTTGCAACCCAAGGACGCCTTCTCCATCCCGCAGTTCCCCGTTTCCCGTGCTGCAAGCCGAAAGCACAGCCCAATCCACTCCGCTCAAATCGAGGGACGCTACCTGCTGCGCCGTAAGAATGGCGGAATCGCGGCTCGCATTGGCGCCGGCAAACACCAATCCCGAGTGCAGCAGCGGGTTGCCGTTGCCACATGCCTTGTCGAGAAAGAAAGCGTGCGTGGCGACGTGAAGAACCCGGTTGCGGCTGGCCTCCTCGATGAATCGGCTCCGCGTTGCGTCCGCTCCGGTCAGCAGCGACGCGGGCTCGGCTTCGATGGAGCGGCGCCACGTGGAAGCGATGTCAGCGACTTCTGTCCCGGAGCCCGGTAATGGATGGAACTGCAGATTGGTGAAGTCCTCACAGGAAACCGGGGCGTCGCGCAAACGCGATGGATCGGGAGCGATTCCGGCCAAATCAAACTGGGGACTACCAACCGCCAACAATCCGGCCTTCTTTTCACCCGCTTCAGCGGGAACCAGATCGCGCTCGCTGGAGAGTATGTGAATCACCGGTCCATGCTCGACCAGGTAGCCGGTTCCGTCGGGCAGCGAGCTGAACGGGATCAGGTTGAGAACTCCATCGGGCACCACCAGCGCCAGCTTCACATCCTTGAGGTCACCCCGCAGTGGATCCCAGATAAGCTTGCGCAGCGCCTCGGCTGCCTCCCGATAGTTGCGCTCATTTCGCGTAGATCCCAACCCGCCGCCGTGCGCTTCCTCATCGGCGGTGGCGCGGGCTCGGGAAACAAGGTCCTCAATCGGCTTGGCTGCACCCAAATCGAAAATCCGTATTCCGCTGGAGTCAGGATGCACGACAAAGGCCATGTAGGAGGGCGTTCCAATGTGGGACGGGTCCAGTTGCTCCACGGCCCGCCGAGAGTACTCAACGTAGGAAATCAGGATCGAGTGCTTCGGCAGGTGCTGGCGCAAATCGCCCAATCGCACCGCGGCAATGCGCTCGTCGCTGCGGACCGTGGCGCTTCGTTCCGCCAATGCGCGCTCAATTTTCTCCATCTGTGCAGTAGCCCGCGCCACAGCTTCGGCACGGTTCTCGCCGGCGGGAGCAGCGCTTTCCACTGCCAGCAGGCCGGCGCGAGCTTTGTTCAGATCGCTGAGCAGGCTGCCTACCGCCGGGTCGTTGCTGGAGTTCAGGTTTTTCTGCCGGCGCGCCATCTCGTCGGCCACGATGGCCCGTGCGCGCACCACCTCCTGATATGTCTCCACCACCGGAATCTCAGGATGCTTGAGCAGCACCGATATTGCGGTATCCACCCCGTGTGTGCGCTGCGCATCGTATGCGAGCGCCTGGCGCTCGGGCAGTGTTCGCGCCTGCAACACAAAGCTCTCGCGGCCCATTCGCGCGGCGATGAGCCCTTCCGATATGGCGCGAGTGAGACTCCCGCCCGATGCCAGGGAACGGGAGAAAACAGCGTGGTCTTGCGCCTGCGAATCTACAGTGGCGTTCTGGTTGCTCAAGGTGAGCTCGTAATTCTTCCAGGCTAGGTCGAATTGCCCGGTGCGGCTGTACAGATTTGCCAGATTTGAACTGATTGAAAGCACAAGTCCGCTGTTGGGACCGTAAAGTTTAGTTCCGATCTCGACCGCATGTGCGAGATGGGGAATAGCCTTTTCAAACTGCTGCGTCTGCACGTAAAAAGAACCAATATTGTTTTCAATCACGCCCAGAAATGGATCGTTGGGCCTGGTCCGCAAGGTAATGGCAAGAGATTCTTCAAAAGCAGCGCCCGTTCCATCCCTATCCCTCATGCGAATCTTGATATTGGCCAGATCGTTCAGCATGCCGGTCAGGTTCCAGTTATCGTTGCCGCCAACCTTGCGCTCTGTAGCAATGGCGGCTTCCTCGGCCCGCAAGGCGGACGGATAGTCGCCGAGCATATTGCACACCGCAGCCAGCTCATCGGCGGCGTTCGCGTAGTCCTCTGTTCCCGGAAATTCCTTCTCCGCAATCGCCAGGCCTTGCTCTGCGAACGGGCGTCCGTCGGCGGGTCTGCTCAGCGCTGTATAGACGTCCGATATCATCCCCAGCGCAACCACATACGTCTTGCTGTTCGGCCCGGCGGCAGCTTTGGCAACCTCAGCCTCGCGCATCACCAGCGGCAATGTCTCCGCATTCACTGATTCAGTGTCAATTTCCTTTTGCACCAGATTCTCGATCGCGTCAGCCACTTCGACGGTATTTCCAGGATGCGCGGATTCGGCCGCCTTCAGCGCCTCGCGCGCCTTGGCGATTCCCTCCGATATAGGGCTTTCCGGGGCAGTGGCCTGCTGCGCGGCACCTGCCAGGCACAGCGCCGCGACAATGATAAGGCACTCGACTGTATCGACCACGATTCGCGTGGGCTGGCTCATTTCTCGATCCCCTCCCATCTATATATCACTGACCGGCGGCAAGCACGGGCATCGCGTCTTGCCGCTTCTACTCCCACCCGCCGGAGCCAACAAAACCGGCCCAGTACCACGGGTGCGTGCTTTTGCCTTCCGCGCGCCGCTCCGCCAGCAGCTTCCGCGACGAATTCCATACCGCATCGGCAGTGGTCGAATGAAGCCCGAGACGCTCAGCATAAAGCTCATGCATGAACTGGCGAGCCACATCGTCGTCCACCGGCCAAAGAGTCATGATCACGCTGCGCGCTCCGGCTACGCGAAAGGCGCGTTGAAGCCCAAGCACGCCTTCGCCATCCCGGAGTTCCCCGTTGCCAGTGTTGCATGCCGAAAGCACCGCCCAATCCACGCCGCCCAGGTCGAGCGATGCAATCTGCTGCGCGGTCAGAATCGACTGTGGCGCGCCGTGATTGCCGCCGGCGAATACCAGTCCCGAGTGCAGCAGCGGATTGCCGTTGCCGCAACTCTTATCCAGCAGAAACGCATGCGTCGCCACATGCAGAACCCGGCTGTGTCCCGAACCTTCCAGGAATCCGGACAGCGTCGCATCGTCCCCGGTAAGCAATTGCGAAGGCTCCGCCGCGTTCCATTGGCGCCAGCTTGACCCGATGTCGGACACCTCTATCGCTGTGCCTGGCAAAGGCTGAAACTGGATCTTGCGGAATGCTTCGCAGCTCGGTTCCCCGCCGCGAAGGGGCGATGGCGGCAGCTTGTTTTCAGCAAGCTCGAACGTCGGGCTGCCGATCGCCAGAAGTCCCACCTTCTTTTGTCCCTGAACCGCCGGCACCAGGTCGCGTTCGCTGGTGAGCATGTGGATGACTGGCCCATGCTCCACCAGATAACCGCTGCCATCGGGCAGGCTCGCAAACGGGATCAGGTTCAGATTTCCATCCGCCACCACCAGCGCGAGCTTCGAGTCGCCGATCGCCTTTTTCAGTGGATCCCAGATTCGCTGGCGGACCGCCAGCGCAGCTTCGCGATAAATTCGCTCATTCCGGGTGGAACCAAGCCCGCCGCTGCGCGCTTCCGCGTCGGCAGCGGCGCGCGCTTTCAGAACCATGGCATCCAGAGATGCAGCATCGCCCAGGTCGAAGACACCGATGCGATCGGAGCCGGGGCGCAGCACAAACGCCATATAAGACAGCGTTGTGGCGTGAGCGGGGTCCACCTTCTCTACGGCTACGCGCTTGTAGCCCACATACGATACGAGGACCGAGTGGGCAGGCAGGTTCTGGCGCAGGTCTTCCAGGCGCACTGCCAACGCGCGCTCATCGTTGCGAATCTCCGCGCTGCGCTCCGCCAACTCGCGCTCGATCTTCTCCATACGATTGGTCGCCTCTGCAACCGCTTCACTCGATTGCTGTTGATTCGGCGTCCCTTGTTCCTGAGCCAACAGATCCGCCCGCGCCTTATCCATCTCGGCCAGCAGGCGGGCTACTTCAGGGTCGTTGTTCGCGTTCAAATTCTTCTGCCGGCGCGCCATCTCGTCAGCGACCATGGAGCGCGAGCGAACCAATTCCTGGTAGATGGCGGCTGAGGGCATATCGGGATGATGTTCCAGAATCGAGAGTGCAATATCCAGACCCTTGGCTCGCTGGTCGTTGTAGGCCAGAGCTTGACGTTCCGGAAGGCTGCGGGCCTGCAATACAAAACGCTCGCGGCCCTTCTGAGCAAAATTGAGACTCTCTTCGATCGCGTGCTGCAACTCTCCTCCCGACGCCAGGGAACGCGCAAAGGCTACATGGTAGCTAATTCGCTCGTCTGCGGAGAGGCGCGTGCTTTCGTCGGTGTCCTCGAATATCTTCCAGGCCGAAGAAAACTCCCCGGTGCGGCTATAGATACCGGCCATTTGAATGAGGATCGCTTCGTGAAGCGGACTGTCGGGTCCATAGATTCGGTTCACAAGTTCTGAAGCGCGGTTGAAATGGGACTTGGCCTTCGCGAACTGCTGGGAGTTGATGCAGTAGGAGCCGGCATTGATTTCAAGTATGGGCACGCGCTCGTCGTTGGGGTATTCGCGCTCAGCAATCGCAAGTGCCTCCTCAAGGTCGGAGTCAGCGACGGCCAGATCGCCCTGTGCCTCCTTCACATCTGCGAGGCTCGACAGCCCTTGTGCCTCTTTCACGTCGGCCAGGCTCGCCAGACTCGTGATCAGCCCCCATTGATCGCTCGATACGAGCTTCCGGGCCACTGCAAGCGCAGCTTCGTCCGCGCGGGATGCGCACGCCAGATCGCCCAGGGTTGTGCAAGCATAGGCCATGATGCGGGCTATGGAAATGAACTCTTCACTTTGCGGAAACTCCTTCTCGGCAATCTCATAGGCACGCCTTGACGACTTGAGGGCGTCAACGGGTTTGCTGAGCACCACCTCCACGAATGCGATATCGCTCAAGGCATTGACGTAGATCTTGCTGCGAGGACCGGCAGCGGCCTCCGCCACCGCTAACTCACGCTTCGCCAGTTCCATGGACTCCTCGGGGTCCGTCCGCTCTCCGATTTCGATGCCTACCAGTTTGTTCAGCGCATTGGCCACTTCCTCCGTGTTCCCCGGATGCGCCGCCTCGGCCGCGCGCAACTCTTCGCGCGCCCCGGCAACCGGGTCGCTCGCAAGCTTTGCCGCCTCCGGTTTGCTCGCGTCGGGCCTTGTTTGGTCCGGGGCGGTGGTGGAGGCGGTTTGCTTGGCGGCTGTCGGAGGCACGTCATGAATAGCCGCCGGGCTCTGCTGCGCGAAACACGGGGCACACAGGAATGCGGCAACAAAGAGGCCACGCATTCTGCCGATCCTGTTGAGCGCGGACTGGCTCATGTCTATAATCCTTTCACCAACTCCGGTTGTCTTATCCAAGAGAGACGCCGCTGGTTTCTTTGCAGCTTCTACTCCCACCCGCCGGAGCCGACAAAACCGGCCCAGTACCACGGGTGCGTGCTTTTGCCTTCCGCGCGCCGCTCCGCCAGCAGCTTCCGCGACGAATTCCATACCGCATCGGCAGTGGTCGAGTGAAGCCCGAGCCGCTCCGCGTAAAGCTCGTGCATGAACTGGCGAGCCACATCGTCGTCCACCGGCCAAAGGGTCATGATCACGCTGCGCGCTCCGGCTACGCGAAAGGCACGCTGAAGTCCCAGCACGCCTTCGCCGTCTCGGAGTTCGCCGTTGCCCGTATTGCATGCCGAAAGCACTGCCCAATCCACACCGCCCAGGTCGAGCGATGCAATCTGCTGCGCGGTCAGAATCGACTGCGGCGCACCGTGATTTCCGCCGGCGAATACCAGACCCGAATGCAGAAGAGGATTGCCGCTGCCGCAGCTTTTATCCAACAGAAACGCGTGTGTCGCTACATGCAGAACCCGGCTGTGTCCCGACTCGTCCAGGAATCGCGACAGCGTCGCGTCGTCGCCGGTGAGAAGCTGCGATGGCTCCGCCGCGTTCCATTGCCGCCAGGTTGAACCAATGTCCGAGACTTCCACCGCAGTGCCCGGCAAGGGCTGAAACTCGATCTTGCTGAACTCCTCGCAGCTCGGCTCGGCGCCGCGCAGGGGCGATGGCGGCAGCTTGTTTTCAGCCAGCTCGAACGTCGGGCTGCCGATCGCCAGCAGTCCCTGCTTCTTTTGCCCTTGAACCGCCGGCACCAGGTCGCGTTCGCTGGAGAGCATATGGATCACCGGCCCATGCTCCACCATGTAACCTGCACCGTCGGGCAGGCCGGCAAAGGGAATCAGGTTCAGATTTCCATCCGCCACCACCAGCGCGAGCTTTGAGTCGCCGATCTCCGCCTGCAGCGGATCCCAGATCCGCTGACGGACCGCCAGCGCAGCTGCGCGATAACTGCGCTCATTGCGGGTGGAACCCAGCCCGCCTCCGCGCGCCTCCTCATCCGCCGCAGCCCGCGCCTTGCGCACCAGCTCATCCAACCCCGCGGCATCGCCCAGATCGAACAAGCGGATATTGCTGGAACCTGCATGAAGAACAAATGCGATGTATGACGGTGTATCGGCGTCCATCGGGTCTACCGCATTCACCGCGTGCCGACGATATTCCACGTACGAAATCAAAACAGATCGCGGAGGCATATTCTGAATCACATCTTCCGTGGTCGCCTGGTAGATGCGCTCTTCGTTCCGCAGCACGGCGCTGTGTTCGGCCAGCGAGCGTTCAATCGCCTCCATCTTTCCATTTGCCGCGTTCACAAGATCCGCATCGTTGGCCGCGTGCGCATGCGGATGCTCGGCCGCAAGCAAATCCATGCGCGCCTGATTCAGTTCCGTCAGCAGCCGGGCAATCTCAGGATCGTTGCTGGTATTCAGATTCTTCTGCCGGCGTGCCATTTCGTCCGCCACCAGCGCGCGGGACCGCACTACCTCCTGGTAGATAGGCTCGACGGGCAATTCGGGGTGCTTCAGGACCACCGAGATAGTCGTATCCAGGCCATGGGGGCGGGTAGCATCGTAGGCCAGCGCCTGACGCTCTGGCAAGGTCCGCGCCTGCAACACAAACAATTCCCGGCTGATTCGCGCGCTCGTGAGCCCCTCTTCAACGGCGCGCGCAGCATTGCCTCCCTGAGCCAGCGACCGTGCAAACGTCGCTTGATTGGTCGCCTTTAAATCCACTTGCTCGTACTTGTTTTGCATTGAGAATTCAAAGGTCTTCCAAGCCAGCGGAAACTGGCCTGTGCGCGTATACAGCTTGGCAAGATTGCCATTCACCTGCAAAACCCTTGGGCTATCCGGTCCATAGAGCTTGCCCAGCATTTCAAGGGCGCGATTCAGATGCTCGCTCGCTTTGTCGAAGTTCTGGGCCTTCAGATAGTTCACACCCAGGTTATTCTCAATCACGCCGGTGTGGTTGTCGTTGGGGTCAAGTCGATAGGCAATGGCCAGCGCCTCTTCCCCGTTCTTGATAGCGCCGTCCACATCTCCCATGCGGACCTTCATGGCCGCCAGGTTGTTCAGCGCGTACATCAGCTCGGCGCTGTTGCCGCCACCAATTCTGCGCGCAACTTCCACTGAGACTCCGTGGGCTCGAACTGCGCAGGGAAAGTCGCCGAGCTTGGAGCAGATCATTCCGAGCTCCTCGGCGGCGACACCAGATTCCTGCGAGCCAGGAAACTCCTTCTGCGCGATCTCGAATGCCCTTTCCGCAATCGGCCGTGCATCGGGAGCGCGATTGAGCCCGGACATCAAATCGACTTTGACGTCGAGCGCACCCACATACGCCTTGCTGCGCGAACCGTCAGTGGTCTCCGCCACCTCAATCTTGCGGTTCGCCAGCGTGAGAGTATCCGCATCCGCGGTTCCGGTATCCCGAATTACCGTAATCAGGTCATCGAGCGCCTTCAAAACCTCCGGCGAATTCCCGGGGTGCTCGGCCTCCGCCTTGCGCAATTCTTCGCGTGCCTTGGCAATTGCCTCCGGACCGGCGGTCGGCGCTTCCGGCGCGGATACGGCCGGCTTGGCGGCAGTACTCGGCTGCTGGGCCGCGTTGTAAGAACACAGCGGACCCAGAAGGGAAAGGAGTAGCGAGTAAACCGTCGATTTATTCAAAGGATCAACTCCAAAGAAATATGCATATGACACAAATGCAGGTGCAACTCGGTTGCCTTATCGTTCATCTCTTAACCGGTCCGTTTCCGGATGCTGACGGGCTACAGTTGGGCTATGTAATGTTTCAGGGCACGATTTCAAAGCCTGCCGTGAGCAACGTCGATCGGTGCCGTAAAGAGATGAAAAGGAGCACGAGCTTTAGCCCCTCCGGTTTGCGCTCCGAAAAAATCGACCGAACTCTGCGCCTATTCAAATAGCCGCATGGCTACCAACCTCATTTCACCTTATTCAGCTCCAGGCGCGCCCTCTGCTCGAAATCTCCATGCAGCGAGATGGTGCGCGCCAGGTAATGCCGCGCCACGGTTGAGTCTTCGCGGGCCAGCGCAACTTGCGCCAGATAGTAGAGTGCTGCTTCCTGCTCCGGCGAGTCCCCGGCCGTGTCCACCTTGCGCAGGGTTGATTGCGCCGCTGCCAGTTCCCCGGAGTGCATCTGGCAGACTCCGGTGTAGAACTGTGCGGCGAGCGCCTCTTGATCCTGCGCCGGAACCTGCGACAGCGCCTTTTCCGCGCCATGGCAATCGTCAGCCGAAAAGGCCTTCATCCCGTCTTCGAAATGGAGATTTTCGCTCTCCCCGCGCAGGCTGGGCGCGCGGAAGGCGGGCAGTGTCAAGTCAGCAAGCTGCGAAAGCGCGCTGACGGCCTGAAACGGCGTAGACGGCTGCGGAGAGACTGGCGCGGGCTTGGGGCTTACAGCAACGGCAGGCTGCGCCGGTTTCGGTTGGAAGGTCCTGTAGCTCAGGATTCCAATCAGCAGCGTGGCGGCAATGGCAACGATCCCGCCGGCGCGGACCGGCCACGGAATCGGCGCCTTGGCAATCTTCAACGGATGACGGGCAAACTCGGCTGTCACCGCTTCGATCGCCTCCACTTGGGCCAGGCAATCCGGACAGTCGAAGAAATGCTCTTCAAACTCGCGAGCTTCATGCTCAGGCAAGTTCCCCTGGATGTAACGCTCAAGGCATCGATCAGCAAGTGTTCCATTGCAATTGGTCATGTTACTCTTCCTACAACACTGTGGTCTGTAGGCTCCGTTTGTGACAGCCGGCGGACAAAGTCTGTGACTCGGCGTGTGGCGCGCAGTTTCCGCTGCCTTACAACGTCGGGGTTCATACGCAGGCGTTCGGCAATGATGCCGGGCTTAAGCCCATCTATAAGTGTTAGTTGCAGAATTTCCCTATCCACTTTGTCCAGCGAGGAAATGGCGCTCATGGCCAATGCCTCCCGTTCCTGTTCCTCCACGCGTTCCGACGCTGAGCTAAGATCCGGCAGGTCGTCGGGAAGCTCCAGAGTTTCCGTCCGCCGGTTGGCTCGGTAGTAATTGTTCAGCAGGTTGCGGGCGATGGCGATCACAAACGCGGACAGTTTAGCGGCCTCGCGGAGCTGACCGCGGCGAAGGGCGCAAATTGCCTCCATCAGGACATCCTGCTGCAAGTCGGCTGTCAGGTCGGGGTTGCGGGTGCGAGCCAGCAGCATGGCCTTGACCGGCTTTTGGTAGCGCAAAGCGAAGTCCCGCTCGGCGTCCCGGTCGCCCTCCGCAATGGCTCTGACCAGGCGTTCTGCTTCCTGTGCCGCCCGTTGGGCCAAAAGCTCCGGTCCGTCGCTATGCTCGCCGTTCATGGGCTCTCCAGGTTAGACCCAGGTAACAAGCGCCATTTTCTCATAAGCCCCAATTGAATCCGAAGCTTTGTTTGCGTTACCAGAGTAAGAGCATGGCATCCCAAGAGTCACAACCCTCGCCGGAAACGGATTCGCCGGCATGGGAAAATGCGCCCGCATTCATCCCCGAAGCCACGAGCACCTCTGTGAGCCTATCCCTTGGAAGTCGCAAATCCGCGCCAGAGTTTTCCAATGGCCCTGCCAACGATCCAGAGGAAAATCGCCGCCGCGCAAAGTAGGCCGATGAGCTGCCATTTTAGATGGTCCACAACCTGGCGGATGATAAGAAACGTGTCGAACGATGTCCATTCCTCGCAAATTTTTCCATCCACGATTCGCCATACCGTAATGCCCCGCAATTCCAGCTTCGCCCCGGTTGCAGGCAACGGGCTTGCCGCAGCGGTATTGGTTCCGCGCAGCGTCCACACCGCCGTCACCAGATCGCCCTCGGCCATCATTCGATCAACGGTGATTTTCAGGTCGGGAAGAGCCTGCTTCTCCCAGTGAACCGCAGCTTGGTCTTCTTGCAAACTGTGGTCTCTGTGCATTCCATGATTCACGAATTCCGGAGCATAGATCTCGTCCGCAACCTGAAACTTCCCCTGGTTGAAGATCTCTTCGAAAACCCGTCCGGCGACGGCCTTGTTTTTCTCCTGCTGAGTAGCCGCGACGGGAAGGGGGCTCGCAGGCGCGGGAGCGCTCGCCGCGAATAACGGAGCGCATGCCAGAAGCACGAAAGCCATTGCACTCTTCAGCGGCTTCCTCCTCGAAGAAAACGGACCCAGCCCGCGGCAAGGCAGCAAGCCCGCAAATCGCTGCGGCATGCCGTGAACCGCAACTATCCTCTCAGTCTAGAACGCCGCCACCGTCTGTCTCAGGCTATACGAACTGAGCGTCTTGATGTAGTTGCCACGATCAAATGGCGAGGTGTCCGGCACGGAACGCCTGCTCAGGCACCCGCGCGTCTCCCACAAAGAGTTGAACTCGCGCTTCTGCAGCCAGTAGCGCAGGTCCGCCAGCACCCGGCCAATATGCTCGATGCCGTGAATATGGAGCGCCGAAGCCATCATTGTGACGCTGGCGCCGGCCATCACGCACTTCATCACATCCTCCGCGGAGTGAACTCCACCGGTAATCGCCAAGTCGATGTTCATGTGCCCGAAGAGAATTGCGGCCCAATGCAGCCGGGGCAGCAACTCCGAGGGGGTTGAGAAGTGCAGCGTCGGCCGCACCTCCAGCGTCTCAATATCGAAGTCCGGCTGATAAAAGCGGTTGAACAGAACCACTGCGCTGGCTCCCACATCTTCAAGCCTTGCCGCCAGGTGCGGCACGCTGGTGAAAGACTGCGACAGCTTTACGGCCACCGGAATTTTGACGGCTCCCACAACAGAGGCTACCAGGTCCAGCAGTTGCAGTTCCATTTCGATCGACGTCTGCGCCCGGCTGGTGGCCAAGGCATAGGTGTTCAATTCGATGGCGGAAGCTCCAGCCTGCTCCATATCCTTGGCATACCGGATCCACCCCCCGGTGGTTGCACCGTTCAGGCTGGCCAGGATGGGAATGCCGACCGCCTCGCGGGCACGCCGCAAGTGCTCAAGGTAGACGTCCTGCGTCATGCGGTAATCGTCCAGATCGGGCAGATAGCCAAGCGATTCGGCAAACGACTCGGTACCCCGCGACAAGTCCTCGTCCAGCGTCTTCGATTCAAGCTCCAACTGCTCCTCGAACAGCGACGTAAGCACCACCGCCGCGGCGCCCGAATCCTCCATCCGGCGAATATTGTCGATTGACTCCGAAAGCGGAGTGGAGGACACCACGATGGGACCCTTCAGCTTAAGGCCCATATACTTCGTTGAAAAATCGATCATTTCGCGCCTCCGTCAACCGCGGCTGCCAATGTTTCTTCCTTTTTCTCTTCCGGCGCAATGTGCGGACTCTCCGACCGCCCGGCCATGGCCGCGCGCGCCGAGTAGACCCGCCACTGCCGCTCCACATCGTCCTGCGCCTCGGTCAGCAGCGTTGAGGCCAGCTCTGGATTACTGCGCGCCAGCATCGTATATCGCGCTTCGCGATACGAGTATTCCTTCAAGCGGATCGACGGAGCCTTCGAGTCGAGTTGGAATGGGTTCTTACCTTCCTCGCGCAGCGCGGGGTTATAGCGCATCAATGGCCAGTAACCCGATTGCACCGCAAGCTTCTGCTGCTCCAGCCCATGCACCAGATCGTATCCGTGCGCGATGCAACTGGAGTAGGCGATGATGATCGACGGCCCATCGTGCGCTTCCGCCTCCTGGAATGCCTTTACCACATGCGTGTCGTTGCCGCCCAGCGCAACCTGGGCCACATATACCGAGCCGTAGCTCACAGCTTCCATGGCCAGGTCTTTTCGGCTGTTGCTCTTTCCGCTTGCCGCGAATTTGGCCACCGCGCCCCTCGGCGTAGCCTTCGACATCTGGCCTCCGGTATTCGAGTAGACCTCGGTATCCATCACCAGCACATTCACGTTCTTGCCCGAGCCAAGCACATGGTCCAATCCGCCAAAGCCAATGTCGAATGCCCATCCGTCGCCGCCGAGTATCCAAACGCTTTTGCGCACCAGCGAATCGGCGATGGCCAGCAGGTTCTTCGCGTCGGAAGTCTCATTGCCTGCAAGACTAATGCGCAGTTGAAGCACCCGCTCTCGCTGCAGATTGATCTCCGCCTCGGTCTTTTGGGAAGCGTGGAGGATCTCCGCCACCAAATCGACGCCAATCTCCGCGGCCAGCCGCGTCACCAGCGTTTCGGCAAATATCTTCTGCTGGTCCAGCGCGGTTCTCATGCCAAACCCGAACTCCGCGTTGTCTTCGAAAAGCGAGTTGGCCCATGTCGGTCCGCGGCCCTGCGCGTTGCTGGTGTAAGGCGTGGTGGGCAGGTTGCCGCCATAAATCGACGAGCACCCGGTGGCGTTTGCGATATACAGCCGGTCACCGAACAACTGCGTCAGCAGCTTGATGTAAGCCGTTTCCCCGCAGCCCGCGCATGCGCCTGAAAACTCAAACAGCGGCTGCAGCAGTTGAATGTCCTTCACCTGCGTGTGCGACAGCTTGGTGCGGTCCGCCTCCGGCAAGCTCAGGAAGAAATCCCAATTCTCGCGCTCAGCCTCGCGCAGAGGCGCCTGCGGCGCCATGTTGATGGCCTTGTGGCTGGCGTCGCTCTTGCTCTTCACCGGGCAAATTTCCACGCAAACCGCGCAGCCGGTGCAATCCTCGGGAGCCACTTGCAGCGTATAGTGGTCCTGCTCCATCGCCTTCCACTTCGGCTTGGCCCACTGGAACGTCGCGGGCGCCTTGTCTGCAAGCTCCGGCGAGTAAACCTTTGCGCGAATCACCGCGTGCGGGCAAACCATTACGCACTTGCCGCACTGGATGCACAGATCCTTGTCCCACGCGGGAATAAACTGTGCAATGTTACGCTTCTCCCACTGTGCCGTGCCTGTGGGGAAGGCCCCGCCGGCCGGAATCGCGCTCACCGGAAGCAGATCGCCGTGACCGGCCGCAATCTGGCCCAGCACGCCGCGCACAAACTCCGGCGCCCTTCCGTCGATGGAAGGAATCAGATCGAACTCCGACGAGACAACCGTGGGAAGTTCAACCTTTTCAAGATGCGCCAGCGCGTGATCCACGGCGGCAAAGTTCTTCGCTACCACCGCTTCACCGCGCTTGCCATAGGTCTTCTGAATCGCTTTCTTGATCTGCGCAATCGCTTCCTCGCGCGGCAGCACGCCGCTGATGGCGAAGAAGCAAGCCTGCATGATGGTGTTGATGCGCGTGCCCATCCCTGCCTCGCGCGCCACCTTGTTGCCGTCGATCACATAAAACTCGATCTTCTTTTGCAATAATTCCTGCTGGGTTGTCTTGGGCAGGTGGTCCCACACTTCAGCGGCCGAGTAAGGCGAGTTAAGCAAAAAAACCGCGCCCGGCATGGCCGCCTCCACCACGTTCATCTTCTCCAGGAAGCTGAAGTTATGGCAGGCTACAAAGCTGGCACGCGTTATTAAATAACTCGACCGAATCGGATTTGGCCCGAACCGCAAGTGCGAAGTCGTCATCGATCCCGACTTCTTCGAGTCATACACAAAGTAGCCCTGCGCGAAATTCGGCGTCTCGCTGCCGATGATCTTGATCGAGTTCTTGTTGGCGCCCACGGTGCCGTCCGACCCAAGACCGTAGAACAGCGCGCGCACCGTCTTCGGATCTTCGGTGGAGAACGACGGATCGTAACTCAGGCTCGTGAACGTAACATCGTCTTCAATTCCAATGGTGAAATGATTCTTGGGCGCGGCCTTGGCAAGCTCGTCGTAAATCCCCTTCACCATGGCCGGCGTAAATTCCTTCGAAGAAAGCCCATACCGCCCGCCAATCACAACCGGCTTGGCGGCAAATGGAAGCGTTGCCGCATTTTCGGCGAGCACCGTAACAATGTCCTGATAAAGCGGCTCGCCCATCGCGCCCGGTTCCTTGCAGCGATCCAGAACCGCAATCGACTTTACCGTCGCGGGCAGCGCCGCCAGAAACGCGCTTGCATCGAACGGCCGGTACAAGCGAACCTTCAGCAGCCCCAGCTTTTCGCCCTGCTTATTCAACAGGTCCACGGCCTCTTCGGCTGCCTCCGCGCCGGAACCCATAATCACCATCACGCGCTCCGCATCGGGCGCGCCGTAGTAATCGAACAGATGATAGGCGCGGCCGGTCTGTGCGGCAAAGCGATCCATCACGTTCTGCACAATTCCCGGAACCGCGGCGTGGAACGGATTGCAGGCTTCGCGAGCCTGGAAGAACACATCGGGATTCTGCGCTGTGCCGCGAATGATCGGCCGGTCCGGGCTCAGCGCCCGCTGACGGTATTCGATAATGTACTTGTCGTCCGCCAGCGCGCGAATCGTCTCGTCGGTTATGGGCAGAATCTTGCCGACCTCGTGCGAAGTCCTGAAGCCGTCGAAGAAATGGATGAAAGGAATGCGGGATTCCAGCGTGGCAATCTGCGCCACCAGAGCCATATCGGCAACTTCCTGCACCGAATTCGAGCACAGCATGGCCCAGCCCGTCGCGCGGCAGGCCATCACGTCGGAGTGGTCGCCAAAAATCGACAGCGCGTGCGTGGCTAGCGTGCGGGCAGTAACGTGCATCGTGGCCGGGGTCAGCTCACCGGCAATCTTGAACATGTTGGGAATCATCAGCAGCAAGCCCTGCGACGCCGTGAACGTGGTCCCGAACGCCCCAGCCTGCAACGCGCCGTGCAATGCGCCGGCCGCGCCGCCTTCACTTTGCAGTTCTTCCACAATGGGCAACGCGCCCCAGATATTCGTCTTGCCCTCCGAGCGCCACTGATCGGCCCACTCGGCCATCGGCGACGAGGGGGTAATAGGGTAAATCGCAACCACTTCGGAGAGACGATAGGCCACCGAGGCAGCCGCCTCGTTCCCATCCAGAATTACCATTTTGCTGCCTGTTGCCTGTTCACTCATTCGCTTTGCCTCACAGCGCGGCCAGGGAAATAAAACCGCTAGGTCGAGTCTCATCTCCGTGGGTATGAGCCGCTGTGATGCGAGACACAGGGTGGCCTATAATCCCACATTGTGGACCAATCTTCTTGGGAGGCACAGGCCGCGATTTCTCCGTCTACGGGACAACCGTCCTTGCCACGCACGAGGTTTTCCCGTACCCTGAGCGTTATGGAAGTACTTTTCACACCCGAACTCGAAGCGAGACTTGCTCGATCCGCCGCTCAGCAGGGCCGCAACCCCGATGAGTTGGTGCAGCAAGTCGTGGCGCGGTATTTCGACGAGGAAAACCGGTTCACCGATGCGGTGAAGCGTGGCGAGACTGCGCTAATGAACGGCGAGTACCTCACCCACGAGCAAGTCGGTCAGCGCCTTGAGCGCTTCTTGCAGCCCTGATGCAAGTTCGCTGGTCCATTCCCGCCGCCGAGGATTTAGAGAACATCTGTGAATGGATTGAGCGGGACAATCCCGAAGCGGCTCGCCGCGTTGCCCGAACTATCTATGACGAGTGCGCCCGCCTGAAGGATTTTCCCAATCTTGGAAGAGCCAGCCGCCGCATGGCCGGACGGCGTGAACTAACCTTCGCGCCATTGCCTTACATCGTTGTGTATCAGGTCAAGCCGGACGCGGTCGAGATTTCGCGCATTTTCCACGGTGCGCAAGACTGGCCCTGAGGCGGAGATTCTGGCGTCGCAACCGTCAATAGGGTGCTGGCGTGAAACCCACCCTTCGCCCCAAAAAAGCGAAGGATGGGGCACCCGGCCACCTCGAATTCCCCGAGTGCAGGCTCAATGCCGGGATTCACTTTTCCCCTCCACGGTGTCTAACCAAATAGAGGTCCCACCATGAAACAGAACCTCCCCCACGTTCTCGCGCTCATTCTGTCTCTTGCCTGCGCCCAGCCTGCCATCGCCGCCACGGCCACCATTGGCCAACCCGCGCCCGCCCTCACCTTTACCAATCTGCTGCAAGCCCCGGTGGGTGCGAAAACCGACTGGTCGTCCCTGCGCGGCAAAGTGGTGGTCCTTGAGTTCTGGGCCACCTGGTGCGGCGGTTGCATCGAGGAAATCCCTCACCTCAACTCCCTTATCGAATCTCTCGCCGCAAACAAAATCCAGTTCATCGCCGTGGACGACGAAGATCCCGCTATCGTACAGAAGTTCCTCCGCAAGACCCCCATCAACGGCTGGCTGGGCTTCGACACCAGCGCCAAAATCATCGGCGCCTACGACGCCAAGATCCGCCCGCGCACCGTGGTCATCGATACCAAAGGGCGCGTCGCTGCCATTCTCGACCCCCACCAGCTCACCAGTGACCAACTGGTTGCACTCGCAAGCGGCAAGCCGGTAGTTTTTCCTAAGGATCAAACGATCGACATTCGCGAGCAGGCGTTCAAGCAGGCAAAAGCAGCCGAAGCAGCCTCCGCCGGCGCCTCAGGCCCCAAGCCCATCTTCGACATCTCTATCCGCCCTGGCGATCCCGGTGCTCGCATGGCAATCGCCCACCGTCCCGGCAAGGACGACAATTCCGATTCCTACGACTTTTTGAACGCCCCCCTGCCAGTGCTTTTTCAGCTTGCCGCCGGCATCCAGGCCAGCCGCCTCGTGGTTCATGGGGGATCGGACGCCAAGTACTCGCTGCATGTAAGCACGCCGGGCGATCTCAAGCAGCTTTCTCCTGCCCTCGAACTGGCCATCCTAACCGCCACCGGCACCAGGCTTACCCATGTATCCGCGGAAGAGGACGCGTGGGTATTGCAGGCAACGCCTAAGGCCGCCAGTCTTCTTTCCCCAGCACCCTCCGACGAGCAAAGCATGTGCTTTTACAATCCGCAGGCAGGCAAACTGGTCATGATGCAGGCAACCATCGATAGCCTCGCGCAGCAATTGGAAATAACCCTGGGCAAACCCGTGGTCAACGAATCTGGCCTGCAAGGCGCCTACGACGCCAACTTCGGCTTTCCCAAAGGCGACGTCGAAGCCGCCAGGACGGCGCTTGAAGCCAGTCTCGGCCTCACACTGGTAAAGGCCAGGCGCACCATTGAACGCACCTCAATCGACCCCCTTCCGGCCGCGCCAAAACCTGCAGCCCAGGCCGCACCCTCTGGGAAGCCCGCCGCCGCGCCCAGCCAAATTGTGCAGTCCATCGCGGTTCCCAGGCAGTAGCAATGGGCGCCGATCACCGCTCGCGCCCCATCCGGCTTCCAAAACCCAAACCCAATCTATAAGATGAAGAGACTGCACAACCTTGAGGCCCCTGAATGCCGTCTCGCTACTTCTCGCTCATCGCGCTTCTTTGCCTCATCCCGGCGCTCCATGCCCAAAACCGCTCCGAGGCTCCAGCGACCTTTCAGGTCTACGGCGGCTATAGCTACCTCTCCAACTCGCTCAACGGCGTACCCGGCTCTCACCACCCGCTGAACGGATTCGATGCTTCCATAGCATTCAACTCCTGGCACCGCTTCCGCTTCAAAATCGACACCTCCGGATACTTCGGCTCCAACCTGGGATCGCCGCAAAGTCCTTACTTCCTCCTCGGCGGCGCGCAATACACCGTGCATATCCGCAAGGAAGCGCTTTTCTTCGATGGATTGGGTGGGACCGGAGGCGCCGGCAAAACCTGGCCGGCAAACGGCGCAATCGGCCAGACCGCCTCGTTTGCGGGCCTCGCTGGCGGCGGCCTGGATACCCCCATCACGCGCCGCATCGCCTTCCGCGTCAGCGCAGGCTATCAATACTCCCTTTTCACACTCACACGCCCGCTGTATCTGACTCCCTATAGCATCCCGGGCCTGCCCACCAATTTCGGCCGCATCTCCACCGGCTTGGTCTGGCAATTCTAACCGGTCTCTGAATGAGCCGGTGCGCAATTCACCCCAGCCCATTCCGCATCAGGGTTGACTCGCGATGTGCCCCCCTCCGATTTGCCTAGGGGAGTTTGGAATCAAGCGTCTATACTACGTCAAATCGCGTCAGCGGGACCTTTGCCGGCGCGGGCTGAAGGAAGCGATCTCCTTTGCGCAAGGGCCGCCTATCGGTTACACAAAGCGTAAGCAGGAGCGCAACAAGCGTAGCATTTGAGCAGGCGCCTTTGGGGGAACCATGAAGGACGGGCCAAACCAGGAATCCACGGCCGGGAAAACGCAGCCCACCACGGCGCGGCGAAAGATCTTTTCGCTCATCCTGGCCACCCTGGCGGGCCTTCTGGTCGGATTGCTTGCCTCCGCCACTGCGCATTTGCTCGCATCGGGCCCGCATTCTGAGGCATTCCTCAACTTCGCATGCGGCGCTGCCGGCGTCGCGGCCGCTGCCCTCGCGCTCCGCCTGATCATACGCATCCCTCCTGAGCCCGCCGGACCCCCTGGAGGCGAAGCACTGAAGGAACTGCTCGACTCAGCCGGGCCCATGGTCATGTCCGCCGGCCTCGACGGCCGTTTCACCTACCTCAATCCCGCTGCTGAACGCCTGCTCGGCTACCATGCCGCCGAACTCACCAGCATGTCCAGCGCGGGCGAAATCCTGGCGCCGGGCGAGGGGCAGCGCCTGCTTCAGGAGATGATCAGGCTGGGCGGAGAACCAAAATCGTCCGAGCCGTCGGTCAGCGGCCAGTTAGCCGAATATATCGAATTAATTCGCGCCATCCCCCCCAGCCAGGTTCCCAGTTTTCAAACCCAGTTGCGCCACAAGAACGGAACGCTGTTCCCGGTCACGCTCCACATCTCTGCTCTTCGCGACGGCACCGGCGCGCTCTCAGGAATGGTGGCCGTGGCCCTTGACCAGAGCCCGGCAGTCAACCAGGAGCAGGCCCTGCGCGAGTCCCAGGAGCGATATCGCGACCTTTTCGAGAGTTCCAGCGAGATGATTGCCACGCTCAGCCCTTCGGGGCAGTTTCTCTATGCCAATCCCGCCTGGAAACGCTGCTTCGGCAAGGACAATGCCGCCCTGCTTGAACTCGATACATTTGAGGACCTCTTCACGGTCTCTTCCCGTACTGAAGTCGCTGCGCTGTTCCGCCGCGCGCTCGACGGCGAGATCATTGACCGCGCGCCCTTGCGCCACCATACTCCCGAGGGCCGCGTGCTCGAGCTGGAACTGAGTCTCAGCCAACGGCAAAAGTCCGGCAATCCGCTCGCTCTGCGCTGCCTGCTGCGCGATATTACTCAGCAAAAGCAACGGGAACACCGCCTCGCGCTACAACTGGTTGTCAGCCAGATCGTGGGCGAAAATACCTCCAACCAGGTCGCCGACATGCGCATCCTTGAGGCCCTCTGCATCTCCCAGGGATGGGATCTGGCCCTCAAATGGGATGTCAACGCCGAAGAGAACCGCCTCGAGTTCTGCACCGCCTGGGGCGCTCCGGGCAGGACCGCCGAGGCCTTCATTCAAGAGAGCATGGGACAAACGATTGCCCGCGGTGAAGATCTGCCAGGCCGCGTCTGGGCCGATGGAAGGCCCATCTGGATCGCTGAGCTAGCCTCCGCGCCCACTGCGCCCCGCGTCTTGTCCGCGCTCAGTCAGGAAATGGTCTCCGGCTGGGCTGTCCCCGTACGCGTGGGAAGCAAGGTTCTGGCCGTGCTCGAATTCTATTGTCACGTCTCGCTGCGCGAAGACCGCGAGGCCATCGCGGCCGTCGAAACCGTTGCCGCATCCCTGGGCCAAATGCTGGCGCGCTCCCACGAACGCGGCCGAGCCGAAGAACTCACGCGGCAGCAGGAGATCCTCCTCGACTCGGTCGCCGACGGCATCTGCGGCGTTGACCGCCGCGGCCTGGTCAGCTTTGCCAACCCCGCCGCAGCTCGTTTTCTCGGCGCGCCGGCCAGCAGCCTTACCGGAAAACCCGTGCATCAGCTACTCCACGGCTCCGCGCACGCCAACCAGAAGTGCCCGGACGACTGCCCGCTGCGCCGCGCCACCAGCCATCGCCTCGCGGCTGCCGGAGAAGACACCATCTTTCGCGCCGACGGAAGTTCCTTCCCCGCCGAATACTTCCTCACTCCCATCCTCGATCAGGGGCGCTTTTCCGGTTCCGTCCTCAGCTTCCGCGACATCAGCCAGCGCTACGCTCTTGACCGCCTCAAGGACGAATTCATCTCCACCGTCAGCCACGAGTTGCGTACCCCCCTCACCTCCATTCGCGGCGCGCTTGGCCTGCTGTCCTCAGGCATCCTCGGCGAGGTAAACGAGAAAGCTGCCAACCTGCTCCGCATCGCCCTTACCAACTCCGACCGCCTCGTGCGCCTCATCAACGACATCCTCGACCTCGAGCGCATTCAGAGCGGCCGCGAGCCGCTTGCATTCCGGCCCGTCCGCCTGGCAGAACTCATTCGCCAGGCCATCGATGGAATGCAGCCGGTTGCTGAAGCCGCCGGCGTCCAACTGATTCACGACACCACGCAGGTTGAGATCGCCGCCGACTCCGATCGCCTGCTCCAGGTTCTTACCAACCTCATCTCCAACGCCGTCAAGTTCTCGCCGCCCAACTCCAGCGTCTCCATCATGCTGCGTCCCGGCGTCTCCGGCGTCACCCTCTCCGTCATCGATCAGGGCCGCGGCATCCCCGCCGACAAGCTTGAGGCCATCTTCGGCCGCTTCCAGCAGGTGGACGCCTCCGACTCCCGCCAGAAAGGCGGAAGCGGTCTCGGTCTGGCCATCTGCCGCACCATCGTCGTGCAGCACTCCGGCCGCATCTGGGCCGAGCGCAACCCCGTCCGCGGCTCCACATTCCGCGTCTACCTCCCTTATCAGCCCATTCCCCTGGAAGTCCCGGGCGAACCCGTAGAAAACGAACTGGGCCAGGGCACCGTTGTCCTGGCCGACGCAAACGGGATCACCCGCCCCCTGATCGCCGCCCAATTGGCGCGCCATGGCTACCGCGTCGTGGAAACGGTTACAGTGGAGCAAACCCTGGCCGCGGCCAGCCAGGGTGTTCAGGCTATCCTGCTCGATACCTCCCTCGACGGCATGAACGGCTGGGAGATTTTGCCCCGACTGCGCAGCCTCGATCCCGAGGTCCGAATTCCGGTGGTGCTGCTCAGCGTCGATAACCGCAAAAGCACGGCCGGCGCCGAAGGCACGGTTGAGAAGCCCCTGGACGAAAGCGCGCTCCTTGGCGAACTGTCCCGCGTTCTCTGCGGACCCGGCGAGAAAGCTCGAATCCTCGTCGTCGAGGACGATGTCGACCTGGCCAAGACCATCGGCATGGTGTTCACCCGCGACAGCATCACCATCGAGTTGGCGCACACCCTTCAGGACGCGATCGATGCCTGCTTCACTTTCCAGCCAGATTTGCTGGTGCTCGACATTGGCCTCCCCGACGGCGACGGATTCAACCTGGTCGACTGGCTGCGCAAGCACGAGAGTCTCGCGCGCCTGCCGCTGGTGGTCTATTCCGGCCGTGAGTTCTCTCCCAACGAGCGCCGCCAGCTTACCCTCGGTCCCACTCACTTCCTGACCAAGGCTCGCGTCCAACCGCAGCAATTGGAGGCCCTGGTCTTGACCATGTTGCGAAGTTCGCGTCAGATGGAAGAGGCCAGCCCGCCGGAACCCTCCATACCCAACCAGTGAGGTGAATCACCGACAACGGGTAACTGCAAACTGCAAACTGCAAACTGCGAACTGCGAACTGTTCTTCCGAGGCAACACCATGACCCGCCGCATCCTGATCATCGACGACGAAGACGACATTCGCGAGGTTGCCGGGCTCAGCCTGGAAACCGTCGCCGGCTGGGAGGTTGTTCTCGCCGACTCGGGCGCCCAGGGCCTGGCCCGTGCCGCCGAACACCAGCCCGACGCGATTCTTCTCGACGTCATGATGCCCGGTATGGATGGGCCCACAACCT
>Ga0302275_10000868_pt1 | contig 33462 bp, 19 predicted proteins | sample III_Bog_N2_2_FD_200229 | JGI IMG/M metagenome (GOLD analysis project Ga0302275, IMG submission 200229) | Peat permafrost microbial communities from Stordalen Mire near Abisko, Sweden - III_Bog_N2_2 | ecosystem: Environmental > Terrestrial > Soil > Wetlands > Peat | place: Sweden: Abisko... | reverse complement strand
GTGTTCGCAAAGAAGCAAGGCTGTGTTCCCACCCAGTGCCCATCCAACAAATTGTTCAAAAATCGAATGAGCTGACACATCGATTGATTACGCTGGCGGGCGTCGGGAGACAGACCTTTTGGTGAAGGAGCGCGCCGGTCCAAAGGTTCTTCCGGGATGAGCCACTGGTCACAGTCGAGGGCTGCCGCGTCCTTCGATGAATCATCATTTTAAGTATGCATGTGCGGTGTATGTTCGCCACCTGCTGACTCTTCAGGACAGGACCAACGACCTCGGCCCTGTCCGTTGGGCGTCTGCGGTCCTTGAGCTCATCGAATCACTTTCCGTCCAAAACATAAGAGAGCCATTATCCAAGAAACCGGCGCCACCTGTTGCTTCCTTGGAAGCACCGTGCCCTCTAGAATGTCTGCGACCCATTCCCGTATGTTTCTCAGGTTTTTCGGGGGAAGTCGGCTACCCTATCGGCTCATCAATGACAGTTCGGCCGAACTTTCTTTCCGGTTTTTGGTAGTTGTCAATGGATCGGGGCGCGCTCAACAGTGCTATACGGTAAAGAAAATCCAAACTTCTTCTAATATTTTCAATATCTTAGGGTCTTAACGCTCTGTGAAAGACCGTATCGGACCTTGCGGTGTACTGAAGCAAGTGCGTATCAATGCGATGTCGCGGGAGTAAGCCTTCTTCTGAAGCGAAAAGGCAGGACAAGAGGTAGCCCGGGCGAAGAGGAAACAAAAAAAGGGGATTGCACCGATCCTGTGCGCGGACAAGCACGTCAACAGAAACGCTAACGGAGGAAGAAATGGCAGAAACGGTATTGGAAGTTGAAATGGCAGCAGAGAGAAAAGGGACGCTAATGAGAAGTCACATCACGATTGCTCTCATCGCGATCCTGGTGATTTTCGCAGGCCTCTCCTGCCCCAATGGCTGGGGACAGGCTGACAGGGGATCCATCAGCGGCGTGGTCGCCGATGCAACGGGAGCTGTACTTCCCGGCGTCCGGGTTTCGGTCACCGACACGTCTACCGGGGTGGACTACTCCGGCAGCGCGACAAATGATCGCGGTGTCTACCAGATCGTCAATCTCCCGGTCGGCAAATATTCGCTCATGTTCAGGATGGAAGGCTTCAAGCAATACGAACGGGAAGGCGTCACCGTTTCGGCTTCACAAGAAGCCAAGGTTGATGTCAATCTCCAGGTCGGCGGCACTTCAGCGACGGTGACCGTTACCAGCGACGCCGCCGCGCTGGATAGCTACACAAGCACCGAAGCCACAAGCGTGGAAGGTTCGGCCATTCAAGAGTTGCCGCTATCGATCGCCGGCGGCCGCAATGCACAGGCTTTCGCCGTCATGGTTGTCCCCTCGGTCAATGTCGGTACGGGCGTCAACGGAGACGCATCGTCGGGTATCAGCATTGCCGGATCATTGTCGCAATCCAACAACGTGATGGTCGACGGCGTCGATGCGGATGCGGGCTATCAAGGCGGCGGGGCCGCCAGTTCCGGTTGGGGTAATGCATCCCCTGGCGTGGAGGCCGTCCGCGAGGTGCAGGTGCAGACCAGCGGAATCGATGCCGAGTCGTCGCAGACAGGCGGCGGCACCCTCCAGTACGAGCTCAAGTCCGGCACCGACAAGCTGCACGGCAGCGCCTTCGGCTTCTTGACGAACGAGGCATTCGATGCCAACAGCTGGTCGAACAATTACTGGATGGCTTTCTGCAATGCCGCGGGAGCGGGTTCCAGTGGGCAATGCCCAGCTGCCGTGCCGGCAACTTCGACAACGCCATCTGTGGAAGGCTACCAGCAACTGTATCGCAGGCCGACAGATCGTTTGAGGGACTGGGGCTTCAGTGGGGGCGGACCCATCTGGAGGCGGCACACCTTCATATTCGCCGCCTATGAGCGCTACAACCAGAACACCATGGCGTGGGGAGCCAACGAGACCACGGTTCCGACGGCCAACATGCTGAATGGGGACTTCAGCCAACTGCTGACCTATGCCGGTGTCGCCGGGCTAACGGCGAACCAGGCGATAGGCGGCACCGGCTCGTGCGCTTCGTACACATCTGCCGGCAAACCCTGCCCCACCGGCTATCTTGACGCCGCCAACAATCCCATCTACTACGGAGCTATCTTCAACCCAGCGGCGCCCGGCACGGTGTTTGCCGGCAACATGATTCCTTCCGGCAGCATCAGCGCGCAGGCGAAGGGCGTTATCAGCATTTACAAACAGGATTACGCTCCCACGAACTCAAACCTGATCAACAACTACTGGGGATTCTCCGGCAGCACCAACGAGGTGCAAAACCTCGACGCCAAGCTTGACCACAACTTCTCTGAGAAGCACCACGTCAGCGGCTCGATCAACTGGGCCGAGAGCGAAGGCGTCGGCCTCGGAAACCACAACAGCGGCAATCTCTGGCAGCGCGGATCATCGACGGGCGGCCCATTTGCCGATGCGCAGGGAGCGCCGCAGAAGTTCGCGACCGTTCACCTCACGGACAATTACACGTTGAGCCCGACAGTGGTTAACACCTTCATTGTTGCCTTTAACTGGAACAACAAGGCCGACGTTACACCCGCGCCAGCCGGTGGCGCCTTCTCCAGCGCCACAGGTTCCACCTACCCCAACCTCAGCTATGCCTCATCCCTCGGCGTCGGGCAGAGCACCGTCGGCCAGGACTTCAACGACGACATACGCTGGCAGCAGTGGCGCTTCAAGGACAGTATGTCCTGGGTGCATGGCAGGCACATCGTGAAGTTCGGTGGCGAGTTTACCGCCTATGATCAGCTCAACAAAAATCCGGGCGGAATTCTCAATTACAACTTCAACGACCTGACCGGTCTGCCTCAGAATGTCGCAAACAACACCACCGTCTCGAATAGCCTTGGATACGGCCTTGCGAACATGATGGTCGGGGATGCCGCGTCGGCCAGTCAGGGTGTCACGACAGGATCGAACACCACCCGTTCGGGCGTCGACATGTTCGTTTCCGATCAGTTTATGGTCACCAACAAGTTGACGCTGAACGTCAGCCTGCGCTGGGACTTGAACGGCAGGCTTCATGAAAAGAACGGCAATCAGTCGAACTGGGACTTCAACGCACAAAATCCGAATTGGGTAGCTTCCGCCGGCAATCCAGGTCTGCTAGGCAACATTTCCTACCTGGCCGGTCCTGGGGGCAGCTTCGAGACGCTGGAAGATTACCGCCTCTACAGCCCGCACGTGGGCGCCGCATATCAGCTTTCTCATAAACTGGTGCTGCGCGGAGCATGGGGCTTGTTTTATGTTCCGATCGGCCAGAACATGTGGGGCGGAGTTCCTTACGAGAGTGAAGGTTGCTTCAACTGTTTTGGCTCGAACCAATCGGCGCCTGGCGCTTCCAACGTCAGTCCTTCATTCCAGTGGGACGCGAACATTTATCCCGGCGTAGCGATCCCGGCAGCTAAAAACGCGAATGCACCCGACTTCGGTTGGGGGCAGGTTTATTCCACGCCTAACACGCTCACGCTTGGCCGCACGCAGAACTGGAACGTGGGTGTCGAATACGGAATCAATGCGAATACAGTCGTGGATGCACGTTACATGGGGAACATGGCTTCTGCTCTGCACGACGGCAATCTGTTCCCACAGAACTTTCCCACCTTCAGCCAGTATTATCCGCTGCTCATAAGCGGCCATGCTGGGGACAATATCAACAGTCAGGCGTCCGCCGCAGCCGCGGGGGTACCCTGGTATCCGTTCCTGCCGGCGATGAACGGCGGCTGTGGAGGATATTCCGCTGTCTCCGCGATCGATCTCGATCCCCAGGCGCACGCTTGCTGGGGTAGTGCGTTTCAGGTCACAGGCAACCCGGTTGGCAGCTCTTCCTACAACGCTGCCATTGTCGAAGTCAAGAAGAGGGCCGGCAGCAGCTTGTCCATGGATCTGAGCTACACGCTATCCAAGGCGGAGGGAAATGTCCTTGGCGTGAATCAGGTGGACGAGTGGGGCCAGTATGTGGTTGGCGGTGGTGGCTCCGAGTTCCAGGACCCGTACAGCTACGGCCAGTTCAAGAACCTGGTTTCGCCAGGAGATGTGCGCAATCAGGTGAAAGGCTATGTCTCCTACAATCTGCCGTTCGGCAGGAATGGACACTGGTTGCAGGAAAGCAGAAAACTGGATTACCTGGTAGGCGGCTGGACGCTGAGTGGCGATATCAATTACCACAGTGGCCTGCCGATGCCCGCTGTTCAAGCCGCAAACGCGTATCCCGGTTGGGCTCAGACTTTCGGAAACACGACCGGGGTGTCGCTTGCCAATCACTTCCAGCATCTGGACCTCGCCAACCTGAACGATGTCAGCAACCAGTACTTCAGCCCGGCCGCGTTCTCTGACCAGACGCTGAACACCAGCAATCCGCTGTATGGGCAACTTGGAAATCAGCTGCCCTACTCCAACACCTGGCGTGGATTTGCGAACTATAACGAGGATCTCTCTGCGGTGAAGCACTTCGCCTTCGGCTCCGACGGCCGTTTCAAGGCAAGCATTCGTGCGGAGTTCTTTGATCTTCTCAACCGTCATCAGTACTCGGGAATCAACGAAAGTTATACGAGCCCGCAGTTCGGCAATGTTACGAGCGTCTCTGGAAATCGCAGAGGCCAGGTTGGTGCGCGGTTTGAGTTTTAGTTCGCGCATCAACCCTTAACCATGGTACGTGCAGGCCTCTCGCCTGCACGTGCCCTCTTGACCGTCCTGGTGTGCAGCATGGGACGGTCAGAGATGCCTCCGATCCACGCTCGGGCGTAAAGCAAATTGTGGAAGATTGAACAGTATCCGATGAGTCTTTCGATGAGTGTTGCGCGCTCGACAAGAGTGTCCGCCAAGGTTCTCTCGATGCAATGCCTGGGAAGCTCTGGTCTGTTCATTGCGCTGTTGATTGGCTGCGGGCAAACAGGAAGCGGCGCACCGCCGGCAGGCGGCGTAACACCGCCAACGATTACGTCTCAGCCCATCGGCGCGACTGTAACGCTTGGACAAACGGCCACCTTTTCGGTAACAGCAACAGGCACAGGAACGCTGAGCTACCAGTGGAACAAGAATTCGGCAGCCATCACTGGAGCGACGGCTTCCAGTTACATTACGCCTGCGACGGTGGCGGGCGATAACGGAGCGAAGTTCGGCGTGGCCGTGTCCAACTCAGCGGGCAGCACCGCTAGCGATACCGTGATGCTCACCGTAACGGCGCCGTCTGTGCCGACCACTTTCTACGTCGATCCCCACGGAAACGACAAAACGGGGGACGGCTCCGAAGCGAACCCTTTTGCTACGCCGGCTCGTGCGCAGCAGGCGATGCAGCAGTCCTCCACCAAGACCACGATCATCGATTCGGGTACTTATTCCCTCACCGCCCCACTTGCTCTTACGTCCGCCGATAATGGTGAAACATGGCAAGCCGCCAGCGGGGCGACTGCTGTTCTGAGCGGTGGAGAAGTTCTCACCGGATGGACCAGCCAGGGGGACGGTATCTATTCGGCAACCGCTGCCCATCCAGTGGGGCTGGACCTCACCATATCGGATGTCCGTCAGACTGCGGCCGACATTGGGTACAATCCCCTCCAGCCATACACATCGGGCTGGAGGATTGTAAACCCAAGCCAGGCCTGCACCACCGGCGCCACGATCAGTGTGTTGCCTGCCGACCTGAGCGCATCCGTGAAGCCTGGTGCGGTTGTACAGGTCATCAGCGATCATCGCTACAGCGACAACTTTACGACCATCATGAGCGTCGATGCGGCCAATAACACCATTACGCTGGCGAATCCCATCAGTGATGGAGCCAACTGCAACCAGCCAGGCCATACCTCGAGCTGGCGAGTCCTGAACGATCCGACGGATCTCAGTGTTCCAGGGCAATTCGCCTACGATCCCTCCACTTCGAAGGTCTACGTGCTGCCAGCGAACTCCGGGACCCCGGCTGCAGGAACCGTGGTTGCCGCGCAACTCAGCACCTTGATCTCGTTCTCAAATGTTTCAGGCATCACGATCAGCGGCCTGACTTTTTCCGCGACCACTTCCGACAAGAATCCTTATTCTGGCGCCTTCACCGACCAGTTGGCGGCGATCAAGGGTGTGGGCCTGAGCAAAAGCACAATCAGCGGAAACACCTTTCTGAATGTGGGAAATGGGATTTCGCTGAGCGGCTCGTCCAACAACACGATCACCGGAAACACCTTCAATCAACTCGGTGGATCGGGAATCTTTCTTGTGGCCAACAGCAACAACAACAGCATCACAAAAAATATCCTGACCGGTCTGGGGAGCGTGAACGCGGGGTCAACCGGAATTCATCTCCAGAACAGCGCTTCGAACACCATCGACAGCAATACCATCAACGGTTCCGGACGGTGGGGTATCGATCTATATCCATCGGATGGCGTTTCTCTCACCGGAAACGTCGTCTCCAATAACGCGATCCAAAACACCAGCCAGCAAACCAACGATACCGGCACGATCTATTCCTATGCAGGGAACATCCCGGGTCACGTGGTGGAGAACACCACGATTACCGGGAATCGTATTGAGAATGTCGGCGGCCTGGATCGCGACGGCTCGGGAAACTACGTGCAAGCGGGATTGGCACGGGGCATCATGATGGACGACCACGTGAGCGAAGTGTCGATTACAAAGAACGTGATCGAGGTCGGCAGCAGCCAGGGAGTCTACCTCTGTGGTGGTTGCCAAAGCAACGCGGCGAGCAACAATGTGGTGATTTTACAGCCACCGGCGCTCTACGATCAGGGATCGAACGGCGTCACAGCATCTTCAGGATACATGCCGTATAACGGGACTACGCGCATCGACCTTCTGCCATCCTACTTTCCCAAGAGCGCGGCCACGAGCACGATCGTCGTTCAACTTTCCGGCACAGCGACCGCGGGGCCGAGCGCTCAATTCAATGTGCAGGCCGATGGCGTCGTGATTGGCAGCGGTACGGCGTCCAGCGCGCTCACGAACTATGTCTTTCAAGCCGCGCTAACCCCTCATCAGATTCATCGAATCGGGATTGCGCTGGTCAACGGCGCAACCAGTGGCGCGTCCACAACCGCCTTGAACTATGCATCCCTTTTTGTGAACAACACCGCCGTGTCGATTCCGGCTCCCGAAGCGAACGCCGGCTCGATCGGCGCTTATGGGTTTGTGGGGGGCTGCGACGATCTGATGCCGACGAACTTCTCAATTACCCACAATATCGTTTACCGAAACGGCGGCAAGAATAGCGATCTCTGGGACTGGACCGCATACTCCTGTCCGGGCTACATGGACGCCAATCCAGGAACCATTAACTACAACGTTCTGTTTCAAAATTTCTCCATAGCATCGGACCCGATCTTCGGCAGCGCCGTTTTGGATCAAAACACACTGCTGACCGATCCATTGTTCACCAATGCCGCCGGCGGTGATTACACACTGCAGCAGAACTCGCCAGCGTTTGCCGCGGGCTTCAATACAAGCGGCGTTCCACTTGCCCCTTAGCCCGAAGGGTGGGAGTTTACTTTTGCCTGCGAGAAGTGCCGCAGGGCGGGATTTTTTACCTGGGGAACGGGTTATTTGTCTCGGAAACGGACCGATCCAGGCGGTCTTCCGATGTAGCAGATGCGGCACTGGGACTGAGATCTGAGAAGGACCAAGATAGAGAGGACCCCTGATGGGCAGCAAGACCCCTAATCTAGTTGGAATGCAATGGATCGTTGTAGTACTCGCGCTATGGTTGAGTACCCTCACGGGGACAGCGGAGACACCTCTGATCGGTGCTCAAATCTGGATAGAGCCTGGCCAGACACCGGCGCAGATCGATGGGTGGTTTCGCGAACTCAGGGATGCGCATATGCCGGTGGCGAGGCTTTTTCTGATGTGGCCCGATCTTGAGCCGAAGAAGGATGTCTGGGATTTCATACTTTATGACGAGGCATTCAGGGCGGCAGAGAAGTATCACGTCCGCATTGTCGCCACCTTGACGCCCGGCGGGCCGCCGCCGTTCCTGGGCGGTGATGGAACGCAGGGCTATTCTGTCACCGGCTCCGAAGCCGCCCAGGGCCTGGCGGCCGATTACATTGCGCACGTTGTCATCCATTATCGCGACAACCCGGCGCTTGATTCGTGGATCCTGATGAACGAACCTGGCCAGGCCGCTTCGCCGCAGCCGCTCGCCATTACCGGATTTCGGTCATGGCTCTCCCATCGCTACAAGACAGTGGATGGACTGAATCTTGCATGGGGAAAAAACTACTCTTCATGTCAGCAGGCGACTCCTGACGAGGAACCGAACTCCTGGAACAAGACGGTCTCGATCGATTGGATGACCTTCTGGCGGGGCTATCAGACACAGCAACTGGAATGGCTCGCGCAACAGGTGCGCATCAACGATGCAAAGCATCCGCTGCATATGAACCCGCATTCCCTGGTGGGGAATCTTGCAAAGTCGTCGGACGACCTTCCTAAATGGCGGTCGTTTCTTGACACTCTCGGCTGTTCGATACATCCAGCGTGGCACTTCGGACTTCTGAATCCCGACGAATACGCTCTCGGGGTTTCCTATGTCAACGATCTGGTCGACGGGAGCATCGAGCCGAAACGCCATTGGGTTACGGAACTGCAAGGGGGTACGAACATCGCAAGTGGCACTCGGCCAATGGATCCAACAGCGGATGATGTGGCCCAGTGGGTGTGGACCAGCCTGGGCACAGGCGCAGACCGCGTCCTGTTCTGGCTCTTGAACGCCCGCTCGAGCGGGGTGGAAGCCGGAGAGTGGTCGTTGCTCGATTTTCAGCAGCAGCCAAGCGCCCGGCTGCGAACCGCTTCGCAGATTGCTCAAATCCTGGAAAACAACAAGGACTTTTTCGATGGCAGCCAGGCCGTTCGGCCCGACGTGACGCTCGTGCTGAGCCTTGAGACCATGACGTTGGAAGACAACCTTGCCTACAGTGCCGACCCGGCGAGAGACCGCAATGCGCAGGTGCTGGAAACTCTGGGTCTCTATCGGGCGCTAGCCGAGTCCGGAGTGCCCCCGCGCATCAAGCACTTCGACGACGTTGCCTGGAGCCAGGTCGAACCGGCTCATCGAACGGTGATTCTGCCCGACGTGAGGGCGCTCTCCACTGCGCAAATAGATAAACTGAACGCCTTCGTTCACAATGGCAACACGCTGATCGTAACCGGGCTGACCGGCTTCTACGATCCATACGGGAAGGCATGGCCACTGGCAGGCTTTCCGTTGGCAAAGATTACCGGAGCAGAGCTTAAAGAGGTTTTGCTGCCAACTGCCCCACAGATTGAATGGAACAATGCGGAACCATCCCTGCCGGCACATCTGTGGTTGGGGACGATTCACAATCTTGAAGCCAAACCAATTGCAACCTGGCAGGGAGAGACAACGGCGACTGTACGCACCGTAGCTGAGGGTGGCAGGGTGATCTGGATTCCATCTTTGGTTGGGCTAGGCGCATGGCTGGGGGACCCGGCGCCGTTGGCCAACTATCTTCACTCCACGCTGCAGCCCACGCTCGCCGCCGTGCCGTTCAGTTTTGTGCAGCCGGAGCCGAACTGCCTGTTGCGTGTTCTGAAGAATGAGGGAAGCTATCTGACGATTCTCGCAAATAGCGATGGGCAGCCCGCGAACTGTGCCATGACTGTCCCCGCCGGGCTGCACCCAAGAACGTTGTGGGGGGCTGACGGCATCGGGCGTGATGGGATCGAGGAGGTTTCTCTCCCTGCGGGAGCAACCCAGGTTCAACTCTGGAAATGAAATCGCAACTCACACTGGCGGCTGTTGGAGTTCGACCTCGCGCCCCAGAGAACAACGGATCGATTGGTGTATGAACCTGGCGGGGCCAATCCATACAAATCTCTTATGATCTGCAAGGGGATGTAAATGGCAAGCAAAAGAACGTTGGGACGAGTTTCACGGCGTGGATTTCTCGGCTCAGCGTTTGCCGGTGCAGCCGCTTCGTTGCTTTCGCCACGGATTTTCGGCAAGGTGCAGCCCTCGACAATTGCCGGCGCGGAAGCTGCCGCGAAGAACACGGATGCGCGCGTTCCCGAGCCGCCTCTCGTGGTCAGAGCTCGTACGCTCATTGGCAATGTCCATGCCCTTCTTCCCGGAGCTGTCGCCTTTATCCGAGACAACAAGGCAGGAATTGTGCTGGACATTGGGTCTGACAGCACAGGCCGCCCCGGCTCTGCTTCGCCGGACTTTTCGTACTGTACATGGAATACGCAAGCGGACGGCGCCAATCTCACTGTCGAATGGGGACGAGTGGGCCCGGAGGCTGCCGTGTTTCGCATTCGCGCCGATCGCAATGCAAAACTCCAGATGACAATCCCCACCAATCCGTGGCGCCCCTTTTTCCATGTCGTTCGCGCCGCGACCGATGGCCTGGATGCGTACGCAATCACCCCCGATGGAGAGTACATCCTGTGGAGTTTGCGGGCCGATCCTGCATCCCTGCACGCAGTTCATCTGGACAGAGATTCGTCCGTCGAATTGCAGATAACGCCAGATCATGCCGCCTGTTTTGTTGCGGGTTTTTCAGCTTTGCCGGCACTCAGTTCGGTCGACGCGACCATCGATCTTGCCCGCTCCCGCTATTCGGCCCATCGCGCCCAAGCGCATGGCGCCTGGGGAGATTTCGTCGGCGCAATCACCGACAATCTGAACAACAACCGGCTCTACAGCAGCCTGACGAAACGGGTCGGTAATGTCATCGGGAGAAGCGGCTGGCTCGTCAAAGACCCTGACTTTCTTCCCTACTTCACATGGGACAGCTCGTTCAATGGACTCCTTGCCTCCATCGAAGATCCGACGACCGCCATGGAGACGATACGAACCGTACTTCGGTATCAACTGCCCGACGGCATGATCTCGCAGGTGACCGAGTGGCCTACGGGCACGGGATCTTTCGTCAACTCGGCCTGCTCCAATCCTCCCGTTACATCGCTCTGCGCATGGAAACTCTACCAGCGCTGGAGTGATCAGCAGTTTCTGCAAGAGGTCTATCCTCGATTGCTGCGCTGGCATGATTGGTGGCCGAAACATAGCGATGGGAATAAGAACGGCCTGCTGGAGTGGGGGTCAAAGGTTGATTTCAGGCTAGCCCGGTTGGCGACCGGGTGGGACGACACACCGCACTTCGATGGGGCCGGGTTTGAGCGGGGACAGATGACGGCCGATGCGGTGGACTTGAATTCCCTCTGGTCGCTCGATGCAGAGATCCTGTCGAAAATGGCGGTTGTGCTCGGCCGGCCGGCAGATGCAGAGCGGCTTCATGCCGAGCATCTGGAAATGAATCGGCGCATCAATGCGTCGCTCTGGAATGACGAGTTAGGGCTCTATTGCACGCGGCTATGGAGTGAAGACAGCAAGCCGGGGGCTTTCTTGACTCGCATTACGCCGATGAACTTCTATCCGCTCATCTGTGGCGCCCCCGATTCTGAGCGGGCACAGCGCGTTCTGCAGACTCTCACCGATCCGGGGAAATTCTGGGGACCCTGGTTGATCCCGACTCTGCCTTATGACGATCCTGAATACGCAACGCAGGAATACTGGAAGGGCCACGTTTGGGGGCCGGTGAACTACCTGATCTGGCAGGGACTGCGGCGCTATAGCACGCCGCTGCAGCAAGCCGAGTTTGCCCGCCGCAGCGTGAGCCTCTTCATGCGCAACTGGGAGGCACGCGGCACATGCAATGAGAACTACCGCAGCACCGACGGCACCGGCGACGATCATCCTCACTACACCTGGGGCGCGCTGCTCTGCCAATGCGGTATCGAAGCTCTCTATGACATCGACGCCAGCGGACATCCCTTTGGATTGCAGAACGAGATGTTGACAGAAAACCTGGAGTTGCACAATGTACCGGCCAGCGGCAGGCTTTACACCATTTCATCCAACGGGGGAAAGGTTACAGTCAAGCCGCAACGTGTATAGATTGCTCGTTACTCGTGGTGGATCGTGTCGCGGAAATTCCAGGAGACCACGTGAGCGCTCGCACAGGAACGACGATCACTGGATTTGGACTATTTTCGCAGGAATGCTCTGACGTTAGAAGGAGAACAAGGAAATGTCTGTATCGAGGCGTGAACTCATTGCATACGGAACAGCTGGCGCGTTGACGGCGTTAACCAGCGGCGGGGATGTCGCAGCCCAGGAGGCCGCGCAGAGCACCCGGGGCTCCGCTCAATTGCCAATGCAAGTCGCAAGCGATAGGTCGTCCCACGCCGCGACAAGTCGGATTGGTGACTACGACATGCGCGATCATCTGAATCCCAGGCGATTGACGATTGCCATGTGGGATGTGGCGTACGCGCTCCGTCATCAGCCCGGCGGCAGCTTCGCAGATTATGACCGCGTTCTGGATGAGGCAGTCGAACGGGGCTACAACACGTTGCGTATTGATCCGATGCCGCAGTGGCTCGACTTCAGCAAGCCCGAGCGCATTCTGGAATGGCCCGATCCGCATCAGCCCTATATGCCTTGGAATTGGAATACAGCCGTGAAAGGCCCGGTGGCAGTTTGGGTCACGGAATTTATAGAGAAGTTGCAGAAGCGGAGTTCGCTCCATTACACCTTGAGCGGTTGGTGGTTCATGCCAGGATCTCCCACATCTCCACCTGTGCCTGCTGCTCTTCGCAAGCCTGCAAACATGGCGGAAGGAGCGGAGATGTGGGCTGTCACGCTGACCGAGTGGAAGAAACGATTCGGTCTGGATCGAATTATCTATGTCGACATCGCCAACGAAACCCCCTACTTTTTCCCGGACCTGCAGGAGAGATTGAAAAAGGAGACAGGCGCCAGCTTCAATGAGGGTGACACCTTCTCGCCAGCCCAGATTTCCTTCCTCGCCGGTGAGATCAACAAGGCGTTGGGCCTGTTGCGGCGGGAGTTTCCCGAGTTGCGCTTCACCACGTCGATTCACGGCGACTTGCGCTGGCTCGACGTGCCGCTTGAACTCGACTGCCTCGATGTGCACTTCTATGCTGATGCCGACCCGCGCTGGACTGAGCGAACGCGCTTCGATGAGTTTGTTGATGACGGAATCTTCCAGAACGACCGTTGGTTCAAAGAGTTTTCCGATCGCTCGATCAAGACCGCAGCGGCTATGGCGCCGATGTTGCGCGCGCGCCAGAGATTCAAGGCGTCGCAGTTTGCGGGATGGGCCGAGCGGCGCGGCATGCCGTTGACGACTTCTGAATCGTGGGCTACGTGGTACTACATCGACGATCCAAGGTTGGACTGGGGTTGGCTGCTGGATTGGGCAAAGTGGTCAGTAGACGATGCAATTGCCTGCAAGTTCTGGGGCTGGACGCCTTTCAACTACGCCCAACCCCAGTTCGCAAATTGGAAAAACGTGCAATGGCATCGCACCCTCAATGAGCGCTTTTTGCGAAGCTGAGATCGAAACAACTCCGAAAAGATCATCGAGCTTCCCGGAGTTAACTGAGGTCCTTAACGCAACTTCGCCATTTGGAGAATTGAAATGAACCGACGCGGTTTCGTGAAGTGCGGGTTACAGACCATTGCGGCTGGCCTCGTTGTGCGAGCTCAATGTGTCAATGCGGTGCCTGAAGCCGCACTTCCAGTGCCTGGCCAGGAAGAGCCCAAACGTGCAGGCAGATCGCCGTATTACGACTATGATCTTTTGAAATGGTTGTATATCGGATGGGAGAACGATCATCCAAAATCGTGGACCTTCATCGGCGGAGGAATCGCGCCGGGCCTGGGAGACATTATCCAGTACACAGTTACAGTGGATGGAGCGACCTATGCCCCGGACGAGTTTGCCCTGGACCGCAAATCGCGGATCAAGTGGTTTTTGAGGGATGGATATCTTCCGTGTCCCATCTCCCAGTGGATGGCCGGGACATTTCGCGTGGAGATTCAGCACTTCGCCCATCGTGTCCTTGCTGACCGTCTCACCGCAGTGTACTCGCGCGTCCGTGTCACAAGTACAGGCTCGGTTCCCAAGGTTGTTCGGCTCAACGTGAGTGCACGCCCGGACATAGAGATACCGCTCACGGGAGAGTACACAGGCCAGAGTGATGCTGACATGTACTTCGATTTTTCCGTAAACCCAGGGGACTCGGCTACGAGGGATTTCGTGGCTTTTGCCGCGGGCTCTCCGGTTGATCCTGCGGTATTGAAATCGGCAGGTGGGTTCGACTCCAACTACGAGGCCATGGCGAGGTATTGGAACGGCCGCATGGCAGGCCTGGCGGAGCCAATCAGCCTTCCCGTAGCCGGAATGGTCGAAATGTACAAATCCATTCAAATCACGACCTGGGAAAACATGGTGAAGAATGGGGAGGACTATGAGATCCACGCGGCACCCAGGAATCCTTTCAACAACGACAACTACGACCAGCCCTTTTCCCACGATGCTCCAAATTATGTCGATCAATATATGAGAGAGGGAGACTTCGAAATTGCAAAAAGGATGCTGGCCAGCAAGTATTTCAAGGCCTCCAACAGCACCACATGGAGAGGCCGGGAGGCGACGGATCCCATCTACGAAGACACGCTGGGGAAGTACCTCATTCCGTACGCCGAGTATCTGCGCAGCACCGGAGACCTGGCCTACTTTACCGTGCCGGTTCGGGAAGAACTCAAGAAAGCCGTTCGCAATATTCACGCGTTGAGGTCATTCAACGACAAAGAGCACGATGGGCTCATGAAGAAATCGCAGGATTTCGAGAACTGGGCGGACGATGGAGACTATCTGCTGTGCGACAACTGGTCGGCACTTCATGGGCTTCAGGCATATCAATATATATGCAAGCGTCTTGGCGAGACGGACGAAGCGGAATGGGCCGCCAGGGAGATGGCCGATTTGAACGATAGCCTGAACAGGGCTCTGAGCCAGACCAGTGCACGCCGGCACACGGACTATTACGAGGGCGGGTTCGACGATGTCACCTTGGAGCGATATGGCGATTCAGATTATTCCTGGGTTCCTTACTCGGGAGCCTTGAGCACATTTCCCTGGGGCGCATATTTGAAGGGATTCGAACTCGGCGGATTCTGGAAAGAAAAGTTTGACGATTCCATTCGCCACGCCCTGGCGGTGCGGGATAGAAAAGGAATCCCCGAAGGAAGCTGGGGCACGTGGTGGGGGCAAGTGACTTACGGGACCGCGTACAACTGTAGTGCCGGGCTGCAGTGTCTCTACTCCGACACATACAGGACGGAGGTGGCCAAAAATCTCGAGTTTCAGCTTGAGAACCAGTGCGCGCCCTACAACTGGTCTGAGGCATTCGAATACAAGGGAAGGGATGCCTGGGTCGGGATGTATGTGCCACCCGTAAGCTATGGAAATCTTGATAGCTGGGGAGCCAGCTTTACCAAGCAGGCATTGCTTCAAATGTGCGCCTCCGTCAAAAACGACGGCACGGTCATCATCGGCCGCGGCATCCCAGACTACTGGCTGGAACCGGGAAGTGTCGTGGAGTGGGCAAATGTGAATGTGAATGAAGGCCACAAGATCAGTTTCAGGATCACCTCGGGTCCATCCACAATTGAGCTGCGGATTTGGGGAGATGTAAGGAACGGAGACGTCATCTTCAACTTGCCTGCCTTCAAAGGCAACATTGCCTCAGCGAGTACAGGAACCGTCAATGCAGAGGATGGAATCGTCACCTTGTCTCCAACGACAGATTCCGTTTCCGTAACGTTGCGGCATCCCCCGGAAACCAAACGCAATGGAAATGATCGCGTGAAAGGGCCCGGGGGAAGGGTCGAGACACTCTACCCGCATTCGGCCTGATTTCGTATACGAAAAGCGTGAAGACATCCTTGGTCGAGGGCGGAGTAAAACCAACCGGGTGCATGGGGGGAAGGTTTTTGAGCATGCAGGGTAGAAGGACATCTGGAGCGTAACGATGAAGTCCTTCTACTCCCGAGGCGCGCCCGGAAGGAGCTAGGGTTCAGCGCTCGGAGGCTGGGATCCGCTTGCGGCGGTAGCTGTCTCGAACTAATCCAATGCGGGACGCGAAAATTTCAATCAAGGGGCGGGGCGACCCATCGAAGAGACAATTGACGCGGTTTAAAGGGGCTTTGGCAATCCATCTGTTCCGGACCTGCCTGGCAGTTGTCGCGACGCTGGGCTCGTTCGAGGATCGCGCAAGAATTAACCACTATTAGACACGGATGGAGAAGACATCCAAGTTAGCGATCTGTAGTTTGGGGTTAGTATCTCACTTAACTGAGCATCTTCTCGGCTGGGTTGCCTCGCGCTGTCGCACCAGCGAGCGGCCCGTCGAGGGTCTGGCGCAATGCTAAGCGACGAGAATGCAAGGCCGCATTCAGCGGCGGCCAAAAGGCCGCCCGAGAGTGGCACGGAAGGAATTCATGATATTCACGATCAAGCGTCTCAGTGGAAAACAACTTGTGGTCCTTCCGTACATTCTCATCGCAGGGGCCGCAGTGCTTCGTTTGAGTCTCATCTGCCCCAATAACCTGATACCTGTTTTCTCATGCCTTCTCTTTTTTGGAGCGTGTAGGCCCAGGCGGGAATTCGGCATCCCGCTTCTCGCTCTTGTGGCCGTCGACATCTTTTTAACCACGCACCAGTACGGCTTCGCACTCACTCCAGGTCATGCCGTTACATGGATCTGGTACCTGGTTGCCTTGTTCCTCGGTGGCACGGTCTTGGGTGGTTCCATTTCATCCCGCCGGGTACTCGGATCTTCCTTGTTTGCTTCGCTGTCATTCTTTGTGGTGAGCAACTTCACTGTGTGGGCTGAATGGGGCATGTATCCCAAGACTCCAGGTGGGCTCGGAGCCTGCTACTCTGCGGCACTCCCGTTTTTTCGCAATAGCATAACCTCAGAGGCAATAGGCAGCGTGATGATTTTCACCCTCGGTCACTACATCCAGAGATTCATGCCGGCCGCGCGTATGCGCGGACCGATTGATCCTGGCGACTTCAGTTTAGAGGAAGAAGAATATGGCACAGTCTAAAGAACTCTTCGAAGCGATTCTCAACGGCGATGCGAAAAGGGCACACGCTGCCACTGAAATGGCTCTGGCAGAGGGCGCGGAACCAATGCAGCTAATTGCCGACTCCATGGTGCCCGCCATGGACGAAGTCGGAAAGCTCTTCGAAGCCGAGGAGTACTTTGTCCCCGAGCTTTTGCTTGCTGGTCGCGCCATGAAGAGCGCCATGGAACTGATCAAGCCGCTGCTCGTTGCCTCCGGGCAGAAGATGGCTGTGCGCATCATCATCGGAACAGTCAAGGGCGACCTTCACGATATCGGCAAGAACATTGTGGCCTCCATGCTCGAGGGCAGCGGCTTCGAAGTGATCGATCTTGGCGCGGATGTTTCGCCAGAGGCGTTTGTCGCAGCCGTCAAGGAGCGTCAACCCCATATCGTGTGCATGTCGGCGCTGCTTACCGTAACCATGCCCGCGATGAAGACAACCATTGACGCGCTAAGCAAGGCTGGCGTACGCACCCAGGTAAAGGTCCTTCTTGGCGGTGCGCCCGTGACCAGTCAGTACGCCAAAGAGATTGGCGCTGACGGCTACAGTGAGAATGCCAATGGCGCGGTCGGCCTGGTCAAGAGTCTCCTGGCAGTGGCATAAGTAATGATCACCGAGACTCTCCTCAAATACTCAACGCTCGCCGTTCAACGTCCCGATGAGCTTCTGTACGGTGCAAGTCCACTTCCGCTTGCTTGTGGCCTTGGCTTGACCATTGGTGCTGGCCAAGTATTCCCTGAGGTCAACTTCACCCTGCCGGCCATGAATATCGAGTCCGGGACCTGGCCGGACGTTGTGGCTCACTACGACGAGATGGCATCGCAAATTCTGCGCCGCGCTGTTTCGCTTGGCGTTCCCGGCATCGTCCTTGAATTTGAACTTCTGCCGCCCATGACAGACCATCCAGAGTGGGGGGCAGAGATCACCGCGGTTCTCAAAAGGCAACTCGTAACCGCGCATGAGAAATATCATCTATCCTGCGCTCTGCGCGTCACACCCACCGACATTCGCGATCAGCAAAAGCCGCCCTTGATGCGCACGGGCCAACCGTGGCAGCGGCTCAAGCGATCGTTGGAACTATGCGCCGAGGCAGGAGCCGACATCCTCTCCATCGAATCGATCGGCGGTAAGGAGGTCCACGACCAGGCGCTGATGTACGGGGATTTCTCAGGCATCGTCTTTGCCCTCGGGGTGCTGGCCCCAAGAGATATGTCCTGGCTGTGGGCGCAGATTGGCGAGATCTGCGCGGCGCATCCTGGCGTCGTGAGTGGTGGCGACTCCGCATGCGGATTCGCAAATACCGCCATGCAACTCGCCCACCAGAAAATGCTTCCCGAGGTGCTCGCCGCGGTGGTTCGCGCGATGAGCGCGGTACGCAGCCTCTCTGCCTTCGAGCAGGGCGCCGTTGGTCCATCGAAAGATTGCGCCTACGAGGGACCTATCCTCAAAGCAATTACAGGCCGCCCAATTTCGATGGAGGGCAAGTCGGCCAGTTGCGCGCACTTCAGCCCCGTTGGCAACATCGCCGCCGCGATGTGCGACCTGTGGAGTAACGAGTCGGTGCAGAATGTGCGCCTGCTCTCCGGCAACGCGCCGGAAGCCTATACCGAACTCCTTGCCTACGATTGCCGGTTGATGAACACGGCCGCCCGCGCTCCGGGCGGAGCCCTGCAATTGCGCAACTGGATGGTGGCATCGGACGAGTGGTTGAGCCCCCAGGCTGCCGTACTCTCACCCGACGCTACAATTCGTATCGCCGCCGCAATCGTCACGACGGACACGCCGTACCATCGCGTAATTGCCGCCGGCCGCGCCGCAGTTCAAGTTCTGAAGGATGGCGTTGCGGAGCAAAAACTCCATCTCTCCCGAAAAGAGTTGCAATGGCTTGCGCGCATTGACGAAGCCTTGGAGAGATTTCCGGCCGAAGAGGACGCGCTCTTGGTCGATCTCGAAGCACAATATGGCAGCCTGTACGACAAAGCGAGTTATGGGCTGTAGGCGTGGCGAGCCAGTCTTCCATGCCCCGACGGCACCGCCGATGGGGAGACGTTGAATGAACATGCGCTTTAAAGCCATCACATGTCAGGTCTTCACGCGCGAGATGGAGCGCGTTGTCTCCCGCTCACCCCATTCGATCGAAATCGAGATCGTGCCAATGGGCCTGCACGATCTTGGCGTAGGCATGCGCCCACACCTGCAAGAACGTATCGACGCAGCCGACAATGCCGGCTTCGACGCGATCCTTCTCGGCTACGCGCTCTGCGGCCGCGGCACTGAAGGGTTGCGCGCAGGAAAAACGCCACTGGTTCTTCCCCGCGTGCACGATTGCATCGGCTTGCTCATGGGCGGCCATCCCACCTATGAGGATTACTTTCAAAATCACCCTGGCGTCTACTATCGCTCGCCCGGATGGATTGAGTTTCAGACTCCAGGGATGATGCTCGAACCTGCATTCACCTCGCAAAAAACTTTGCTTGGAGAGCGCCGCACTCTCGCTGAGTTGACCGCCCAGTACGGCGAGGAAAACGGTGCCTATTTATTCGAGCAATTCAACGCCTTTCGCAGTCACTATTCAGGCCTCACCTATATCTCCACAGCCGTTCCGTCTGACGAGCCCAGCCGCATCAAAGCACGCGCCGAGGCCGGCAAGGAAGGTTGGGCTTTCGACGAAATCAAGGGCACTCTTAAGCTGATCCAGCGCCTGGTCGACCACGAATGGGACGCGGCCCATTTCCTGGTTGTGGCGCCCGGCGAAACCATCCGGGCAACACTCGGCGACAGCATCGTGGACACAGTATGAGCAGGGATCAAGTCCGCATTCGCCTGGAGCCGCTCGCGTTGGAAATCGAAACGCCTGTCGGCACGCAGCTCATCAAGGCACTCTCAGGCCAAGGCATCGAATTTCCCTGTGGAGGCACCGGAACCTGTGGAGGGTGCGCAGTTCGCGTCCTTTCCGGCTCCCTTCCTGTCACCGACCCAGACCGCACGGCCTTCCTGCCCGAGCAGCTTGCCCTTGGCTGGCGTCTCGCCTGTCAGGCGCGCGCCCTCATGCCTCTGGTCCTTGAGTGCTGCCAGTGGCGCATGGATGTCCTCACCGACGATGCTTGCCTCATCGGTTCCGGAAAACACGGCCTCGGCATCGCAATCGATCTCGGCACCACGACCATTGCCGCGCAAATCCTCGACCTCGCTACCGGCAAAGTTCTAGCCGTAGAAACTGAGCTCAATCCCCAGGCCTCATTCGGCTCCGACGTCATGAGCAGAATTCGCGCCGCGCTCCAGGGCAATGATCTGACGACCATGCTTCGCGTACTCCTCGGCCAGCTCATCACGCGCCTGGCCCGCGGCCGCGAGCCGGAAGTTGCCGAGGTCATCCTCGTTGGCAACACCGTAATGCATCATCTGTTCTCCGGCTGCGACGTTGAACCGCTCTCGCATGCCCCCTTCGCCTCACCGAATCTCGTAGGTCAGACATTCCGCCCGCAAGATCTCGGCTGGCATCTGCCGGCAACCTGCACAATTCGCTTCGCACCCTGTCTGGGAGGGTTTGTTGGCTCTGACATCCTTGCCGGAATCCTCGCTACCGGCATTGCACAAAGTGACCATCTCATGGCCTTGGTCGACCTTGGAACCAACGGCGAAATCGCTATCGGCAACCGCTTCGGCATCGTTTGCGCCTCTGCCGCAGCGGGGCCCGCCTTTGAAGCTGGCTGCATTCGGATGGGCACGCGCGCGGCCACTGGAGCCATTTCTCACGTGTCGCTTTGCGGCGAAGAGATCCATGCAGATGTCGTTGGCGACGTCGAGCCACGCGGCATCTGCGGCAGCGGACTTGTTGACGCCATCGCTGTCGGCCTTCGCACAGGGGCTATTCTTCCTTCGGGACGGATCGCCAACGGCACAAAATTCTTTCCCATTGCCCACCCCGTCGCCCTTTGTCAGGCCGACGTTCGCGAGTTGCAACTGGCAAAGGGCGCGATCGCCTCGGGATTCAAGCTGCTTCTCAAACGCCTCGGCGCGACTGCCGGCGATCTCAAGAGCATCCATCTCGCGGGCGCCTTTGGCAACTATGTGCAAATTGAAAGCGCACTCCGTATCGGCTTGCTCGAGGCGCACCGCGAACGGGTTTACGCGGCCGGCAACACTGCGCTCCGAGGGGCAAAAATGCTCCTGGTCGCCTCCAGGGAAAGCGCGCTGCCTCCGATCGAGCACGTGAGCCTCGCCACCGACATTGATTTCCAGGACGAGTTCGCGAACTGCATGAGGTTTCCCGCGGCGGATGACCATAGCCAAGAGGCGGAGACATACAACAACTCGAAAATTGCAGACACACGCGAGCGGTAACGATACGCGTCAGGAAAAAGATAAGAGCAAGGAGTGAATACAATGACTGCCACGATCGAGAAGACAGGAAGCCTTGAGCGGATCATCGCAACTCTCAACCACACGCAGCCCGACCGAATTCCAATTGACTTCGGAGGAACGCCAACGACTGGAATGCATGTGAGCTGCGTGGCTGCGCTGCGTGACTATTACGGACTTGAAAAGCGCCCCGTGCGGGTCCACGAGCCATTCCAGATGCTGGGGCTCTTGGATGAAGATCTGATCGAGGCGATGCGGCTTGATGTGGTCGGCGTCTTCGCGCGCAATACCATGTTTGGATTTCCTGCGGATGAATGGAAACCGTGGAGATTGAACGGACTCGACGTGCAGGTCGCAAGGGACTTCAACACCTCGATGGACTCTGACGGCGGCACTCTGATCTACCCGGAAGGCGACACTACGGTTGCTCCGAGCGGGCGCATGCCAAGTGGCGGCCATTTCTTCGACTGCATCGTCCGCCAGGACCCAATCGACGAAGAAAGACTAAATCCCGAGGATAATCTGGAGGAGTATGGCCTGATCTCGCAGGCCGACCTCGACCATATTGTTCGAGCCACGCATGCGGCCGCCCTGACGGGCCGTGGAGTGATCGCCACCTTTGGCGGCACTGCATTCGGCGATATCGCATTGGTGCCGGGCCCTTCGCTCAAGCACCCCAGGGGCATTCGCGACGTCGCTGAGTGGTACGTCTCCACCAGGAGCAGGCAGGATTATATCCATAAGGTATTTGAACGCCAATGCGAGACAGCCATCCTGAATCTTGAAAAAATTCACGCGGCAATCGGCAACAGCATACAAGCGGCCTTCATCTGCGGCACGGATTTCGGAACTCAGACGTCCGCCTTCTGCTCTGTAAAAACCTTCAATGATTTGTACTTTCCCTACTACAAACAAGTCAATGATTGGGTTCACAAGCACACGCAATGGAAGACCTTCAAACATTCCTGCGGTGCAATCTTCAAGTTTCTTCCATCTCTCGTCGAGGCTGGGTTCGACATTCTCAATCCGGTGCAGTGTTCCGCGACAGGAATGGACCCCAGGCAATTGAAATCCGAGTTCGGAGATCGCCTCGTCTTCTGGGGAGGGGGAGTCGACACGCAAAGAGTTCTCCCATTCGGAACACCCGCTGAAGTGAGAGAACAGGTGATGCAAAGGTGCGAGGTTTTCTCAATGAATGGAGGATTCGTGTTCAATACCGTTCACAACGTGCAGGCAGCAACGCCGGTTGAGAATATTGTCGCCATGCTCGATGCCGTGCATGAATTTAATGGAGCAAGGTGAGAGATCGCAGCAAGATGTGAAGCCTGCGTTTGAATACGGCTGGCCTTTTAGATCGCGCGCGTTTCATTCAGAGCCGAATACTGGATGGGGCTTTTCTGGGATTGGTCCAGTATTCTTCGATCTCCTCCAGGCGCTTGTTCTTCGTTTCTGGTACGAAAGACCATGCAAAGATCCCCTGGCCGAGCGCCATCGCCGCGAGAAAGCTGAAGGTAAACGTTTTGCCAATCACATGGAACGCATAAGGAAAGAGAAGCACGACGATCGCATTGGCAACCCACTGGATCAGCACCGGAACCGTCATTGCCATCCCGCGCACGTCGTTCGGGAATATCTCCGGAACGAGCGTCCAAAATACCGGCCCTATGCAGGACGCGAAGAACGCCAGGTAGGTCAAAATCAGGACCAGAACCAGGGTTCCGTGGAAACGGCCGGCCATCACTGTCGCGGTAAGCAGAAGTAATGAGAACGCCATGCCGAGCGAGCCAACAATATAGAGCGGCTTGCGTCCATACCTATCGATAACCCAGAAAGAGACGATTGTAAAGAGAAACTCAGTCAGGCCAACGATGAATGTTGACGCTAAAGCGCCATCCACTTTCCATCCGGCCGACTGAAAAATCGCTGGGGCATAGTCGACGATGGTGTTGATTCCCGAGATGTGAATAAGGATTGCAAGACCCGCACTGACCGATAGTGCGCGGCGAACACCTGGCCGCATGAGCGCGTACCAAGTCTGCGGTTCCGTGTGAATGGTGGCGGCGATCTCGGATATTTGCGTGCGCGCACTCTCGGCTCCGCCGATGCGTTCAAGCAAGGCAAACGCCTCTTGCAGTTTTCCAGTCAGTGCGAGAAAGCGCGGCGTTTCGGGAGCGAGCGCGATGAAGATCAAAAACACCGCCGATGGCACAACTCCGGTTAGAAACATCCATCGCCAATTATTCGGCCCGGTATTTCGCAGCAGGTAGTTGATGCCGTAGGACACGATGATGCCGGTGATGATCGACATCTGGTACAGAGTGCCCATGCGGCCGCGGATGGTCGGAGGAGAAACCTCCGACACATACATGGGAGATAGGAGAGAGACGCCGCCGACCGCCAGGCCTCCCAGAAATCGCGCAGTAACAAACGCTGTAAAGCCAGGCGCCAGGGCGGTGGCAATGGATGTCAGGGCAAACAGCGCCGCGACAACCAGGAGCAGCTTCTTGCGTCCATACCTGTCTGTGAGCCTTCCTGCGATGAAACAACCCAGTACGCATCCAAACAGCAATGAACTGAAAGCCCAGCCGAGGCCGATATCGCTCAATGCGAATTCACGGGTGATAAATGGACCAGCACCGGTGATGATTGCGATGTCGAATCCGAAGAGCAGGCCTCCCAGTGCAGCGGTACTGCCTAAGAAAATGACATAGCGCAAATTGATCGGTGGTTTCACTTAGCCACACTCCTTGATGCTTGCTCCAGGGCCTCAGCAAAGCAGGCGCGGGCCAGGTCCTTGTACAGCAGAGCTTGAGCGTAGCGGTCGCTTTCCTCCGCAAGTTGACCAGAGGCATTGGGAAACATGCGAGCGTAATAATGCCTGCCCGAGAGCAGTTCGGGTGCGAAGATGAGGACATCTCCTCGATGAGCACTGCGGAGAAATCCCAGCATGGCGCGCGTCCACAACTCTTTGAAATGGTCAAGATAATTGATATCGCCGTGGGCTTGCAGTGGCCGGGAAGTCAGGCCTGAATCGATGGACACTTGCATGCAGCCGGGGCTGGCGATTCTGCCATGCAAGAATCCAACCCGATCGAAGATGGGTTCCATGAATGCAAGCTTGCTCTTCCAGTCGCCATACACGAGTTCCTGCCCGCAATAGTAGTGACTGAAGTCTCCGTTGAAGCGAACCTCCGGGAACTTCTTCGTGATCTGCACAGTGCGCCACAAATCCTGGGTGATCGTGGCGCGATGCGTCTCGATGAAGATGGGTAATCTGTGTTTACTGGAGGCGGTAAGTATCGCTTCCGCGAGCCGAAATGTTGCGTCATCGTCTTCGAGTCCCCATCCAGCGTGAACTGTGATGCAGAGATCGCCACGCTCCGCGTGTCCGGCTGCGACTTCATCAGCCTCTGCCGGTGAGTTGATCCTGTCCAGGCCGCAGTGTGGCACGGGTGCATGGACGATCGGAAGGTCATTCGTCGTGAGCTGAACGCCTTCAAAACCATCCCCAACCAGGCGCTGGTACCGGGCCAAGCCGTCAAGATGTGGCCATGAGCTATCTTCGCGCAAATCGACGAGGTTATCCAGGTTCAAATAGACAAGGAGCTTTGGGGCATCGGCTGAACCGTCATTTAGGAAACCTGTAGGGGATCTCATTCCGGCCTTTCTAGAATTCGTCGTAAGCGATCTGTTGCTCGCGCACGCCAAGCCCGGCGAGCATCCTGGTGCACGACTTGATCATCATGGGTGGCCCGCACAGGTAGTATTCGACCGCCTCGGGAGCCGGGTGCGTGCGTAAATAGTTCTCCAGGACGACCTCGTGAATGAGGCCGGTCGGTCCGGTCCAACCATCCTCAGCCAGCGGCGAAGAAAGCGCAAGGTGAAACGAAAAATTTCCGTGAGCAGCGGACAATTGGTGAAAATACTCCTCGTAAAAGATCTCCTGTCGCGAGCGCGCTCCGTACCAGTAGCTGATCTTGCGCGAGGTCCCCTGGCTTTCAAGCAAGTGGGCAAGATGCGCGCGCAGCGGAGCCATGCCGGCGCCTCCGCCGATATAAACCATCTCATGCTGCGTGGGCTTGATATGGAAATCACCGAACGGGCCGATGGCTGAAACGATGTCCCCCGGCTTGAGCGAAAAAACGTAGCTGGAACCGGCGCCGGGCGCGCAGTCCTGTCCGGGAGGCGGCGTGGCAATCCGCACATTGAAGCGCAGTTGGCGCTCGGTTTGCGGGTTACTCGCCAGCGAGTAGTTGTTGCGACGACCCGATTCCGGATTACGTGCCACAAGATCAAAGATGTGCTGATTCCTCCACACAGTTGCAAAGGGCTCAGGGATATCGAAATCCCGAAAGCGAATCGAGTCATACGTGGGAATGTCGAATTGCAGATAATCTCCCGGCGTGAAAGGAATGGCCCTCGTGCCGTCTTCAGGTTCAAGAACAAGCTCCTTGATAAACGTGGCAATGCTTCTGTTGCTGACCACGCGAAACTTGAATGCCTCTTGTGCGCGTGCCCCCACGCCTCCAGCGCGAACGATGTTGATATGAATTCGTCCGTTCCACTCCTCGACAGGATAGGTCGCAAGGCCGCGGCAGACAGGCGCGCGCGCCGGTGAGCCGTCAATCAAATTGAAGCGCCCGTTGTGTTTGGGGCATTCGATCATCTTTCCTTTCACAAGGCCGTCTGCGAGATGCGTATTACCGTGCGTGCAGAATCCGTCGGTCGCGAATAAGCCGCCGGCTTCATCGCGATAAAGCGCGTAGGACTTCTTGCCATGGTCGAAGCGCAGTGCATCGCCCTGCCCCAGGCTTGTTGCCGCGCAAATGTCGATCCAGCCCTCGGCATCCGTCTGGGCCTTCGACACGATGAATGCCTCGCGCATGTGCCTCCTGGGCGGTGGCAACTGTCGCTTGACATGGTAGGCCGGATCTTTCGTTTGCCTGAGCAGGGCAGGAATAATCTCGCGCCACGCGGCGGGGATACTGGCGTAGGGCGTGGGGCAGTCCTCCTTGACCACAGCATGCAGTCGCGGCAACGCATGATAGGGAACCAGCGGGAACATGTGGTGCTCGACGTGATAGTTCATATTCCAGTAGAAAAAACGGTTGATCGGATTCATGTACACCGTTCGGCAGTTGAGCCGGTGGTCGAGCACGTTCTCCGCCAGGCCTGCATGTTGCGTCATCCCGTAGATGGGCATGAGCCAGTAGCCAAACAGACTAGCAAGCCCCACGAGCATGACCGGGAAGATGCTGCGTTCGTAAATTGCAATGCCGATCGCCGAGGCATAGATGAGGAAATAGATACGCGCTCTCAGATAGACCTTGGGGAATTCTGTTTCGGGGATGAAGGTCTTTTCGGCTGCGGACATTCGGCCCAGGCAGTGCCTCAAGACGGCCGGGAAGTAATTTGGATAAGCGCGCACACCGAGGAACGTCAGAACGATTGCCTTCAAATCCGGTGGCCGTGGCACGGCGATTTCAGGGTCTCGGCCAACGATGATGGTGTCGCTGTGATGGCGGTTATGACTCCACCGCCAGACGGTCGACTCGCGCATGACCATGAACGAAGCGATCTCGTAAAGAGCATTATTCATCCAGTCCGTCTTGAATGCAGTTCCGTGGCTGCTCTCGTGCCAGCGCGAATCGGAGGTGGAGGCATAAAGCACGCAGTAAATCGCATAGGGAAGCAGCGCCCACCAGGAGCCCCACAGCTTCCAGGTTGCAAGTCCAGCGCCGATGATGAGTGCAAACCAGATCACGGTGTCGCGGATTGCGGGTCCATCGCGCCGAACCAGCAACTGGCGCATCGTTTCGCGTGGCACAGCGCACTGATACCAGTCTGCTTCGGCAAGACCTTTCTGGATGGCGAGCTCCGAGTTGACGCGGGTCAGGCTATAGTCCTGCCGGAGAGGCGATTGCTCGAGCACGGTCGCACTGTTTCCCATTATCAAGTCCCCTTTAAAAGGTCTCTTTCATTCTCAACTTCTGCTCGCGAACAGTTGCTCGTTCATGGCAGCGTTGAAAAGGAGTAAGTCGTGATTTCACTTCGGGCCTTTCCAGGTCGCAGAATGTTGTCGCCCATACTCGGACTGTTCGCTCCATCGGGGTAGCCTTCGCACTCCAGGCAAACACCGGCGTGGCGCGCATACCGCGTGCCGGATTTCCCGGTTAGCAATCCGTCGAGGCCGACTCCCGTGTAAAGCTGCACATAAGACTCAGTCGTGGACAACTCAAGAACGCGTCCACTAGCCGGATGAACCAATCGAGCAGCCGGCACGGGCTTCGCTTGAGCAAGACAATCGCCCGTTCTGCGAATCCGATAAAGGTCTCCGTGGTTTCGAAAAAGCAGCGGGACGGCATCGCCAAGGCCGCGAAGTGTTCTGAAGTCATTGTGCTGGCCATTCACCGGTTTCAGGCGTCCAAGCAACGTCATCTGTTCGTCTGTGGCTACGAACTCATCGGAATGGATCTGGAGAAGATGATCGCTGATGGGGCCGGCTGCTTCCCCGGCTAGGTTGAAATACGGGTGTAGCGTCAGGTTGAATGGAGTCGGCCGGTCTGAGACAGCTTCTGTTTCAACGCGTACGACATTCTCGCCGGTGACTGTATAGATCACCGCAACATCCACGTTTCCTGGATAGCCCTCCTCGCCGTCTGTGCTGCGATACGTGAGTCGCAGAGATGGCGCTCCAGAAGCATCCTGCATGGGGAAAGCGGTCCAGACCTTCTTGTCGAAACCTTCGCTGCCGCCGTGAAGATGGTTCAGGCCGTCATTTGGTGTGAGTTGGTATGCGATTCCATCCAGGCTGAAACGGGCGCCGGTCATCCTTCCCGCTACCCTGCCGATCACGGCGCCAGAATAAGTCCGACCCGTCGCGTAGGGGGCGAGGTTGTTGAAGCCAAGGACTACATCTGCGAGGCGTCCATCGCGGTCTGGGACGAGAAGCCGCGTGACGGCAGCTCCATATGTGATGATTTCGAGCCGCAGGCCTCCCGATCCGCAGAGTGTCCAGGCCTCCACAGCCTTTCCATCGGGCAGAGTGCCGAAAATTCGAGAAGTCAGGGGAAGCAGCATACTAAAGCGAAAGACTCTGCATGATCGTATGGTCGGGTTCGATAAATGTCATCTCGACAGGTGATGAAAAGTTATCGTATATTGTCCAAATGCTCGCGAACCTCAAGCTTGGCAAGGCTTACGATGGCCTTTTGTTTCTGGCGGAATCCGCTCGGAATGTCCAAATGCTCCTGAGCCATCACCATATTGAGCTCGAGGTAAACCTTATTGTTCAGGGAACCATCACCTACGTTATCGATGGCACGCGCTTCACCTTTTCGCCGAGAACTCTGCTTTGGCTTTTTCCTCAACAGGAACACCAATTGGTGGATCGATCCGATGATGCGCAATTCTATGTTGCCGTTTTCAAGCCGTCGCTCATTCGACGATCTTGCCGCTCCTCTGCTTACCAAGGTCTGAAGCACGTTAAGAACGAGAAAGTCGGCGTTTTGAGCACTGTGCTGAAACCGGAGGCCTTTGATCTGACTCGGAGGATCATGGACTCGCTTATGCAGGGCTCATTGGATCCGGATCTGCTCAATAGGGAGGCTGGCTTCGGGCAGTCGTCAGATTTCATCTTCGAGCATCGAGATCCTGACAGCCTGAATGCCGGATTACACTATCTCCTGCTGCTTTGCTGGCGTTGTCAGGTCACAGGCAAGGCGACACGGGATGCGGTCGATCTGCATCCGGTGGTGCGTCGTGCCCTTAAGCTCTTGAGCGAGGGTGACACGGCGCTGAACATGAGTGATTTGGCGAAAGCCTGCGGGGCGAGCAAGGCCTATTTGAGCAGGATGTTTAGTCGGCAGCTTGGTGTTCCTATGAGCAGGTATCGCAATTCGCTGCGACTCTCCCGTTTTTTTGAGCAGTACCAGCAGGAAGACCAAAAAACGATTACTGAGGCCGTTTATGCAGCCGGCTTCGGGAGTTACGCGCAATTTTACAAGGTTTTTTTGCAAGCCTATGGTCATGGCCCGAGAACCTCATTGCGGCGTAAGGCAGAAGACCAATGAAGGGGAACACTGGACGTTTAGAAAACAACCCTCGTTTACCCCTCGAATCCTGCCCTCCTGCGAAGATCGAAGCCTTCAACACTATTCCGTCGAGGTGATCTTGGAAGCGCGGGAGAAGGCGCCGGCTTCGCGACCCTGTCGTGCAGCCAGCGCAAGCGTGATCATTTGAACCGGCAAAATCTCAAGAATCGGCCTTAGCGACTCAGTAGTTGCTACCGTCCGAAAGAGCGCCAGATCGCTTTCTTCCGAGACCAATTGGCAGTTTCCCTCGAGGTCAAGAACTTCAGCAGCCAACCTGCTGTTTAAGTGCGCAGAACGCTCACCACCCTGAAAAACAAGAAGAAAGAGTTCATCGCTTAGCATCTCAACGGGTCCGTGGCGGAAAGCCGCCGCACTCATGCCTTCGGCTGGGAAGCGAGCAGCCTCCTTGATAATCAATCCGCCAGTTCCCGTTGTTGCAAGAGAAGGCCCACGCCCGGCTAGCACCAGATGGCGCACGCCCCGCAGGCAAAACAGAGCTTCCTCGACGTGCTCACGCCAGTTTGCGAGATATTGGTCCACCAAATCAGCGATTGCTTCATTCGGCGCGTCGGCGGAAGGTACTTGATCCTGTGGGCACAGAACTTCGCCCACGCGGCTCAAAGCAAGCAAGCTACTGACATAGGTTTTGCACGAAACGGATGACTCCACTCCAGCGTCAATCCGGACGACTCCGTTTGCAGCGTGCGCGAGCGGAGAGTCCAGGTCGTTGGTAACTGCGATCAGTGTCGATCGACCCGCATCGATATCGAGCAAGCGCAAAATCTCTGCGCTTCGTCCAGATTGCGAAACTGTAAGAACAACAGTATTCGGGCCGAGGAGTCCGTTCCAGTAGTAGTTCAGCTCTGAGGTCTCGAGCATTAAAGGGCAAATGCCCGATTCCGCCAGGCGGATCGCCAAAGGATGAAGGGCATGGTAGGAAGAGCCCATCCCGGTGAGGATTACGGAGGGCGGCTGAGGAGCCCTGAGCCTTTTGCCTACATCAGTCAGCTCGGCGGGCAGCGGCGTGGCCAGCGTGCGCCTTAATGAAGCGGGCTGTTCCAATAAGTCGCGAACATAAGCCCCTTCAATCACAGGATAGGTTGTTCCCATCGCTCGTCCTCATTCCAGGTCTGACCTGACCCCAATCAAGCGGGGTCCGTTTGCGAGCTGGAGCCGCCGTGGTGCCCCTATTTCGGGCGGTTCCGGCTGCAAGCAACCAAAGAATACACAATGCGCAGTATTTGCGCAAGCGCTTGCTTTATGATGAGAAACTTCAGTTCGAAATTTCGCCCCTCCTGCCTGACCCCGTAGAGCCCCGGACGATGAGATGGGTATCGAGGAAGGATTCCGTTCCGCCAGGAAAGTCTCCGTTCAGCATCTTTTCAATAAGGGAAAATGCCATCCGGCCGAGGTCCTGGCGTGGAATATGCACTGTCGTCAGGGTTGGGGTCATCAACTGGGCCAATGGAATATCGTCCGCGCCGACCACCGAAATATCTTCAGGAACACGCAAACCCGAGCGGTTTAAGGCTTGAATAGCGCCAATCGCGGTCAAATCATTGCTGCAGAGAATTGCCGTAGGTAGATCCGCAGCGGTTAGAAGCCCTGCGATCGCATCTGAGCCGGATTCGGGGGTATTGTGGCCCTCGATCACGCGCAAGCGGCAGTTGAGAGCCATTGCGGCCGACTCGACCGCTGTTCGATACGCAATGTGGGAACGCCGGTTCTGGGGGCCGGCGATCATCGCCATGTCGCGGTGTCCGAGGTTGAAAAGGCATTGCACACCTTCCACCGCGCCCTTTTCGTAGCGCAGATGAAGACTGCTGCGGTGGGGAGCGACCTTGATTCCGTCCAGCATGACAGAATCAACGCTGTTTTTTGCAAGGTATTCCAGTAGTGCAGGATCCAGCTGCGAAGTCATGATCGCAACCGCAGGTGCCTGATTTTCCACCAACTTACGGCAGGCACTCTCAGCAACTTCCGAGTCGTAGTTCGTGCTGAAAAGCAGAACATCGAACCCGTGCTGCCTGGCAATATCCTCAAAGGCCTTGATCACCCCAGGGAAGAAGGGGTTTTCGATATCGGAAACGAGCATGCCCAGGAAATTGCTTCGCCCACGTGCAAGCCCTCTAGCGTGGGCGTTTGCTGAAAAGCCAAGCTCTCGCATCGCAAGTAAAATGCGCGCCTTCTTGTCTTCCGACACTGGCCGGGTGCTATTGATGACGTGCGAGACCGTGGACTCTGACACACCCGCTCGTTGTGCGACGTCCTTCATCGTTGCCATGCGAAAGCCCTTTCGCCGTTCTTTTCAGCAGAGTTCTGTTGAAAATAATACACTTGTTGGCTTCAAGAAAAACTGCGTTGACTTGGAAATAATACCATGCTACATTTCATTCTCATCTTTAGGAATGCGCTTGCGCAAAGAGGCTGCAGATGCATCGGAGTACTCGCTTTTCACTCTTTCTTCTCCTTCTGCCCTTGATGGTAATGTGGGGAACCCTGATGGCCAGGGCCGATGTCACTGCATCTGTCATTGGAATCGTCAGCGATCCCCATGGCCAGGTGTTGCCGAAGGCTGCGGTAACTCTGACCAATCCGATTACCGGATATCAGAGAAGCGCCTCAACAGACGCGAACGGCAGTTACGAGTTCCTTTCGGTGCCGGCCGGAGACGGTTACACCGTGGAAGCGTCTGCCCCTGGGTTCACAAAATCTGCTCAACAAAACATCACTCTCACCGTAAACCAGCGATTTCGTGCGGACTTCGCATTGAACCTTGGGCACGTCACCGAACAAGTAACCGTCGCCGCGGATTCGGTGCAGGTGGATACGTCGACCAACCAGATCGGTGATCTCATCACGGATGAAAAAATGACCAGCCTGCCTCTGAATGGACGAAGTTACACCGACTTGATTGGGCTGCAGCCCGGTGTCGTGCCCATCACCTCATCGGTCGCCTTTACTGACCGGCCAGTTTCAGGAGAGCTCAATGCTGGAGGGGTTTCGGTCAACGGGAGCCAGGAATCGGGCAACTCTTTCCTGGTTAACGGCGGCGATGTGAATGAGCCTAAGAATAACGGCGCCAGTCTGATTCCCACGCTGGACTCCATTCAGGAGTTCCGCATATTGACCAATACCTTCGATGCCGAATATGGGCGTTTCGCGGGATCGATTGTCAACGTCATCACCAAGTCCGGAACGAACCAATTTCACGGTTCGGCTTATGAGTTTTTGCGCAATGAAGACCTGAACGGCAAGAACTTCTTTGCCCAGAATCAGGTCAATGTGGCAACTGGATTGCCCATTCCCAACACAGCTCGCGGGATTTTCAAGCGCAATCAATTTGGCTATGCGTTCGGCGGACCCTTGGTGAAAAACCGCCTCTTCTTCTTTACCGATTATCAGGGGACGCGCGAAATACGTGGGCAGACGGGACTAGCTTTCGTCCCCTCCACCACCGAAACAACTGGCAACTTTTCTGACGGAGCCACAACGGGCTATGGTACGCTGACCGGCGTCGTGCAGGGCGACAATATCTCCAGTGGGCACACCATGCCTGACGTCCTGACCACGCGGCTTGGATATACAGTGACATCCGGCGAGCCATACTGGTTCTCCGGTTGTGCTTCCACCGCCAATTGCGTATTCCCCGGACAGGTGATTCCGAAGTCTGCATGGGATCCGGCTGCCGTGGGTACGTTGAAGTTCATACCGGCTCCCACGGGTCTTAAGGGTGGCACACCGTACTTTTCCACCACAAGCCTGAATAATCAATTGACCGACGATAAAATTGGTGAACACGTAAATTGGTCTGATCGCAGAACCGGCGATTGGTCCTTCTATTTCAACTATGACAATACATCGACGGTGAGCCCCTATGCGGGCGGAAACGTGCCAGGATTCTCAGGCAGCGTGCCGCAACAGGTTTACCAGGGGAACGTCAGCAACACGCATGTCTTTAGTGCCAGCATGGTGAACGAAGTCCGGCTCAACT
>Ga0302275_10000865_pt1 | contig 33490 bp, 18 predicted proteins | sample III_Bog_N2_2_FD_200229 | JGI IMG/M metagenome (GOLD analysis project Ga0302275, IMG submission 200229) | Peat permafrost microbial communities from Stordalen Mire near Abisko, Sweden - III_Bog_N2_2 | ecosystem: Environmental > Terrestrial > Soil > Wetlands > Peat | place: Sweden: Abisko... | reverse complement strand
GCCCGTACATCAAGTTCTGCCTTTTCAGCAGCGGGCTTTAGCCCCCGAGGGAATCGAAAGCCAATTCGAGCTGTCCCAATCGCTTTCTCAACAAGTTCCTAGGCAGCGATTCAGCGATGACCATAGCCGCGATTGATCTCCACGAGGGCCGGTCGTGACTTATGACCACTCGGTACCCTTGACGATAACCCGATCAATACTCAAGGACTCACCACCGCCGACAACACGGAACAGCACCAGATCCGCTGGCTTGCCGACCTGCAGTAGCCCGGCGCCGCCAGCAAATCGGCCAGGATTTTCTGTCGCCATCCGCACACTGTCGCCTAGCGAAATGCCCGTCATCGCGGTCGCGCGCGCAATGCCATCCTTCAGGGGAAGAACAGCACCGGCCAGAAACTCAGTTCCCGCCAGACTCAGACGCCCATTGGGATGAAGTTCGGCTCGGCCGCCGACAGGAGTGTCGTACACTCCTGCAGGCAAGCCGGCAAGAGCGACCGCGTCAGAAACCAGAATTGCACGACTGACTCCCTTCGCTCTGACCATGGCCTTGATCGTTTCCGAAGGAAGATGATGGCCGTCGGCGATGAACATCGCTGTCAGACGGTCGTCTGAAAGCTGCGGCCAGATTGGATTTACATGTCGCTGAATCATCCCCGCGATTCCGTTTCCGAGATGCGTTGACAGTACAGCGCCAGCATTCACGGCACTCCGAACTTGCTCTGAAGAAGCATGCGTGTGACCGATCGAACAATGCACACCTTGAGCCGAAAGGATGCGAATATACTCTCCGGACTCGCTGTAGTGCGGCGACAAAGTAACCATGCCAACAATGCCGTTTGATGCCGCCTGCCATCGAGCAAATTCAACCAGGTCCGGCGGGCGGACGTCATCTATAGGATGAGCGCCACGGTAGCCGTCAAGCGGACTTATGTGCGGCCCCTCGACGTGAGCGAATGGTACGCACCCAGCGACAAGCTTGCTATTCCGGCGGGCAGCGGCGACTGCACCCAGGGCAGCGCAAATCCTTTCTTCGGACGCCGTGATAATTGTCGGAAGATAGGTTGTTACGCCCCCGGCAATCATCTTCTCAGTCAGGTCAATGATGGCGTCAGAATCAACGCCGTCTGCGTTAGCGTCTGCACCACCGTAACCATTGACCTGCAGATCGACGAACCCTGGAGAAAGCCACTGCTCGCTTGTCTCCGTGCTAGCAGCAATAGAGTCAATCAGCCCGTCACGAATGGTTACTACAACAGGCGTCTCGGTTTGCGGATTGAGCCCGGTGATCGAGTACATAGCAGCGTTTGCTTTCTCAAGCCAGATACAGTGAGACTTATTGATCCGTTATCGCAGAAGGCGTTCAACAGCAATCGGGTCGAGCCAACCTACAGGGACTCGACAGGTTTCAAATTGCAGCACTATCACCTGGTGTCGCCCATCGAACTCCTGTTGCCACAGGAGGGACTGGGTGGCGCCCGGCAAGTTTATTGGGCGGCAACATAGAACAGTTTCGTGCAACCAAGGTTACCCGCCCGCAGAACTGCGGCTAAGCTTTCGCGCGACGGACCTGAAGGTTTTGCGAGAGCGGATGATAACCCAATTGAAGAGACGTCATGCGCGCAGCTTCGCAAAGCAATCCGGCGTGGGGTGAATCGTAGCCCCGGTGCTGGTGGTCCGACGCCACAGTGATGCTGATGGTAGCCACCATTGAAGCGCTGGAATTAAACACCGGAGCAGCCAGCGCCAGATATCCCGGCAACAATTCCTCGTCGTTCACAGCATACCCTTTGATCTTGATCTGCTTGAGCTCGTCCATCAATTGAACAAATGATACTGTCGTACGTTCCGTGTATCTTTCCACTCCCTGTGACATCAACTGTTCAACTTTAACAAGCGGCATCTCTGCGAGGAACAGCTTTCCGGACGCAGTTGCATGGAGCGCGCGCTTCAACCCAACATCCGCAAAGGCCTCGGTTGAACCGGGGTAACCAACTGAATGGATAAACAGTACCTTGTCTTCTGAAAGAACGCCCAGCTGCGCCGTGCCCGGTATTTGCTTTGCCAGGGACTGCATCGGGAAAAATGCTGCTCGGTAAATGCTGGAGTGGCGCAGATAGCCGGAACCAACCCAAAGCGATTTGGGAGTCAGGCTATAGCGCTTGCTGGCGGGCACGGCCTCAATGAAGCCGCCTTCGACCAGCGTCTTGCATAGTCGATGCGCAGACGCCCGCGGCATGGACAACAGCTGAGCAATTTCTGAAACGCTCAGTTCAAATGGGTCCTCTGCGAGCAGCTCAAGCACTTGGAAACAGCGCAAAGTCGAAGTCATTGCGCCGGATTTGCCCGACACGATCTTCTTCTTGCGCAATGCTGGCATAATCACCTATTTTAGCTTCCTCTACTGGGTCTGCACAACATCAATGTGCAAAGCCAACTGTCGGCTGTCGCTGCCTCCCGACATAGCGCGGCAGCCGCCCTGTGATTCGGTATGAACTATCTCGCCGCATGGTGACAAATCGCACTCAACGATAAGCGGAGCCTGGCTTATAGCTGTTCTCCAATCGCTGTACACCGAAAGCATGATGACAAGTGGCTTTTTCCTTAAGAAAAAGCCACCTTGCACGGAACTAAATAGAGCACATGAATTGGAGAACTGCTCTAGGAAGCTAACGATCAGCCTCTGTTTCCGCCTGCCAAAGAGAAGGATTGAGATCGATCGCCTTGCGAAGATAGGTCGCCGCATCCGCTTCGTGCCCCAAATGGCGTTCAGCAAGGGCTGCCACATAGTAGTTATGCGCGCTCAAATGGCCACTCTGTGGTCCTTCGGCAAGCAGCGATAGCCGCTCGACAGACTCTGATCTTCGGCCCAGGCGATCGAGCGCCAATGCGGCATAATACCTGGACATATCGCTTCCGCCGGTTGCCTGCGCAAGCGTAGCCCACTCCTGTGCGGCGCGCTGCCCATCGCCCTCATGACTTCGAACCTCACCAAGCCAGTAATGAGCTGCCTCATCGTTTGGCTTCTCCGGTTTTCCGACTCCTAGATTGACTGGATACTCGAATGCCTGCGCAACTTCTGCTTCCGCCCCGACGAAGTTTCTGGATGCGAGGTCCTGGCGCGCTTTCTGAATATGCGCGGCAACAAATATCTCCCGCACATCCGGCCCTTGCTCCCACGGTTTGAAATGGTGGTTGGCGAGCAGGCGCAACGCTCCGTCGTAATCATGTTGCTGCATCAAAAGCAGGATGTAGCGAACGCGGACCGCGTCGTGGTCAAGCAGGCCCGCTGGCGGCATGGCGAACAGCTTTGACCGCGCATCGGTTTGTCCAAGCTGGGCGTCGATCTCATCTAGGTCAACATACAGCCGGTAATCTTGTGGGGCCAATTGAATCGCCTTTTCATAAAGCGACTTTGCCTCCTCAGGATTCTTCTTTACCTTCCATGCATCGATCCCGAGATTCCTGTAAAGCACAGAATATTGAAGGCTCAGCTTCTGCGCCCGATTCCAGAGAGCTTCAGCCTGGTCATAGCGCTGATGTTGGAACAGGTCGTTTCCCAGCAAATATTGAGCATTCGGATCATCGGGGACCAAGAGTAACATCTCTTGCAAAACCTGAGCATCCGCAATGCGATCAACGAAAGCTTTATCCAGACTGATCGAGCGAGCCTTGGTGGCGTAACGGGCCGACTCTGTAGCGTTGCCGCCATGGTGCGCGCAGGACGCCAGATAGTAATAGACCATTGGAGAAAGCTCCGCGGGGGAAAAGTCGCGAACTGCTGCTTCGAATATGAGCTTTGATGAGTCGTAGTCCTTGAGGCTCCAGTAACTCGATCCAGCTTCCAGGTAAGTTTGTAGACGATGCTCCAGGGCGCTATGATGGGTGATTGCTTGCGATCGATGAACATTCGCGTGCAGACGGCCTAAGCTCTTGAGCCGCCATTGCTCAGCGAGCGCTAAGGGGAAAAGCGGCATTGTCTTAACCGCTCGATTTACAGCTTCGAGGGCGGCCAAGGCCTTTCCGCCGAGCCGAAGCGCCATCGAGAGATCACATAAAGCACGCACGTTGTCCGGCTGATAGGTCAATGCCCTTCGCAGGAGCGATTGAGCCGCTGCATAATCACCATTTGACAGCGCGATCTCTCCAAGCTGAAGCAGGGCGGGCGCCGGCGATCTCCCGCGTCTGACAGCGCTCCACAAGTAGTCGCTGGCACGCGCTGGGTCTCCGCTGGCGCGCCAAATGATCCCAGCTTCATAGAGGGTTTCCGTATCGGAATCGTCGCGCAACAATGCCCGGCTAATGTTCTCCTTCGCTGCATCAAAGTCACATCCCAGATAGTTTTCGATTGCCAGCTTCCGCAGCGCCGGGATGTAGTCTGGATCACGCTTCAGAGATTCTTCAAAGAGATGATGGGCGCTCTCGCGATTGCCGTGCTTTTCTGCCTGGAGCCCACTCAGAAAGAGCTCTTCGGCATGGCCTTCAACTTGCTTTGGAGACTCTCCCATAAGAGCGGTCCCGGACGCACGAGGTTCGGCATTACCGTCCACAGGATCTGCACCGTTCCAATGGAGCAGCGTTTCTCCAGAAGCTCCGCGCAATTCGATGGATACCGCCTTCAAGGCCAATTGAAGATCGGCATCCGGAATGATGAATGTCCTGGACGCGCCGGGTTCAAAGGCCAGATCGTCAAATCGCTCCCTCTGCTTCCCGTCTTGACGGACCACGAGGCTGGCGTGGGTTGCCCGCACTGTCGGACACAAATACACGCGGATTTCTCCGCTTGATCCATGCGATGGTACGAATAGAACATTAAGTGCAAACTGCGAGGTCGCTTCAACAAATCCACCATCAAGCTTGTTCACCGGATACCAGTATTCCGTCCAGTCTTCCTGAGCTTGAGCAGGCATAAACTCACGGTTGAACTGGGTTTCGAAGCGTCCCGCCTGAATCTCGTTATAGGGGCCATCCGTGTCGGTCAGCAAGCCAGTCCAGATGGTTCCATCGCCGGCAACGCCCCAGGTCCAGAATTTCTTGCCGGTCACTTCGTGATGATCTGCAACATGCACAAGCCCGTAGTTTGGGTCGGCGTAGTACACGCCAAAGAAATTCCGATGCACGCCCTGTGCAAAGAGTTCCGATGGTTGATGAAAGCTGTCATAACGGCTCAGATCGACCCCATGCCACTCGGGATATGTCTCCAGGTCAGCACCTTCCCCTGGGGTTGCAACGCGCATGGGGTAAATGAAGCGCGCGTCCGATGTGGCTGGGACGGCGGCGTTGTTCCAATACCAATAAAGATGGTCGGTGGCAGTTGGATTGAAAAGTCGGACATGTTGCTCAAGCCTTGCGACTCCAGGCCGCAGCGTGAGCGCCACCTCCCAATACATCTCTGAAACCTGATCGACATCACCTACAAAAACGGTAGCGCTTCCATCGGAATTTGTCTCAACTCTCGATGAAACCGTGGACACTGTGTCCGTGGTATGGCCGTTGGGGAAGTTGAATTCAATTCCGCCGGAGATCCATGCACCGCGCAAAGCTACGAGCCCGTATTTGATGGAACCGTTGCGGTAAAATACCTCTCGGCCTGCGACCTTGTCGTAGAGCGAGTACAGCCTCCCACCAAGCTGGGGTAGTATTGTGGCGCGGAGATATTGGTTTTCCATCACAATCGCCCTGTAAGTCGCTGGTTGTCGCGTGTCAGTTAGATCGTCCAGCATTGTGTACGGGTATATGTCGTGGTCAGTCAGTAACTGAAATTGGGGATTTTGGTCCTCGGAGCCCAAACGGTATGTCGGGATCTGAAGACTGCCTTCTTTTACGCTCACTGTCCCTTTCTGCGCGCATGCAGCTCCGCAGCAGCTGAATGAGATGGCAACAACTGCAACGATTCTGCCTGGGATGAGCATGGTCATGATGGCGTCTATCTGTCCTTTAGAGTTGCGAATCGTAAAGTTCCGAACGAGTCCGGTTGGTGAAAGGATCGAATCCCGGTATTGAGCGGCGCCCAACTCAAGAGGCGCCTTTGTTCATCGCTCCCGGCTCCATCGGCACGACAGAGATTGATCCGCCAATCAACTTCCGGAGCAATGCGAACACCAAGCGAGCGGGCCGGGATGCGCAGTTCGACAGTCCATCGCTTACGCGCTGGCTCAATAAGGGCCGCATGCTCACATCCTGAGAGCCATTTCTCCCTATCGAGGCGGGATTCATTTCGAGAGATTCTTAGTTCCAGGGACCGGTCATCCGGAGAGATTTCAATCTCGTAGTAATGTGTGATTGGCCCGAATTGAGGCGCTATGAAGGTCTCAACCACGTCCCGTGTCCATAACTCTTTCCCCGGAGCGCATTCATCTCCGGGCGCAAAGAGGTTCAACTCTGCATATCTGCACCAGAACGCAAGATAGAGATGATTGTGAGTCCATAAGCTGGCAACTGAGGTCTCACTCTCCGGGTAGTCGCACCTTACAAAGGCGTCTTGATGGAATATCACTCTCGAGGCGCTCATCCACTCTTTTTTATCGAGATGGCCATCAGGGATAAACTCGACATCGGAGAAGTGTGAAGTCAGAATCATTTTGACACCGAGGTTGATTTGGATATTTCCACGCGTTCGCTGGAGGCGATGGCCTGGTTTCCCGCCAATGCCGACTTCGCCGAAGCGAGTGCCCGCTGCGCGCCACACAGGAGCGGAGCGCCTTGTCTGACCGCGAAACAGAATGTCGCAATCTCATTGCGGAACGCGAGATTCCAATCCGGTGTCCACGGCTGTAGTGCGGGCGAATACGGCAGATCGTTGCTGTTCGCGTCGTCATCTTTCAGAAAAAGCATGCCTCCGTCAATGTCGGAGATAATCAGGCTTCCACGGGAGCCGGTTACCTCTTCATAAAGACCGCCATAGGCGTTGGTGAGAATCACTGAGAGCTCAACAGTGCAACCGCCTGGATGCTCGTAGGTCAGGTAGATGTGGTCGTTCACTTCTCGGCCATCTTTGTAGAAGAAAATTCCACCGGCCCCGTACACTGACTGCGCAGTGGAACCCAAATACCACTCGGCAAGCGATGTTTGGTGGCTTCCGAGCTCGCCGACGAGTCCCTGCGAGTAGCGCTTGTACATCCGCCAGTTTGCGAGTTCATCCCAAGTCGCATAGCCCCATCGCTGGGGATCAAACGATGGCGACGGGGGAGTCTCCGTGCGGCGCCAGGAATTATTGCGATGCGTGTGCAGCCGTACAAAGTGGATGTCCCCGAGAAGTTGCGCCTGGATGATGTTTCTGTTGACAGACTGATAGAGTGGCTCGTAAAAGCGGGGATATCCTATCTCAAGGAGCCTGCGATTGCGCTGGGAGGCATCGACCATCCGCTGGCAGCTTGGCACGTCGTACGCCATCATCTTCTCGCACAGAACAGGCACGCCTGCATCGAGGAAACCTACCGTAATGTCTGCGTGTGTCCAAAGTGGGGTAGCTACGATGACAACTTCCAGCCGCTCGTTGTGTGCCATCTCCTGCCAGTCTTCATATTGCCGCGCGGGCGGGCACTTTGCCTCGGCCACCAGTTGAGCGGCCTCCGCGCGATGAGACGGGTTGACGTCGCAAATGGCTTCAAGTTGAATCACGTCACGCAATGCCAGACAGTGGCCAAGCAAGGTGCTTCCCTGGCTGCCAACACCGACGACACCAGCACGGAGCGGTGCCCCAAAGTTCGACGGATGCGCGGAAATCCGCTCCTTGATGCTACGAGGATCGACGCCGCCTGCCGCCATTCGCAGAAAGCTTGCCCGTCCTTTGGCCTTCTGATCCGGAGTTAGATACATCTAAGTGACCTCCCTCTCCGAATCGATTTTGCGCCGCTCTCGCCATGCGACATAGAGTAGATCAAGGCCCGCGATGCGGCCCGTGTTGAAGCACAGGAGCACGAGTACCGCCGCCAACTCGATCAGGTTCTTGTTTACCAGCATGTAGTTCCCCTCCATTCCCGGATGAGGCACACCATCAAGCGGTATCGCAGTGAGATAGAAGAGCGACAACATCCCAATTGCAAGGCTGCATCCAGTTTGGGTGAAAACGCCGAGCATGAGCGAAATGCCTATAGCGCATAAGACCGTAATGACCATCGCGTCGATCAGCTGTCCGTAGCCAGCGCTGAACAATGCGTGCAGCAGATGGCCAACTGGTCCCGTGGCGCCATTCAAGTAGCCGAGTGAACTCCATGGCCCAAGGCGCGTACCATCCGCGGCCCATCCGGGGACAAGCAGCTTGAAATAGCCTTCATAGAGAAAATGCCAGCCTATCAATGTGCGCAGTGACACTAACATCACCTGTTGATAGGTAGAAAGCAACTTTGGTGTCATGTTAGGCATCCTCAAGCTCCACCATAATCCCGTCACGAGTGCCGAACACAACCGGAAACGTCGAAGGGGCAGGTAGAAGCATGATTGCCACTGTACCTTCATGCTTCTCGCAATAGCGCTCGGCCAACTCGGGCCCTCCTACAAAGAATGCAGTCGCCAATGCGTCCGCAAGAGCCGCGGAATCTGCAACCACGCTGACAGTTTCCACCGCCGTTGCGGGATAGCCTGTTCGCGGATCAAGAATATGCCCATAACGCCTGCCGCCGTTCTCAAACCACTGTTCTTCCTGGCTGCTTGTTCCCATGGCACAGTAGCTCAACCGAACGCTTGCAATCCGCTGGTCCTTTGTCAACGGGTGACGCAGCCCGACTGGCCACCCATCCCCTTCTGGACCGGCACCGAGAGCCTTCACGCTGCTATAGCCCGCGCTGAGCAATACGTTGTCGATCCTGTGCTCGACCATTACTTGCGCTCCGCGATCGAGCGCATAGCCCTTGCCTATTGCTCCAAAGTTGATGTGCATCCCGGGAGTGGCGAATGAAACGGCGTTGTCGACTCTGATCGAGATTTGCGTGGCGTCCACGCGCTCTCGTGCCGAGCCGAGAGCCGGACCTGTCGGTAGCTTTGGATTACGCTCTTGAAAGCCCCAGCATTCCGTCAGAGCGCCTGTCGTGATGTCAAATGCGCCTTCTGTCTCCTCATTCACTTGCTGGCAAAGTCGCAACAGATCGACTAACTCAGCGCACGCTGATACCGGGCGAATTGCCGCCTCACGATTTATCAGACTCGCTTCGCTACCCGTGCGGAAGATTGACAGGATTGATTCCAGTCGATCCACTTCGTCAAGACACGCAGTCGCTGCCCTGACTGCGCGCACGTTTCGTGTGCCTACGATGACTCTGAAATCGCACGCCATCGCAGTCCTTGACACGGTAACCCAGCTGTCAGGGACCAGCTCCGATCGGTCGACAGGGCGCCTCGATGCACCAGGAGAGAGTAGCTCTCTCCGCGTGCAGCCGATTCCATTGTCGGTTTTCGATCTGCCCACTAGGTCATGCATATTTCTGACCGCATATTCAAGGCGAGCGACGCTACAGGTTGACCTGAGCCGGCCCGAGCACCAACAGTTACTCTCTTGCCCTGCCGAATCGATTCGCAAACTGCTGAGCAAGCTTGAACTACCTCAGATGCATGCTGGGCCAGGTTAACCATTCGCGCGCCGGTTCGAATCGATCCACAGAACGCCGACACTTCCTGCCGATACGCTTCCATGCCGTTGCCACCATTCCCGGCCTGGACCAAAGATGAGTGGTTTGCGGCCTCTTGAGTCCTGCTTGCTGATGCATCCAGCACAGTGTGTTTACCGCGCAGGTATGCTGGCTCCAGCTTTGTAGGCCTGCTGTTGTCTTCGGTGAAGAATAACGCTTCATCGTTGCCAATGATCAGGGTTCCGCTGGTCCCCATGAATTGCGTATAGCTGCCCTCAAATCCATTCGATTGGATGAGTGAGAGCGTTGTAGTTCTGCCATTTGGATATTCAAGCGTTGCAAAAACATGGTCGTTGACGTCTCTGCCGTCCTTATAGGAGTAAATTCCACCGTGTGCCTGGACCGCGGTTGGGCGTGAGTTCAAATACCAGCTCGTCAATGAAATGATCTCGCTTCCCCGCTCCGACATCAACCCATTTGAGTGGCGATGGAACAGTCGCCAGTTCAAGAGATCATCTGCGGAGGCATATCCCCAAGGTCGCGGATCAAAAGGTGGCGCATCCGGGCTAGCCTGCAACCTGCCGGAGGTGTAACTGTGCCACGCCGCCTCGATCGAATAGACCTCCCCGAGCAATCCTTCTTCCACAATGTTTTGATAGGCGGACAGGTAGGTCGAGTGAAACCGATGCTGATATCCGATCACGAGGAGCCGCTGATTCCTCTCTGAGGCTTCAAGCATGCCGGTGCATTCGGTAGCGTTCATGGCCATTGCTGTCTCACAGAGCACGTGCTTGCGTGCTTCAAGGCAGGCAATGGCGATCTCGGCGTGAGTCCAGAGCGGAGTTGCGACGATGACCGCTTCGAGACGTTCCTGCTGTAGCATGCGACGCCAATCCTGATACCAAGGTAGGTCCGCGTCCACATCCGGAGCAGCGGTCGCGCGTGGCCGTATATCAGCGATGGCTGCGATGGTCATGACACTGGGGTCAATGCAGCTGTGCAGCAGTCTCCCCTGCTTCCCATAACCGATCAATGCAGCGCGAACCGGCCCTCCGCGCTTCGGTCCACGCACAATGGCAGTGGTCCCGAGCGCAGCCAGAGCCGAAGCTCCGCCAGCTGCCTTCAAGAAATTTCGCCGGCCGATTTTGCGCGCTTCCGGAGTCAGCCCCATTGATCCTGCACCTCATCTGAGGGTCGATCTAGATCGGAGCTCATGTGCTGATTGTAGGCTCTCGCCAATGAGTCCGCGGTTCCTGGTGTGGACCCAACACGAGAAGGGTCCACTTGCTCGGCGCGTAGCCTTCGATGAGAAAGGCGCGGAGTGCGCCCTTCAGACACTGCGGGCAAGTACCGGCGGATCGTCTGGTTAGACGATCCGCCAGTGTTATTGCCGGTTTGAACGGCTTGCAGGTTGAAAAACTAAGCGGTTAAGACAGCGTTTGGTTAAAAGGTGTAGACGCCCGATATCTGGAACTGTCGTGGATTGGACGATGAGCCGACAATTTTTCCATATTGACCGCTGCCATCCCGCGAATTGGGAGCTGCCCAGCTATCCAAATTGAATACGTTGTATGCGTCTACGCGGAACTTCACATACTGCTTTCCAGCCGTCCGGAACCCCTTGAAGAGCGACAGATCGACATTCTGGAATCCTGGGTTACGTTCTGTGCCGTTATGAGCGTCTCCAAATGTGCCCGATGCCGGTTTGCCGTAGGCGCAAAGACCGTTATCCTGGCCCTTGCCACATAGTTTCGCTGACGGGTCTGTGCCCCACCAGTTCAGCGCACTCCGGCCCACAATTTTCATCGGACGGTATTGGTTGAGCCGGCCCGCATAGTTATAGTTGCTGTTATCCGACGCGGAGTTCAGGGCGGTGTTACCACCGGTTTGAATCATCGTGGCGGGGAAACCGCCGTGGTACATCGCATTCGCAGACAGTTCCCATCCTCCGAGCAGCTCATCCGTCGCCCGGTTCCAATGCGAGCCATACCGTTTTTCATGGCCGAACGGAAGCTGGTAGACGGCTGTTCCGCTGATATTATGCCGCACGTCAAAGCTCGCAGGGCCGTAGTCCGCGTGTGGGTTATACGAATCCTGCGGGAAGGGAAAACCACCCGCGGCGCCAATGCCATCGACGTTAAAATACCCTCCGGAGCTATCCGTCATCGCCTTAGCCCAGGTGTAATTCACCGTGTATTCCAGGCCGTTTGATTCCTGCTGATGAAGAGTTGCCTGCAGGGCATTATAGTTTTGGTTGCCCTCTGAAACCGTCTCGACGATCTGACTGTTCCCCCCCACCACTGCATAATACGGGGCAACTGCGTCCACGCATCCGGTGGTATCGGCCGGCCCACATGTCGCCGGAACCGGAGCGGTGTACTGGTTCAGCAGTCTGGGTTCCGCTAGATGCTGGCCAATCTGGCCGACATAGCCGGCTTGAAGAGAAGTTTTGCTGGCAATCAGATACTGCGTTGTCAGGTTGAACTGCTGGACTGCGGCTGGGCGGAAATTGGGGTCCCAGACATCGTACTGCGCTGATGTAGGGGTACCGCCGGTTCCCGTGAGAAAGCCATTTGTCACGCTAATCGGGATTGAGGATGTTGCCTGGGGTCCGTGCTGGAGGTTTGTAACCGATGTCAGGAAGGGCGGATTTTGCGTCATGCGCAACCCGGTGCCTGTGCCTTCGTCGTCGTCAGTGATGCTATATCCACCGCGAAGCACAAGGCGCGGAGCGACCTTCCAGGCAAAGCCCAGACGCGGCATGAACTGTTTATAGTACGGGTTGACGAGAGCGCGGCTATTCCCATTCTTTCCGGCTAATTCAACATACGGGTCGGTGGAGGGGGAATACTGAACACCGTTCGATGGCACGGCCGCAAAGCGAGCCTTCGCCAGGTTGATGCTGGCCATCTTGTCGTGAGCCTCATACATCGGCTGGTCATAGGCATACCGAATCCCAAGATTCACGGTCAGGTTCGGAAGCAGCTTCCAGTCATCCTGGCCATAGTAAGCAGAACGCCACTGCCGCGCTCCAAACGGACCGGTGACGCCGGCGACTGTAGCCACTTCGGCACTGTCCAGTTCAAAGTCGGCAAAGCTGTCCCCGTTGGAATACGCTGCTGTGCCGCCGCAGCAGGGGCCTGAACCTCCGCCGTTATAGTTTGCGGTGTAATCTTCGAAATAGGCAAACGTGCCGTTCTCTCCACCGATGTTGCTGGGAGAAATGTAATTCTCCTGGTAGCGGACGAATTGCGCGCCCATTCTGGTGATATGTTTTCCGTGCACCCAGGTAACGTCATCCCCATAGTCGAAGTTGTTGTCAGTGGTCTTGGTGCCGGCGCTACCTTGAGTGCCAAAGCTGTTGTTGTCTGAATAATATTGAAGAATATACGCAAATCCAGCGAGCGGCTGGGTGCCTGTATGTCCAATATTCATCAGCGTATCGCCATTCGTCCCGAAACCGCCGCTTGGATCCGATGTCTCCGTGTCCTGAACGATCCGGGAATATCCGGGGCGGAATTCATTCACAAGCGATGGTGAAAACGTGTGAATCCAGTCGACCACTCCCATAGCGAAGGGGTAGCTGTCAGTTAGGGGGAACTCGACTGGGATGACAGCATTGGATTGGTTATCGTTGGCATCTCCATAAGTGCCCTTGATCATCAACGTGTCATGGCTGCTGAGGGTATAATCCAGCCGACCATCGCCCTGATTGTTGACCTTGTGGTAAGTGACCGGGGCAGTATAGTTGTTTAAGGTCACGCTGCCGGGATTCGGCGCATGATTGCTTACCGGCAAGTATTTCGGGTTAGCAAAGAGATAATTGGCCACCGGATTCAGGATGGGGATCTGGTCGAGCACTCCTCCGGTGTCATACTGAAATTCGGTGTTCGTCCCGCCCGTTGTGTTGAAAATCGGATTCCCTTCGATGGCATCCACTTCGCTGAAGTTGCCGGTGCGCTCCAGCGCAGAGGGAACGCTGGCTAGCGCTGTACCCGGATTGGAAAATCGCAATCCTTCATAGTCGCCGAAGAAAAACAGCTTGTTCTTGAAGATCGGGCCGCCCACGGCTGCGCCAAAAAGATTTTGACCGAAGTCCGCCTGTGGGATGTTGTTGTAGTGGTTGCCATAGGAGTCGGCCTGGAAATCCTGGTTTTCGAAATATTCGTACACGCTGCCATGAAACTGGTTGGTTCCCGCCTTGGTGACCATCAGTACTTCGGCGCCATCCACATTTCCGAACTCAGCGTCGGAGTTTCCTGTGATGGTACGAATTTCCTGCAATGACTGTGGCGCGGGGTTATAACCGCTCAGATTCTCTGTCGTCTCATTGATCTCGATGCCGTCCAGAACAAAGTTATTTCCCTGTTGACGATTTCCGTTGAAAGACGGCACATCATCCCAACTTGTATTGCGATACGCCGTACCCATGGATGCGACAGTAGGATTCAGTGCGCCAGGCACAAACATGGTGGCGTACAAGACATTCTGCCCAGGCAATGGCATCGTCTCCAGTGCATGCGCGCTGAAGCTGGTTCCTAGCGTGGAATTTTCCGTGTTCAGAATCGTGCCAGCGCTTGATTCGACATTGACTGTGGTGGCAGCTGCTCCGACTTGCAGCTTGGCATCAACTTGAGCAACCTGATCGATCTGCAGCCGGAACGGCCCGATCGACGAAGTGGTAAAACCAGATGCGGTTACCGTAACGGTGTAATTTCCAAGGTTCAACAATTGGAAATTATAAAGACCGCTCGCATCGCTGACCGTTTGGTTGGCCACGCCGGTGTCTACGTTGGTGGCAATGACATTTGCTCCAGCCACTACCGCGCCACTTGGATCGGTTACCGTCCCGCGCACAGACCCGGTAATAGTTTGAGCCAAGGCCGCCGTTCCTCCCAGTACCAGGACGACAAAACATAGCCATAGCAGCTTCCATTTTCCGCTCATAAAGCCCCTCCCCACCCTAATTGCGTCTGTTGACTTCCAAAAAGTTGAACCTGATTGAGATTGCTCGTTCCTTCTCTGAGCCGTCCCGCAGTCCTTCGCGTGCGATTCTTCGCGACTCCCGCGCTCTTGCGCTGGTTGCCGCGCTTCCCTGCCCCATGATTGCCAAGAGCTCCGATTGATCGATCCTTCGGCGATTCCCACGCACAGGAGAGATACGCTGAAGACCTACAGAAAATGCTCTCTGCCCATAGTACGGGCCCACAATCTACAGTGCGGACAATCGTACATTGATCCGCATTTCCATGTCAACAGATTATTTTCTCATTGTCCAGCAAATTTGCTGATCGTTTTGGTATATTTTTCTGACATGGGGCTAGTCCAAGCAAAAAAGCCCTTTGACAGCTTCCTGCTTCCCTGCAATTGGGCCGATCGTCTCCCTGTTTGGATAGATCCACCGAATTGTGGGCATTCGATGCGCATGCATTTCGGAAAGCTTTGTGGGGGACTTTTGTAGCTGTTCTCCAATTGCTGTGCACCGAAAGCACGATGAGAAGTGGCTTTTTCCTTGAGAAAGAGCCTCCTTGCACGCAACGAAACAGAGCACATGAATTGGAGAACTGCTCTAGCTGGTGTATCGCCACCGTCACATAGGGGTGATTGGAAATGAAGAAGAGTACGCCCCGCACGGGCGTTGCAACCTTCACCACAGCGTCGCTGACTGCGGGGTCTTACCCGGTGACCGGGCAATCTGGCGCCGGCTGCTCTGTCGGCCTCCAGCAGCAACATCTCCGTCTCCAGCGGCGGTACCGGACATGCGCAGCAACAAGCACATCCGCTCAATCGCAATGCTCCTGCGTAACAACCAAGGAGCCGTATGGCAAAAGGCCATGTAAATTTTCTCCAGTGCCGCGAGCCTTGCCTTCCCGAGGGCTCGCGGTTTTTTTATTGATGAGCGACGGCCCGCATTCAGAATCAGCCGTAGGTTGAAAGCTCGCCCACCGTTCGCTGCAACGAGAGTTATGCTGTTCTATGCAGCGCACGCCAGACAAGAGGATCTCCGATGAAAATCATCTATGCTGCTGTTCTACTTGCAAGCAGCTCCATCTGCGCGCTGGGTCAGACCTTGTCCGGCGAACTTGCCTCCGCCGAATTATGGGAGCCAGACAAGGTTCCATTCTCCTTCACATATGACGGCAAAGATTCTGCAACCCTGCTGAAAACATGGCAGTTGAAGAGTGAAGCCAAGCCTGTCAACAATGCACAGGTTCACCTCTACTCGTACACTGATCCTCACACCCATCTGAAAGTCATTGCTGAAGTCCGCCAATACGCAGACTTTCCCAATGCAGTCGATTGGGTTCTCCGATTTCGCAATGACGGGTCGACGGACACGCCGATCCTCGCCTGCCGCGCCGGGTAAACTTACCATCCGCCACGCCAAGGGCAGCGTTGCCAATGCAGAAGACTTCACGCCCATGACGGAGCAGTTGGACCCGGGCAGCGATCAGCATTACGAGCCCGAGTGGGGACGCTCCTCCAGCGGAATGACGCTTCCCTTCTTCAATCTCCAAACCGGTGATCATGGACTGATCATGGCCATCGGATGGTCTGGGAATTGGAAGGCTGATTTCTCTTACGACAAACAGAGCAACGCGATCCTGATGAACAGCGGCATGAACAAGACCCACTTGCTGCTGCATCCAGGCGAAGAGATTCGCACCCCGCGGATTGTGGTGATGAGCTGGACGGGCGGTGACTGGCAAGAGTCGCAGAATCGCTGGCGTCGGTTCTTGTTTGCGCATTACACGCCGCAGGACAATGGCAAACCGATGCGCGGCCCCGTCCTTTTCGGCGGCTGGGGTTCAGAGCCCATCGCTGACAAGCTCGCCTACATCCAATGGATTCGCGATCACCAGATTCCCGTGGAAGTCTTCGCCGTGGATGCGGGGTGGTACGGCTCATCAGTCGGCGCAGAGATGGACCCGACCAATCCGTGGTGGAAGAATCGCGGCGACTGGTTCCCCAGCCCGCGCTATTATCCGCACGGCATCAAGCCGCTTGGCGATGCGTTGAAAGCCGCCGGCATTGGCTTTTCTCTCTGGATTGAGCCCGAAACCAGCATGCCCGGCATGAAGATCGCCCGCGATCATCCCGGCTGGTTTCTGGACAGACCAAAAGATCGATGGACAACCAATCCCAGCCTCATGGCGAACCTTGGAGATCCCGCTGCGCGCCAGGGCATCACCGACATGGTCTCCAATTTCATCACCGATTTCGGCATGACCTGGTATCGCCAGGATTTCAACGCCCGTCCGGAAACATTCTGGAAAGCCACAGACAAGCCCGATCGCATCGGCATGACCGAGATCGGGCACATTGAGGGTCTGTACAAAATGTGGGATGACCTGCTGGCGCGGCATCCAGGGCTGCGCATCGATAACTGCGCCAGCGGCGGCAGGCGCCTGGATATCGAGATGATGGCGCGCAGCTTCTCCGTGTGGCGCACCGATCTGGGGTTTGCAGACACCCTCGCAGAACAGGCGCAGACCCAGGCACTCGCGTACTGGGTTCCAGAGAACATGGGATTCGAAACGTACTCGATGGAGTCTGAAGGCCATAGTGCGCCGTGGACGCATCCAGGTCCGTACACCACGCCGGAGAGCTCGTACCTGATGCGGTTGGGGTATGACCTGGGCTATGGCGTGGGCCCCGGCGCGACAGGCGTGAACAACGACGAATGGGTGACGTGGATCAAGCAGGCGCTGGCCGAGTATCGCGAAGTACAGCCCTATTTCTTCGGCGACTTCTATCCGCTGCTGCCCTACAGTCGCGACGCCGAGGCATGGACCGCCTGGCAATGGAACCGGCCCGAGGCGAGCGACGGCCTGGTGATGTTGCTACGACGGCCAAAGAGCCCGTTTCCCGTGATCGATGTGCATCTGCGGCACCTTGACCCGACCGCCGTGTACGATGTTGAAGTTCGTACCACCTACGAGCATGGGCCGGTCCGCCAGATGAAAGGAAGCGAGTTGGCACACCTGCGCATCGAGCTTCCGGATGCGCCGAGTTCCACGCTGATTTTTTATCGCAAGCGGTAGCAATGAGGATCAGAGCGGAATACAAATCAGCGCGCTGTAGACTTGTGCGGCAGCGAAGTCAACACCGGCTCACGAATGCCAATGTGGTGGCGTGCGCCTCACGCCACCACACGGCAGGTGGTATCAATCAGGTTCTGGAGATAGACTTTTGAGCGCAGAATCTCAGCTCGCTGCTCTGCTCCTCGCGTCTCACGCTCAATCGTGATCGGTCCCTGGTAGTTCGCGGCGAGGAGCCGCTTCAACACGGCCGGGAAATCGACCCTGCCTTCCCCTATCCGGACTTCTTTCCCAAGACTCCTCGGGTTGGTCGGAAACGTTCCGTCTTTGGCGTGCACGCCGCGGACGAGGTGCCCGAGCACATCCATTGCATCGACTGGGTTCCCCGTGCCGTACAGTATCAGGTTGGCAACATCCAGATTGACGAAGACGTTGTCCAAGCCAACATCCTGAATCATGCGCAGGAGCGTGATCGGCGTCTCTTCCCCCGTCTCGCAGAGGAACGAGATGCCCCGCTCTTTCGCATGGGCTGCAATCCTTCTCACGGCCGCAACCGAATCCGCATAGAGCGGGTCATTCGGGTTCTCCGGAATGAAGCCACAGTGCGTATGAATCGCCGGAATGCCGCATTGAGCTGCGATATCGGCAGCGAGATTGAGATTGGCGATGCGACGGTCACGTGTGGCCGGCGGCACGATTCCAATGGTTTCCGGCCCACGATAGAAGTCAAAGACTCTGGCGCCAGGTCCGTGCTCTGACAATGCCGTCGCTTCGACTCCATACTTGGCGAGAACGCCCTTCAGCGCTTCAGTGACGTTCGCGGTGAGCCGCTCGAAGCCCACTTGACAACAGCGCAAGCCGAGATCGCTCACGCGTTGAATGGCGCCGTCAATCGATTCGCCTTCCGCAATCCACACCACAAGTCCCAGGCGAAAAGGAGATGGGCACGGCCTGGGAGCATTCTCCGCAGCGCGACCGAGCGCGGGAACAACTGCATTGGCGATGCAGGCAGCTCCCGCAGCTTTTACAAAGCTTCGGCGGTTTATAGAAGAGTTGCTGTTCGACACGGGGCTGACTCCAGTCGTAAATTCAGGGCGTTCAGAGGATGCTTCATCCATCGGTACGGACAAGGGCGAGCAGTTTGCTTTACCATTCGCCATTCGCTTCCAGCTAGGGACTGAGCCACGAGTCCAGACCTTCACGGACAAACTCATCGTCATTCAGATGAGGATACGCCGCATACACGCGATCGATCTCCGCCTTTTGTCCTGGACTGAGCGTTTCATCCGGATCCAGACACCAGATACCATCGAGCAATCCCTGGCGTTGCAACACTTCATTGAGACCTGCAATGCAGCCGGCGAAGTTATTCGCTGTATCGAAGAACGCTGCATTCGCGTCAGTGACTTGGACATTGCGTTGCAGCAGTTCTCTCGGAATCGATCCAGCACCGTCGGCTACCACCTTGCATTCGTCCAGCAGTTGGACCGCCCTTCGCGTCCAAACCGCCCAGTGGCCCAGCAGTCCGCCTCTCATGCGAATCTCTCGCAGTTCGCCATCGACTGAAAAGACATAGGGAGTCAACAAATCCATCACGATGTTGTCGTCATTGCCGGTATATACGGGGATGGCCCGCTTCGATGCACAAACTGCACGCATGACATCCAGCGTCTGGTAACGATCAAAAGGCGCAACCTTGATGGCTGCGACATTCTCGATCTGCACAAATTCGCGCCAGAAACGCGATGACAGCACGCTGCCGCCTACCGATTGCTGCATGTAGAACCCGATAATTGGAAGCACCTCGGCGATGGCTCGGCAATGGGTGATCCGGGCCTCATCTTCAGTGAATGTTGACGCAGTAAGAGCCAGCAGGCCGGCATGATAACCAAGGTCTCCGAGTATCCGCGCTTCTCGAAGTGCCTGGTCCGTGCCCCCGCAAATTCCACCGACGCGCACCAGCGGCGTCGCCCGGGTCGCATCGGCGCGGTCCATCTCTTCAGCGGCCAACTCCAGGACTGGGCGGTACAAGCCGATGTGCGGATCTCGAATCGCAAACTGTGTGGTATGTACACCAATCGCGAGACCACCGGCGCCGGCGGCAATATAGTAGCGCGAAAGTGCCCGCTGGCGGCGCTCATCCAGGCGCCGCTCGCCTGTGAGAGCCAATGGATGAGCGGGAATTACCAATCCCTCACCGAGTGCCGCGCTGATCCTTGAATTGAGCTGAATCATGTTGTCCTTTACTAGAAGTCTCCGCGCCGGTTTTCAAAATGAGTGGGCTTGTCCAATGTCTCTCCGCCACGCGCGACCCAGTCTGCGATCCAATCCAGCATTTGCGACACACTCATGAGCGGCTCGCCAAAAAGCTTCAAAGACTTTCCAGCATTGTTCACAAGCGCGTCGCCCGATTCCATTCCTTCAAAGCGCGGCAGATTGTTGAGGCGACTCCCGAATTGTTCGGCAATCCAGCGAACTGAAAGAATCTCACGACCGGCGATGTTGATTACGAACGGCGGCGTGGAAGCGTGACAGAGCGTCTGCAAACTCATGTCTGCCGCGTCTCGTTGCCAGATGGCATTCAAATATCCCATCTCAAGTGGAATCTCATGGCCGGACAATACCTTCCGCGCAATGTCCAGAAGCACTCCGTAGCGAAGTTCGACGGCGTAGTTCAGCCGAAGAATCGACATTTCGATTTGAAGCGTGCGGGAAAAGTGCTCGAAGATGCGCTCGCGACCCAGGCAGCTCAATGCGTATTCTCCCTGCGGACAAGGCGGATCGCTCTCGATCGACCCTCCGCCGTTAACCGGCGACAAGCCGTACACATTTCCCGTGGAGAAGACTGCGATGCGGCTGTGCCGATAGCGTTCGCTCACCAGGCCAGGTACGAACGCATTCATTGCCCAGGTGAGCGCCTCCTGGCCGGTCGCGCCAAACTTCATACCCGCCATGAACACGACATTTGCCGCCTCCGGCAGCTGTGCGTAGGATTCCCGGTCGAGCAGATCGCAACGATGGGTTTCAATGCCCCAGGATTGCAGCCTGGCCTGGAGTGACGACGAAGGCGAGAATCGCGAAACTCCGATGATGCGCCGGCTGACTCCAGCGAGGTCGGAGGCGCGCTTCGCCATGCGGGCCAGTGTTGGCCCCATCTTTCCTCCGACTCCGAGCACCATGAGGTCGCCCTTCAGCGCGGCCATGGCTCGGATGGTTGCCTCTGACGGTTCGCTCAAGACGTCGTCGAGGCTGTCAACGTCAAGGATCGATTTTTGTACAGGCATGGGGTCCACTCTAACCTTTCCAATTGTCGCAATGGCAGCGTTGTCCATTGCATCCATGTTGCGCCGAGCGAATCTTGACCCAATCCGTGTGTAGAGCAAGGTGACGCAATCGAACCCTTACTCCTTATTTCTGTCACGGCGATTCAATTGCAGCAGGAGCGCTCATGCGCGGCGGCGCTGACACCTTGTAGATGGATGCACCTCCAACGATTGCCGCAGCAGCAATCCCAACCCAGGCGATCCTGTAACTGTGATAGGTATCGAACAGCCTGCCAACTACCCACGGCGCTAACCACTGGCCGACTGAGTAACCCATGATGATCAGTGCGAGCAGCTTGGCGAGTGAGTTGATTCCAAAGCGTTCGGCAGTCACCAGGGGGATCAGCATGTAATCGGCGCCGAGCGCAAATCCGAACGCTATTGCAAACGCCCACGCAGCGGCCGGATGACGCCCTAACAACAGCAGCGGGATGCTAACACCGACTAAGATGTAGAAGACCGCCATCGTGTTCTTCTTTTGATAGCGGTCCGCAAGATAGCCAACGACAATTCTGCCCCCCAGGCTTGCCGCGAGAAGCGCAGACAAGAAGTGAGAAGCAGAGGTTGTGCTGTATCCCAGATCTTTCATAAACAGGATGAAGTGCTGAATCACCGCGTTAATCGCGCCGATTACCAGCGTTGACCCGGCCAGAATGAGCCAGAAATCCGATGAACGAAGGGCGATGGAAACACTGCTCGATTGCATGGGCGCAACCTGGAATGCATTCTCTTCCGTCTTTTGATTCAGGCCGTCGGGCAATAACCTAATCTCTGCCGGAGTTGAGCGAGTTATCCAGAACCCCACCGGGAACAGTACGGCCAAAACAACCAGCCCCATGATTTGAAGTGCAGGGCGCCACCCCCATGTGCGAATGAGGAAGTTAGACAGTGAAGGAGAGATGACGCCGCCAAACCCGAGACCAAGATAGGCATACCCCATCGCGCGCCCACGCCGCGCTCGAAACCACTGCGCGACTAACACCTGGTTCGCGATTGGTCCGGCAAGGGTATATCCGAGAACTTCCAGCATGCATAAGACTTCATACTGCCACAGATGCTTCATGAAGCCCATCAGGATGAGTGGAATGCCGATGAATCCAACCCCGGACAGAATGACGCGGCGAGTTCCAATCCGGTCGATGAGTACACCAGCCAATAGACCGAAAGGCAAGCCGACGACGATGAATCCAAGTAGAAATCCCTGGCCCACCTGGGCCCGCGTAAATCCCAGGGACGATACAAACTCTGGATAGAAGACAGGGAATCCGTAATAGATAAAGCCGACGGAAAAAAATAGGTTGAGAAATGCAGCGGCGACAATCCACCAGCCATAAAAGATGCGCGCCGCGGCGGGTGTGGGCCTACCCGATTCCGATTCTGGGCTGGAAATAGGGGTCATCCGCATCCTGGTTTTACTGTCCATATTGTGAACGTTATGTCCATTATCTTTTCCCGGGGTATCACTGTCAAGCTGATTGATGGGCTGCACAGTGCACGATAAGGGCATGCGTGGAGCTGAGAGATCACCGCATTTTCACTGCGGAAGGCAAGACCGCCAGCACCCCAATTGTGGATTCTGGCGGAATCACGTTCATAGTTGGATGCGCACCTTGAACCGGGTGAGAATCGCGGACGCGATCACGATCATGGCGGTATAGAGAGCAGCCTGAAGAGCGCCGATCCAACCGTAGTCCCAGCGTTCGACAAGAACGGCGCGGCCAAACAGGACCAAGGTCAGGTCTGGGAGAAGATAGGTCAAGAGCGTATTGGAGCCGGCTGGCCTTGCGAAGTTTCCCCAACTTGCGTGTCTGCGCACATCGCATATCCAATAGAGAGCGAGGAACGCGAGACTGGCTGCGGCAACACAGATGAGCGTATAGGTTGGCGTGGCTCTGAGCTTTGAAATCCCCAACGGCGCCAGCAAACCCGCCGCCACAAGCAGGGACGAGGCAACCAGCAGCACCCACATCGTCTTTCGATTGCGGCTGCCCTCGAATGCATCGCTGAAAAACAAGGTCGCGGCCGCGATGCCGGCCATCACCATAGACGCGCCCGCGCCTGATTTGATTGGCCAGAGATAGAACGGCAGCCGATACGGAAACGTGATCCAGTGCGCCGAGGAGAACACGTTGAGCAAGGACAGCGCGGCAAACCAGGCAGGCGCCGACCAGCGCCATCGCCTGGTTGGAAGGTAGAGTAAAGAGGCTCCAAGATAGGTCCAGCCAATCATGCCGAGAATTTCCCAATAAGAGAAATCGAGCCACCGTATCGTTCCGGCGCTTGTGGTGCGCCGGAAAATCGCCAGCATGACCACCATCATCACCGCACCGGAAACTTTCATCGCGCTGAAAAGATGCCTGCGGGGTGAGGACCGTGAATAACTATTCCAGAACAGAATTGCGCCAAGGAGTGCGATGAATGTCCAGGCGCGTTGCCCGATGCCGGTTAAATTTGGGTTCGCTTTTTCGCTGTTGGCCAGAATCAGGCCGAGCACGATGAGCCCGAGCGACCGGAGGACGACGTGTTGCCATAGGTCGAATTCAGTGTCTCCTTTGGCAAGGCGATGCTGGATAGCGAGCGGAATGGACATGCCGACGATGAAGAGGAAGAACGGAAAAACCATATCGACATAGGTCATGCCGTTGGCCGAGCCCGGCATGTGATAGGTCCACCAGGGCAGCTGCCTCATTTCGGCAATCTGATTTACCAAGACCATCACCACCATGGTCAAGCCGCGAAAGATGTCGATCGAGTCGACCCGTTTCGTGTTGGGCCGTGTGGGGGTCGCCCCTGCCGGGCGCGACGGCGCAGCAGGCTGATGAAGATCCTGGGGCGGGTGCAACTGATTGGGCGGTCGTTGCACCTGACGCGTTGTTCGAGCCGAGTTAGGCAATTGACTCCGTAGCCGGAGCGTCGGTATTCGACAGATAGTTGATCGTCGCTCCCGGGTTGGTCGAGCTGTTATAGCGGTTCTCCAATTGCTGTACACCGAAAGCAGGATGATAGGTGGCTTTTCCCTTAAGAAAGAGCCACCTTGCACGCAACTAAACAGCCCACATGAATTGGAGAACTGCTCTAGGAGCTTGTTGAAATAGTCCTGGGTGTCCCCGCCTTTGAAGGGTACGGGCTTCAGCTTGAAGGGTACGGGCTTCAGCCCGTACATCAAGTTCTGCCTTTTCAGCAGCGGGCTTTAGCCCCCGAGGGAATCGAAAGCCAATTCGAGCTGTCCCAATCGCTTTTTCAACAAGTTCCTAGAATTTGTGGATCATGTCATTGCCTTCGTCCGAAATATAAATGTTACCGGACCCATCGATCGACAGGAAAGTGACGGGACCGCCCGCATTCATGTTCATGACTGACGAAGTGGCAGGACCTCCCTCTCCGGAATAGGTGCCGCTCGTTCCGCTGGTGCCAGCGACAGTGCTGATATAGCCGCTTGTGCCGATCATTCGCACCGAACTGTTGCCGCTATCGGCGAAATAGATATTGCCGCTCGCGTCAAGAATGAGGCCGATCGGAGCATTCATTTGCGCGGACGTTGCGAGGCCGCCGTCTCCACCATGGCCGACCGTGGTTTGAGTTCCGGCCGCCGGGCCGCCAATCGTGCTGAGAACCGCCGTGGTACCTGACAGCTTCTTGATCTTGTTCGAGGCGCTGTCTGAGAAGATGATGTCCCCCCCCGAATCTCCGTACAGTCCCCACGGGCTATTGATTGCGGTGTTGGCCGTGCTAGTTGCACCATTGTAAGCAACCGAGCTTCCGCTATCGTTGTCGTACGGGTAGGTTGTGGTGCTCTGACCGCCCGCGATGACATAGGTTGAGCCCTGCTGCAGACTCGTATAACCTTCGGCGGTGAGGATCGTTGCGGCAGAGGTTCCGGTCTTGTTGTAGACCACCTCGACGAGGCCATTTCCACTGCCGTCCGTGAAGAACACGTTCTCTGCGCTATCCACCCATACGTCGCGTGGTTGCGGGTTGGTCGATGCACCTCCGACGACCACGGAACCATCGGCAATGTGGTACGAGTAGCCCGCATGGAGCCCATAGCCTACCTCCCATGTGGATCCATCGGCAACAATCAGAGCGTCTGCCGGGTTTGTGCCTTGGCCTGAGATATCGCCGACATAGAACATATAGACACGCGCATAGCCCCAGTCCGCCACCAGAAGGTTGCCGTAGGAGTCGACAAAAAGACCTGAAGGCGTGGCGGGGCCGGTCTGGTCAGGGCTGTTAATTTGATACGTATCTCCCACTATCGGTGAGGTCACCCCGCTGGCGGTCAAGAGGACGTTCGCCGCCGCGCCGCCTTCGTAGATGACATAGATGTTGTAGTTGTACGAGCAGTTCCAGCTGGTACTGCAGTTGTCGAAGTAGATGTCGCCGCCGGCACCGTTGATCACTGGGGCAACCGCGACGCCCTCCGGAGCTCCAATACTATTGCCATGTGCGACCATACCGTTGGTGGGATTGGTGGTTCCGCCCTGCACGCCCGCGATTGTTGTGATGGCCGGAGGCGGATTGATGGTGTATGCCGCCGACCCGATCGCGCTGTTGGTATAGCCCGTCTTCACGGCGAGAGCCTTCACAGTCTCCGATACAGAAACCGTGATGGGTGCGGTGTACTGCGTCGAGGATGTGGTGGGCGTGGTGCCGTTGGTGGTGTAGTAGATGGTTGTACCGGATGTGGTCGAACTGATCGTCACCGTCTGCGCCGCAATATAGGTTCCCGCCACGGGGCTGAAGGTCGGCGTGGCCACGGTTCCATTGATCACGTAGGCGGCGGAGCCGATTGCGCTGTTAGTGTAGCCGGTCTTCACGGCGAGTGCCTTCACGGTCTCCGAAACAGAAACTGTGATGGGTGCCGTGTACTGCGTTGAGGACGTGGTTGGTGTTGTGCCGTTGGTGGTGTAGTAGATGGTTGTGCCGGAGGTCGTTGAGCTGATGGTCACCGTTTGCGCAGGACCATAACTCCCCGCAACAGGACTGAAGGTCGGCGTGGCCACGGTTCCATTGATCACGTAGGCGGCGGAGCCGATTGCGCTGTTGGTGTAGCCGGTCTTCACGGCGAGTGCCTTCACGGTCTCCGAGACAGAAACTGTGATGGGTGCCGTGTACTGCGTTGAGGACGTGGTTGGTGTTGTGCCGTTGGTGGTGTAGTAGATGGTTGTGCCGGAGGTCGTCGAGCTGATGGTCACCGTTTGCGCAGGACCATAACTCCCCGCAACAGGACTGAACGTCGGCGTGGCCACCGTCCCGTTGATTACGTAGGCCGCAGAGCCGATCGCGCTGTTGGTATATCCGCTCTTGACGGCGAGGGCCTTGACGGTCTCAGAAACAGAAACCGTGATGGGCGCTGTGTACTGTGTCGATGAGGTGGTTGGAGTTGTCCCGTTGGTGGTGTAGTAGATGGTCGCGCCGGAGGTGGTTGAGCTGATGGTCACGGTTTGTGCCGGACCGTAGCTGCCGGCCACGGGACTGAATGTCGGTGTGGCTACCGTGCTGCTGATTACGTACGCCGCTGAGCCGATTGCACTGTTGGTATAGCCGGCCTTGACGGCGAGGGCCTTGACAGTCTCAGAAGTTGAAACCGTGATCGGCGCCGTATATTGGGTCGACGACGTCGTGGGCGTGGTTCCGTTGGTGGTGTAGTAGATGGTTGTGCCCGAGGTTGCCGAACTGATGGTTACGGTCTGCGACGAGCTGTAGGTTCCCGCCACCGGACTGAACGTCGGCGTGGCCACGGTGCCGTTGATCACGTAAGCGGCGGAGCCGATTGCGCTGTTGGTATAGCCCGTCTTCACGGCAAGCGCTTCGACGGTCTCAGAGGTCGAAACCGTGATCGGCGCCGTGTATTGCGTCGACGAAGTAGTCGGCGTTGTTCCGTTGGTTGTGTAGTAAATGGTTGCGCCAGAGGTCGCCGAGCTGATGGTCACAGTCTGTGCCGGACCATAGCTGCCCGCCACGGGGCTAAATGTCGGCGTAGCGACAGTTCCGTTGATGACATAGGCCGCAGACCCGATTGCGCTGTTGGTATAGCCCGTCTTCACGGCAAGCGCTTCGACAGTCTCAGAGGTCGAAACCGTGATCGGCGCCGTGTATTGCGTCGACGAAGTAGTCGGCGTTGTTCCGTTCGTGGTGTAGTAAATGGTTGTACCCGAAGTGGCTGAGCTAATCGTCACCGTCTGTGCCGGACCGTAGGTTCCTGCACCCGGGCTGAACGTCGGCGTGGCTACCGCGCCGTTAATGACGTAGGCCGCAGATCCGATTGCGCTGTTGGTATAGCCCGTCTTGACGGCGAGCGCTTCGACAGTCTCTGAGGTCGAAACCGTGATCGGCGCTGTGTACTGCGGCGACGATGTCGTTGGCGTTGTTCCGTTGGTGGTGTAGTAGATGGTTGCCCCCGGCGTTGCCGAACTGATCGTCACCGTTTGCGCCGGCCCATAGCTGCCCGCCGCCGGACTGAACGTGGGCGTTGCCACGTTTGTTCCGCCGAGTCCCGTTCCTGTAAAGGACAACAGCTGAGTTGCGCCGCTTACGTTGAGGCTGTTGTCGGTCAGCGTGGCTGACTCATCGAGCACGCCGCCGGTCGTTGGTTCGAATGCATAGTTCACGCTGCACTTCGTGCTCGTTGCCAGCGACTGCCCGCTATGCGCTGTCACCGTGCAGCTGCCCGAAGACTGCAATGGGAAGTCGGTTGTGGCGGACAACGTTGAAAGCGTCAGTGATTGATTGCCGATGTTGCTGAGATTCAGCGACTGCGGCACGCTGGTTGAACCCACGTTGGTATACGGGAAGTTCAACGGATAGCCGACTGTGCTCACCTTCTCAACCATGTTGTTGCCGTTGCCTATATTCTGGTTGTCGGCGATGTAGATGTTCCCTGCCCCGTCCACTTCAACGCCTTCGATGTTGCCCAGTGACGCTGTGAGTGAGGATTGGGCGGTTGCCGTTGGAACGATTGAGCCGCCGCCGGCCACCACCACCAGCTGTCCAGCCAGGTTGACCTGTTCAACCAGGTTGTTGGAGAAGTCAGCGATGTAGAGGTCTCCGGCGCCATCAACAGCCAGGCCTGCCGGGTTGTTGAGGCCAACGGTGAGGGCCGCTTGCGGAGTGGTGCTCGGCGCGTTGCTGCCCCCGCCCGCAAAGGACACGATCTGACCGGAACTGTTGATCTTCTCGATCATGCTGATGTTCTGGTCTGAGAGATAGAGATTCCCCGCCGCATCGAAGACCATGCCTGTGGGTCCGTTCAACTGCGCGCTGGTGGCTGCCTGCGGAGTTGTGCTCACCGGCGTGCTTCCGCCTCCGGCCACAACAACAAGCTGTCCGGCGGGCGTCACCTTTTCAATCAGGTTGTTGAAGAAGTCCGAGATGTAGAGGTTCCCCGCCGAATCCGTGGCCAGGCTGTTGATGGCGCTGATGGTCACGCTGGTGGCTGCCTGTGGGGTGGTGCTCGGAGTGTTCGACCCACCGCCGGCCATCACCCAGATCTCTCCTGTCGCCTGCGAGACTTCTTCAACCACGTTCGGATAGCCGCCGCTGTTCAGGGCATTCGCATCCCCGATGTAAATATTGCCCGCTCCGTCGACCGCGATGGCCTGCGGGCAGGTGCCCGATCCGAGCGCGGGCTCCGGAGTCGTGGTGGGAACCGGCCTGCCGCCGACGAAATCAACGTCGCCAGCCACCGCCACGATCTGGTTGGTCAGCGGATTGACCTTGTAGGCCATGCAGTTGCCGCTGTTGTCCGCGATATACAAGTTTCCAGCGCCGTCCATCGCCAACCCGGAGCCGTTGTTTGAAACAGAGAAGGCCGCAGCCGTGACCGATTCCGGTACCTGGCTTACGCCGTACTGTCCGCCGCCGATTGCCATGGTCAACGATCCGGGAGTTACCGCAACCTCCGGTCCCTGGCCGACGCCGGCGAGGCCGGCGGTTCCAATCACGTCGTTGTCGTTGTTCACCGTCAGCGTGCCCATGCGAAGACCAGGGTACTGCGGGGTGAAAGTGATGGGCACAGTGCAGACGGTGTTCGCCGCATTGCTGCCGCCGCCGATGGTGCAGCCTGTGACTGTGCCGACTGTGAACTCCTGTACCCCGTTTTGTGCCTTGGGTACGGTGATGCTGCTGATGGCGCTCGCCGTCGCCAACGTTATCTGGACATTCTGCGAGGACGAAGTAGATCCCACCGCCGTCGTCGGCAGAACTGAAAATACGCCCGTCTTGATTGCCGCGGTGTAGGAGAACTCATCCGCATAAACGGGTGCGCTGCTATAGGACCCGTTGGTTACGGTGATGTCCACCGTGCCGCCGCCCGCAGGCGAGGTGGCTGTAATCTGTGTGCTGGAATTAACCGTGAAGCTGGTCGCCGAGTCGCCGCCAAACTTCACGGCAGACGCCCCGGTAAAGTCAGTTCCGGTGATGACAACCGAGGTTCCGCCGGCCGGTGCGCCGGAATGCACGCTGAGGCCGGTAACTGTCACCGGAGAAACATAGTTGAATTGATCGGGTCCGCCAACAACGGGACTGGTTCCGTCCACCGTCGTTACCGTTATGTTGACGATGCCACCGCTCATGGATGAACCGGCGGGCGAGGTGACCGTAAGACTGGTGCTCGACGTGACATTGACGCTGGTGCCAGGGGTGCTGCCGAAGTCGACCGTCATGCCACTGACAAAGCCCGTGCCGCCGATTGTGACTGAAGTGCCCCCCGCGATCGGTCCGCTCGATGGGCTGACGCTGGATACTGTCGGCGGGGGTTCGTAGGTGTAAAGATCTGCACTGTTCTCCGCGCTCGTGCCCTGCGAAGTGGTTACCGTTACATTCACTTCGCCGGTGCCTGATGGCGCTGTAGCGGTAATGCTGGTGGCCGAGTTCACGACCACATTGGTAGCCGGAGAGTAGCCGAACAGGACGGTCGCGCCGGTGGAGAAGTAAGTGCCTGTAATGGTGACCGAGTTTCCGCCCGCTTCCACGCCCTGGTTCGGGCTGAGCCCTGTGACTGTTACAGGCGAGACGTTCGTGAAAACATCGTTGGGGTTGGACGGACTCACGCCGCCAGGTCCAAATACCTCTACGGTAACTGTTCCATTGCCCGCAGGTGCAATCGCGGTGATCTTTGTGGATGAGTTGATCGTAAAGCTGGTCGCCGCCACGCCGCCGAATTCAACCGCGGTGGCGCCCGTGAAGTCGGTTCCGGTAATGACGACCGAAGTGCCGCCGGAGTTCAAACCGCTCGACGGACTGAGGCCGGTTACGGACGGAGTGGATGCCGGCGCAAAACCAAGCGCCTCCGCTAACTCGATGCGCGCCGATTCGTAGGCGTAAGGATCAGGCGACCACAGTCCTTCGCACGGATTGTAGCCAAGCGAAGCCCCTGAGGAGCCCTGCCCGGTTGGTCCGTTGGGCAATCCATTGGGAAGGTCGCCAAAGATTGGAGAGTTGATCGGATTGGGGTCGGTGCAGTTGCCACTGTAGGCAGTTCCTACCGGCAAGACGCCGTACTCATACCAGCCGCCATCAATGTTTTCCCAATCGTAACCCTGCCAATCCGCCATTCCTTCGGCAGCTACCGACGCCACAACCGCCTCAGCAGCGGCTCTGCCGGCCTGCTTCCCGTACAGGTAGAGATATTCATAATCTTCGTATCCACGGCGCCATTGCTCCAGTTCCCGGGTTGCGATCGGACCGCTGATGCCATTGCATACGCTGTAGCCGTTTGAAGTGCAGGTCGTATTGACTGCGGGGTTGAACGTCATGACCGTCTCGCCCACGGGATTGGCTGTGTAATAGCAGCCCAATTCGTTTCCAGGGAAGATATAGGTGTCGCCCTGGTCATCGCCATTGGCGACAAACGGGGAAAGACTGTTGCACGAACTGGCCGATGCGGTTCCGTTGTAGCCGCCCCAGAAGTTACCAATCCATGACCATAGTCCGCCAGGGGCCGGCGCGGCCGGACTCGGATCGCCGACGCTCGGAATCGTCTCATCCTGCCCATACTTGTAGGCAGCCCAGTAGGTAAGACGCCGATAGATGCCGCCGGAACCGCCGCCGCCATTGTTGTAGGTCCACCTCTCGATGGGCGCAGGGGCAGTCGAAAGCGCAGGGACGCCCTGCGTGAGGTCCAGTGTGAACTGATATCCCGTGCCGGCGATGATGGTCGGGTCGACGCCATAGGACAAGGCCGGTCCCGGCTGGCCGGTCATATAGATCCCTGGGCTGGGAGACCAGGTAGTCACCCAGGAGGTGCTGTAACCCGGTGTCGCAAGCGAACTGCCGGGATAGGAAAGGTTGATGTGGTCCGCGCATGCTGAGTTGGTGTAATACGTGGTGTCACCATCCTCCATGCAGGCAGGTTCGTCCGTCGTAAGTGGGCGAATCGGCGCCGTCGAAGCGGCCCACGTTGGCGACAACGAGCTATTGGACGCGTTGAGCGCCTGCATCACCTGCGACATGATCTGGTACATCAAGGGCTGATCGCCCAATTGATAGCTGTGTGTGTTGTAGTTTTCGTCGAAGGTATAGCTCATCAAATCCGGGATTGCCCAGTTCTTCGTGGTGTGGTTCGAAGAAAAATGCTGGGAGATTTGTGTCGCGTAGTTCTGCGTCAGTGAGACTAGCCCCGCGGGCATCAATGGTGCGTTTCCGCAGTTGTACATGCACCAGCTATACCCCGGTGGGTAAGTCCATGCGCCGGCGCCGCCATTCGCAATCGGCGTATCAAGAACGCGCATGGCAGTTCCGTCCGAGAACAACCCGCCAGGTGTTAGTGACGCACCAAAATACGAATCATACGTGGTCCAGTCAATCGTGCTGGTCGTGCCATTCGTCGTAAAGCTGGTCGGATTCGTTGCTGGGTACGCCCCGCTGATCGACGGCGCAAATGGGTCAAACTGGGTGTCGATGTCATAGTTGTGGGCCATGACCTGGTATTTCTGAAAGAGCGGAATATCCGAGCCAGAAATGCCCTCGCCCGAATCCAGGTTGCTCTCGTAAAGTGGCAGCCATACTTTCAGCATGTCGGCGTAACTGGAGTTGGTTGTGCCGGCGTCAATGCCCGGCAGGTTGCCGTTCCACACCGTCAAATTCACAGGAATCGTTGTGGTTGAGATGCCAGTGCCGCTCACGGTGAGGGTGCCGGTATAGGCGCCCGCGGTTTGATTGGCGGGAATGGAAATGTTTACCCACACTCCCTGCGTCGTGCCTTCTTGCACGTTGAAAGGGGTCGCAACAGCGGGATTCCCCGAGTCATACGGATCGTAAAATGGAATCAGAGGATCGGGTATGCTCCCGGTGGCCTGCACGCAACCAATCGCCGTAGCACCGGTACAGCTGTAAGGAACATAACCTTCCAGGTAGCGGGTCACCGCGGAGTTTCCAGTGTTGTCCGAGGTCAGAGTGGTTCCCGGACCGGTGAGCGGGTTAACGGTGACCGTGATGTCACTGAGGGTAGTAGCCGCAGGCGCAGTGATGAAGAGCTGGAAGGAGACTGTCTCGCGGCCTGCTCCTGCTATGGAAATCGTCGGCGTGCCCGAGGGGCAGGACCAGTTGGTATTCAATTGCGTAACCGGCTGCGGATGCTGCGAATATCCCCACGGGCTGTAGGTGCCGTCGTAGAGCATGGTCGGAATCGTGGGCTGATTTGTCGTCGGGTTGTTGTTCAGCATCACTACGTCGCTGACCGTGGCGGCCCAGATGTTGGGAGTGCTGGCTGCCCAATTCTGGGCCGCGCAGGCTTGACCCGCCGCATCTTTACCGCCCATGACCAGCAGCAGGAACACAACCACAGCTGCGAACATCGAAAGACCGATATTCGAGTTCAACATCTTCCCGCAGTTCCTCTTCATAGCTCTCCTTCTCATGAAACCCGAAGCCTCCGACGGCCGGAGGTCACGAATGGTGCCCGAGAAAACATTACCGAAAATGAGAAAATTTACCCGAGAACCGGATACTAATTCTCACTTTTGAGAACTGTCAAGAGAGTTTTGATGAAATATTTCTCGTCAAGAGATGTGAGCTGTCGCACCAAATGTCCCACCGAGAACCCGGGAAACGTTATCCCGTGCCTCGCGAGCTGCTAGAGCTGTTCTCCAATTGCTGTACACCGAAAGCACGATGATCAGTGGCTTTTTCCTTAAGAGAAAGCCACCCTGCACGCAACTAGGGCCCTAAACAGAGCACATGAATTGGAGAACTGCTCTAACTGGCGAGCGGCCTTTCGGCCGTCACGCACAATCTCTGGCCTCAAGTGTGATGACTTGCGTATGCTTCTCCTGAATCCAGGTCGTCACAATTTGGCAAGGACCAATCGCCTGAACCAGACCGAATTGCTTTACAGCTGTTCTCCAATTGCTGTACACCGAAAGCACGGTGATAAGTGGCTTTTTCCTTGAGAAAAAGCCACCTTGCACGTAACTAGGGCCCTAAACAGAGCACATGAATTGGAGAACGGCTCTAAGAGCTTGTTGAAATAGTCCTGGGTGTCCCGGCCTTTGAAGGGTACGGGCTTCAGCCCGTACATCAAGTTCTGCCTTTTCAGCAGCGGGCTTTAGCCCCCGAGGGAATCGAA
>Ga0302275_10000862_pt1 | contig 33510 bp, 33 predicted proteins | sample III_Bog_N2_2_FD_200229 | JGI IMG/M metagenome (GOLD analysis project Ga0302275, IMG submission 200229) | Peat permafrost microbial communities from Stordalen Mire near Abisko, Sweden - III_Bog_N2_2 | ecosystem: Environmental > Terrestrial > Soil > Wetlands > Peat | place: Sweden: Abisko... | reverse complement strand
CTTGTTGACCTTCAGCGCGGCGCGTTTAACCTCCGCGCGCTTCTTATCCTTCGCATGAATCTTGACCGTCCTGGGCCCCCTCGTATTTCTCGTCGCGGTCGCCTTCACCTTTGTAGTGCCCTTTACAGCTGGCTTTGCCTTCGCCTTGGGAGACTTGGCCACGGAGAGTTGCATTTCAGCAGGCTTGCCCGCATTTTGCTCTTTTTCCGCTGCATTCGATGCGACCTGCTCCCCATCTCCAGCTTGCGCTGCGTTCGTGCCCACCGGCATCGACAGCACCGCTGCGATTTGTTCATAGCGCAAATCCACGGACACCAAATCTGGATGCTGCTGACGCCAATCGTTGATGCCTGCCTTGTAGCGCTGATAACGCTCCAGAAAATGGTCCTGCCCGAAGTGAGCCAGGATCTCGCCGTTCTGTTCGGGCATCAGCACGCGGGCGTCCATGGGATCGGTCAGGTCTATCTCCGATACCTGTTCTGAGAAATGCTGGTTGTTGGTGTCCAGCTCCGCCAGCAGGCGCTGGTAGACCGCCATGCGCGCCTTGCGCGTGGCCAATGGGTCGCTGGCGTTGATGCCGGTCACCACCGGAAACGAATAATGACGCTGCGCCATCATCGCCGCTGGCATGGTGAGCAGAACGCCGTTCGCGTCTACCAGGCCGGTCCGCCCATCCGGCTGCAGCACGAAGGCCACCGGCTGACGCTCCACGATCGTGACCCGAATCTGGTCAGGCAGCAGGCGCATCACCGTTGCTTTTTCTACCCAGGGAATCTCTTCCAGTTGCCGGCGGCGCTCGGCCAGAGGGACAAAGAAAATATTGCGCCCAATGTCTTCGCTGAAGACCGGCAGCATCTCCGCGCGGCTCACCTCGGTGAGACCGGTAGCCTCGATGTTGTCTGTCCCGGCAATGTGGAAGCGCGCATCGCGACTCAGGAAGGTGTAGAGAAAGAATGCGCAGGTGGCCAGCCCGCCCACTACGGCCAGCGTAAGAACAACGCGCCCTGCCGCCTTTACCCTGCGCCACCGGGGCTTGCTTGGCCCGCCAAAGCGAGATTTTCCCTTCAGGGGCAACTCATCGGGGTCTTCGCTCTCCAGCGTTATGCTGGGCAGCGCGCGGCCAGAAAGGGGCACACTCTGCTTCTCGCGCCGCGGGATAAACTCCACGGGCGCTTCATCGCCGTCAGGGGCTTTGCTCTCCAGCATCATGCTGTGCAGCGCGCGCCCCGAAGGGGACACACTCCGCTCATGACGCCGAGGGAGAGGCTCCTCGGGCGCTTCATCCTCCCATGCGAAGGAACGAGTTGTATTAATGCTTTGAGTCTTCACGCTGAGCAGTGCGTGAGATTCGCCAGCCTCCATAATAGCCCGGCTCACATGCAATATCCACTCCCACCCCAAGGGGAACCTGCAATGTTACGGGTGCGGCAGAAGCAGGAGACTGGGGCCAGCCCGGCGCATCTTCATTCCTGAAGCCAATTTGCCTCAGCCGTCATCGGATATAGTGTGGCTTCATCGCGGTTGCCGTCTGGCTTTGGCTGGCAGACGAGCGGGCGGCCTTGAGACTCCACAGACAAGGCAGAACCTTCCCTGATGGCTTTACCGGAACATTTTTTGCTGATCTATGGGTATGCGCTGCTCTTTGCATGGGTTTTGCTGGAGCAACTGGGTCTGCCGCTGCCCGCCTTGCCGGCGTTGCTGGCCGCCGGAGCACTCTCTGCGCAGCACGAACTGAGCTTTGCCCTCGCGTTGCTGGCTGGTCTGGCCGCCTCGCTCATGGCAGACAGCGCCTGGTTCCTGATCGGCCGCCGCTACGGACACCACGTGCTGCGCCTGCTGTGCAAGCTTTCCCTGGAACCCACCGTCTGCGTTCGCCGCACCCAGAACTCCTTTGGCCGCCGCCGCGCCATCACCATCATGATCGCCAAGTTTGTTCCTGGATTAGCCACGCTTGCTCCTCCCGTGGCTGGCCAGAATGGAATGGCCTTCGGCAGCTTTCTCCTCTTCGACGCCATCGGCGCGGCGGCGTGGCTCGGCGCGTTGCTGGCCGCGGGCCGCTTCTTCGGCGACCTGCTCCGCCATGATCCCGGCCTGCTCAACTGGGTAGGCCGCTTCTCCGGAGCGCTGCTGATCCTGGGCACTTTGGGCCTCTTCGTGGCACGCCTTGTCCGCCGACGCATAATCCTCAAAAAGCTGGCGGCCGCACGGCTGGAACCGGAGGAACTGAAGAACTGGATCGATTCCAACGAGCCGGTCTACGTCGTGGACCTGCGCGACCCTAAGGAACTTCTCGCGGAACCCTTCACGCTGCCCGGCGCGCTCCACTTCGCGCCCGATGACCTGGCTGCGCGCCACCTTGAAATCCCCCGCGACCGCGATGTCGTGCTCTACTGCTCCTGCCCCAGCGAAGCCACTGCCGCCAAAACCGCCCTCACACTCTTCCGGCTGGGCATTGAGCGCGTGCGTCCCCTGCGCGGCGGCTACGACGAGTGGAAGCGTCTCGGTTTCCCGCTGGATTCCGTCGCGCCTGCCATCCAGCCGGCGAAATAAGACGCGAGCCGGCGAAATAAGGCGCAAAGCTCACAAGACGCATTAAGCTAGTGGAGGGAGTGCGGCCATGCCGCCTGAGGAGCCCCCCTATGGCCTACGACGATCTGCGCGACTGGATTAAAACCCTCGAAAAGCACGGCGAGCTGAAGCGCATCCGCGAAGAGGTCTCGCCCGAGTTGGAAATCACCGAGATCACCGACCGCGTCTCCAAATCCGGCGGCCCCGCGCTCCTCTTCGAAAACGTAAAGGGCCACCCCGGCCACCAGGTCTTCATCAACCAATTCGGTAGCGAGCGTCGCATGGCCATGGCACTCGGCGTCAACTCTCTGGACGCCATCGCCGAGCGCATCACAGGCCTGCTCAACCTCAAAGCCCCCGAAGGCTTCCTCGACAAGCTTAAAATGCTTCCCCAACTCGGTGAGCTCACCAGCGCCTTCCCCAAAACCGTCCCCGCCAAAAACGCTCCCTGCAAGGAAGTCATCCGTAAAATAGACGGGCGCGACAGTCTAGACCTCAACTACTTCCCCATCCTCAAGTGCTGGCCCCACGACGGCGGCCGCTTCATCACCCTCCCCTGCGTCGTCACCCGTGACCCGCGCACCGGCAAGCGCAACATCGGCATGTATAGGATGCAGGTCTACGACGGCCAAACCACCGGCATGCATTGGCAGCGCCAAAAAGTCGCCGCCGAGCACTACCGCAATGCAATCCGCGCCGCAGTCGCAGCACAGAACTCCTCCGAAAGTCCGCTCCATGCAATGGTCGCCGCGATGGCCGAGTCAGCCGGCGGAGCCTGCGCCATCCCCGACGGCCCCATCGGCGGCTTGCCCCAGGTCGCCCTCGGCAATCTGAAAGGCTCGCGCCTCGAAGTAGCCGTCGCCATCGGAACCGATCCCGCTGTCACCTTCGCCGCCATCGTCCCCGCGCCTCCTGAGGTCGAGGAGTATCTCATCGCCGGCTTCCTGCGCGGAAAGCCCGTCGAGATCGTCCAGTGCGAAACCGTCGATCTCCAGGTCCCCGCCCACGCCGAAATCGTCCTCGAAGGCTACGTCGAGCTGGGCGAACTCCGCGCCGAGGGTCCCTTCGGCGACCACACCGGCTTCTACACCCTCGCCGACCAATACCCCGTCTTCCATCTCACCTGCGTCACCCATCGCAAGAACCCCATCTACGCCGCGACTATCGTAGGAAAGCCGCCCATGGAGGATGCATGGATGGGCAAGGCCGTCGAGCGCATCTTCCTCCCCGCCATGCGCATCTCCATTCCCGAAATCGTAGACATCCATCTCCCCATCGAAGGCGTCTTCCACAACCTCATGCTGGTCTCCATCCGCAAAAGTTATCCCGGCCAGGCGCGCAAGGTGATGAACGCCATCTGGTCCCTCGGCCAGGCCATGTTCACCAAGATCATCATCGTCGTCGATGAGGACTGCGACGTCCAAAACATCCCCGAGGTCGTCCTGCGCGTCGCCAACAACATCGACCCCGAGCGCGACATTCAATTCACCCTCGGCCCGGTCGACTCGCTCGACCACGCCTCCCGCCTGCCCAACTACGGGTCGAAGATGGGGGTTGACGCCACCCGCAAGTGGCAAGCCGAAGGCTTCACCCGTCCCTGGCCCGCAATGATTGAGATGGACCGCGCCACCAAAGCCCGCGTGGATGAGTTATGGACGAAGCTCGGGCTGTGATCGTCTTTCGCGCTCGGGACGGGTATTCGGATAATATGAGTCCAATTCGTTCCGGGCGGTTTATGCGTACATATGGATAGGGTTTTTGGGGAATATATGCGTCATTATGCGTAATTCCGGCTGAATATATGCGTCATTATGCGTAAGCCCGGCAAGAGATATGCGTAGTTATGGATGTGATCGCGGTTTCCTACCTCTGGCGAGGCGAGATTGGCGCATAGATTTTTCCCTCTTCTTAGTTTCCGGTTATCAGTATGTGAGGTATGATGCAGGTGAAAGTGTATTCAGAATGATTCTGCTCGATATTCCAATTCCGCGCGATTGGTTCGATTGGACGAACTTTACGATTGGAGTATCGGGGCTGGCGCTGACGCTCTGGGCCATCTGGCAGGCAACCGGTGCGAAAAAGGCCGCGCGGCGAGCCGAGCAGAGCGTCATACGACACAATGCTGAGGTTGATTTTGGTTCTCTGACGCGCATGGCCAAGGAGCTTCACGGTTATGTCGAGGGCGGAATGATGTCCGAAGCTCGATTGCGCACTACGGATTTACGCTCCGAATTGGCTTTGGCCATTCGTCTTCACGAGGCCTTTCTTGGCGACCAGCTTAACCTGCTGAAAGAGAAGCAATTGGACCTGACGCTGGTGACGGATGGACTCAATCGGGAATCGAAAGATTTGAGCAAATCGGAAAGAATTCGACTCTTGGAAATTACAGGTGCGATAATGGATTTACTCGCCGGTCAGTGCGGCAAACTACGATCCAGTGTCGAGAGAGGGGCATCTAATGAATGAACAGTCGCTAGGCTTTATCAATCAATTGATTGACAAAACTGAACGGGGAAAACTCTCTTGGTCCACCGGATTCGAGGACGGTCAGTTCAAAACACTGTTGCCCGATGGTAAGTTGGCGTTTGTTGTCCAGGTCAAGGGCGAGAGGTGCAGGTTCCTGATGCTCGATGATCGTCAAGAGGTCATTCTTGACGCTACTGTCACGCGAGATGATGCCCATCTTGATAAGGTTCAAGGCGGGATAGATCAGGAAAACCTCTATGAGGCAATTTTAAAACTCCAGGAATTGGCACGCAGCCGAGCATTGCGTGTGAATGAGAAGCTTACAAAGGCCGGGGAACTGTTGGCTGCAATTTAATCGCGTTTGTTTTTTCTATCCCTCACATTAAGTTCGGCGGGTCGGGTAGGCTTGACCACCCCCAAAAATGAATGGGTGAGCCAGGCCATCTTCGCGGCTCATCTGAATGGGTCCACCGGGGTCGTCAGCAAGTGGGAGCGCGGCGAAAAGCAGCCGCGTGGACCAGCCGCCAAGCTACTCACCCTCGCCGCCAAAAACGGCATCGCGGCCATCGCCTGAGTTCTTGCTTGTCATCCTGAGCGCAGTCGAAGGACCTGCGATTGTCCTTGCTTTGAAAGGGCACGACTTCAGTCGTGCCGAAACGCATCCACAAGTTTTTAGAAATTAACCAGCGCGACGAAGTCGCGCTCAGTTCCGCTAACTCGCTAACCCGCTATTCCCGCGCAGCGGGAGCTAACTTGCTGTGTTTTTGTCCACCCCATCCACCCCGTCCCGTAGTACCAGGACGAATCGGAAGGGGATCGTCGTCAACCGAGAATCGTTTCTAACGACATCGGCGTTTGCAATTACGGACCCGATTTGAACCCGTTGTTTCGACAATATCCCAAGTCGAATAAATGAGTTCGGTCTACCGGAGCTTACTGGTTATTCCTAGGATACCGTTTGGGGCTTTTTGAATTCTTCTTTGGCATTATCACCTCTGTCGACAGAATGGCTCCGAGTGTTTCAACGGCTTCCCGGCATATCTCAATACGCTGAGGGAGGTCCGTGGTTCCACGGAATGTGGTAAGCACCTGAATATGTATCATTTCGATCTGGGTGGCGAGAATTGTTGCGTTGAATACACGATCAAAAGGACGCCACAAGAAGGTCCCGAACACTGTTGCAACGCTCGCACCTCCAAACATCAAGGACCATCCAGGGGTCTTTGTCCGGATTCCAAACACGATTGTGCAAATTATCATCGCGATGGTAAGAGCAAAAGCGCAGAGGGTCATTCCAACACCGACAATCCAGGAAGCTCGAATTTGGTTTGATGCTTGCGTAAATGCGCTGTTCAGAGAGGCTAATAACTGGGTTTCGGCTTCGATCTGATCTGCGACAATAAGTTGTTGAGGAGTTCGAACCATCGCAACCCTAGCGTCTGCGAACGATTCAGCAATTCTAAAAACGTTTTCAAGCGCCGCTTTGACTGTATTTAATTGCGAGAGATCTGTCTCAGTTTCTGATTGAATCCGAGCCAACTTTTCAGAGCATGGGTCCACTGTGTTTGGGAAGGTTAGAATCAGAGATTTCGCGATCGCTGCCGCTTCACCTGCAGTGATCTCGCCCTTATCCGGTCCAGTAGACAATAGCCTAACAAGGAGCTTTGCGATGGATTCAGCGACTGCTCCTCCGACTTCCCTAACACCCGAGTTCCGGGCAAGTAGGACAGCTAAGACGTGATCTGTTGACAGCGGCTCTGGAACCTCGATGTTTCCGGTAAGCATCTGCAAGCCAACCACGCCTAGAGCATAGACGTCGACGTAAGGTCCTACTGGAGCACGCCTCCTGAACCTTGCAGAGATTGTCCCAGAAGTGTCGCTTCCGGACTGAGGCGGTAAGGTCGATCGAAGGCGAGGGGGCAAATAATTGTATGTACCTAGGATCATGATATCGCCAGTATTTCCGACCGGCTGGATCATGCCGAAGTCGATGAGATAAGCTTCGTAGTTAGGGCACTCGATTAGGATATTGCTGGGATTGACGTCTGCATGAATGATGTTCAAGGCATGTAGCTTCTGAAGCGCTTCGGCGATTTCTGAGATCACGCGTAGGGCAGCCCAAGGCGGAAATTGCCCCCTTCTAGACAAAAGCATTCGTAATGAGTCAGCATTATGAAGGAACTGAGAAGTTTGCCAAAAACGCCCCTCATGTAAACCTGAATCGATAGGACTAACTAGGTGCGCAATCTGAGTCCCGTCTAGAGCTTGGCTGATTTCTCGAAGGTGCTGTGTGTACTCCGGGAACGCTGCTTCACCACGTAGGATTTTCAATGCGAGATGTTGGCCGGAATGCAAGTCCAAAACGCGAAATACTTCACCTGCGAAACCAGATGATAGCTGATCTAATATTTTGTAACGTCCACCAATTATTGAATTCTGCTCCATTTTCAGTTTTTCTCATCCTTTCTAAACGGGTGCACAGATTGATCATAAACTGTGCTGCAAGGCAGCACACAGGCGGGTTGCGTGAGTCTGACCATCCCAAAATAAATTGGTATCCCATATCTGACGCACTCTCATCGCGCCTGATATGGGATACCACAAACCCCAACTCGCCAAGCCGAAGGCCGCCTGCCTGGACGGCAAGTCCCCCCACCGCAGGTGGCTGTCCTCAGGCTGCGGTAGCTACTTTCTTTGGCCTGCCGCCCATACGGCCGTTCGCTCGTGACGCCCGCGCCTTCGCTGCGCTCTTAGCTTTGCCGCCTAGCTCTCCCAGGCGCGCGGCCATCCATCGTTTCGATCCGAAGACCCCTTCCAACAGCGCCGGAATGTACAAGTCAGCGTCCAGTGCCGGGAAGTGAAGGCCAGAGCCAGTAGGGTAAATCTCGATTTCCCGCAACTGCTCCCATGTAGCCGTTTCCAGTCCTTGCGCATTGCGCGGCGAGAAGGAAATCTCCAACCCATTGCTCAGGCGCACCACAACACGTCCGATGCGGCGATCATAGCGGGCGCTGACGGCGTGGGGAATGGTAGCCAGCTCCTCTTGCTCTCTCCGGCTGGCTTCCAAGTATTCTTCATGCTCGTCCATGTAATTCCTCCCATGCCTTGCAAAGTAAGGTCAAGTGCTTCCCTAGTTCTGCTCGAATGTTCTTTGTCTGGTGCTCCGTGAAACCAGACTGCCGCAAACTCAGTGGGCCAGTGGAGCAATTCAGGATGAAGATGGCTTTATGCCCTTGCCCAAAGACGTGAACGTGTGCTGGCCGGTGATCATTGGGAAAGATAACGACGCACAGACTCCCCAATCTCAAGACGGTCGGCATGAGAGCAGAGTATCATAAACCTGAGCGGTTAGGATAGAGCCCGGAGCAAATAGTTCACGAGTGCTCTCATCATGAGAGCAAGTCCAGTTTCGGTTGCAGGCCCCACCGCAGGTGGCTTTCGCCTGCTCTTTCCCAAAAGACCGCCATCCACGTTGTACCCGAATTACTCAGATATCGGTGTGCATAGAAGTACACCTCCAACGCCCTCAAAATGCCCAAAAAAGTCGCCTTCCGACCCCACTCTGCTATATCTAAACCATGCGGTTCGTCTCTTTTTCGCTTCTCGCGGCCATGCTTGTTGCGCCCGCCCTCTCCGCCCAGCAAGCCCCCGAAGCTTTTCGCTGGATCGACTTCCACTCAGCTGCCGACCAGAACGTGGTCACATGGGTAAATCGCACCCTCACCGTCGAAAACTGGACCTCCATTCGCGAGATCGGCGTGGAGTACGACGCGGCTCTGGTGGTCACCACCACGCGCTCCAATCCCCAGTCGCTACCCGCCGCGGACACCTTCACCGTATGGAGCCTCTCCCTCACCAACCACAGCTATGTGCCTCTGCTGAAGGGAGTTAACCTGAGATATTTGGACTGGATGCTCTTTGATGACGGCCATCCCCGCGAGCTGGCCGCCATCTACGACGACTGCACCGACTGCCAGCCGTCTACCTACTTCACGGCCTTCCACTACGACATGGAGAAGCACGCCTGGGTCGCCCGCTGGATGCGCGGCAACCAGACCATCCTCGTCTGGAGCGCGAACATGCCCCAGGGCGTTGCCCTCACCCAGCTCTATGCTTTGCTGACCCAGCCCAACGGCCGCTCCATGATGTGCACCTGGAATCACATCGACCATGGCGCGCAAAAGCCGGAAGAGATTGTCGCCTGCTACGACCTCGACCCCGCGAACGGCCTGGAGCGTATGCAGAACTTTACGCGCACCCCGGCCCAGCCCATTAAGCAGCGCATTTGCAGCGCTTTAAGCGATCTTCCCGGCTTGGCGCGCGGCCAGGACTCGCCGCTCTGCCAACAGACGCAAAAGACGCACCCGGAGCGCAAACCCGTCACTACTCCGCCCGCCAATAATCACGGCCAGTCCGCGCCGCCGGGGGGCAGGCACTGAGGAGATTCGTCGTATACTAGCCTCATGTCGATTGTGGGCAACATTGCCGGCATTGTGAAAGGCATGAGCATCACCTTTGGGGAGATCTTCGCTCCCGTTCAGGTGGAAAATTACCCCGACGGCAAGGGCCCCCTGCACGGAGCGGTCCTGGAGCAGCGCTATCGCGGCGCCCACATCCTGCAGCGCGACGAAAACGGCCTGGAAAAATGCGTGGCCTGCTTCCTCTGCGCCGCTGCGTGTCCTTCCAACTGCATCTATATAGAGGCCGCCGAGAACACCGAGGCCCTTCGCATCTCTTCCTCTGAGCGCTACGCCAAGGTTTACAACATCGACTACAACCGCTGCATCTTCTGCGGCTACTGCGTGGAAGCCTGCCCCACCGACGCCATCACCCACGGCCACGGCTTCGAGCTGGCCACGCTGAACGCCACCAACCTGGTCATGCGCAAGGAAGACATGCTGGTGCCGGTCGCGGCGCTGACGGCGGCAAAATAAAGCCTTTGTTTTCATTCACATCCGGTCACATTGTCACTCTACACATGCGAGATTTGTGATTTGCCTCACATACAGGGCGTTATTCTGCTATGATTTAATTAAATCGGATGAAGAGAGTCCTCCAATTCGTCGCAGTTGTTGTGGTTGCGATGCTCGCCGCCCAGCCGGCACTCGCCGGTATGCAGTGCGAGATGGGGACTGCCGCCATCGGGCACTGCGCTCCTTGCTGCCACAAGGCCTTGAGACACATGGGCATGGATTGTCCTATGCCGCACCAGGTTGCCGCATCGGGTTGCGACCAGAGTTGCTGCCACGATGCTTTGCCGCGGGGCGTTGCATTGTTAGCCGCCGGAGTCAAACCAAAAGCTGGCAGAGTTGAGTTTATCGCCGTGGCGCCCCCAATGGTCGCGGAGGCAGATGCGGCCTTTATGGCTGCGCCGCCCGGTTACTCTGTTGCAGCCGCTCCCGCCAGATACATTCTCTTCCAGGTCTTCCGGATCTAAACCGCTCCTTGCGTTCACGCACATGAAGCAGTCCCAGGGTTTTTATCCCTGCGACTCGATTTGTGACTCGCATTTTAACGACAAGGAGAATTCCATGAAGCGTACACTCAGTTTTCTATCGTTGCTTTTAGTATTCACCGCCCTGACCTTCGCCCAGGCTCCGCAGACTTCGATGGGCGCAAGCTGCCCGATGGCCAAGCATGGCGCGTGCAGCGGAGAAAAGTGCTGCAAGGACGGTTGCGACAAAACGTGCTGCAACGGAAAAGACGCAAAAATGTGCAGCAGAGACAAGGGAGCCATGCGGTGCTGCAGCAAGGGCAGCGGGAAGAAATGCTGCTCCGGCGGTTCTGCTACCCAACCTGATACCGGCGCCGCGCCCAAGCACGCGTAGCAGGATTTGATTTCGGTTGGACTACAGAGGTCCGGGTCGCCAGACGATCCGGACCTCATTTTTTTCGGAACCCGCAAGAAGAAATATACAGAGAGAAGCAGAAATGGGAAATGCGGAACCATATATGCTAGAAGAGTAGGCCGCTTTTCTTCGCTTCTCCCAGCGGCATGTGCTGTAGACCATCGGAGTGAAATGACGACAGTTCAAAATCATCCCTTGCAGAAGGTTCTCGAAAGCCGCATCGCCATCATTGATGGAGCGATGGGAACCACCATCCGCACCTACGGGATGAAGGAAGCCGACATCCGCGCCGAGCGCTTCAAAAACGCAACCAAAGACCTGCTCAATAACGGCGACCTCTTCAGCCTCACGCAGCCCGCGATGATCGGCGACATTCATCGCCGCTTTCTCGAAGCCGGGGCCGACATCATCGAGACCAACACCTTTGGCGCCACCAGCATCACGCAGAGCGAATTTTTCGTTGACGATCCGCGCGAGCTCGGCGGCCGCAAAGACCCCGCCTTCTACCAAAAAATCATTGACGATCCCTTCCTCAACTCGCTGGCCTGGGAGATCAATGAGACCTCGGCTCGCCAGTGCCGTGAATGGGCCGATCGCGTCTCAAACGCCAGCGGCCGTCAGCGCTTCGTCGCCGGATCCATCGGCCCTTTGACCGTTTCGCTCTCCAACTCGCCCGATGCCGATGATGCCGGCTTCCGCGTTGTCACTTTCGATCAGGTGAAGACTGCCTATGCGCTGCAAATCCGCGCTCTCATCGCCGGCGGCTCCGATCTGCTGCTGGTCGAGACCATCTTCGACTCGCTCAATGCCAAGGCTGCGCTGGTCGCTCTCCGCGAGGTCTTCGATGCGGAGGGCTATGAACTCCCAGTGATGATTTCAGCTGCCGTCGGACGCGGTGGAGAGACGATGATCTCCGCGCAGACCATTGAAGCCTTCTGGAACGCGGTCAAGCACATCAAGCCGATCTCAGTGGGTCTCAACTGCTCGCTCGGTCCCGACCTGATGTATCCCTTCCTCGCCGAGCTTGCCGAGAAGTCGAACGCGGCCATCTCGTGCTATCCCAATGCCGGTCTGCCCAATCCTCTCTCGGCGACAGGCTTCGATTTGGGACCAGCCGACATGGCCCGTTATCTCGGCGAGTTTGCGCGCGGAGGGTTGATTAACATCGCCGGCGGCTGCTGCGGCAACACGCCCGAGCACATAGCCGCCATCGCCCAGGCCCTCGATAGCAAGCCCCCTCGCAAACTGTGGACGGCGGGCGCGGTTGCGGTCGATAGCGCAGAGTTCAAACCTTTGCGTCTCTCCGGTTCGCAGCCCTTCACCCAGCAGCAGGGCGTCTACCTCATGATCGGCGAACGCACCAACGTGGCCGGCTCGCCCAAATTCGCCAAGCTTATCAAGGAAGGAAAATACGAAGAAGCCGTCAGCGTCGCCCGCCAGCAGGTCGACAACGGCGCCAACGTCCTCGACATTTGCATGGACGAGGGCATGATCGACGGCGTCCAGGCCATGACGCGATTCCTGCAACTGTTGGCCAGCGAACCGGAGATTGCCAAAATTCCCTTCATGGTGGACTCCTCCAAGTGGGAGGTCATTGAAGCGGGCCTCAAATGCATTCAAGGCAAGGGAATCGTCAATTCCATTTCGCTGAAGGAAGGCGAAGAAAAGTTTCGCAAAAATGCCGCTGCTGTTCTCAAATATGGCGCTGCCGCGGTGGTCATGGCTTTCGACGAACAAGGCCAGGCCGCCACCTACGAGGACAGAATCCGCATCTGCGAACGCGCCTACAACATTCTTGTCGGCGAAGTAGGATTTCCGCCCGAAGACATCATCTTCGATCCCAACGTCCTCACCGTCGCGACGGGCATGGAAGAGCACAACAACTACGCCGTCGACTTTATCAACGCAACGCGCTGGATCAAAGCCAACCTGGCGCACGCCAAAGTCAGCGGCGGCGTGTCAAATATATCGTTTAGCTTCCGCGGCAATAACAAGGTTCGCGAGGCCATGCACTCCGTATTCCTCTATCACGCCATCGCCGCCGGAATGGACATGGGCATCGTCAACGCCGGTATGCTCGAAGTCTACGAGGAGATTGAACCGGAGCTGAAAGTTCTTGTTGAAGACGTCCTGCTCAATCGCCGTCCCGACGCGACCGAACGCCTGGTTGACTTTGGCGAAAAGCTGAAGAGCGCAGGCGGCGCGATCGTCAGCGAAAAGAAGGCCGAAGAGTGGCGCGGCGGCACCGTCGAGGAACGCCTGTCTCATGCATTAGTCAAGGGCATCGATGCCTATATTGAGATTGACACCGAAGAAGCGCGACTGAAGCTGGGCCGTCCTCTGCTGGTTATTGAAGGTCCGCTGATGGCTGGCATGAGCGTCGTCGGCGACCTCTTCGGCGCTGGCAAAATGTTCTTGCCGCAAGTCGTAAAGTCGGCCCGCGTCATGAAAAAGGCCGTGGCCCATCTTACGCCTTTTATGGAGGCTGAAAAAGCCGCAATGGTTGCGGCTGGCCAGGCTGTCAAAGCGCAGGGAAAAATCATCCTCGCCACCGTCAAAGGCGATGTGCATGACATCGGCAAGAACATCGTCGGCGTCGTTCTCGCCTGCAACAACTACGAGGTCATCGACCTCGGCGTGATGGTCTCCTGCGAAAAAATTCTCGAACGCGCCAAGGCAGAGAAGGCTGATCTGATCGGACTCAGCGGCCTCATCACACCCTCGCTCGACGAGATGGTGCACGTCGCGCGCGAGATGGAGCGCCAGGGCTTCAAGCTGCCGCTGCTCATCGGCGGAGCCACCACCAGCCGCGCCCACACCGCCGTCAAAATCGCCCCCCACTACAGCGAGCCCGTCATCCACGTCCTCGACGCCAGCCGCGCCGTGCCCGTCACCAGCAGCCTTCTCAGTGTGGAGGCTAAAGCCGCCTTCGTCGCCGAGCATTGCGCCGCCTACGAGGCTCTCCGCAAGGCCCATGCAGCGCCGCGTCCCAAGCTCCTATCGCTTGAAGCCGCTCGCGCCCGCCGCACTCCCATTCAGTGGCGCGCTGAAGACCTGCCGGTTCCTGAGTTCACCGGCGCGCGCGTACTCGACAACTTTCCTCTGGCCACGCTGCGCGAGTTCATCGACTGGTCGCCCTTCTTCCACACCTGGGGGCTCAAAGGAGTTTATCCGCGCATTCTTGACGATGAGAAACACGGCCCACAGGCTCGCCAACTCTATACCGAAGCCAACGGATTGCTAGACCGCATCCTTGCTGAGAATCTCATTACCGCTCGCGGCGTCTACGGATTCTTTTCCGCCAACGCCATCGGCGACGATGTCGAACTGTATTCCGGCGAAACTCGCGCAATTGCGCACGAGCGCTTTCACTTTCTGCGCCAGCAGGCGAATCGCGAAGCTAACGAGCCTTGCCGGTCGCTCTCGGATTTTATCGCGCCCAAAGAGACCGGACTGCGTGATCACATCGGCGCATTCGCCGTCACCGCCGGCATCGGTCTCAAGGAGTTGTGCGACAGCTTTCGTGCCGCCAACGACGACTACAACGCCATCATGGCCGAGGCGCTCGCTGACCGTCTGGCCGAAGCCTTTGCCGAGTGCCTCCACAAGCGTGTGCGCGACGAGTGGGGTTACGGTCGCGCCGAAGCACTGAGCATCGACGAGCTCATCCACGAAAAATATCGCGGCATTCGTCCGGCCGCGGGCTACCCGGCCTGCCCCGATCACACCGAGAAAGGAACGCTCTGGCGTTTGCTCAATGTGCAAGCCGCCACCGGAATGCAGATTACCGAGTCCTTCGCCATGTGGCCAGGCTCCAGCGTCAGCGGCCTCTACTTCGCGCATCCCGAGTCGCGCTACTTCTCGCTCGGCAAAATCGACCACGATCAAGTCGCCGATTACAGCAAACGCAAAGGCATGAGCGTTGCGGAGGTCGAGCGCTGGCTAGGCCCCAACCTCAACTACGATCCCGCGGAATAGGCGGGTGGCGTGAATCTGATGAAAATCTGCACGAAATAAATAATCGGCGCTTTTGCTTATAATTATCGCCCTTTGTGCAACAGTAGGAAATAGGCAATCACAGAGACAGTGTGTGGGTCCTCCTCGAACGGCTGGGGTGCGGTTACGGTCATGGCAGCGCTTCCGGCCGTTCGTCTTTTAGTTCTCAGCTTCCCGGTAGCGCCCCAGCTCCTTCACCATCGCGCAGTGCGGCCTGAGCGCCTCCACCGCGCGCGTGCCCTCCTCGGATGAGTGAATCTGGCAATCCACAAAGAAGATGTACTCCCAGGGCTTGCCCTGCACCGGCCGCGACTCGATCTTGGTCATATTCGTGCCCAGGTCTGCCAGCTCTTTCAGCGCCGCCACCAGCGATCCGGGACGATGCTCCAGCGAAAACGCCAGGCTGATCTTGTTGGCCTGCGAATCACTCACGGCCTCCGCCGCGCGCCGCACCAGGAAGAAACGAGTAAAGTTTTCCGGGTTGTCCTCGATGCCGGCTGCCAGAATCTGCGCGCCATAATACTCTGCCGCTGCCTCGCTGGCGATGCCCGCCACATGCCGGTCGCGCATCTTCACCAACTGTTTTACGCTGCCCGCTGTGTCATAGAATGCAACGGCCTCCATTTTTGGATGAGCGGCAAGAAACTTCCGGCACTGCGCCAGCGCTACCGGGTGCGAAAATACCCGCTCTATCTCCTCGACCGCGACGCCAAAGTTGCCGATCAAATTGTGCCGGATGCGCAACCGCGTCTCCCGCACCACCCGCACATCGTGGCTGAGCAGCAGGTCAAAGTGCTCCGCCACCGAGCCCGCCAGGCTGTTTTCGATGGGAATGACCGCAGCCTCCGCGTCTCCGCTAGCCAACGCTGCAAAGACGTCGGCCGACAGCGCACAGGGAACGATCTCCCCATCAGGCACAAGTTTCATGGCAGCTTCGTGGCTGAAGGAGCCGGGCTCGCCCTGGATCGCAATCTTCATCGGACTTCTCCGTTTCTCAATTATCTGTCATTTACCGTAACCACAAATCCCCTGTCACAAATCCGAGAAAAACCATGGCAATCACGCCGTTCATGGTGAAAAAAGCGGCATTCAGGCGGCGCAGGTCGCGCGGAGAAACCAGCGAGTGCTCATAAGCCAGCAACAGCCCCACCACCGCAATCCCCATCCAGCCGATTCTCAGAAAATGAAAGAGCTCCCCAAACCAGACCAGCAGCCCCAGCATGGCCAAATGCATCGCCCGCGCCGTCCAGAAGGCCGCCGGAATCCCCACCGCCTGCGGCAGGCTGTGCAGCCCCGCGGCGCGGTCGTGCTCAAAGTCCTGGCAGGCGTAGAGCACGTCGAAGCCGCCTGCCCACAGCGTCACCGCCGCAGTCAGCACCAGGATTCGCGCGTCCAGCGAACCGCGCACCGCAATCCATGCCGCCGAGGGCGCCAGGCCCAGCGCGAGGCCCAGCCCCAGGTGCGACCAGCGCGTGATGCGCTTCAAATAGCTGTAGCCCCACAGCACCATGAGCACCAACGGCGTTAGATAAAGCGTGAGCCGGTTCAGCTCCGCCGCCGCCAGCACAAACACCGCCGCTGCCAGCAGCGTAAAGCCCAGCACAAAATTGCGCGTCAATAATCCAGCGGGAATCGCGCGGCTTTTCGTTCGCGGATTGGCCGCGTCCAGCTCCGCGTCGGCCCAGCGGTTAAACGCCATGGCAGAGGAGCGCGCCCCGACCATCGCCACCAGAATCCACCCAAGAGTCCGCCACTTCGGAAAACCGTCAGCCGCCAGCAGCACCGCCGTCAGCGCAAACGGCAGCGCAAAAATCGAGTGCTCCCACTTGATCATCTCCAGTGTCGTACGCGTCCTGGCCCACAAGCTCGGCATGGTTGGCTCCCATGGATAAGTTTACTTGAGCGTCTGGGTGGTTTTGTGTACGACAATAAACCCATGGACTCCATTCGCATCGACAAATGGCTCTGGGCGGCGCGCTTCTTCAAAACTCGCGCTCTGGCCTCCAAGGCCTGCGACCTGGGCCGCATCCTCTCCAACGGGCATGAGGCCAAGCCATCCCGCGAGGTTCGCGCCGGCGACCATCTCGAAGTGAAGAACGAAGGCGGCGATTTTCAGATCGAAGTTCTCGCGTTGAGCCAGATGCGCGGCCCGGCTGCCGTGGCGCAGACGCTCTATCGCGAGAGCGAGGCCAGCAAGGAAGCGCGCGCCAAAGCTGCCGCCGAGCGCAAGGCCATGCAGCAGTTCGCGCCGTTACCGGAGCGCCGCCCCTCCAAGCGCGACCGCCGCCGCATCGTCCAATTCCGCGGCAGAGAGTAACTGTGCTCTATTGTTCCCAATGCCCGATCAGCAACAGGCTCGCGGTTCCCGGCGTTTCCGTGATCGAGTTGCTGGCGCTCACATAATAGTTGTGCATGATCAGCGTCGCCCTGGTTCCTCCCGCCACCGCAATATGCACGGGCTGCGAAAGCACATAATGCGGATTGAGTGTTGCGGAACCGGCCCGGTTTGCAGCAAAGCCGATCATGGACTCGTAGTCTCCAACCACCGTGTCGAGATACCACTCGGCTCCGGCGGGCAACACCTGGTCGTAATCGGCCTCGGCGAACAGATGGTCGATCACAAAGGTTCTGCCCGCGGGAATCGCGATGCACAAATAGCCTTTGCTCGCAGGCTGGGGAAAGGTATCGAACTGCTGGTACTGTTCGTAGGCGCTGGGGTTGCCATCCGGCACATAGCAGGACTGTGCCTGGTCGGTGGGAATCTGCAATTGCGGGTCATTGGAAGGCGAGTTAGGGTAACGGGAATGGCGCAGGTGATGAACCTGCCCGTAGAGCGGCAAACAGCAGAGAAAAACGCCGGCAAGAACTGCACGAGAAAACATGATCGTTCCACCTGAGAGCAGATTGTGCTGCAACTTCACTGAATGGACGCAGATTGGGATGTGTCCGCTTGACCCATGCTACTGCTCCGCGGCCCACTCCACCATCGCCAGCGTCAGCAGCAACACGCGCTTCAGCCCCGTCTCGCGGTCCCGCGCTGAGTACCATTCGGCCAGCGTGTGCGCCCCGCCGCCATCGCCGCCCGCGCCCATCGACAGTGCCGGAACTCCCAGCGAAAGCGGAATGTTGGCGTCGGTCGAACCCAAGCGCAGTTCGGTCTTCAGGCCCAGATGGCGGTCCACCGCGCGGAGAGCTTCCAGCAGCGGCGAGTCATCGGCGAGTTGCGCGGCGGGCCGGTCGCCAATCGTATTAATGTCAAACTCCAGCAGGCCTCGCTCCTGCCTGCCAACCGTTTTTGCCTGCGTGTTCACCTGCTCCACGGCATCTTCCACCGCGCGATGCAGCGCCACTTCCAGCCGCAACAGCTCGTCCGCGCTGGTGGAGCGAAAATCGACGGCAGCCTGTGCGCTCTCCGGGATGGAGTTCACGCTGGTGCCGCCGCTGATCGTCCCCAGATTCAGCGTGGTCCGCGGCTCCCGCGGCAGTTGCGTGTGCGTCAGCACAGCCAGCGCAGAGGCCAGCGCGGCAATCGGGTTGGGCGTTCCCGCGTCGGTAAAGCTGTGCCCGCCCGGCCCGGTGACGGTGACCCGGTAGCGTCGGCTGCCCAGCGCCTGCGTCACGGCGGAATCCGTGCCCGCTCCGTCCAGCACAATGTGCGCGGCAATGCGGCCGGCGAGCGCCTGCTGCTGGTAGAGGTGGCGTACGCCGCGCAGGTCGCCCTCGCCCTCCTCGCCCACATTGCCCATAAAAATCAGGGCCCCGGCCAACTCCACCCTGGCCACGACAAGCGCGCGCGCGATGGCCAGCATTCCCGCTACTCCCGCGCCGTTGTCGCAGGCTCCCGGAGCCGTCAGGCGGTCGCCGTCCACCACTGGCTTCAGCGGCGTCTCGGCCGGAAAAACGGTGTCCAGGTGGGCGGAGATCACCACCACCGGCCCGGTGCTTTCCGGCGGCAGCTTGGCGGCCATCAGCCAGCCAAAAACGTTGCCGGCTGAGTCGGTTTCCACTCTCTCGAGACCTGCCTCGGTAAAACGCATTGCAAGCCACTCGGCCCGCGCCATCTCGCCCAGGAACGGCGCGGGAATCGCCACCATCTCCGCCTGCCAATCCATGATTGTCTTGGGATTGCCGTGCAGCCACGCGAAGGCCGCATGAACCGGCCGCTGCTCGGCTAGCGCCGTCACCGTGGAAAAGGCCGAGTTGCGGGGAAAGAGCGCCATCGGTGGTTTCAGGGTAGCAGGGAAGCGCACGCGTGGAATTCAGGAATTTAGGATAATCGTAATCTTCTACATCAATTTATTATCCAGCAAAAAACGCCTTGCCAACAGAGAAACCATATCTCGGCGTCCATCGGCAATTAACGCAATAAATACAGTTTTGGCGCTGATCCGGTAAAAAATGCGATACGGCTTGAAGAGAAGTTGTCGAAAGGAACGATTATTTTGCAGCAGTAACTCCGGTGGATGTGCGCCGCGTTGAGGAAATTCCCGCAGTGTCAGGGCTACCCGAACAATCTCACGGGCCACATAGTTGGCATTCTCCATGGAGTCATTCGTCGCTATCCAGGCATGAATTCCTCGCAGGTCTTTCCGCGCCACGGAGGTAAAACGAACCGTATAATCCATCAGGCTTACACGGCCTCCACGCCGAATTCGGCCATAACCTCTTCGATAGGGACCGTGTTTCCGGCTTCAATATCCTTGTCGGCCATCGCCAGTAGTTTGAGCAAGGCTTGGGTTTCTTGCATCATCGCCTCGTAACTGGCCACATCCACCAGCACTGCCCGAGCCTCGCCGTTCTGCGTGATGATGATCGGCTCCCTCTCTTCGGTAATCCGATCCAGGAGTTCGGCGGCGTGAGCCTTTACGTAGCTGATGGGCTTGATCTGGGTTGAAAAACGCATATCGGCCTCCAAAATTCTTATATTGATCTAAATATAGTCCTAATTTAGAGCTAAATAAAGACTAGATTTAGTTTTTTCTAGCATCATTCCCCCTCGTCGTACTCCACCGAACAAAGAAACAGCCCTCGCGCGGGAGCCGTCGGTCCGGCGGCTGCCCGGTTGCGGGCGGCAAGTATTCCGGGGATGGCGTCGACGCTGAGCCGCCCACGCCCCACTTCCAGCATGGTCCCCACCAGGTTGCGGACCATGTGGTGCAGAAAGCCGCTGCCCCGGACGCGATAGACCAGCAATTCGCCCTCCGGACTTGGGCGCGCCTCCCAAATCGAAGAAAAAATAGTCTTTACCGTCGTAGGCGTAGGCGGCTCGATCAGAAAGTCCGGCCTCTGGATGGGCCGTTCGCCCGGCTCGGCGTTCTCCTCCAGGCTCCGGCTGGTCAGATCGGGATCGGTGGCCGCAAAACTCAGAAAATCGTGCCTGCCTTCGAAGAGCCGGGCAGACCTTTGCAGCGACTCCATGTTCATCGACCAGGAGCAGGCGTAGACGTAGGGAGCCAAGAAGGGCGGGCAAATCGCGCCCCGGAAGACCCGGTATTCGTAGGTCTTGGCCAGGGCCGAGTGCCGCGCATGAAATGTGTCCGGCACAGTTTTCGCCTCCAGAATGCGAATGGCCGGAGGAAGCGTCCGGTTCAGCGCGCGATGCAGGTTCTCCGCCGGAATGGGCGCCGCCAGCGCGAAACTAGCCACCTGGCCCAGCGCATGGACCCCGGCATCGGTGCGTCCCGAGCCCTGCGGCAAGGGCGATTCCCCGCAAATCCGCCCCAGCGCCGCCTGCAGCTCTCCCTGCACGGTTCGTTCCCCCGGCTGCACCTGCCAGCCGCGGAAATCGGTCCCATCGTAGGCCAGGGTCAGCTTCCAGGTCTGGAGCGCGGGCGCGGGTTGGAGGGGTGAGGTCACAGAAGGGGCTTGATAGTAGCGTAAATGACAGTGCGAGCGAATAGCGAGCGACTGCCCCACCGCAGGTGGTTTTGGAACGAAACGGCCTCCGCGCGCGTATTGTCCCAGTAGGCGGAGGGCTGTATGCCGGGCTGCAAGTTAGAATTGTTATGGGAAGTCAATGACCCGCGTCCGGAGAGGTGCTCTGGGCGTCTTTGACAATAGCGCTCTACATGCCTCAGCAATTCATGAAGTGGAATCATGTCGTGGAGAGGAACCATGCATTTGTTCGGTATCTGTATCTTTGAGCAGCAGCAGAAGTACGCGGTCAGTCGTCGTGATCAGGCAGGCAAACGGCTGTGCGCCGTAGCGGCGGTCCTATTGGCGTGTGCTGTGGGAATTTCATCCGGATATGCCCAGCAAACCCCAGGAGCGGGAGAAACTGCTCCGGACAAGGCAGCCTCCGAGCTGCCCTCGGCGCCTTCGGTGGTGCTGACGGAGCCGGTGAACCTGCGTCCCTCCTTGCGGGATTTTTCCAAGCCCGCGGGCAGGCTTCTGGGCATTCCATTCAAGATGTACATCCCCACCAGCATCGACAAAGCCAGCTTTGCAAATTCGGTGCGGCTGACTGACCTGGTGAAGGACGGCAAGATCTACCTCAGCCTCTCCGACGCGCTGGCGCTGGCTCTGGAAAACAACTTCGACATCGCCATTGCCCGCTACAACCTGGATATCGCGGACACGGATGTATTGCGGACACGCGCGGGGGGCACGGTGCGTGGCGTGAATTCGGGTGTTGTGGCCAACACATTAGGCGGTTCTACCTCGACGCTGGCCTCGGGTGGCGGCCCTGGCGGCACCACAGGCGGTTCCGGCGGCGCGGCCTCGGGCAGTTCCGGCCTGGTGCTCTCCACTTCAGGCGCCGGCCCGACGCCGGAGAACCTGGACCCCAGCGTGGGCGGCACGGTCCAGTTCGACCGGGACAAGACGCAGCAGACCAGCCTCTTCAGCCCGGCTTCCAAGACGAACACCGAGCAATATAATTTCAACTTCACACAAGGCTTTACCCCCGGAACCTCGCTGGCCATCAACTGGAACAATAGCCGGATTGCCACGAACAACAGTCTTACCAGCTACACACCTGAGCTTTCCTCAACCTTCAAAGCCACTGTCACGCAGCACCTGCTGCAAGGCGCGGGTATCTGGGTCAACAAGCGCTTCATGTACCAGGCGCTGAATGACCGCCGCATCACCGATGCCTCCTTCCGCCAGCAGATTCTCTACACCGTCAATCAGGTGGAGAACATCTATTGGGGGCTGGTGCAGGCCTATGAGGATGTGCAGGCCAAGCAGCGCGCCCTGGCGCAAAGCACCAAGCTGGCCAGCGACGACCGCAAGCAGTTGGAGATTGGCACGGTGGCCCCGCTGCAGGTGGTGCAGGACGATTCGAATGTCAACAGCGATAAACAGCTCCTCATTGCCGCGCAGAGTTCCCTGAATTATCAGCAGCAGGTCATCAAGCAGGCCGTGGCCCGCAACCTCAACGATGCGGCGCTTTCCATCGCCCCGGTGATTCCCACCGACCGCGTGACGGTGGAGGAGATTCCCGAGGATAAACAGCCGGTCGAGGAGCTGGTGCAGGAGGCTTTTCAGCATAGGCCGGAGCTGGAGCAGGCCGTTCTGCAACTGAAGAACAACGAAATCACGCTAAAGGGCGCGCGCAATGCCCTTCTGCCCACCCTTGACGCTTACGGCTACTACGGGGCCAGTGTGATTGGCGGCGCCGTCAACCAGAATTGCAACTTCGGCGGCATTTCATGTGTCGTCCAGGGCAACGCTGCACCGACCGGCTTTGGTGGCGTTGTACAGGATCTGGGCAACAGCACCGCCCCTGACAAGGGAATAGGCTTCAACCTCACCATCCCGCTGCGCAACCGGACGGCGCAGGCTGACCAGGTGCGGTCGCTCATTGAATATCGCCAATCGGAGTTGAGGCTGGAGCAGCAATACACCCAGATTCGCATGCAGGTGGTCAACGCGCAGTACGCGCTGATCAACGACCGCGCGCAGGTGCAGGCTGCCATGGCCGCAAGGGACTACAACAAACAGAACGTAGAGGCTGAGTACACCAAGTTGCACCTGGGCGCTTCCACCACGGCCACTGTCATGCTCCAGGAACGCGGCCTGGCCAATGCGGAAGACGCCCTCATCGCCGCGAATGCCGCTTACGCCAAGGACCGCGCCGGCCTTTACCAGATGCTGGCTTCGACATTGCAGCATTACGGCATCAACCTGAACGAGGCAGCCTCGGGTGAAGTGAAGACGGCACCCATGGTTCCCGGTGTTAAACCTGCAAAGGACACCAAGGAGCCCACAACCGTCCCCCCAACCGTGGCTCCGGCCAATCCTCCGGCCAACCCGCCGGCCAACCAGTAGCCGCTTTGAAAGTTCAGCAACGAAAAGGCCCGGCTAACTGCCGGGCTTTTTCATCTTCTGCGCTGACTGGCTCCCTACCGCTCCGCCACCCGATCCAGCAAATTGAAAAACTCCGGAAAGCTGATCGCCACCGATTCGGCGCCCTGAATCACTGTCTCTCCCTCGGCGCGAAGAGCGGCCACGCTGAAGGCCATGGCGATGCGGTGGTCGCCGCCAGAATCAATCGTTGCCCCGTGCAGCTTCTGCCCGCCCGGCACGTCCAGGCCGTCCTCGAACTCCGCAACCTCGGCCCCCATTGCGCGCAGATTCTTCGCCACCAGTGCAATGCGGTCCGACTCTTTCACGCGCAATTCTTTGGCGTCGCGAATGCGGATGCCGCCGCTGGTGAAAGGCCCAATCGCCGCCAGCACCGGCAGCTCGTCAATCAGTTGCGCCGCCAGCGCTCCGGAAATCTCCGCCGTCCCAATGCCTTCGGCCGGCGCAGTCACCTGCACCGTGCCCACCAGCTCGGCGTTCTTCTCCTCCAGATTCAAAACAGAAATCCGCGTCCCCAGCGTCGTCAACACGTCCAGCAGCGCGGCCCGCGTGGGGTTCATTCCCAGCGCGTCCAGCACAAGATTGGAACCGGGAAACAACGCCGCCGCGCACAGAAAAAACGCCGCCGAAGAAATGTCGCCCGGAACGGCAGCTTCAATCGCATGAAGTTTCTGCGGCCCGCAAATCGACACCGAATCAAGCGTTCGCTCGACCTTTGCGCCAAAGGCCCGCAAGGCCAGTTCGCTGTGGTCGCGCGTGCGCACCGACTCGCGCACCGTGGTCACGCCGGCCGTCTGCAATCCGGCCAGCAGAATGCAGGTCTTCACCTGCGCGCTGGGAACCGGCGTGGTGTAATCGATAGCCTTCAGCGCGCCGCCTTCAATCTTCAATGGCGCATGGCCCTCGGTCAGCGTCAGCCGCGCGCCCATCAGCTCCAGAGGTTTGCGAATCCGCTCCATCGGCCGCCGCGAGAGCGACTCATCGCCCACCAGTGTAAAGCGGCCCTCCTGCGGCGCAAGCAGGCCCGTGATCATGCGCATCGTCGAGCCGGAGTTGCCGCAATCCAGCGGCGAATCGACTGGCGTCACGCGTCCGCCCACGCCCGTCACTTCCACCGAGCCGTCTTCCAGCCGCCGCACCTGTGCGCCCAGCGCTTCCATGCAATGCAGCGTCGAGGCGCAATCGGCCCCCGTAGAAAAGTTGGTAAACCGCGAAGTGCCTTCCGCAAACGCCGCCAGCATTCCGTAGCGGTGGCTGATGGATTTGTCGCCCGGCAGCCGCAGGCTTCCGTGAACATTCTTAGCGGGGCGGATGATGCAATCTTCGGTCAAAGCGGCTCCGTGGTGTGGGCTCTACCCAAGTTTAGCAATGGGAGAAGAAGGGAATAGGGACTAGGGAATAGGGAATAGAAAAACAACACTCATCGCTTCAATTTCTTCATGATGGCGACGAGCATCCGTCCAATCTCGTCGCAAAGACCTTCAGCCGAGCGTCGCGCTTCCTCCGTGCCAAATCCCAGTGCCTCCGCGATCACAAGTTGCGTTTCGACTTCACAATTTGAGCCTCTCGCATGGCCGAGAAAGAGAAGATACTCTCCCTTCGTCGATCTGCCATAACCCTCCGCAATATTACTGGCGACAGAAACAGATGCTCGTCGTAGTTGATTGGTCAGGCCGAACCGCTCAGAGTCCGGAAAAGATGAAGTCAGTTTGTTAATTGCAACCGTCAGTTGAATCGCTCGCTGCCAAACGATAAGATCCCTAAATGACTCGCCCATGTCGCCGCCTCCTATTCCCTATTCCCTAGTCCCTAGTCCCTGTTCTTAACGCACTTTCACCACAATAATCGTCTCATCATCAAACCGCTCCTGCTCACCCTGGAAGCGGCTCACGTCGGCCAGAATCGCATCGGCAATCTCCTGCGCAGGCTGCTCGCGACGGCTGCAAAGCAAGCTCGACAGACGCTCCTGGCCGTACATCTCGCCCTCCGCGTTTTCCGCATCCTGTATCCCGTCCGAGACAAAGATGACGACATCACCCGGCTCGGTAGCCACGGTGATTTCCTCGTAGCTGGCGTTGGCAAACATCCCCAGCGGGAAGCCCTCGGCGCGCACTGTCTCCGTTTGCCCCGCATGGCAGAAGACAGGCTGCACCGCGCCTGAATTCGCCACCTGCAGGATGCGGCTCTCGTCATTCCACAAAGCAAACAGCAGGGTCACATACTGCGATTCCAGCTTGCGTTCCTGCAGCGCGTCGTTCAGCAGGGCCAGCATCCCGGCCGGCTCCGGATGCTGCTGCGCCACCGAGCGCAGGTTGCCGCTCACCAGCGCCGCAAACAGCGCCGCCGGCGCCGCTTTGCCGCTCACATCGCCCAGCACAATCGCCGTCCGCCCCGGTCCGTAATCCACAAAGTCGTAGAGGTCGCCGCCGATGGTGCGTGCCGGCAAAAAACGCACCGCCATCTCTGCGTTTGCCATCTTCGGCGCGGACTGCGGCAGCAGCCTGAGCTGTACCTCGCGCGCCATGGAGATGTCCCGCTCCAGTTGCGCTTCCTGCGTGCGTACCGCCTGGTAAAGCCGCGCATTTTCGATTGCGATCGCCACCTGCGCTGCCAGCGTGGTCAAAACGCGCTCATGCTCCTTGTTGAAAAAGCCCACCCGCGTGTGTTCCAGGTCCAGCACGCCGATGATGCGCCCTTTGTGGAACAAGGGAACGATTAACTCCGAGCGCGTCTCCGGGTTTGATTCCAGGTAGCGCGCGTCCTCTCTCACGTCGGGCACATTCACCATGCGCCACTCGCGCACCGCAACGCCCACCAGCCCGTTGGCAATGGGAATGCTGCGCTGTGGCGCTTGCGCATGGCCAAACCGCCACGCGTAGCGCGTAATCAGCGTCTCGCCCTTCTCATCCAGCAGCAGAATGGTGAACATCTGGTAGTCGATCAGCCGGCGCAGCAGTTGGCCAACCTTTTCCAGCAGCGGGTCCAGATCCAGAATCGAAGTCAGTTCCGCGGAGATCTCGTTCAACACCGTCAGCGTCTGCGCCTGGCGGGAGACGCGAGCATAGAGTCGCGCGTTTTCAATCGCCTGTGCAATGCGCGAGGCGGTCAGCGTCAGCAGGCGCAGGTGCTCGGGGCGGAAGTAGTTGGCCTGCTCGCTCTCAATGTCCATCACGCCGATCAGCCGGTTCTTGGCGATCAACGGCACGGCCAGCTCGGAGCGCACCCCGGGATTGACCTCGACGTAGTATTCCGCCGCGGTAATGTCGTTCAGCAGCACCGGCTGGCGTGTCAGCGCCACCTGGCCCACCACGCCTCTGCCCATGGGAATGTGCAGCCGCTCCACCTGCATAGTGTGGCCGATCTGAAACCTCACCCGCATCTCCCGTGTGCGGTCGTTCACCAGTAAGATCGCAAATATTCGGTAGGGAATGATGGCCTGCACCAGCTCCGCGGTGCGCTTCAGCAGCGTCTCCAGGTCCAGCGTGGTGTTCAGAGCCTCGGCAAGCTCGTGCAGGTAGGCATAATTCGCCGATTCCAGGCCGATGTTTGACCTGTCAACAAACACGCCCGGGACTGCCGGATCGGCCGGGCGAGCCGCGCCCTCAAGCTCAGATTCGCCGCGCGAATTTGGAGGTCCGTCTGTCATAGGTGTCTAGAAAAAATCATAGCGGAAAAGGGGTTAGGGGTTAGGGATTAGGGGTTAGAAAAAAGGTAAGCAGGCAAGCAGGCGGCGCCTGGACGGGCAGAACTCTTCGGCTTCTACGGGTTCAGCAAGATAGTAACTTCCCGCAGTCCTAATCCCTAACCCCTAATCCCTAACCCCTAGTTCTTACTCCGCTCCCAGCTCCCGCACAATAGCCACGGAGGCGGAAGCGCCGATGCGGGTAGCGCCTGCTTCCAGCAGTTCTTTCACGTTGGCCAATGTTCTGATGCCGCCCGAGGCTTTCACGCCACATCGGTTGCCGGCCACGCCGCGCATCAGCGCCACGTCCGCCGCGGTTGCGCCGCCGGAGGCAAATCCAGTGGACGTCTTGATAAAGTCCGCTCCCGCCAGGATGGCCAGCTCCGATCCGCGCAGCTTCTCTTCCACGCTCAGCAGCGCCGTCTCCAGAATCACCTTGAGCAGCGCGCCGTGATGGTGGGCCACGCTGGCAGCGGTGACAATGGCATTCTGCACCGCCTGGTTGTCGCCGCTCTTCAGCAGGCCAATGGGAATCACCATGTCCAGTTCGCGCGCCCCCAGCCTGCTCAGCGCCGCCGCCTCCTGGTGCAGCGTGGACACCAGGTACGCGCCCAGCGGAAAGCCGATCACCACGCCCACCGGAATGCCGCTACCGCTCAGCACGTTGACCGCCGTCGAAACCCACACCGGGTTCACCATGGCGCAGGCAAAACGATAGCGTATCGCTTCTTCGCAAAGAACCTTCACCTGCTCGCGAGTGGCGTCGGGCTTCAGCAGCGTGTGGTCGATTACGGCAGCCAGCGACTGCCATTTTGATAAAATTGCCGCGGCAGATGCGGCGGCGTCAAAGCTTCCGTGGTTGAACTCTGTATCCGTGTCCTGATGGGGGGTGGATGTACTCATGAATGTCTTGCTCCTTGCAGGCGTATTGCCGCTCAAACAGGCGGTCTAACGCGATCTACCAGCAATAAGTATAGTGTCTGCCGCGGCAAGCGGCAAAATGAAAGAACCTCAGACCCGTTACGCCGGTTTCTGCTCTATCGCCGCGCCCTATTCCGGATGGTCGGGCGTCATCACGCAAATGTCGGGCAGGTTCCGGTAGCGCTCCGCGTAATCCATTCCGTAGCCGATCACGAACAAATTGGGAATGGAAAAGCCCACGTAGTCCGCCTCAATCTTTTCAATGCGCCGCGATGGCTTGTCCAGCAGCACGGCGATGCGCAGCGACTTGGGCTTCTGCTGCATGAACAGCTTGCGCAGGTAAGAGAGCGTCAGCCCGGTGTCCAGAATGTCCTCCACCATCAGAACATTCTTGCCCTCAATCGGCTCATCAAGGTCCTTGATCAGCTTGACCGCGCCGGAAGACCGCTGCCCCTGCCCGTAACTCGATGTGGCCACAAAGTCAAACGTGGCGTCGGCCTGTACCGCCCTCGCCAGATCGGCTAAAAACGGCGCAGCGCCCTTCAGCACGCCTACCATCACCAGCTTTTCACCCTTCATGTCCTGGGTTATCTGCGCGCCCATCTCGGCGACGCGCTCGGCAATCTGTTGACGGCTATAAAGAACCTCGAGTCCCTGGTGATTGGTAGCCATGTACCTAGTATCGCTTGAACCCTGCGTTGCGCGGCAAGCGCTCCTGTGTAAATCCGGGTCATTTCGTTGCAGGGCAGCGTGTTGGGCGCTCCTTCTGCCATCGCCCGTCTATACTTGAGGAGCGATGATTCCTTATTTGCACATTTGGCATTTCACTCTGCCCACCTTTGGGCTGATGCTCTGGCTGGCCGCCGTGACAGCCGCTTTCATCATGGACCGCAACTTCCGCCGCATTCACGTCACGGCCGATGCCCTGGGCATAGTCGCCGTCACCGTGGTCTGTGGCATTGTGGGCGCCAAGCTCTGGCACGTCCTCGACACCCCCATCGAGTTTCACTATCTGGGCTGGAGCGTTCTGTGGCAAAAGGACGGATACGCCTGGTTTGGCGGGCTCCTCTTCGGCATCGGCGCGCTGCTTTTCCAGGGCTGGTGGGCCAAGATTGGAATGTTGCGGATTCTCGATTTAGCCGCACCCGCCGCCGCCATCGGTCAGGGCATCGGCCGCATCGGCTGCTTGCTCTCCGGCGACGGCGACTACGGCATACCCACCAAACTTCCCTGGGGCATGAGCTTTCCCAACGGCATTGTGCCCACCCCATTAGGGGTTCGCGTGCATCCCGCGCCGCTCTACGAGTTTGCCGCCTATGTGCTCATCGGTGGATGGCTGTGGTGGAGGCTGGGCAAGTCCCATAGCACCGGCGCCATCGTCGGCCAGTATCTGCTGCTCACTGGAATCGCTCGTTTTATGGTTGAATTTATCCGCCTCAACCCCAAGGTGTTGTGGGGGTTAACCAATGCCCAACTGGCCAGTGCCGGCTCCGTCTTTGCGGGCATCCTTCTCATCGGCTGGGCCGCAAAGCACCCCGCCACCGGCCCGGATAAAGCCGCCAAGGCGTGGGAAAAAGTGGCGTAAGGACTTCGCTTTACAGCCAGGGATTCACTAGTTGGATTCCGCACTGCTCAAAATCAGTAGTGTTACGTGTGGCTAGAGTTGAGCCTGTTGCCAATGCAGTGGCGGCGATCAAGGCGTCCATCTCGTCGATCGGCCGACCGATTGCTCGCCGGTTTCTCAGTATTGATCCATAGGCTCTTGCGCTCGATTGATCGAAGCTACAGATGCGGTTGGCAAATAGCGTCTTGAACATATACTCGGCTTTTTCCATAAGCTGCGATTGACGCTTGCCCTTGGGCATGAGGTCCAAACCAGAGAGTACCTCGGCGGCGACAATCGTACAGGTCCAAAGACCGTCTGGCGCCTGTGAATCGATCCAAGCCATGACCGCAGGTTCAGGTCTTGGATACATGGTCTCGGTGAGAACATTGGTGTCGAGCAGGATCATCATTTAAATGTGGGGATCATCCGATGCGATTTGCGACGGGGCGGAATCACAAGTTCAACGCCGCCGAGGGGAGCAAAAAGATTATGGATTGCAGTTCCCAGTCCATTTTTAAGCTCCACATTTTCGGGGACATTTTCAACTATCTCTGCCTTCTGACGGCTGGAAGATTGACGCGGTGGAATATCGAGTTCTACGCCCCCGAATGCGGCAAATCGCTTACGAATCGCGGTTCCCAGATCTTCCTCAGGCTCAATAGACGCTGATCCACTTTCCACAAATCCCGAAACCAGCTCGCGCAACTCCGCCTCCATCGAGCGACCATTCAGCGCCGCGCGCACTTGCAGCCTGCGCTTGACCGTTTCATCGACATTACGAATCGTAAGGGTTGCCATCAATCGAATATAGCGCAATTCTGCTAGCAATGCAAGCAATGAAAGCAATGCTAGCACTCTAAATTTTCCCTACAGCCGCTTGATAAACTCCTTCGCCTCTTTGAGTTGCGGAAACAAACTCCCTGTGCCTCTCGTCACTGACCCCGGCACGACGTGCCCGCGAGCATTCAAGTATGCCTGTATTTGCCTCATGTGGCGAAGCCCTGCTCCTGGGCTTGGCGTCGGGACCTGCCTGTATCGCGGCTTGCGGGCCCGTCTTGGTTCCCTCGTTGCTAACAGAGCGCGCGGGCTTCCGGCCCCATGTCCGCTATCTCTCCGCCTTTCTGGCTGCGCGCCTTCTCGGCTATATGCTTTTTGCCGTTGTGGCCTGGGAACTCGGCATGTTGGCGTCAATGCTTCCGGCCCCGCGTATGCTCCTCATGGGCGCGGTCTACGTGCTGCTCGCCTGCATACTGCTTTGGTACGCATATTCTGCACGGCGCACGTGCGCTCAACCCTGCGCGGATTCAAAGCTGGTGAGCATCGGCGCAAAGAAAAATCGCGGCGTCGCCGGTGCTGCGTCTTTGGGATTCCTTACCGGTTTGAATCTCTGCCCGCCCTTTGTCGCTGCCGGCATCCGCGCCGCCCAAATGGGCAGCCTCGTCGCAGCCCTGCTCTTTTTTGCGGCTTTTTTTGTTGGAACTTCTGTCTGGTTTGTTCCGTTCTTAAGTTTGGGCTGCTTCGTCCGCAACCAGGCAGTCATTACCGTCGCGCGCATGGCGATGGTGCTCATCGCCCTCTATTACCTTTCTATGGGAATCGCTATGCTCTTGGGGAAAAAAGTCTATGGCTACTGACGTTCGCACTCTGCCGCTCGCCCGCCCTGAGCCGCGCGGCATCCTTCGCTCTCTGCTGCTCACCCTGCCCATCCTCATCTGGTCGCTGCTCATGTTCTTTAATCCTGGATCGAGCACCGCTCCGATTCGGCGCATCGCCGCCGCCATCACCGTGCTCTTTATGACCTCCCTTTTCTTTATGATGATGCGCACCCACAGCACCTATCGCTGGCGCCGCATTTTTTTCGTAAGCCTCGGAATCCTCTTTCCCATTGGCTTTATCTACAATCTCATCCTCATGCGCGGCTCCATGGGCATTCCCGTTGAAGAGATGATTGCCGGCCGCACGCCATTCTGCTTCATGCCCATTCCGTTCCTCATCCTGCCGGCGGCGCTCACTCGAACGCTGGTCTTTCCCGGTTCCATCGCAAGCAGCAGCCATGGCATTGCCGCCATGGTCGCCCTCTGGCTGGCCCTTACATTGGTCATGGGCAAGGGCTGGTGCAGCTACGCCTGCTTTTTCGGCGGCATCGAAGAAGGCGTGGCCGCCATTCCCGCGCGCGCCAAAATTCGCAAGCTCGACCCGCGCTTGCGCTACGTCCCATGGGCCGTGCTGTTGGCCATGGTATTGCTCTCGCTGGCCATCTTTGAGCCGGCATATTGCATGTGGCTCTGCCCCTTCAAGGCCGTCACGGAATACGTCGCCGCCCGCAACGCGCTGGGCCTGGTGCAAAACGTCATCTTTGTCCTGCTTTTTGCTGGATTGGTCATCGTGCTGCCGTTCCTGACAAAAAAGCGAACCCAGTGTTCCTGGTTCTGCCCCTTTGGCGCATTCCAGTCCATCTTCAACAAGATCAGCATTTTCGAAGTCAAAATCGACAAGGAACGCTGCAAGCCCTGCCTGCTCTGCCAGAATGCCTGCCCCAATCTATCCCTGTCGAAGGAATCCGTTGCCCGCGGCGAAACCCTGCTCTCCTGCATGAAGTGCGGCGCATGTGTGGATGTGTGTCCGCGGCAGGCTATCGTCTGGCACATCAAGGGAACTCAAATTGCCTGGAAGCCGGAACGCGCGCGGCTCATGTTTCTTTATTCCGCCTGGGCTTTGGCCGTCATGTTCGGCGGCAGCATTATCGCGGAGAGCGTTTACACCATACTGCACTTTGTCGTCTAGGGGGTACTGATGAAACTCCGCGCTACATTCGGCTATACGGCGGCTGCCATCACTGTGCTTATCGCGCTACTGACTCCATTTCTCCTGATGGGGCTCTTCAGCAAAGGTTTCGTCGCTCTCGGCTTTCATGTGGATGAGATGTACTCCGGCGGGCCGAAGGTGCGCGCCATCCCCATGGGCGCGTACTCCATCGACGTGCACCGGCCTGTCTATCCGCACATGCTGCAAAGTGAAAAGCCCTTCGTGCAGCTCGATTGGCAACCCGTGAGCGCCTTGCCGCAGCATGTCTCCGACGCAGTGGACGTTGATGGTGATGGGCAGCCCGATATCCGCGTCAGTTTCGACGTGCCCAAGGATCCCAAGGCTCCGCTGCGTGTCGACGTGGACTCGCTCAACCCGCGCTATGAAACTATGCGCAACGCGGGCAAGGAGAAATACTCCCGCCTGATTGTGCGCGTGGACAAGGCCATCCTGGTGCGTGTTCCGCTCGTAAAACCATAGTCGCATACCGCGCCCTGACAGCGCCCTACAGCCGCTTGATAAACGCCTGCGCCTCTTTGAGTTGCGGAAACATCCTCTCCTCCGCCTTGAACTCCCGCGAGTGAACGCACCGCCGCACCCCGCGCATCTTCACCGGATGTTTCAGGTGCAGCATCTCGTGGTAGAGCAGGTATTCAATGGCGTAGCGCGGGCTCGACGGGCGGTCGAAGACACGGCTCACCACGATGGTGTTGTGAGCGGAATCGTAGTGGCCCAGCGCCCGCTTGGCCATCCCCTCGCTCCAGGTCAACTCTGGCCGCCCCAGCATCCCGCCGAAGAACCGCGCGTTCAGCGAGTCGAAAACCTCCTCCAGTTGGTAGAAGCGTCCCTCCGGCCCGAAGAACCGCTTGCTGCCCCGCGCCCCGCGAATCAGCTCCGTCTGCCGGCTGACGGCAGCCGAGGTGGAAAATCGCTTATAGCGCAGGTTGTGCCCTGCGTCGATGGGCTTTTTGTAGAGTTTGGCCAGCAGAATATGCGCAATGGCGCGGATCACCGGTTCCGGCGCGCCCTCCAGAAGATCGGAAAGGCTGACAGTAATCTGCCCCTCGCGCAGCCGAATCCGCGTATTCAGCGAGGTAAACCGCCGGAAACGGACCACCATGGGCGGCAGCGGCGCCCGCGGTCGCAGCGCCCGGTACTCTTCCTGAAAGATGTTAATAATTTCGCCAGCCACTCTTTACAGCTTACAGCGAACAACCGGCAGCTCACAGTTTGAGAGGTTGTCCTCAGAGTACGCCGCTGACTCTTTCGATTAAAGTGTGCAAAATGAGACAGTTGACAACTTGGGGGGG
>Ga0302275_10000860_pt1 | contig 33555 bp, 28 predicted proteins | sample III_Bog_N2_2_FD_200229 | JGI IMG/M metagenome (GOLD analysis project Ga0302275, IMG submission 200229) | Peat permafrost microbial communities from Stordalen Mire near Abisko, Sweden - III_Bog_N2_2 | ecosystem: Environmental > Terrestrial > Soil > Wetlands > Peat | place: Sweden: Abisko... | reverse complement strand
ATCCCGCCAAGTCGTGGAATTCTCCAATTGCCCGGCAGCGGACATCTGCGGGGAAGGTGGAAGTCGAATGCCACGTGCTGCCGCACAAGGACATGCTTTCCCCTGCCGACCATGAAGCCGCTGCCGGACCGGATGGCTGGAATTCACAGCAGGGATTCTACGTGTACCGGAACGGCCGGTTGCTGTTGGCAGGTGGCTGGTTGGGGCTGGGCTACGGACGGGCATGGAATCGTGAGGAAGCCCAGAAACTTGCCAGAATCAGGCTGGACATTCCAAACTCAGCTGACGCGGACTGGAAGATCGACATTCGCAAGGCGACGGCCAGGGTGCCCGTTTACCTGAAGCCGTGGCTGACCAAGCTTGCGGAGGATACCCGCAACAGAGCCAGAAAGGTATTCGCCTATCGCGGCGCTCCAGTCCCGGGAGCGGGTGGAGCAAAGGTCGAGCAGGCGTGGACAGTGGAGCGGTTCAAGGACGGAATGCGCTACAGAGTGGATCACTCTCACCCAGCTGTCGCAGCGGTGTTCGAGTCAGCCGGCCCCCTGTTGCCGCTTGTTAAGGCCATGCTGCGCGTCGTCGAGGAAACCGTTCCGGTGCAGCGAATCTGGCTTGATACCGCCGAGAACCGGGATACTCCGCTCACAGGCTTTGCCGGCGAGGCTTCGGCCGAGGTGGTCGAAATACTCAAGACGCTCTTTGATGACATGATCGGTCGAAGGGGAATGTCCAGAGCGTTGGCCAAGAAGACACTGCTCTCAACAGAACCGTTTCAGAAGTATCCCTCCCTTGTGGCCGGTTTGCCAGACGAGGGTGAATAAACAGGAACAGCGGGACACAGCCAGTGGACAGGGCATACGGAGATTCGATGGGCGGCATTGTTTCAATCGCGCAGATTCTGCTTCGCAACGAGCAGGACAAGGGAAACGAGATCACACCACTGTTGATCGGAAAGAAACTCGATGCGGCCTTGTTCATGGAGCCTGATGCGGATTTCGACCGGGATGCTGCTGTGGAGGAGCTTGTGCGCCGTTTCAGCCACTGGGTTGGGAAGGAGTCGACGCTCAAAAGCACATTCGACCACATCGACTGGCTCAACGCCGAGCGCAAGAAAGAATGGAGATATTGGGGGCGCCTGCAGCGGTACCTGGAGCGTGGCCTATCCGTTAATGTCGTTGAAGCGCTTGATCGCTCGACCGATGGCATCCTTGAGCTGCTCGAAGATCCACGACGCACCGGCAGGTGGGACCGGCGGGGACTTGTCGTCGGACATGTGCAAAGCGGCAAGACCAGTAACTACTCAGCGTTAATCTGCAAGGCAGCCGACGCAGGCTACAAGATCATCATTGTACTGGCCGGCCTGCACAACAATCTGCGCTCCCAGACCCAGATCCGTCTCGAAGAAGCGTTTCTGGGCTACGAGACTTCGCCAAACCGGGAGCCAGGAAACCCGATCGGCGTTTTCTCGGAAGATAGTGATCCTGAGATTCATCCCCACTGCGCCACCACGCGAGCTGAAAACGGCGACTTCAATACCGCTGTAGCAAACCATTTCTCCATTTCGCCAGAGGAGCGTCCCTGGCTGTTCGTGGTCAAGAAGAACAAGTCGGTTCTGACCAAACTCCTGAAGTGGATAAGAAGCCACCATGTCGCCGACGCCATATCGCCAGAGACCGGGCTCAAGATCGTGACCAAGCTGCCGCTTCTCCTCATAGACGACGAGGCGGACCACGCCTCTGTCGACACGGGGGAACAGGTCTTCGATGCGGACGGCAATCCCGACGAAAATCATCAGCCGAAGGCCATCAACAGCTTAATCCGTCAGATCCTCAACTCCTTTTCCAAGTCGGCCTATGTTGGGTATACCGCCACACCATTTGCCAACATCTTCATTCACCGTGCGGGCGAAACCAAACTGGAGGGGCCGGATCTGTTTCCTCGATCATTCATCAAGAACATCTCCGCGCCTTCAAACTACGTGGGCCCGGCGCGAGTCTTCGGTCTCCGAGGCAGCGAGGAACGAAACGGCGGATTGCCCCTATCGCGCGATATACGCGACCATGTCTCCGACGATGGAATGTCAGGGTGGATGCCGCCCAAACACAACAAAACCCACGAACCGTTGTATGGTGGGCAGCAGATTCCGCCTCCATCGCTCCGGCAGGCAATCGGCGCGTTTGTGCTGGCTTGCGCAGCCAAGGCATGCCGTGGACAGGGCAACAAGCACTCCTCGATGCTTGTCCATGTCACCCGTTTCACGGCCGTGCAGGACGCGGTAAAGTTCCAGGTTCAGGAACAGGTGGCCTCCATGCGCCGCCGTTTGATCCGCAAGGTGGACCACGAGGAACTGACAGAAACACTGCACAAGCTCTGGATTGAGGACTTTGTGCCAACTTCAGAAGTGCTTGCAGCAAAGGACCCTGACGCCTTCGAGAATCAGAAGATTCCCGCGTGGGAGGAAATCGAGGTGGTGTTGCCGCAGGTTATTTCCGACATTCAGGTGAAGACCGTCAACGGAAATGCCAAGGACGCGCTTGATTACGTAGAGCGCAGTGAGACAGGGCTCAAGGTCATTGCCGTGGGCGGCGACAAGCTTGCCCGCGGACTCACGCTGGAAGGGCTTTGCGTGAGCTACTTTGTGCGAACAACAAAGATGTACGACACCCTGATGCAGATGGGACGCTGGTTTGGCTATCGTCCCGGATACATCGACCTGTGCCGTCTTTACACCACTCAGGATCTGGTCCGCTGGTTCGGGCACATTGCCGACGCTTCCGAAGAACTTCGTGAGGAATTTGACCAAATGGTGGCCCTCGGAGCCGAGCCGTGGGATTATGGCATGAAAGTCGAGTCTCACCCGGTTCTGCTTGTAACATCGCCTTTGAAGATGCGGTCGGCCAGAACGCTTTCGCTCTCCTACAGCGGCAGCATGTCGCAAACGATTTCGTTCCCGAACGACACGGCTACCCTTGAGACAAACCTTGCGGCGACCAATGCGCTTGTCTGTGCCATGGGAGTTCCGAGTCTGAGTGGACCGGTCCGCAAGCGCGGCGACGGTGTGGATGCGTGGAAACACTCTTTCCTTTGGGAGAGTGTCGCGTCAACTCAAGTGCTGGAGTTCCTCAAGACTTACAGAACGCCTCCAGGAGCCGACAGGGCAAACACGCTGGTGATAGCCGAATTCGTCGAACAGATGAACAAGGGTGGCGAACTGCAAGAGTGGTCAGTCGCACTGGTCGCTGAAGGCAAAAAGGCTTCCATCGGTTATGACTTTTCACGCCATGTTTTTGTCGATACCTTTCCCGCTCGCGGCGACAAACAAGTTGAAGGGCGATACACAATTGGCGTTTTAACCGACCCAAGCGATGAGGCGATTGATCTGGACGAGCCAGAGTGGTTAGCAGCCTTGGTCGCCACGCAGGAGCAGTGGAAACCTGATGCCGCCAGGAACAGGATAAAGAAGCCTGAACTACCGAGCGGCATGAAGGTTCGCGAGCAACGCGGCAAGGGATTTGCGGGAGGGCCAGAGCCCTCGCGGAAGGGGTTGATGCTCCTGTATCCGCTATCGCCTGAAGTGGACGACGTGCAGGTGGTCAAAAACTGGAACAAGCCAATCATGGGTCTGGCTGTGAGTTTCCCCACAAGCGAATCCGGCGTCAAGGTGGACTACAAGGTGGACCACCTGCTGTGGAAGGAGTGGGAGGGCGAATATGGCTCGGCCGATTGAGGAGTTCGCAGTAGCGTGGCAGGCCCTTTCCGGCAAAGGGGACGGAACAGGCTGGCGCTGCATTCCTGTCTCGCCCGCAGGACCGTGTCCCCTGCTGGCCGCGAGAAGGTTTCCGGGAAACGAGGAGGCCGTGCTGGCCGGCTTTCGCACGGTCAAGGCTCCGCCAAAAGAGTTGATGCCCGAAGGCGTGGGGTTCGAGGTCGCACGTGAAGATCCGCACGGTGATGGCAATACCTGGATTGCGCTGACCCGGAAAGACGCTGGAAGCGAGGAGATGTTCGCTGAGATCGTCCTGGATGTCGTTGGGACAATGGATGCCGTGTCGGAAGCCGACGAAGAAGTCATCCTCAGGACGATGCTTTCGCGTGTGCGTGCTTGGCAGGAATTCATGCGCAAAACGCCGCGAGGGCTTTCGCCGGAAGCCGAGATCGGACTAGCCGGCGAATTGACCTTTCTTGCCATGTTGCTCGATGCGGGGGTACCGGCAGCATCCGTGGTCGAGGCATGGGTCGGCCCGGTCGGTGGAGTGCAGGACTTCGAGATTGGGACCGGCGCCATCGAGGTCAAATCGACTCTTTCAAACAACGGGTTTCCGGCCAAAATCGGCTCTCTCGAACAGCTCGATGATTCGTTCCGGTCGCCGCTGTATTTGGTCGGTGTGCGGTTTTCTCTGGCTTCTGGCGGCAGCACGCTGGGAGAGATCGCCACGAGCCTTGTCGAGAGGATGTCCCACGGATCGGGTGCAGCATCAGCCTTTGTGGACAGTCTGGTAGCAGCCGGATTGCCGCCAGCACAATTCAACAATTACATGCGGCGCTTTGTCCCCGTCTCCTGCCGGATACTTGAAGTTGGAGAGGGGTTCCCGCGCTTCGTGCCGGGTAGCGTGGCGGAGGCAGTCAGACGGGTTTACTACGAGCTGGATCTCGACAAGGTTGCAGGGTACGGGCTAGATATCGTAGAGGTTCTTGAAAGGCTTGGTATTGCGTGAGCATGGAGTTGCTGGATTTCCTGCGCGAGACGCAGGCGGAAGTCAGGGAACAGGTAAGCGGCGGGGCGCCGTTTGCTGAAATGGTTTTCTCAGAAATCGTCATGCAACACATGGCAGGCGCCGGAATGACGTTCGAATCCGTGGAAGTTTGCCACTTCAAGGCAAATAACGGGCGGGCGATATTCCGGTTGAGCGGATACGCAATGTCCGAGGATGCCGATCAGTTGGACTTGTTCGTAAGTCTCTACTCCGGTTCGGATGAGGTTGTCCATGTCCCGGATTCAGAAACCAGTGCTGCTGTTGAGCAATGTTTCCGTTTTCTGGCGCTCTGCGCATCAGGCAAGGCGGCCTCCAAACTTGATCCTTCCAGCGATGTTTACTCCCTGGCATTGACCATCAACGAGATCTACAACAGCCTTGAGCAGATCAGGATTTACGTCATCACGGATCGGGTTGCACGGGCCAAGAACTTCAAGCCCAGGGAAATCGCTGGAAAGACAATCAAGCTTGAAGTGATGGACATAGAACGATTGTGGAGGCACACATCCGAAGGCAAGCCCCGTGAAGAACTGATTGTAGACTTCTCGGAGGTTTCCGGAACACCTCTCCCTTGTGTTTATGTGCCTGGCGACGCAGGCGAATACGACTACATCCTAACGGCTATTCCCGGTGAAGCCTTGCGGTTCATGTACGAGAAATATGGACAGAGGCTGCTGGAGGCCAATGTGCGCTCGTTCCTCTCTGTCAGGGCCAAAGGAGTGAACGCCGGAATTCAGACGACTTTGCGCTCCACTCCGGAACGCTTCATGGCTTACAACAACGGGCTTGTGATGGTAGTGGACGAGGTAAAAACAGAACATTTGCCCAATGGCGCTCCTGGTATTTTGTGGTTGAAGGGAATGCAGATTGTGAATGGCGGTCAGACCACAGCATCGATTTACTTCACCAGGAAGCGATTCCCGGATACGAATCTCTCCCGTGTGCAGGTTCCTGCAAAGATCATTCTCCTCAAGGAGTCCGATCCTGCGCGAGAAGAAGCCTTGATCTCCGACATTTCGCGTTTCGCGAATAGCCAGAATTCCGTGAAGCAGTCCGACCTCTCGGCGAACAAGCCATTCCATGTGGAGGTCGAGCGCTTGGCCAACTCGGTATTCTGCCCTGATGGCGTGGGAAGATGGTTCTATGAAAGGGCTACGGGTAGCTACAACACGCTGATGGCCAGCCAAGGAACCACGCCTGCAAAACTCAAGGCATTGAAGACTGCGATTCCACCATCTCGCAAACTTACGAAAACGGATTTGGCCAAGTACATCCTCGCTTGGGATGGCCTGCCCGAAGTTGTTAGCCTCGGTTCACAGAAGTGCTTTGACCAGTTCATGTCCTCGATGACGCCAGCCGAGGGTGATTCGGTGCCAGAGCTACCTGGTGTACCGGAATTCAAGGTGATGATTGCCAAGGCAATCCTTTTTAAGGCAGTGCAAAAGCTGGCAAGAGACCTGTTCACTGCGTTTCAGGCCAATGTCGTTGCCTATACGATCTCGATGATGGCCGTTCGGTACGGAAATGTATTTGACTTGGGACGAGTTTGGGACAGGCAGTCAGCCTCCCCACAGTTGATGGAACAGATTGCAATATGGGCTCGGGAAGTCAACGACGTGCTGCATGGAACAGCTGATGGCCGTATGGTGTCGGAATGGGCGAAGAAAGCCGAATGCAAACAGACTGTTCTGGGCCGCCGGTTTTCTGATCCAGATCCCGGGATTCCGGAACTTCGACTGGTTCGCTGAGGAACAACGGAATGACTGATGTCGTGAGCCGCGAGACCCGGAGCAGGATGATGTCGGGCATCCGCGGCAAGAACACCAAACCGGAACATGTTGTTCGGAAGGCGCTCTTTGCTGCGGGCTTCCGGTTCCGTCTGCATCGGCGCGACTTGCCGGGTGTTCCCGATATTGTGCTTCCGGGGTGTCGGGTGGCCATATTCGTACACGGCTGTTTTTGGCATTGTCATCGCAACTGCCTGTACGCCAAGATACCGGCTACTCGTCCAGATTTCTGGCGTGAAAAGCTGGAAGGAAACGCATTCCGTGATCGAAGGAATGTGGCGGCGCTCCTTGCACTCGGCTGGCGCGTACTGGTTGTCTGGGAGTGCGCTTCAAGACAAAATGCGACAGGGCTGCCTGAAGCCCTTCTTGCATGGATACAAGGAAGCGAACTCCACGGAGAAATGGCTGGAACACTGTCCCACTCGACCAAATGATGTCGGCGCCACTAGCTGGAGTGTGGCATCCCTGACCGGCCGAGCACATCATCGAGACCGGCGGCCGAGCCGAATAGGCCCTTGATCAGCGAGAGGAAGTGCAAGAGAATGGCGAATCTAAGCGGCGAGTTCTACCCCGTCTATAAGAAGCAAAACCCATCCTTCAACCCTGCTACCTTCATTTGTGCCGAGGAGACTGTCGAGAAGTTGCTTGAAGCGGCAACGACCTCTGACCATCCGGGAATCCTGCTAGGTAAAGTCCAGAGCGGCAAGACGCGCACTTTCATCAGTATCCTTGCCCTCGCCTTCGATAATGGCTTTGGTATTGCAGTCGTGCTCAGCAAGAACTCCAAAGCCTTGATCGAGCAAACCGCAAAGCGCCTGAAGAGTGAGTTCAAGATCTTCGTCGATGACGAAGATCTTGCGATCTACGACATTATGAGCGCCCCGGAGAAGTTCTCCAACTTTGAATTGGAATCGAAGTTGATTCTGGTTGCCAAGAAGCAAAGTGACAATCTCCGCCGCCTGATTCAGCTCTTTCAGAAAGACAAAGCGATGTCTGCCAAGCGAACTCTCATCATCGACGATGAAGCAGACTCAGCATCCATTGGATATACGCAGAAACAGGGAGTCATCGAAGCCAAGAAAATTGCGACGCAGGTCAGCGAGCTTCGCTCCAGCATTCAGAGTTCATCGTTTTTGCAGGTGACGGCAACGCCCTACTCTCTTTACCTTCAGCCGAGCGAAGTCGAGGTCGCCAACGTGGTGACATTCAAGCCGGTCCGGCCCGCCTTTACCGAACTGGTTCCAGTTCCAGGTGATTATGTCGGCGGCGAAACGTACTTTGGGGAAGCTTCGAAGAGCCCACAGGACACTCTGGAAAGCCTGATTCACTACACCGTGGATCATCGCGAATTCGAACGGCTAAAAAGACCCGATGGACGCTCGCTAAAGCTAGAGCATGTTCTGTCTTCTAACGCCATAACGGGATACCGGGCTGCGCTCCTGAATTTCCTGGTCGGCGGCTGCATCCAGCGAATCAATCGCATCAAGGCAGGCGAGAAACCCAAGAAGCTCCGCTACTCGTTTCTGCTCCACTCAGAGGCCGGTAAGGATGCCCACAAGTGGCAGGACGATCTTACCCACGAGATTATCAAACAGTTGCGCCATGCATCAGAGATGGACCACGACACCTTCATTGCGCTTGTAAAGGACGCTTACTCCGATCTGGGAAGGTCTCTCTCGTTCGCCGCCGAACCGATTCCTGAACTCGACGATGTAATCGCCGCTGTGTCAAAGGCTCTACTCGGGGACCAGATCAACATTGTCAAGGTGAACTCTGACGACGATGTCGCATCCTTGCTCGACGACACGGGCCAACTCATGCTGAGAAACCTGTTCAACATCTTTCTTGGCGGCCAGGTGTTGGATCGTGGCGTTACCTTGGCCAATCTCATCGGCTTCTACTACGGACGTCGTCCCAATAAGTATCAGCAAGATACCGTTATGCAGCACTCACGCATGTACGGCTTTCGCCGCAGGGATTTAGCCGTGACCCGCTTTTACACTTCCAACGTGATTCGTGCCGCTATGTTCCAGATGGAGGAGTTCGACGAATCCCTTCGCGCTGCCATCGATGCTGGCGGCGACCAGGCTGTGCAATTCATACGCAAAGCCCCTGACGGCGCCATCGTCCCATGCAGCCCCAACAAGATTCTCGTTGCTACCACCCAAACCCTGCGTCCATTCCGGCGCATTTTGCCCAAAGGCTTCCAATCGGGCTACAAGACCGGGGCCAACGGCATCGGCAACACCATTAAGTCTCTTGATGTGGAGGTTGAGACCTTATGCGGATTTAACTCCTCCGTGCCGAAGTTGGTTCCGGTTGCCACGGTCATCGCACTCCTCGACAGGATTAAGACCACCCTTGAATTTCCAGACGATGAGGCCCCAAAATTCGATTGGGATGCGGCTAATGCTGCATTGGCTCACCTTTGCAATCAGCACCCAGACCCTGCCGAGCGGGGCCAAGTGCTTCTGTGGGCGGCTGATGGACGTGAATCCTCTCGGATGGCCAGCGGCGGAAGCCACGCCACCTACATTGAAACCCCGGACTCGGAGAAGACGGAAGGACAGCTTGCGCAGCAGTACGCCATCAATCACCCGATCCTCTTCCTTCTCCGCCAGAACGGCGCGGAAGAGAAGGGTTGGAGAGGCACGCCCTTCTACTGGCCGGTAATTCGCGCCCAGAAGTTCACACCTACGGTAATCTACACAGCCGAAACGAGCTTCTGAAGGGCGGCATTCCCATGGTTCAATAGGTGAGCCAGTTGTTCAGGACGATAGCTTCTGAATAATGCCAGCCTGATCGAGTACCCTGTAGACCCGGTCGGCAATCTGATTGGCCAGCAGAGGTGGAACAGCGTTCCCAACCTGCGTGTACTGCGCCGTTCGGCTTCCTGTGAACAGATAGTTGTCGGGGAATGTTTGTGCACGCGCCGCCTCACGCACGGTCATGCTGCGGCACTGCGTTGGATCGTAGTGGATGAAGGCATGTCCGTCTTTCGAGATGTGTGAGGTCACAGTCGTTGACGGTCTGTCGGGCAGCTGTACCCGAAAGCGGTCCTGAAAAAGGTTGTTCCCTTCGATGGCGTCCGCAACATTTGCGTGGTTGGGTAGCAAATCCATTGGAAAGTCCCTTAGCTTCGGACTGATATTCTCCGCTAGCGCAAAGCAGGCCGCATAAAAATAGCGATATAGATCCTTCTGCATATGCGGCCGACTGTAGTGATTGCAGATGCCTCCAATGTTAGGGTCTGAATACCATTCGCGCATATACGCAGGAAAAGTCTGGTGAGGTATGAACTCCGCTCCGCGGCCAGCCCTGGGAGCGCGGATACGAGCAACTGCGGATTCGAGTTGGTCTGCTAGGTGTGGCGCTCTGCGCTTGATTGTCAGGAACCAGCGGCGGTCAGCGGCCAAATGGATTATGTTCAGCCAGTTTTCCACTGAATCCACCGCACGTGTGATACCGCTGCGAATCCGGGGAAGATCGTTGATGACTTGTCCCAGCGGAACCGAATCCTGAACCTGTAGCGGTTCCGGGCAGATGTTTCCGAGGTCCTCGCGAACTCCGATGATGATGACCCGATGACGCGCTTGGGGAATCCCATGCTGCTCGGCCCGGAGCACAAAGGAATCCTGCCCGCTAGGAGCCAGCGAAAACAAACGATAGTTTACGCAGTCTCCGGTGTTGGCCATGGAAGTGCCGGCTTGCATCGCGGCACCGGGATGACGCAGGTCCTGCTTGATCTTTTCAAACAGAAAAGAGCCTGATGGCTTGGAGGATAAAATTCCCTTTACGTTTTCCATCACAAACACGGATGGTTTAAAGGTGGCCAGAATGCGCAGGTACTCATGGTAGAGGAAGTGCCGGTTATCTTCCTGAGCATCGTACCCGACAACACCCCTGTTGCGAGCTCTTCCAGCCAGCGAGTATGCCTGACATGGCGGACCTCCGATTAGGAGCCACTCTTTGGCGCCATTAAGGGCACTGGCGATCTTGTCGCGGGTGAATTCCCAGTTGTCGGCTCCAAGGGTTACCTGCAGAGCCTCAGTGGCGGCGGCGGCGGCCTGAACGGGATATGCCGCGTACAGTTCAGACAGAGTGATTTCCTGCCTTAGAAGGCGATAGTAGGCTTCCGGCGCTTCGCCCTTTCTGAATTGACGATAGAAGGCCCGCAACTGAAGCGTGCGATGAGCGTTTTCTTCCTTCTCAAGCGAAAGCCGTATCTTGAAAATTGACTCGGTTCCCCCAATAGGATATGCAGAAAAGCCCTCCCCTAGCCCTCCAGGACCGGCGAAGATATCAATGACAGGAACACGAGCTTGAATCAGTTTCACAATTATTACCCGACGCGAATGTGAACGAGAGGTCCATCGAACAGCAGGTCCCATCTGGTTGATTTCTTAATGTTCTTCCCACTCTCTGCCTTCGCTGCTCCGCCTAGGAAATAGCCGTCATCCCGACTCTCCACCAGCACGCCTCAAGCACTCTGTATCAGCCTTGAGCATCTTTAGAAACACGATGGCATCAGAAAGAAGTAGCCAGCCGGAAAGCGGCGTGACCGTGGCAGTCGTATTGTCGTACTCCGTGCGAACTACGCGGAACCGGCCTTTGTTTACCTGAGTTCCGATGCTGAGATCATTCAGCCTGGAACGAGTGGCAAGCGTGACAGCTTGCAATTCTCCAATCCCGTTGGCCGCAGCCCATCGCGCCATTTTCTCCGCAACTGACATTTCTCTCCGTTCCGCTGGCGGCTTACAGATTGTCCTCAATGCACTTCCGGGCAAACACCTCTGCACTCGGCCAGTCTGGCGACACATACAATTCCTCCGATTTTCCTGCGATGGTTTCAACGACGACAAAGAAGGAATTCAAGACTGGGGATTGTCGCACGTCTTCAATGGCACCTTCACATATCTCGTCCCAAATAAAGTCCGCGTAGTCGGTGGCATCTGGCGCAGGAATGTCTGTGACTTCGTACTTTCCCTCAAGGTTCAGAGTTGCCGCGAGAGCTTCCAGCGCCTCAGTGCTCATGCCCCGGAAGACCTCCTGTGCATACGATTTGTCGTAGGTCTTCAAGACCTCAACTTCAACACCATTTGCTGCCTCGCGGAGGAATGTCTCTTGCCTTGGCATTTGCAATCTCCTGCTTCGCTGGTTGGAAATTAAACTCCCGCACGGTCGAGGTACTGTTCAACTGCCTCACGCATGATGTCTTGGTGAGTTCGCCGCTGAGTGGCTCTCAGAGTGGACAGGCGTATATACGTCTTGCCATCCAGTTTCAATGTGAGAGCAACCGGCTTCTCTGGTTTGCTGGGCTGTTGCCCGGCGGCCCGGACTCGCTTTTGGGGTGTCGTTTTCCCTGCCCGCGTTTTTGTGGTCGCCATTTAGCGTGATTCCTCACTCGTCGTATTATACGGGTTTCTCCGCAAATACGTATCAGTGATTTCACGACCTTTATGGGCTTTGCCGACCAATTATCCAAACCAATCGAGCTCACAATCAACCGCAAATCAACAGACGCTCCCTCAGGCAATCCGAAGATGCGTCCCTCTCCGGACATCTGTTCCTGGAACCATTTCGTTTTGCGCCCTAGCCGCCTTGATGGCATCATTGTCGGGTCGGGCCTCTTGGACGGAACCTTCCAGAGTTTTGGCAAGTTCTTCCGGCAGTATTGAGAGTACCGTCTCCCAAATGACTCCCGGAATCTGCGCTTCTATCCTGCGATAGCACAGCGGTAATACCGCTTCGTCGGTGATCCGCACTGAGTCCTGGCTGTTCTTTTGTGCGCGAAGGGTGAATTCGCGTCCTTCAATCGTTTTGAGGTCGCGGCTCAGCAGGTAGTAGAGGACCATGTTCTTGGTTCGCTCGACCTTGCTGGCCGCGGCATGGGCTCGCTCGCTGAGCCGGGCAGATTCGCTGCGACAAAACTGCTCACGTGCCTCCATCCGGCGAAGAAAGCGTCCGATCCGGTCCACCTTGTCGCTTTCGGCCTGACAGAACTGCTGGAATCGTTCCAGCAATTCGGGGGACGCGGTGCCGTTCTCTTCAGCTTCCTCTTCAATCTGATCAAGCAGCGAATCGAGTTCCCAGTCGATCTCGAACAGCGTGTTGGCCTCGCTCATTGCGGTGTCTCCAATAGCTTGACTGGCTGGCAGCACGGCCTGAGCGCCATGCCGGCGAGTAGTGTTATGCGGCCTTTGAAGGCCGCATCCTTGGGTGCGCGCGGCCCGGTAGGCTAGAGCGTCGGCACGGGTTTGGAGTGAATGTCGGCTGTGGCCTCTGATCCACTGCCACTGAATGTTCAACCGATCGTTCATTGCAAGCAATTCTCTCCACAGATCCTGGTGCTGCAAAGGGGCGCCGCGGCTGTTGCGCCATTTGTTGGCCTGCCAATGCCGAATGTGGAAGAGCATTCCACTGATCAACAGTTCGGAGTCGGAGCAAAGCTGGACAGAGGACCCAGCTGGAATTGAGTGCAATGCCTCGACGGCTGCCAGTAGCTCCATTTCGGAGATGGTTGTCCACGGACTTGATCCCGACATCTCCCAAGTCTTGTCGCCGCTCATCAGGACCGCCGCCCATCCGCCGGACCCTGGATTCCCGATCACGGAGCCATCGGTAAAGATGTGGAATGTACTCCTCATAAAGTCTTTCAGTTCAAGCTATGCAGCCTGCATGGGAACGACGCTGCCGAATGGAGCATGTCGGCGCTCGGTGGATGCCCAGATCACTGGATAGCCTGGTTCATTCTCGGGGAACGTGCCGCATAGGTCAGTCAGAAAGACCAACGTCTGCGGCTGAATGCCATGCTCATCCAGCCAGTCGAAGCACGGACCGAAGTCCGTCCCTCCGCCGCCAATGGGATTGAGGTGAACTTGCTCTCCGGCTTGATAGGTTTCAACTTTGTGTACCTCGGTGTCGAAGTACAAGACATAAATGCACTGTGGCCGCTGGCCATCGAGAATTGAGCAAACCTCAGCTTCAAACAGGCGCAACAGGCGGCCATTCACTGAGCCGGAGCAATCGACGGCGATGGCTATTTCGCCGACGCCCTCGCGCACGACTCCGGGCAGATAGAGTCCGTTCCAGATGTGGCGCCTGTTCGGCCGCATCCAACTCGAATCGGCGGGAATGGTGTCGGACCAGAGCCTGCGCAGCAACTCGCGCCAGTCGACCGATGCCTCCGCCGCACCTTCGAGAGTTCGTGCGAGGCCCGCTGGAGCCTTGCCGGCTTGTTTCGAGAGAGTGACAGCCTGGTTGACGGCTACGCTCCACTCTCGCGCCTGCTCTTCGGCACTCGGTGTCTCTTCGTTGGGCACCGGGGCGTCGAGAACCTGTCCGATTCCGCCTTCCGTCTCTGGCGCAGTCGGCTCGTCCGTGCTGCGTTGATTTTCTGACGTTTCGCCCGAGCCAGCTCCGGCGCCGTCGCTTGCACTGTTCTGGCCGCCAGATTGTGGCTGCGCTTCCGCTTCACGCAAGTTGTAAATCTGCTCCGCGCTCATGCCACGGAAGCGGGGATCGACAAGAACGCCTTCCGGCAGACTAAGGCCGGCATCGAGCAGCAGCGGGTTGATGGCGAAGTCGCACGCTTCATTCCACCGTCTTTGGTCGCGTTTGGAACGGCGCAGATGGTGCTGCAAAGCAGGGTGCATGACCTCGTGGGCCAATACCCCGGCCAGCGTTGCCGAGTTCAGCGTATCGACGAACTCCGGGTTGTAGTAGAGCGACACGCCATCCGTCGCCATGGTTGGAATCGACCGCTGCTCACGCCCCTTCAAGCGAAACAAGAGCGAGCCAAAGAAAGGATGGTCAAGCAATAAAGTAGTCCGCGCCTTCTGGATGCGAATGGATGCTGGTGTCTCGTGTCTCATGCCGCCGCTGGCACCTCCATGTATGCAGACATACGAGCCAGGATGTCATCGACGGTTGGAGCATCGGGGGGGTTCTCCAATGCGCCGGCTTCTCGATCACGCAGAACGCTATCAATCTCGGCGACGATCTCCGCGGCATCCGTTGCCGCTGCCACACGCAACAGATCGTGTTTCTTGAGGTCCTGGGCCGAGAAGTTGCACAGCCGTTGCCGAATCTGCTCCGCAAGGCGATTCAACTCCGCGTCGTCATTCACGTTCAGGCGAGGCAGCAGCTCCACCAGGTCGAGGACGTTCGTGACCAGCGTGGCATGGAAGCGGGACTCCGGCTCATTCAGCCGGTCCACCATGTGTGAGACCACCTCCCTGAGCCGCTTCCAGAGGTCTTCGGCCCCGCGCGTAATGGATTGGCGGACGTTGGCGTCTATCTCGCGGGCGACACGCGCCTGCTCCTCGGCCGACATCTGGACACGGAAGTCGTTACCGGAGGGGATAGGCAGGATATCCAGCTTGACCCCGAACTTCTTGCGCAGCTTTTCTGCCGCGGGGTAGTCTTCCTCTCGGAACAGGCCGTTCAACTCCGGACGCACTTGCTCGATGTAATGTGGGTAGATCTGAAGGAAGCTCTCCACTCCCTGCTCGAAGCTGGCCTCAAACTCGCGCATCCGGGTCGTCAAATCGAAGTAGAGGTTCGATGGCAGCAGCCGGAATCCCTCATCGGACCACGGCAACGTGATTTGGTAGAAGTATTGCCGGACCTGGCCAGCCAGCGTGCGCAGTTCATCCAGTTTGTCGGCTCCGCGCAGGAGTTGCTTGTTGTACCGGCCGGCGCTCTGGTGCGCTCCATGCTGGTTTGCAACGTCGCGGCTGATCTTGCGGTCGTGTTTGACGGCCGTCCAGATGCTGATGTGGACGGCTGCGAGCATTGCACGTTCGGTGATCATTGCACTACCTCCCTATGTTCCACCCCGAAGCGAATGAACTCTGGCGTGTGGGTGATGGCGGTGTCCCGCGCCGCCGCGTCGCGCATCGCCATGACGCGTATCTCGGTTGGCATACGGTCGAGATACTTGAGTCCCCTGGCCACCGAATTGTCCGTCATGGCCCGCCCCAGCGCTGTGGCAATTGCGATCTGTGCCGAAGTCTCTGCCGGAAGTGACGCCGTCTCTGGATTGAGAAGGATCTCGTCGATCGACGGCAACTGCCGAAAGAGTCGAAGGAATGCGATCAACTCCGCAGCGGCGGCAGGCCCCACCGTGCCGTCAAGCAACTGCGCTTCGAACTCGCTCGCACCTGAAAGGAAAGTAGTCTTCTGCCGGTGAGCGATCCCGCGCAAAACGTTCGAGGCCATCTCCCAGGAGCGGGGAGTGGGCCAGGCATTGGCATCCGAGGTGGCATCGGCGGTGTGCAGAAGGTCCGGCTTGAAGCGCAGGAATGCGATGATCTCAGGACGAACTCCGGCGCCGACTGCCCACTTGCACCAGTCGTTCAAATCCGCTTCGAGGTCGAGATGAACGAACCGGTTGCGCAACGGCCGCGGCATTGAGAAATGCACACCCCGTTCAGAGGCCGGGTTGCCGGCGGCGATGACCACCCACCCATCCGGCAGCACATACTCGCCCAGTTTGCGGTCGAGCACCAGTTGATAGCAGCCGGCCTGCGTCATCTGTGGCGCCGAGGTCAGCTCATCGAGGAACAGGATTCCTTTTCCGGTTGTGGGAAGGAACTTGGGCGGCACCCATTCGGTCTGATCCGCCTTGATCCGCGGCAGTCCCCGCAGATCGACCGGATCGAGTTGCACGGCGCGAACGTCCAGGAACTCAAAGTCGAGATCGTCTGCAACCTGACCGACGATCTGCGACTTGCCGACGCCGCATGCGCCCCAGATATGCAGGGGCACACGCTCGCCGATCAGCGCATGAAGCGCCTCGTACAGCTTGGATGGTTTCATGTTGGTTTGCCTCGGGTGGAATTTTCAATTGGCTGTGGAAGTCGGAGGACTGGCTATGAGGAGAATCGCCCAAGCGAGGCCAGTAGAGGTGCAAGGAAGTTGGCCGGGCACATTCTGACGCGAGGGCATAAAATGGATCGACCAGAAATACGAACCAGGACGCGCCCATGGACACGGCAAATGAACGGAAGCAGCCAAGTTGCGAGTGGTACGGGAATCCTCCGGTTGAAGAACTGGGCGCGGAGTCGCTAGCAGAGCGAAATCAGGCCGCGACGGCAGCAAGGGCCGGCGAATGGACTGCACTCTTGGGAGTGCTCAGAAACAATTCGTCGTTGGTAAATGCATTTCGTCCTGGCGGTGGGTCCTGGTTTACACCACTGCACCAAGCCGCATATCACAACGCACCGCAGGAAATTGTCCGTGATCTGATCGATCTGGGAGCGTTCCGAACATTGAAAAGCTCCTCCGGGGAACGTCCTGTGGACATTGCAAGAAGAAAGGGGTTCGACGATTGCGCCGATCTCTTAGAGCCGGAGGTTCGGCGCCTTGTAGATCCCCTTCAGTTAGCTTCGATTCAGGAACTCTTCCACGGGCTTGTGCGCGCTGTGTCACTCAAGTATCGGATTGCGATGCTCTTGAGATTGCCTGAATTGTCGGTATTGACTGAATTCGATGATCTAAAGCTTTGGTTCCCAATTCCTGGTATGTACGGAGGGTTCAATATATGGTTGGAGCCGGGAAATGGTCAGTCAGCTCTGGTGGCAGAAAGCTGGTGTCGGGTAGTCGATGGCTCTGGCATGCGCCATCGAATTACCCCAACTCAAGTAGTCCTTCTTGAGGAAGGATTTGTCTAGGCTCTTTGGGATTGCAGCGAGGTCGTTATGCCTGAATCGGCTGTTTGCTTCCCCAGAGCATGGCCCTCAATTGAGCATCTGAATTGAGCAAACGCCAAAATGCGCAATGGCCGTTGCGACTTTTGAACGGTGTGGATTCAAAATCGCTTGAGGTAGACGACCAACTCTCGTCTCGGCAGCCGTACAGCAGGGTCCGAGGCAAGCCGTGACAGAGCCTGGTGAAGAGCCTGTCGAGTCATCAAGCGATTCTTGTTGATCTCGTCGAACACCCACAGAATCCCATGAACCTCGATGTTGCTGGTCTCCGCGAGTGTCCGGAGTTGACTGTCACCCGTCAATAGGACACACCCTGGATGAACTTCGGCGAGAGAAAACGCAAAGCCATCATGAATCGACAGCTTGGGTTGTGCGCGAATGACCTCTCGCGCACGGGAAACTCGTTCTCCAGGGAGATCGATGACTTTCAAACCGTGATCGACGAGCGTTTTCTTTTCGCCATCGGAGAAACTCAGTAACTCGTCCTCAAAAAGAGTGTCGGGGATGAGAATCTCATAGGGTAGGCGGAGGAATATGGCAAGCAGAGACGCCTTGCGCAGATCGATAAGGCAACTACTGTCACTGACGATGATCCGCATCTTGCACCTGCGGCCCTTTCAAACCGGCTTCGACCTTGGGCAAAGGGATTCGCAACAGTTCGGCAGCTTTGCTGATGGAAACGAAGTCCTCCGCCAAAGCACGGTAGCACAAGCGCTCGAAGCGCAGGGGCCGCTCTCGTTGTCCCCGCTCACTCTGTGGCTCGAGTTCCTCCGGTTCCTGAGTGCGCCAGCCACGTGCCATGGTCTGAAAAGCGTAGGTCAGAATCGATTCACTAATGACGCCCACCTGCCGCAGCCGCATGAGCAGAGCGGCGCCACTCACTCGATAGAGCCGCTTGATATCAATCAGTTCTTTGTATCCGAGAGCATTGCGTTGCTTGCCGACTTCACGCAGCAAGTGTTCCCGTGGCATCAGGAACGCGCCAGCAAACACATTCGCGGCTTTCTCTTCGTCCTTGTCGCTTAGGCTGTGGGTGTCTATGAGCCGATGCGCGAGTTCGTGCGCCAAGGTCAGCCGGCGACGCTCAAGCGGAAACCGGCTGTTTACCACAATCACAGGCAGCCCAGCGCTTCCTTCCTCGCGAGCAACAATGCAGGTGAACCCGGATACCCGCTCGGGCAACGGCACGATAAGCACCTTGAGACCCTTCTCCTCAAGCAGTTCGGTCATGTTGGGAATGGGATCGGTTCCAAGCTCCCAGCTTTCGCGGACTTCCTTTGCCAGATTCTCCGCGTCTTCGGCCACCCGAAGGGTCCTTGGCGAGGACACTGGAGATTTCCAATCGGCGCTGTCCAACTCAAGAACATGTTCGATCTGCAAGTAGCGCTCGATCCATTCGAGAACCTCCGTTTCGACGCCGGCCCGGTCGGATGCAGTTGTGTTTGCTTTGGTGCGAAACTCCACACCGGACAGGACAAGTCCTTGCGTATCCATCAGATAGCTCACAGATACATTGAGCGCCTTCGCCAGTGCCAACAGGACGCCGGAGCTTGGGATGTCCTCACCCCGCTCGTACTTTCCGATGGCCTGGGCGGTCACCCTGTCGTTCATGGCCGCAGCTAGATCACGAAGGGAAAGGCCCGCTTTCCGTCGAGCCAGTTTGATGCGGTCTGCGATCATGGCATTTCTCCGGTTTACAGATACACACTTTCAATATCTATTGTAAACTATTTACCATGTTGGTTCGTCGCCCACCAGGAGGTGGCCATGGGAGCACTTCTTTCATCACTCTACTCGGCAGAATCACAGCTCGCTGAGATTATTCCGGCTTATGTCCCCCAGGGGCACATGTGGGTCGGTGTCCGCCAGCGCTTCGACCAGTTTCATCAAAAGTTGCAACTGTCCCTCCTTCAGATGAAGGACGGCCTCACGAAGCACACCGGCGTACTCAGTTGCCTGGACCAGCACTACTATGGGACAGCCTTCGGAGAGAATCATGGACTGCTGATCGGTTCCTGGGGGAAGGACACAGCGACTCGTCCGCCACGGGACGTCGACACCTACTTTATCCTTCCGCCCGAAGTCCATTATCGGTTCGAGAAGCGCACCGGGAACCGCCAGTCAGCTCTTCTGCAGGAGATCCGAAGTGCGCTCATGCCCACCTATCCCGATACCGAGATGCGGGCGGATGGACAGGTGGTGATCGTTCGCTTCGGCACATACGCAGTGGAGGTGGTTCCGGCGTTCCTTCTAACCGATGGGCGCTATTGGATCTGCGACACGTCGGATCAAGGCAGTTACAAGGTGACCGATCCGAATGCGGAGGCCGGATACATCGAACAGTTGGACAGCGCCTGCAACCGGAACCTCAGGCCGCTGATCCGCATGTTGAAGTCCTGGCAGGCGACCTGCACTGTTCCGATCAAATCTTTCCAGTTGGAGTTGGTTGCAGCAGAGTTTCTGGCCCAGTCGCCTTGGCGGCACTACGGCTACTTTTACTTCGACTGGATCGTGCGGGACTTCTTCGCTTACCTGTGCGGCAAGGCGTCAACCTATATCGCCATCTCCGGCACCGGCGAGCAGAATCCTCTTGGCAACGAATGGCAGAGCCGCGCATACACGGCTTGGGGCCGCGCCCTGAAGGCGTGTGAACTGGACAAGGCAAACTGGGTCGATGCCGCCGGCGAGGAGTGGCAAAAGATCTTCGGTTCGGACCTTCCGAGGAGGCCGCGTTGGAATTAGCCGCACAAGCTCTCGTCGAGGAATGCAAACGTCAGGAGGAATCCTGCCTGTATACGTCGACCGCCCTATTTGAATGGCTGAAGGATCTTCGGCGTTGGCGGACCGCGCTTATTGTGCTCCCGATCATCTTCGCGGGGATTGCAGCCTCTGCGCTCCTCAAACACTGGGAGTGGGTCACCGGCATTGCGGCGCTTCTTGCGGGGATGATTCCCGCGATCTTCAAGTCATTGGATCTCGACAAAGACCTTGCGGCGATCACGCGATTTGCAAATACCTTCAAGACGTTGCAGGACCGATTTCGCCAAGCCTGGCGCATCGGTTCCTTGGGCGACTTGGACGTGTTCAAGAGTGAATTCTCCGGGCTCATGGCGAAGCTGGACGACGCACGGAGCGCGAGCATCCCGCCGCCCGAACGGTATTTTAGGAAGGCGCGGATGAAGATTGAGAAGGGGCATTACGATTTCCGAGCGGATGCGGTTTGACCTACGAAGAGAAATGCAGTGGCAGTACCGCGGACTCGATAGATCCACAACCTGGGAAGCAATTCGTCTCATTCGCTGGAGATTCCAGACCGGGCATAGAATTCTTGCAAGATGGCTGTCCGGAAAATCGTGCATATCGACATGGATGCTTTTTACGCGTCCGTCGAGCAACGGGATGACCCGCAACTACGCGGCAAGCCAGTCGTTGTCGCCTGGCTGGGAAACCGTTCTGTCGTCTGCGCCGCTTCGTATGAAGCCAGGCGCTTTGGCATTCGCTCGGCCATGCCGGCGGTTCGTGCCGAGCGTCTTTGTCCAGAGGCTGTCTTCGTACCTCCGGATTTCCCACGCTACAGGGCCGTTTCGTGGCTGGTGCGGGAGATCTTCAAGCGTCATACGGACTTGGTTGAACCGCTCTCGCTGGACGAAGCGTACATGGACGTCACGGAAAACAAGACCGGGCTACTCACTGCCACGCGGGTGGCACGTGCAATTCGAGCGCAAATCCGTGAGGAGCTGAACCTCACAGCTTCCGCAGGAGTGGCGCCGAACAAGTTCCTGGCAAAGATCGCCTCTGACTGGCGAAAGCCGGATGGCCTCTTCGTGATCAGGCCAGATGAGGTGGATTCATTCCTCCCGCCGCTTCCGGTGGGACGCCTACCTGGCGTCGGCAAGGTGACGGAGGCAAGGCTTGAGAAGCTTGGAATACGAACTGTCGGAGACTTGCGTGAACTGGAGCTGCCGGCGCTCGAAGGACCGTTCGGCCGCCACGGCCTTCGCCTTTACGAGTTGGCACGCGGAATCGACAACAGCCCGGTCCTTCCGGACCGCCCCACACAATCTGTGTCCGCAGAAGATACTTTCCAGCATGACGTGCCCTTGTCGGAAACCGAGTCGCTGATTCGCCGACTGGCGGAAAAGACCTGGATTGCATCGCGCAAAGAGACCCGCATCGCGCGCACTGTGGTTCTGAAGCTGAAAACGAGTGACTTTAAGATCTTGACCCGCAGCCATACGCCCTCCACTCCGCCGGTTTCGTGTGAAGAATTGACCGGCATAGCCTTATCCCTGAGAGAGCGCGTGGACCTGGATCCCCATCAGCGCTACCGGTTGGTGGGCGTTGGCCTGAGCAACTTCCGCGATCCTGAACAGGCGTCTGTGCAACCAGAACTATTCGAGTAACCATGGACATGCGATCAAATACTCCTCCTGATTTTACGGTGAAGACGGACAGGGACGACCCCGACCCTTCTGCCGAGCAAGTCGTGGTAGCTTACCACGAGAGAACGAAGCACCACTACCACCGCTATGCCGCCTCGCTTGGGTACCTGGATTGGGCTAAGCAGCCAGATCCGTTCCGCCGTCACGACGGAGCGCCGCTGGTTCGCCTTCCGTTGCCCGACGCGGGGCGGGCGCTTCCGTTCTGGCAGCTCTATGTCGCGGACAACGTGGTGCCGGCTCCGCTTTCGGTGGACTCCATTTCACTCTTCTTGCGATACGCACTTTCGCTCACAGCCTGGAAACAATTCGAGGGAACCACATGGCCTCTGCGTGCCAATCCGTCGAGCGGGAACCTCCACCCGACGGAGGGATACGTCCTCTTGCCGTCGTTGGACGCTATTCACGACCGTCCTGGCGTATACCACTATGCGTCGAAGGCGCACGGTCTGGAGCTTCGAGCGGACTTTGATCCCTCAGTTTGGGCGGCCTTGACAGCAGCGTTTCCGGAGGGCTCATTCCTCGTGGGGCTGTCGTCCATTCTTTGGCGGGAAGCCTGGAAGTATGGCGAGCGTGCGTTCCGGTACTGCCAACACGATGTCGGCCATGCGCTGGGGACGATGCGATTCGCGGCGGCTGCCCTCGGGTGGAAAATCCGCCTCCTCGACCGTGTGGGTAGCGCCGCCGTGGCCCAACTTTTCGGACTCGACCGCGAGGCCGACTACACAGGCGCGGAGCGGGAGCATCCCGAGCTCGTGGCGCTTGTGGTCAGGGAGAAATGGGCCAACGACCGGGGCCTATGCCTGTCCAAAGAGTTGGTATCCCAGGTGGCCACTTCTCGATGGTACGGCACGGCTAACGTGCTGAGTCCCGAGCACGGCGTCGATTGGCCAGTGATCGACCAGGTGGCTCTCGCCACTACGAATCCGGGGATTGCGGCCGACGAAGAGTTTTCCAGATTCCCATCGGAGGAAGAGCTCTTCGGGACGCCAGTTCGGTCCGGAGCCTTCACTGCGGAAATAGTCATCCTGGGGCGCAGAAGCGCGGTCAGCATGGACGGGGCCACAGCGATTCCTGCGGCGACCTTCTTCCGGATGTTGGCTCGTCTTGTACCCACCCGAGACGGCCGATCTATGCCGTGGGACGCCCTGCCCTGGCGTCCACGCATCCACCTGGGCCTCTTCGTGCACCGCGTGAACGACGTGCCTCCTGGTCTCTACATGCTCACTCGGGATCCGGAGAAGGTCGAGACACTCCGGCAAGCGATGCGGCCTGAGTTCCTGTGGCTTCGCCCTCCGTCGTGTCCGCATGGCCTTCCGCTATTCCTGCTGAAAGAGGGGGACTGCCGTACTCTGGCTGCGAGCGTCTCCTGCGGTCAAGACATTGCGGGGGACGGGGCCTTCAGCCTTGGGATGATCGCCGAATACATGGACAGTTTGGTTGTGTATGGCGCCGGCTTCTACCGAAATCTCTTCTGGGAGGCCGGACTCGTGGGTCAGGTCCTGTACCTCGAGGCGGAGGAGGCGGGCATTCGTGCGACCGGGATCGGCTGCTACTTCGATGATCCGGTTCACGAGGTGTTTGGCATCTCTTCGCGCGATTGGCAGAGCTTCTACCATTTCACAGTGGGTGGCCCAGTCGAGGACGGACGCCTTACCACGTTGCCTGCGTACAACTTGGGGGAAGCAGGATGAACACCCCGACATTTGAATTGGATCGGCCGTCTGCGGCGTCCATTGTGACGTTGGATGTGGATAGCCCGATGATGCAGGCACCGGTAGGGCGATGGCTTTGGTCTTGTCTCCGCCGTCGGCGTGCGCATTGGAGATTTGGCGTGAAGCGAGAATCCCTCCGGGCGCATGGGCGTTTTTGGCCACTAATCGGCCAATTTGTCGCACTTTCCGCGAAGATTCCAGGCTGTTACACTAGCGCATATTTGCCAAGGTAGTTCGAACAGTTCAGTATCAGAGATCCGGAACGGGGCGAGATGCTCTTATGGCCATTAGTGATCATGACAGGAAGCTGCTCTGGGGGCGCTCAGGCAATTTCTGTGCGATCGGAAAGGAGCTGCTCGTACTACCCAAGACTGAACTTGATCCCGAAGGATTGATTGCAGCAGAGTGTCACATCCGTGGGAAGTCTTCGCTCGGTCCACGAGGTTCTGAAATCGAGCCAGAACAAATTGATGGATATGACAATTTCTTGTTGCTATGCCCGGATCATCACCTCGAAGTCGACACTCACCGGAACAAGTATCCAATCGAACGGCTTCGGGCGATTAAGGCTGACCATGAGAAGTGGGTTCAATCGACTCTCGAACGCGCGAAGGGTTCTGCTTGTTCGCTCTTCACGCTACCAGGCACACATCGTAAGAACCCCTACTTCATTCCAAAGAAAGAAGTCGCTGAATCGCTAAGCTCATTTCGCGCAGGCGATTCTCTCGTCTTGTCCGGACCCCCTGGAATCGGTAAGACACAGCATGCCGTGCAGCATGCGCATGAATTGCGCTCTCGATACGGCTCGGTCCTGTGGGTGTCGGCAGAATCGACACCGAGCCTCCACCGGGCTCTAGCGGCGCTCGCAGATCAGCTACTAATCAATGAGATTGACAATTCCATTCAGGAAAAGGCCGCGGCTTTCCGCCTCTGGCTCGCCACAAAACCATCTTGGCTACTCATTCTTGACAACGCTGATTTGCCCAAGGTTGCGCGGGAGATCGAACAGTTCATTCCAGCGGCGCATAACGGCTTTGTGCTTATCACCAGCCAAAATACTTCGTGGACCCCGGCGTTCCGGATGGTGCGGATGGAAGTGTGGACAGAGTCAGAGTCATCGGCGTTCCTCAAGCAGCGTTTGCAGCATTGTGAAGCAGCCGCACCTGCCCTCGCGCGACTCGCCAGCGAACTGGGTGGACTGCCTTTGGCCATCGAACAGGCAGCTGCATATGTGACAGAAACCCGAATCTCTGTCAATGACTACCTGGAGCTCTTGAACCGGGATCGGAGGAGCATTCTCCGGCGCAGGCATCCAGCCATGACAGACTATCGCGCAAGCATCGAGGACACTTGGCAAATATCCGTGCGCCGTCTAAGCTGGCTTGCTCGTCAGATACTGCACTATACCGCGTGTCTGGCCGCCGAGCCCATCCCGCGAAGCATTTTCTCCCATTTCGTAAGGTCTGCGTCAGCTGACAGTACCTACGGCCCTTTCGAGCGCCGGCAACTACTTGATGCTACAAAGCCGCCAGATGCGATCAACCTTGCACTTGCTGAGCTTGGACGATTCAGCCTTGTTTCACTCTCTGAGGATAGCTTTCGCTTGCACCCCTTGCTACAGCAAGTAATTCTCGGCTCTGCCCGAGTGAGGCCATGGCAGGCCCGATATTGGCGGCAATGGATGTTTGCGGGCAAACACTCGCACCAGTCTCTTGCGTCGGGCTTGTGGCTCCATAGGGCTGGATTCTTGCTGAACTTGGAGGGTGTTCTCCCCGAGGTTCTTGGCCGCTACCGGAATCTGCGCAAAATGCTGCCGTTCATCGGTCACCTTCAAGCTCTATCACGCAATGTGGCAGCCATTGCTCCTGGATTGCATGTGATGGATCAAGGTGCTTTGATCGGTGGGTACGCTCCTCTCAGACATATTCTTAAGTGGGCTGAAGAGGAAATCAATTGGCACCAGTCTGGAATGAGTGCCATTCGAGAAATGCTGGAAAGGAACGCATATGGATCGCCTGAACTCATCGCTGAGACAGAGTGGTTTCTGTCGCATGTCGAGGATCTGTTCGAACAGGTCATCGAAACATCGTTGGGCCACAACCTGGCTTATAACCTCCAGCGGTTGGCAGGCGACGGCCCAATAAGGACTCCTCGCCAGGAGATATATAGCTTCCTTTGGACCATCGCCCAATCACATGCTAGAGCTGGAGGGATACCAACAGCCAAGCGGCTCTTCCATCTCTATCGTGCCCACGCCATGAAGGATCCTGACGCACCGGCCAACGAGCCGGCGCGCGCTCGATTACGGGAGGCGCTCTCGCTTTCGGGACATTTGCCGGAAGGCGAACTGCGAGGGTTACTCGAAGATGCACTCGTAGCCTTCGAGGGCAATGATAGCGTCAATTTCCCGGTCTGTGAGGCGATTTGTGTTTACTCTGGACTGGCCAAAACTCCCGAGACTCGAGCACGGGCTCTCGTCTGGATGCGTCGCGCGCTCCCCTACGCCCGCAACTGGCTTGAGTACGGTGAGGACATCGTCTGCGTGCTGACAGTGCAATATGTTGACCTCTTGAAAGAGCAAGGCAAAGAGGATGAGGCGCTCGCGGAGTGTGAAAAAACCCTCCTTCTGGCGATAAAGTCCAGAAAGCTCACCCGGCGCGTCGGTACATCGCTCCTTTGGGAACAGCGCGGCCTTCTTCTTTACAGTCGCAAACGTTTCTCGGCCGCCGCGCGCTCATATGCTCGCTGCCTCGCCCTTCAAGTCGAATACGAACAGCCCTCGCCGTTTCGCAGGATTTACTTGCACTACATGACCGCAATCATGCACTTTCAAGCTGGCTCGGTGCCGGCCGCCAGGATGCATTTCCTGAAGGTACACGACCTGCTGAAGGATCACTGGTCGGATAATCCTCCGGAAGCCGAGAAATGGGCCGCCGCAGTCGGCTTCACTGCAGTCCCAGCTAACCAGGAAACAAAGGGCGAAGCGATGCTCAGAGAGGCCTTGGCGGGAGCTACCGAGGATTCTCAAACGGTGCGCCGTAGCGACAAATAGCCCACAACGTCTGTACACGAGGCCTGCGAATTTCATATGGAAATGCCCGCGCACGATTCTCAGCTCACGCCAACAGCCTAACGCGCGCATCGAGCCGAACAGCAGGCCAATTGCCGATCCTCGGGAAGATCGTTGACCGTTATGAAACGGTCCTTAGTTGGTGCGATGGGCCATGTAGCGGACGTTAGGCGGCGTCATCCAATTCTTCAGCCTCTTCCACCGGCTCGTCATCATCAATTTCGACGAAGGGTTCCGAGTCCTTTTCCGATTCGGCAGGCTCAGCTATCTGCGTGGCCGCCTGTGTGGACACATCGAAGAGACTTGCGGTCTTTAGTGGCGCCGGTTTCGTTGACTCGGCCAGCTTGGCGGTTGCCGCAGGCTGTGCGGACTCCGTCTTCGGCGGCACCAGCTTTGTCGTCGTCTTCGACTTGGCACGCGCCTCCGCCTGTGCCGCCTTGGAAGCCACATCCATTTCGGCCTTTGCCTTCTCCAGGGTGTTCTTCATCTGGAGATGGGAACCGATAAAGCCGACGATGGTCGAGGACAACTCTGCGTCGAGGTCCTCGGCGGTGCCGGTTACGCTGAGTGGAGTGGTGAGGGCGTCATTGTCGCCGTCTTTGAGCTTCTTCGGCACAATATTCACCCGAATCTGATCTGCATCGACAAGCGTGACCGTCAGCAAGACTGCGCGGTCCCGCAGGACTGGTGCAAGTTCTTTGAACATGGGTATCTCTCCTGTTGGATGTTGATGTCGGGATCACAGTCGCCGAGCGCGTCTTCGCGTCTTCGACCAAAGTTGGGGATCCACGGGCAACGGGCTCATGAGTCCACTTTGCGCGTTGAAGAAGCCGCCGTGATGTGTGAGCTTTCCCCAGCGGAAGAGCCGCGCCAGCATGGCAAGCGCGCTCGACGCCAGAGTCTGGTTGATGAAGGGTTCCTGGCGATCCAACGCCTCGACGGCTGAGCAGCTGGGCAGGGGATCTTCACCAGCCGTGGCGTCGATGATTTCGGGATACAGCTCGCTCACGGTCCGCAGCCGGCCCGCCTTTCTCCGGTTGCGTGCGTTCAATGGCTGGCCGAGAACGAATTGACCGCTGGCGGCATTGTTGCCGAGATCGAGCCAGTACGCTGTGCGGTTCCTGGTCTTTGTCAACGCTCGCTCGATGAGGTTTCGTGCCGCGCGCGTGTCCACACAAGCAATAAGAAGGTCGAGAGAGGTGTCATTGACCCGGTCGAGCGTCCGTTCATTGAAACTCGCTGGCTCGGCCCGCCACCGCGTGCCCCAGAACAGGTTGATGCGATTGATCAGGACGGTCGCCTTATTCTGCCCAATATCTGAGATCGAGAATGGCTGGCGCACGCAGTTCGTCTCGGAAACCGAATCGGCATCCATCATGACAACTTCCAATCCCCCAGCGCGCCCCCAAACCCTCATCGCCTGGTCGAGATATGGGAGCCCCATGACGATGGCGCTGCCGGTCCCGCCAGCTCCTACAACAAGGACACGCAACGCCCGCTGACCGAGCAGGTCGCGAGGAAGAGTATGCTCGATGCGCATGTTAGCCCCTCTCTCCGCGCACGAACTGCATGAGCGTCTGAGGCAAGACAATGAGTGTTTGGATCGGGAACCGTTGGCGCTTCCCAGCGAGCCCGGTCCACAGTCCCTCGAATCCGCCCTCATGGCGCGTCAGGCGGCCGACATTTGCGTGCGTGGATGCGCTCTCGTAGAAGCCGCGCTCCCAGGCTGGCATTGCACCCACCGAGGCGCTGTCTGGGCGCCGCATGGTGCCCGTGCAAACGCGCCCGTCGTCGGACAAGTTCCAGAACGGCGCGACAGCGAGCTTCGTCGAACTCTCCGGCCGCATGTTCTCTGTGAGCGCCCGAATAGTGAGTTCGCCATTCGAGACCCGCCATACCAGAGGTGGCTGCGGGAAAATACGGCCGTTCAGCTCCGCGGCCTTTCCTTCGGAGTTCTCGTAGAACATCTGGCGGCGTTGCGCCGGAGTCCACCAGACGATCATCCGGTCCGCCTTGGCAAGAATGTTTGCCGGCAAGACGTCGGCCTCACAACTGCCGCTGAGGGAGCGCACCATAGACTCGATGAATGCCACAGTGAGCGGTTGTGCCGGACCGAGAGTGGGCGGTGCGTCCTTCTGAGCGGTCACATCGTGGCGGGTGATGAAACTGCTTTGCCGATCACGATAGACCAGAAGCGCTTCACGCAACTCGAAGCGATGGTTCTCCCCGATCGATACATGGATTTTCAAACCGTTTCTCCCACTCCTGAATTGCTTCGACCAACTGAAAGAGTTCGCAGTTGAGCGCGACAAACCGCCCCACAACCCGCAATGCGTGCCGAACTTCATCCGCCTTGCGCGGTGAAAAGACGACACACAAGGTTGGTTCGGCAGTTCCCTCCATCATGTATTGGCCCTCTTCATCGAAGCACGCTGTGATGGCGTCATGCTCTTTGAAGCTGACAAGCACGGCCGGCAATGGAGGCTCATCGTATTGACCAGCTTCGATGTAATCCCTGGACTGCTTGAGACGAAGCCGGGAGAGACTCTGAATACGCCGCAGCCGCTCGATCCAGGTGGCATAGCTCCCCGTGGAGAACCTGTGCAGCAATTCGCGGTCGCGCACCTTCCAATCGCGGCATTTGCGTTTCAGCGTTTTCCGGATGCACTCCGGCAACGCCTTTTCGACCTCGGGAAACTCATATTGGCCGCGGCTCTCCTCATCGTCTTGGTCGGCATATTCCCGCATTCGCTCCTCATACATGAGCGCATCGTCGTGGTTGTAAATCCTCATCACGCGATAGAGTGCATGGCTCAATGCCCAATAGAATGCCGCACCCAATCCCTCAGCTTCCGCCTCCAGCGCATCGATTGCCGGCCCGATCTTGAGGTAGCCCGCTCCGCTGCACTCGATGGTGACAGCAAGTTGCCCGCCTTCAAGCGCCGCATCGCTGCCGGCACGTCCCAACACGTCGCTCACATCGAGGTGATATTCGACATTGCGCTGCAGCACATCGCCCCGCTCCACGCCAATGCGGCTCATCATGGCGTGCTGAGCGAACGCAAGGGCGTTGCCGCCACGCTGTTTCCAGGTCTCGGCAGTCCCCAACCCCTCGCGCACAAGGGCGGCGCAGAGTTCGTAGACCAGTTCCGCGTTTGCCTCGTGGCTGTACTCGGTGCGAACTTCGGCGAGCGACGGCAAGGCCTGGCCGAAGGCTGGGGCGAGAGGCGCTACCCTAGCGGCGGAAGCAGATCCGGCGGCGTCGGGAGCCGATGGCTGCCCGCTGCCACATGCCGGTTCATGGCTTCTGAGACTGCGTGTGCGAGATCGCAGGATTCTCTGCATTTCAGATGCCTCGCCAGAATCAGGTTGGCTTCAGGGGGTGGCTCTGCGGCCTTTTGTATGAACAGAGCTGCCAGTGCCTCTTGTGACATCACGGACCTGGGCACGGCTCAACCCTTCGATCCGATCGCGCGGCTGAAGGTGTAGCGCAAGACGGTCCCTGTGTCTTCCGGGCCGGTGAGGGTTGCGGTTGCGATCTCCGGGTAGGTCGGCGTGAGCAAATCGCGCACCTGCTCGACGCTCATTTGCGGCGCCGGATCGGGGATGCGAACGCCGTTGTAATTGAACTCGCGTAGCAGAACTTCTGCTTTGAGACTGGCCATTGCGATTCATCTCCTTGTTTGCAGATTCAAGTTGAACCAATGTTGTGATCAGAAGAGGCTGGCTTGTAAGGGCAGCGTCTTGATTGCGACTTCCTGTGTGGATGCTGGTGGAGCCTGTCGCACCGTATCCTCAGCCGGCGCTTGATTAGCAACCGGTCGATATTTCGCCTCAAGCCTCTTGAGGATCTCCATTTCAGAGGAGCGCACGGCCTCGGCGGCTCGCAATTCATAGCGAGCAAGATAGTTGCGTTTGCGAATCTCTTGCTGGATGGCGCGCTCGACATCGCAAAACGTGTACTCTGGGTCGCCCCAGCACGGCCAGGCGAGCATGTGACGCAAGAATCGCAGCCGGTCGGTATCCGACGTGAACCACGTTTCATAAAATCCGGCGGCATCGTAATGAGCTATATGCGAGAAGCACATCGAGAGGCGGTTGTAGAAGCTCTTGGAAAAGGCGGTTCGTGCCCACTCTGATTCGATGAAGTGCAAAAACGTATTTCCGAATTCAGCCTTGTCTTGAGCCGTCGAGAACTTCGTGGGCATAAACTCCGAAGGAAGAAACGGTCCTTTCGGCATGGAATGTCTCCACCAAGAAAAACGGCCAGCACACGCCGACCCTTTTCCTTGCCTTTGATTGCGAAACGGTTATAGCCGGTATCGCTGGAACGATTCTCCCATTGGCTTCGCTACCACCGTTCCAAGAAGCCGACCAGTTTCTTTCGACAGCAACTGCGGCACCCGGCGGACTACTGATCCGTGTGCTGGTCGTTACGATCCTTCGCATCACGCTGGCCGATCAGGACTCGATGCAAGTCAGCCAACTCATCGACAATATTGGCCCCACTGACTGGTTCGTCATTGTTTTTGCCGAGCCAGGGGAACCTCTCTTCGAGCAACGCCAGTGTCCGCTCAACGAACATCTGGGAGCGACGATCTTTGCTTGACATGCAGTTCTCCTCAAGAATCTCAAGGATCAGAAAATGGAAGGAATGAAATGCAGTGCGCAGTTTCAACCGAAGAGGCTGAGCTGCACGGCAGGCTCCGTGCCCGTGGACCACGGCGAAGGATTCTTCCGCATCCTCACACCCGCAGGAGGCTCGACAAGGTGGATGCCGGCCTGTTCCGCTGGTGGGTCGGCGAGTTCTGTGTCAGACAAGTTGAACACGGGATTGTCGTCCTCCTCGACCCGCACGGCCGGCGGCTGTGGCAGCACCTGGCCCCGCTCGTGATCCAATTCGCGCCACACTTTGTCCGCGGATTCCCCGACTCCGGCCTTCTCAACCAGCTCGCGCGCCATCGCGCTCATCAGGTCTTCGTCGGTATCCAGCGATTGCAGGCCCTCACCCGAGAACTTGCCCTCCATCATGAGTGCGACGAGCATCTTCTTGCCCATCAGACGGAGGCAGGTCTCTTGCATCGTGCCCGGATAGGTAACGAACTTTACGCGAACATCGTGCCGCTGGCCTATGCGCCAGGAGCGGCGGCTCGCCTGGCGCAGGGTATGCAATGAATAGCCGGTCTCATAGAAATACAGCGTGGGAAATGCAAGCAGATCGAGGCCTGTCTCCACCAGCTTCGGGTGGCAAAGGACAACTTCAACTCCAGCCCTCAATTGGCGCTCGTACCACTCCTCGCGTTTGTCCGTAGCAACCGAGGATCGGAGAACAGCAACCCGGAATCCTGCTTGCCGCAGAACAGTTTCCAGCCGCAGCATGACGTCCTTCTCGCCCGTATAAGTTGCGTACACCTGGCAGCGCCGGCCCTGCCTGAGTTCCTCTCGCACATCGGCGATGAGGGCGCATTCCTTCGCATAGAGACGATCCTCAGAGAGATTCTTCGGCGTCGTCACCAGAAACCGCACATACTCCTTTGTCTGCGGATCAAAGGCGCGCGCCCAGATATCCTCGAATCCATAGGGATGGTCGGGATAGAGCAGGAGCGTGTTGAGCAGGATGCTCATCAGGCTTTTGTTGCCTCGATGCGCCCGCATCGCGGCCCGGATGTCCTCTTCAAGCTCCTCGTAGGCTTTGGCGAGTTCCTCATCCATCTCAACCGAGAGCACGCTCTCGTCGTATCGCGGCAGGTTATCCGCAATGTCTTCGAGGGAAAGGAACGCCGTCGTGTTCATCAGAAACTTGCCGAACAGCAGCGGCGACGCACCCGGCTTCTTTAGAACCTGGATCGTCTTCTTCGTCGCCCGTGAGCAGGCGTTGTCCGTGTCCCGCACCTTCTCGATGGTCTCAAGCACTCCGTATTGCTGCTGAAAGTCGCGCCGTCCCTGTCCGCCATATGCGAAACCCTCGCCGGCCATGGTGCGCGGCTCCATGCGGTAGAAGATGTTGAACAGATCGTCCGCATAGCCGCCCATCAACGTGCCTGTAAGAGCGATGAGCCTCTTGGCCGCGCGCCCCAATACGCCCAGGCCGTTGCCCTGCGCCGTGTCGCCGGCCAACTGGTGCAACTCATCCGCGATGGCAAAGTCGAACCATCCCCCCATGTACCGGCCAATGTACTCAATCGGCGCCATACGCTGAATGCGGTTGCGATCCGCCTGCCAGAGTGCGGAATAGCGTGTGGTGCCGCCACGCGGCGGAGTCACGGATTCAGATAGCTTGATTTTGTCGACAAAGTCGAGATGGGTGAGCTTCTGCCTCTCCGAATCCATGATCGCGGTGCCAGTGTCGGGATTGATGACGCCCCCAAGATTCGGCCCGGATTTCGCTTTCAGGTAGGCATGCTCCCAGTAGTAGCCGAGCTTCCCCTTGTCCTTGCCGGTAATGAAAAACGCAGGCGCAGAGCAACGTTTACGCCACCCCTTGCGGCCTATGAGCCGTAGTTCGGAGAGTGACAGGCGCATGCCCTCATACACGATCCGGCCCTTACGCAGTTTAACTTCGCAGATGCCGTGCGGCTTCTTGGGATCGCCGCCATTGCGCATGTCCTCGATCAGAAAGGTCCTGGCGCGCGGCACAGTCAGCAGAGTCTCACGCGCCCACTTGTGGGTGATGTGCGAAGGGCACATCACCAAGGTTGTACTGGGTCGCCCATCCGCCAGCACATGGATCGTGCCCAGCGCCATGTACGTCTTGCCGGCCCCGCACTCGGCCACGATTCGCGCTGCCTTAGCTTTGAGAAGATACTTTGCGGTGCCGGTAATAGCAAGTGCCTGTGCGGGAAGCGCCTTCCGCAAAAGCGATGCAATGCGTGGCGAGACAGGGTCTTTTGTGCCCTGAAGCGGCGGATAGGTTTCAAGAATGCGTGAGCCCAATTCGACTGCGTGGGCGCGCAAATATGTGTAGATGTCGGTTATGTTGTCATGCCTCATGAAATGCGCCTCTGTCTGGTTTACTTGCGGTTTGACGACCACATATTTCGACAGCGCATCGAGGTTGCAGCCGTCAGCACCATTTGGATTC
>Ga0302275_10000859_pt1 | contig 33582 bp, 26 predicted proteins | sample III_Bog_N2_2_FD_200229 | JGI IMG/M metagenome (GOLD analysis project Ga0302275, IMG submission 200229) | Peat permafrost microbial communities from Stordalen Mire near Abisko, Sweden - III_Bog_N2_2 | ecosystem: Environmental > Terrestrial > Soil > Wetlands > Peat | place: Sweden: Abisko... | reverse complement strand
GCCCGCGCACGGCACCTTAAGCGGCACGGCACCGAACCTGACGTATACGCCGACCTCCGGCTATGCGGGCACGGACACGTTTACCTTCAAGGCCAACAATGGAACGGACAGCAACGTCGCCACGGTCAGTATCACCGTGCTGCCTGCGGCGCCGGTGGCTTCAGTGCAATCGGTCACGGTGGCCTTCAATGCAGCGACGGCGATCACGCTGAGCGCGACAGGCAGCGGCACACTCGTGTACAGCGTAGTCGCATCGCCTGCGCACGGCACACTCAGCGGCACTGCCCCGAACCTGACGTATACGCCGACCTCCGGCTACTATGGCGCCGACAGCTTCACCTTCAAGGCCAATAACGGAACGGACAGCAACGTCGCCACGGTCAGCATCACCGTGCTGCCCGCGGCACCGGTGGCTTCAGCTCAATCGGTCACCGTTGCCTTCAATGCAGCGACGGCGGTCACGCTGAGCGCGACAGGCAGCGGCACACTCGTGTACAGCGTAGTCGCATCGCCCGCGCACGGCACCTTAAGCGGCACGGCACCGAACCTGACGTATACGCCGACCTCCGGCTATGCGGGCACGGACACGTTTACCTTCAAGGCCAACAATGGAACGGACAGCAATGTCGCTACGGTCAGCATTACCGTGAACGGTGATCTGGTCTGGACAGTTGCCACCGGTGGTTCCCTTACGGCCACGGTGACCTCAGGTCATAGTGCCACCTATGCGCTGCAGATTGCCGGTTGGACGGGCGATAGCAATGCTGTTATCTTCACCTGCGCCGGCGCGCCTACGTTCGCCAGCTGCACGGTGACACCCACCAGCTCCGCCATGACGGGTGTTACCCCGGTGCCCGTCACGGTGACCGTCTCTACCCAGACGCTTCATGGCGTCATGGCACCACCCACTACTGCGTCCACCCACGGCAAAACGTTACCCATTGCATTCGCGGCGGGGCTGGTGGGCTTCCTCGGACTCTGCCGCAAATATCGCGGCAAGCGCCTCGGCGGCTTACTGGGCGCACTATTGGTGGTACTGGTTGCCGGTTCCATGGTGGGTTGCGGCGGTGGTGGCAATCCGCCATCAGACACCGCGCCCGGCACCTACACGCTCACGGTGACGGCCACCTCCGGCAGTATCGCAAAAAATGTCTCGCTCACGTTGATTGTGCAGTAACTGGAGAGTATCCATGCAAATGTTATGGACTATGTTCCTTCGTTCTGATTCTTATTCACGCCGCGCAATTCAGGCAGCGTGCTGCGCGTTCACTCTGGCTCTCGCCGCACTGGCGCTCACCGGTTGTGGTACGGTGCCAGTTACAAATTCTATTGCGGGCCGCTCCACCCTGGCCATCACGGGCAGGGCGATGGGCGGTATCCAGCCCATCATCGGTGCGACGGTTAATCTCTACACCACCACAAGTACTGGCTATGGCATCGGGGCTCTGCAGGAGGAGGCTACGCAGCAGGGTGCGTCTGCCGGACAGGACACAGACAACAGCGGCTATTTCGGGTTTGCGAGTTCCTACGATTGCCCTCTTGGCCAGTTTGCTTATGTCGTGATGAGCGGCGGCAATACCGGCAGTAACAACGTGAACGCCAGCAATGTGCTGGTAGCGGCGCTGGGCCGCTGCGAAGATCTCTATACGAGCCCCGGTACGAATCCTTCGGTGTACAAAGGTCCATCCATTGACGTGGATGAGTTGACCACCATTGCGGCCGCCTATGCCCTGGGTAATTTTGCATCGACCTCCGGCAGCGGAGCTGCGACCGTGGTCGGTATTGGTGCGCCTGCTACTAACAATGCGGCGCAGGTCGGCGGAGTTTCCACGGGATGCGTGGCGGGCGTGGGCAGTTGCACCGTTACGGCGGCTGCCGGGCTCGCGCATGCGTTTCAGAATGCTGCCAACCTGGTCAACGTATTTGCATCGCCGGCGTATGCCTATGCGAACCTGCCCGGCGACAGCGCTGCCGTGGCTCCGCAACAAGTGCTCAACTCCATTGGCAATACGCTGGTCGCTTGTGTGAACAGCGATGGCACAGCCGCAGCTTGTACAAATATTTTTGCGGCGACCACGCTTAATTCCGTTACTCCGACCAACACCTTCCAGGCCATGGTCAATCTCGCGGCCAATCCTACCTTCTCCGGCTCAGCGGTTGCGGCTGCAAATTTTCTGGGCTATGCGACGGCACAGACCAGTGTGTATGGTCCGGGATTAAGTTCTACCGTCGGACTGAACGATCTTAGCCTCGCCATCAATTATCCAAGTGGGCTTGGTGCTGTGAGTGGAACCCAGGGGCTGCTCTTTCCTACAAGCGGCGCGCTCGATATTAACGACGTGTACTATGTCGGCAATCAGAGTACAGCCAGTGGAGCGGTTCCGGTTAACCTGCTCGCGTTCTCCAGTAACGGCACCTTGCTGAGCGCCACTCCCAATGGCGCGACGATGAAGTTTGCCTTCGGTCTCAGCGTCGATGCGCTTGGAAATGGCTACTTTGTGAACGGCAGCGGGTCCTCGACCAGCGCGCTCGGCGTGTTTACCACGGGCGGCGGCACCAGCTTGTCACAGTACAGCGTCAAGTCAGCAAGCACCGGTAATGTTCTCAAGGCGTACAGCACCGCGGTGGACCAGCACAATAATGTGTGGGCGTTTGGAACTGCGACCAGCGCCAACACTCTCTGGATGTCGCCGGCGGGTGGCGCATCCTTCACGGGGCAGGCGACCGTAACCGTGCCCGCGGTGAACAATGAGATCGAAGTCGCGATCGATCCGAATCAGAATGTCTGGGTCGATGGCGGTACCGTGCTGGGCGTGCTGGAGAACATCGGAATGCTCAGTGTACCCACGTACGCTTCCACATCGCTGCTCACGTTGACGCCTGGCGGCAATCCAGTCTCCGGTCTGGCCTTCGCCGGCAATCCCTATGTCGGCTATCTTTCTTCCTACAATAGTACCGCTCCGGGCATTCAGCCATTCACGCCCACGTTGAACGGTCCAGAGGTCACGTCGCTCTCCCCAGGCTCACTCACTACGGTCTCCGCCAAGATCGCCGGCACTTTTTACAACGAGGCAGACGGAGCGGGCAATATCTGGCTGGCTGATACCAACAGTCACTCCGTGATCCAATTCACGCCCGGCGCAACGCCCACAGCTTACCGGCTTGAGCCCTGCATGCCCGTTCTCAATGCGTGCTACACCGGCACCAGCACACAGAGCAGCCTGTTCACCGCGGGCAAACCCTGGACAGTCTCAATCGACAGCGCTGGTTCCATCTGGGTCACGGCCCAGGCCGGCGGCAACGTAGTGCAGATCATCGGCGCCGCAGCTCCCACGTGGCCGCTGCTCTCACTGGGCAAAACCGGGAAGCCATGAAGAGTCAATCGAGGTGGAGGTAATAGTTTTTACGGTTCAGGAACAACCGCAATTGCATTCACGGTGGGGTAGTTCAGCACGCCGACGAACTGCAGGTTGAGCATTCCCTGCGGCGTCGGCGTCATGTTGTCCATCGTCTTCACCACATTCGCGCCATGGCCTTCCGCCAGAATGTCAAAGTGGCGCAGCAGCGCTTCGCCGTTGCAATACACATCAAAGATGCGGCTGCCTGAACCGCCCGGAGTTCCGGTAGCCTGGCCGAACCAGGCCTCGCGGAAGTAGAGCGTGATCCGGTATTTCCTGCCCACCGGCGCAGGCAAAGCGTATTGAAAATTGCCGATGCGTCCGGAGGCGTAAAGGCCGAGGCTGGGTCCGTGCTCGCGGTCCGGCGGATGCGCGTGACGGCCGCCGCGAAAGTATCGGTCGGCTGACCAGATCACACCGTGCTCATCCTTATACGAAGAAGAGGCCGCAATAATATGCAGGGGCAGCGGAGCTGGTGTGGGAGCCGGAAGGACCTCGATCGCATTGATGGGTGAGACTTCGCTGGTGAAGTCCAGATGCATGGTCCCGTCAATCTCCGGGCTGACGCCTGGAATGGAATACATGGTCGCTGCATGATCGGAGCCGGCGCGGTCCACCACGTCCATCGTCTGATTGGTGCCGGCGTTGACGGAGAGGTTGATCACGCGCTCTGCGGGTTCCAGATTGGTGGGCTCGGCAGAGAAGAGGTGAAGCTCATAGTAGCCCGGCGCGGCGTGGAAAGTGCAGCGAACAATGCCGCGGCGGCCACCATCATAGAGATAAGGATCGAGCGTGCCGGTTACGTCCGCACCCGTGGAAGGCATGCTCTCACCGCCTGCGCAGCCGGGTTCAGGCAGCCAGGTGGCGCCGTCGTGATCCGTATAAGCATGCCGGTTCTCGCCCAGAAGAATATGTGTGGGTCCGTTAATAATGACTGGCGATGGGGCGGCCAGGCTTGCAACCGGGTGTGGCCGTTCGCGCCGCGCGCCGATCCAGAATAAAGCTGCCACACCGGTCAGCACAAAAACGGCTGCAATCCAAAACCAGAAAGCATGGGGAGCCGAAGGAGTGGGTGCGTCTGCACGAGCCGGCGGTTCCGGGCCTGAAGGCGGGATCGCATCTGTAGCGGAGGCACCAGGCTCTGCACCGGCATCGAGAATCTGGGGAACGTGAAGGAACTGGGCGCCATAGCCACCCGGCGGAATCACGATGCGGATGGGATGCGAAGTGCCCTCGCCGCTTTCGTAGATATCCTGCAGACGTTTCCGCAGGGTATGAACCGTGACGCGTACGATGGTGTCGCTCTGCGGATCGAAGTCCGGCTTGCGGCCGAGAGCTTCCAGTGCGATGGAGTATTCCTTGATCTCGTCAGCGCGGCCCGCGGCAGTCTCTTCACAGGGGCGCATCCCCCCGCCCGCGGATTTTGTCCTCCACTCTCGACACCATACAATGCTAACTAGGCAAGCAGGGCCTGTAGCTCAACGGTTAGAGCAGGGGACTCATAATCCCTTGGTTGGGGGTTCAAATCCCTCCGGGCCCACCACTTCTTCCTTCGCTTTTACGTTCCCGGTTGGGTGTATGGCACCGTCTCCACCAGGCGGCGTTCCGCACCGCGCGGATCGTCTGCCACGTGTGTCTTCTCTGCATGGTTGTCAAAGAGCATGGTGGCGCGATTTTTCAGGTCATACACGGGCCACTGCGGCAGGTTGCGGTTGCGGGCATTGCTGTTCGGATCGCCGGTCTGCGCGAATGCGACGAGCATATTGCTCATGGTGTGGGATAGCGCGAGCGCGGTAGCATCGTCACCGCACATGCCGGCCGCTAGCGCGGTGTTATCAAACAGGAACGGAATATCCATGGTGTGCGGCGCGCCGTAACGGCCTCCATCCACGGGCGAACGCCAATCCATCTGGTACGCCCAGGTGTGTGCCGCGGCCATGGGCGGCGCGGCGCGGCGTTCGGCTTCAATCAGCTCACCGCGCCACGAACGGAATGCGGTGGTCGCTGCAAAAAATACATCCGACGCAGAATACTCCGGATACATCGCGCGGTACTTCGCAACCACGTCAGCGGTTTTCAGCTCGCCCAGGAATGGACGGACAACTTCCAGCTTTGCCGGCAGCGATTCCCACGTAAGCGCAAAGAGTGACGGGTCGCCTCCGCCGATCAGGAGCCGCGTCTCATCGTGCGTATTGCCCAGGATCATCGGGATGTGGGCGGAGAGCGGCGGCGCATCGGGATCGAATGGATCGCGCGGCACACTGCGCCCATCTTTCACGGGGCCCATGTAACCGGCGCTGCGCGAAGCCGCAACCAGCTTCTCCATCGGCATGGTGCGCAGTTCATCCACGCGCGCGGGCGTTAGTTCGAGCGCTCTCAGCAGCGCCTCGGCGCGCGCGGTTGCGCTTTCCGGACGCGCCGCGGTGATCTGCTGGCCGCTCATGGAGACGACGCGATGAAATAGTCCATGCGCTGCGGGCATTCCCATGAGCGTGGCGCACTTTGCGCCGCCGCCGGATTGGCCAAAGATCAGCACGCGCTGCGGATCGCCGCCAAACTCGGCAATATTGTCGCGCACCCACTGCAGCGCCAGAATGATGTCGAGCATGCCCACGTTGCCCGCATCGGCCAGCTCGGGCGCGGCACTGAGTTGCGCAAGATAAAGATAGCCGAAGATATTCAGGCGATGATTGATCGTCACTACCACCGCATCGCCGCTCCGGGCCAGCCGCTCGCCGTCATACAGCACATTGTTGGCCGATCCGCTGGAGTACGCGCCGCCGTGAATGTAAAAGAGCACGGGCCGCTTGCGATGATCGCGCAATCCTGCGGTCCACACATTCAGGTGCAGGCAATCTTCGCTCATGCCTCCGAGTTCGGGAGGCAGGTAGTATCCTTTTTTGCTGATGGTTGCCGGACCGCCCATTACGCCATGCCCGCCGGGCTGCGGCGCGCGCGGCCCAAACTCATTACACGCGCGAATGCTCTTCCATGCTGGGGGCGGCACCGGTGGCTGAAAGCGCCGGGCCGCAGTGTCCGCTCCGTAGGGGATGCCTTTGAAGACGTTTACGCCGTTGGCGAACGCGCCGCTGACTCTGCCCTTTGATGTGGTGGCGACTGGCGTGGAATCTGCCGCGAGCACCTGCCGCGGCAGCAGCGCAGCCGCGGCGCACAGGGCCGTTCCCTGCAGAAAACGGCGGCGTCCGTTGAAAGAATTCTTCATGACTGGCACTCTACATCGTGCGGCGGACAAGGAGCAATCGACAGGATCGTGCCGATATGATTGCCTTTCACTGAACGCAGAAGTCATGGAGGCACCAGGGTATGGGCCGTCTGTCACTTCATCGTGGCGCTGCGGCGAAGCGTTCCTTCAAGCGCAGGAAGGGTGATTCAAAATACCGGAAGCTCAGGAATGACAGCGCCAGCGTGGCCGGCAATGCGATACATGCGGTCACTCCACCCAGCGTGACGCCGGGGAATGGAAGATGTCGCGCAATGTGCTGGGCCAGTTTGACGTAGGCGATGTGTGGAATATCGTGAAACACATAAAAGCCGTAGCTCACCTGGCCTAGTCGGCGGAGCGGACGCAACGTGAACACACGGAAGAGAATTCCGCCGGGGTGCAGGACCACCAGAATCAGCGCGGCGGCGAAGATATCGATCAGCGTGTAGCCGATGGTATCCAGCACGGGCGCACCCGCGACCGGTGCATACAGGTGCTGGTTCACCAGGCGATAGATGATCTCGAACATCACGAAGCCGACGGCAAAAAGGGTGAGCGCGTGGTGTCGGAAGCGATGCAGCCATGCCGCTTCCGGGCCGCGCAGCGCCAGCGCCAGTGCACCGCCCAGGAGCAGAGCATCGGCCCGCAAAGGCGTCAGTCGATAGAGCAGTTCTGCATCGATATAGTCGGGCGGCACAAAGAAGACACAGGCAATGCGTGCGGCCAGGCACACTCCGCAGACGACCAGGCAGAGGTTGCGGATGCGAACGCGGTCGCGAATCATGAAAACCATCAGCGGCCATACCAGGTAGAACTGTTCCTCCACGCAGAGCGACCAGAAATGGCCAATCTGGAAGAAGACGTCGTGGTACGGCGGTCCGGCGCGAAAGTGATCGAGCACGCCCGTGCCCTGCATCCAGTCATTCAGCCAGATGAAGCGCCCGAAGTTTCCCAGGTAGAGCGGCCACAGTATCCACACCGGATGCCAGACCCAGTGGAAGACGGGATACAGCAGCAGCGCCACCAGCAGCACGCCGTAATAGAGCGGAAAGATGCGCAACGTGCGCCGGATGTAGAAGGTGCGGAAACGGTGCAGGGTGTCGCGCGTGTCATACAGAATGCCGGTAATCAGGAAGCCGGAGAGAACGAAGAAGATGTCCACCCCGGTCCAGCCCCAGTTCATCGCCGGCCGAACGCCGCCAATACTGAGATAGTGCTGATAAAAGACCATCAACACGGCCATGGCGCGCAGGCCATCCAGCGCAGGGTAGAATTTTTTATTTTCCGGCGGCGGCAGGTTGCGCACCACATCGTCAGCATGTAGCGCCGCAGTGCGACCGATCTCCTGCGATGGGGAAAAGGAAGTGCCGGCCGGGGGAATATCCATGGAGAGATTTTACATGGAGGTGCGTCCGCAGCCTTATTGCAGGCAGATGTGTCTCTTTCGTGATGCCCTGATCGTGAAGGGTCGTTTTTGCTCTATATAACTCCAAAATTCACCGCTTTTCCGCACTGCTAAAATTAGAAGTGCCTGCTGCTTTTGCTGTGGGCACATCTTCATCCTCAAGAAGTGAGTGTGACGTGGACGAGTTTCCCAGACTTAAGCGGCTGCCCCAGTACGTCTTCAGCATTACCAGCGAATTGAAATCTGCTGCACGCAAGCGCGGCGAAGACATTATCGATTTCGGTATGGGAAACCCTGACGGTGCGACACCTGCGCATATTGTGGCCAAGATGATTGAAGCGGCGGGGAAGACCGCGACGCACCGCTACTCGCTCTCCAAGGGGATTCCGCGCCTGCGCAAAGCGATTTCGAACTGGTACAAATCGCGCTACGACGTGGATATCGATCCTGAGCGCGAGGCCATTGTCACCATCGGCTCAAAAGAAGGTATCGCGCATCTCTGCCTGGCCACGCTGGATAAGGGCGATGTGGTCCTGGTGCCCAATCCAAGCTATCCCATCCATATCTATGGGCCAGTCATTGCGGGCGCAGATATTCTGAGCCTGCCGTTTCATAGCGCGAACGATTTTCTCGCCGAGCTGGAGCGCAACATCTCGCGCATGTTTCCGCGGCCCAAGATGCTGATTCTGAACTTCCCGTCGAATCCGACGACGGAGTGCGTAGACCTTCCCTTCTTTGAGAAGGTTGTGGCGTTGTGCAAGGAACACAATATCTACATCGTGCATGACCTGGCGTACGCTGACATTGTTTTTGACGGCTACCGCGCGCCTTCCATCATGCAGGTGCCGGGGGCGAAGGATATCGCGGTGGAGTTCTTCACGCTCTCCAAGAGCTACAACATGCCGGGCTGGCGCGTTGGATTCATGGTGGGCAATCCCACGCTGGTAAGCGCACTGGGCAGATTGAAAAGCTACTTCGATTACGGCACCTTCACGCCCATTCAGGTCGCGTCCATCCAGGCATTGGAAGGGCCGCAGGAGTGCGTGGGCGAGATCTGCGAGATCTACCGCAAGCGGCGCAATGTGCTGGTGGAAGGGCTGAATAAGCTGGGGTGGAATCTGGAGATGCCGCGGGCGACTATGTTTGTGTGGGCGCCCATACCGGAAGAGTTCCGCGCGGCGGGCTCGCTGGAATACTCCCGGAAGCTGCTGGCAGAGGCCAAAGTGGCGGTTTCACCGGGGATTGGCTTCGGTGAATACGGCAACGATCATGTGCGTTTTTCGCTGATTGAGAATACGGAACGCACCCGGCAGGCACTGCGCGGCATTGCAAAAATGAACGGAATGCACCTGTAAATTGATGTGTTTCAGGCGCTTTTAAGTGCCTTTTTGATGCCTAAATCGCGCTTAGTAAATCGGGTAAAATGGATACAAAGTGGTAATTATTTACCACTTTGTATCACATTACTGTTTGTAGTCTGTGCCCGGCGTGATGGTGGCATCGTTCGGAGCAGAAGGATTGATTTTCTTATCCTTATTCTCTGGCGTATTTGTTTCCACGTGGGTGGGGCCGGGGCCGGCGGTGGCGGGGTTCTTGCCGTCGGGGCCGGAGGGTGTGATTTTGGCATCGCTCATGGTATGTCTCCCGGAGAATTAGAGCGCCAGAGCGGCGGCGGGGATGCTTGCGCTAGAGGGCGCGGCCGGCGGCGGCACCGGAGGCCCAGGCCCACTGGAAGTTGAAGCCGCCCAGGTGGCCGGTCACGTCCACCACTTCGCCGATGAAGTAGAGGCCGGGCTGGTTGCGGCTCTGCATGGAAGCAGAATCGAGCGAGGCGGTATCGACGCCGCCGGCGGTGACCTCGGCTTTTTCATAGCCTTCGGTGCCGGCGGGCGTGATCTGCCAGTCGTGCAGTTGCGCTTCGTAGGCGGCGAGCGAGGGATTTTTCCAGTCGGCGGGGGTGTGCAGGCGCAGCCAGCGGTCGGCAAATCGCTGCGGAAAAGGCCAGTAGAGGGATTCGCGCAGCAGGGCGAAGCTGCGCTCCGAAATATTGGCCACCACAGGCGCCAGCACATTGCGGCCGGGCGCGAGATCGAAGGTGAGCGCGGTGCCGGGCTGCCAGTACGAGGAGATCTGAAGGACGGCGGGGCCGCTCAATCCGCGATGCGTGATGAGCAGCTTCTCGCGGAAGGCGGGCGCGGGATTTCTGCCGTAGTGGTTCTTGCGGTCGGCGGTGCGCGCAATGACTTCGAGCGAGATTCCGGCGAGATCGCAGAAACTGGCATGATCCGGCGGCGCGAGCGTGAGCGGAACAAGGGCAGGGCGCGTGGGCACAATGGCGTGGCCGAACTGCCTGGCAATCTCATAACCGAACGCGGTTGCCCCCATCTTAGGAATGGAGAGGCCGCCGGTAGCGATGACCAGCGCAGGCGTGGTGAAGCTGCCATGCGGCTCCGTCTGCACGGTGAAGCTGCCGTCCGCGTGGCTGACGGAGGTGATGCGCGCGCCGAGCTGGATGCGGACGCCCGCATCGGCACACTCTTTCTCCAGCATGGTGACGATGTCGCGTGCGCTGCGGTCACAGAAGATCTGGCCGAGTGTCTTCTCGTGCGAGGGGATGCCGTGCTTCTGCACCAGCGCGAGAATGTCCAGCGGGGTGTAGCGCGCCAGTGCGGATTTGGCGAAGTGCGGATTGGCGGAGAGAAAGTTCTCCGGCTTGCAATGGATGTTGGTGAAGTTGCAGCGTCCGCCGCCGGAGATGAGAATCTTTTTGCCGATGGCTTCCGCGTGATCGAGCAGAAGAACGCTTTTGCCGCGGCGGCCGGCTTCCATGGCGCACATCAAACCTGCCGCGCCGGCACCCAGCACGATTGCATCGAAGCGTTGCTTGCTCATGACTCTATTCTAGTGGGTGGGTGCAACGAACAAGAAGGGCGAGACGCAGAGCAGTACGCTGTCACCATACTTTTGCGGCGTTCTGAACCAAAAGGCGGTCGCCGCTGCCGCGACGATATCCCACTCATCGCATAGTGCGCGATGAATGGGGCACCCAGACTAGTGGCGAGTTAGAATGGTGCGATTCTCAAGGAATGTATGGGCCGCCCGCCTGCTCAAGCTCTTCGTAGTGCGATTCCCAACGACTAAAAATCCAGCAGAAAGGAGAAAGAACATGAAACCGCATCCAAATAATCATAACGAATCAGCTATTAATCCACTAAATACGCGAAATTCCAGCATTACAAACGCAGACAGTCAAAATATTCATCAGAAAGATGCTCAAACCGACCAGGCATTGGTCCAGCAAAGCCTTCATCTAATGCATGCTTCTATCCACGCTGTAAAAAAAATACTCCCAGATACAGACACTGAATTGATTGGCGGTTTTTTTGCCGATCTTTATGACCTTTGGGAAACCGGACAAAAGCTTGATAAAGAATTGCGGAAACTCGCAGAGGATCGTTTTCCACATGACCGCGAACGACTGAGCGAACTTCTAAATTGGATTTCTGCAATTCAAATCGATATGGCATCCTATTGGATTGGTGAGATAAATAAAGACCTTCCGAAGCTGCGCCATGCATTGGATACGCTGGAGGGGGAATCTTCGAAGGATAAGCATAAGATGCATACAAGAAAGAGAGAAGTTTCCAAACACGTACGAGTTCCTCGCAAGAAATAGATCTTATTACTTGTGCTGTCCCTCGCCACAATGCCTGTGCCTCGCCAAATTACCATCGGGCCATGATTTGCAAGGTTAAGAGGGGTAATACCCAGGCGATTATGTAGTTGGGGAGCTTTACGGCTATGAAGCGTGGACGCAAAACATGGTTTTGAAGGCGCGAATCTGCTCTGCGGGCGTACTGCCGCCCATTCCGAATAGTTGATTTCAGTCAGTGTGGCAGAAAGAAATTAAGCCGCGAGATCGTAACGATGATGCAAGCCGCCGAGCTTCGGCATGGATAGGACCGGCGGGTGGCCCATACATCTCATATCACCGCTACTCTGGGTGCCCCATTCATCGCGGCTTCATGCGATGAGTGGGGCATTCGTGCGTGAGCGCGAACCGCACTCCTCCAGGCCGCCATCGCTGTTCCGGCATTCATGGCAACGGACCCGGCATATGACCTTCGCGCGAACCCGCCTTCAACCCGGTCCGGCGCGGGTTGAACGGTGCAGGCGGCAGGGGTGGCGCGGAGAGCGTCTGGATTCTTCGGCTGCGCTCAGAATGACTCGGGGATGGTCAGGGGCTGCGGGTGGAGCAGTGGAGGGGTGAAATACTGAGATCCTTCGCAAAAGCGCTCAGGATGACAAATCGAAAATGAAGAGCGAAAAAGCAGATCCTTCGGCTGCGTTTGGGGCAAAAGCGCCCCAAACTTCGCTCAGGATGACAGATTGAGAGAGGGGCTGCGGGTGGAGCAGTGGAGGGGGAAATACTGAGATCCTTCGCTGCGCTCAGGATGACGAATCATAAGGAGGCTGGGAGGCCGCTACAATGGTTGGGTATCGTTTGACGATTCTTTCTTATGCCCAAGACCGCTATTCTTTTGATCGATTGCCCTGACCGCAAAGGGCTGGTTGCTGCGATTGCGAATTTTCTGCTGGCGCAGAATGCCAACATTCTGCATGCGGACCAGCACCAGGATAATGAGCTCGGCCTCTTCTTTATGCGCATTGAGTTCTCGCTGGACCAGAGCGAGGCGGAAGAAGCTGCGTTCCGCCGCGAGTTCGGCGAGCTGGCGGCTTCACTGAACATGCGCTGGCGGCTGGAGTACGCGAGCCGCAAGCCGCGGGTGGCGCTCTTTGTGTCGCAGTACCTGCACTGCATCGCGGACCTGCTGCAGCGGCACCAGTCCGGCGAGCTGAAGTGTGAGATACCGGTGATCATCGGCAACCATCCGGACGCTGCCGCACTGGCGGGCTTCTACGGTATTCCGTTTCACCTGATTGAAGTGACGCGCGAGAACAAGCAGGCCGCGGAAGCGCAGCAGATGGCGCTGATCGAGGAGCATGGCGTGGACCTGATCGTGCTGGCGCGGTATATGCAGATTCTTTCGCCGGAGTTTTGCCGCCGTTATCCCTTGCGCGTGATCAATGTGCATCATTCGTTTCTGCCGGCGTTTGTGGGCGCGCGGCCGTACCATGCGGCATTTGCACGCGGCGTGAAACTGATCGGTTCCACCAGCCATTACGTGACCGAGGTGCTGGACGACGGGCCGATCATTGAGCAGGATGTGACGCGCATCTCACACACTGATGAGCTGGAAGATTTGATCCAGAAGGGCCGCGATCTGGAGCGGCTGGTGCTGTCGCGCGCCGTGCGCTGGCACCTGGAGCGGCGCATTCTCTCCTACGAAAACAAGACGGTCATCTTCAGTTAGGTTGTAGTTTTGGCTGTACCGGCGAGAAGCAGATCCTTCGGCTGCGTTTGGGGTAAAAGCGCCCCAAACTTCGCTCAGGATGACAGTGGTAATCAATGGGCTTCCGGGGGCTGAATGGTGCAGGCGGTATGGGTGGGGCGGAGAGCGTCTGGATTCTTCGGCTCGCAGGCGCTCGCTCAGAATGACTCGGATGGTTGGGGCTGCGGGGGAGGGAATACTGAGATCCTTCCGCTTCGCTACGCTCCGGCGTCAGGACGACGAACAAAAAAGGCGAGAAGCAGATCCTTCGGCTGCGTTTGGGGCAAAAGCGCCCCAAACGCAGCTCAGGATGACAAAGTATTAAAATGTGACGTGCAAAAGAAGAGGGGACGGCTGATGCCGCCCCCTTTCCAATACAAAAAGTGGTCTTGTTTATGCCGCCGGGGTGGTCTGGGGGCGCAGGGTGTAGTGGCTGAGGGTCTTGATGTAGTTGCCGCGCTCGAAGGGGGAGGAATCGGGCACAGAGCAGCGGCTCAGGCTGCCGCGCATCTGCTGGATCGAGGTGTAATCGTGCTCGTCCATCCACTTCACCAGGTCGCTGAGAATGACGGCGAGCTGGGGGATGCCGTCATGCAGCAGCACCGAGGTCATCATCACCACCTGTGCGCCCGACATCAGCGACTTCAGCACGTCCTCTGCCGTATGCACGCCGCCGGTGATGGCGAGTTGCGCGCGCAGATGGCTGTAGAGGATCGCGGTCCAGTGCAGGCGGAGCAGAAGCTCTTCCGGGCGGCTCAGGTTCAGGCGCGGCACCACGCTGAGATTCTCAATGTCAAAGTCCGGCTGGTAGAAGCGGTTGAAGAGCACAAGCGCGTCGGCGCCCGCGATATCCAGATGGCGCGCGAGGTGCGGAATGCTGGTGAACTGGGAGGAGAGCTTGACCGCGACCGGGATGCGCACCGACTGCTTGACCTGGTGCACGAGGTCGAGGATGGTCTCTTCCAGGGATTCGCCGGACATATGCGGGTTGGTGGGGATGGAGTAGGTGTTCAGCTCCAGCGCGTCCGCGCCCGCCTCCTCCAGCTCCTTGGCAAAGCGGATCCAGCCGCCGCCGGTGGCGCCGTTCAGGCTGGCCAGAATCGGGATGCCGGCTGCTGCCTTGGCCTGGCGCAGCAGCGCGAGGTAGGTATCCTGCCCCTGGCTGAGGTTGCCGTAATCCGGCAGAAAGCTGGCGGCTTCGGCAAAGGAGTCGGTGCCGCGGGAGAGGTCATTGTCCAGCGCATTGCTCTCCAGGGTAAGCTGCTCTTCAAAGATGGAGGGCAGAACGACGGCCCCGGCGCCCGCGTCTTCCAGGCGTTTGATGCTGTCCACGGAGCCGGTAAGCGGCGAGGACGAAACAATGAGGGGATTCTTGAGTTTCAGGCCGAGGTAGTCGGTTTTCAGGTCAATCATGATTGGGTTGCCATCCTTCTAAGCATTTCGCCAATATGATTTTGCGGCTAGTTCGCCGCGTTGGATGTGACTACCGTCACAGGTCTGGTTTGCGGCGTCTGATACGGTAGATTTGACGGTCATGAATAGACTTCCCTATCTGCCAGTGCTGGTGCTCCTGATCGGGGCCATTGCTTTCGCCGTCACGCCGCTTCTGCTGGCGTGGCTATGGGCGGTCGTGTACTCCCCGCAGAAGCGCGGCAGCAGCAAGAACTCCATCTACGAGTGCGGGCTGGAGTCTTCCGGCGACGCGTGGATTCAGTTTCATCCCGGGTACTACGTCTACGCCATCATCTTTCTTATCTTTGACGTGGAAGCCGTTTTTCTGATCCCATTCGCAGTGGCGTTTACCAGCCTGACGGCGGGTGAGTGTATGGCCATGCTGGTCTTTCTGCTGCTGCTGGTGGAGGGATTGGTGTGGGCAGCGAAGAAACGAGTGCTGGAGTGGACGTAACGGGCCCGATGGACGAACAGCTAAAAGCCGAGTTGAGCAGGCAGGGCATCTTCACCACTACGCTCCAGGAGCTGTACAACTGGGGGCGGAAGAACTCTCTGTGGCCGCTGAACTTCGGGCTGGCGTGCTGCGCCATTGAGATGATCGCTGCCACCATGGCGCGCTACGACCTGGCGCGCTTCGGCGCGGAGGTCTTTCGGCCCTCGCCGCGGCAGGCTGACCTGATGATCGTGGCCGGCACCGTGACCAAGAAGATGGCTCCCCAGGTGATCCGGCTCTACAACCAGATGCCGGAGCCGAAGTATGTGATTTCCATGGGCGCGTGTGCCATCTCCGGCGGCCCGTTTAAGCAGGGCTACAACGTGCTGAAGGGCATTGACCGCTTTATCCCGGTGGATGTGTACATCCCGGGCTGCCCGCCGCGGCCGGAGGCGCTGCTGGACGCCTTCATGAGCCTGCAGAAGATGATCGACGAACAGCATTTGACGGGAGCCACGCGGCCGCGCCACTTGCGCGCAGACCGTCCCAGCGAATTTCAGCTGCCGGAGTTTGGCGCGCACGACCTGGAGCCGTCGAGTAATCCGGCAGTGTGGCAGGCGCCGCTGGTGCAGATTAAGACAGGGAACAATGAATCCGGAGACGATTAAATCCGAGCTTGAGGCGAACATCCCCGGCTGCGTTCTGCAGCTGGTGACGAATGCGAGCCCGTGCGCGCAACACTCGCTGCTGATGGATGCGGAGCATGCCATCGCGGTGGCGACGTATCTGCGCGATGCGGCGGGGCTGCGGATGGATTTCTGCTCCAATGTGACCGGCATTGACTGGCCGCAGCGCGAGGTCAGCGAAAAGATCAAGGTGAAGAAGCTGGTGGACGGCGTAGAGACCGAGGTGGACGAGGTGAAGAAGACCGTCGTGCCCGGTTATCTTGAGGCGGTCTATCACCTGTATTCGATGGAGCTGAAGCATGGCCCGGTGATTCTGCGTATGCGCACGCAGGACCGCGACGCGGGGGTGCATCTGCCGTCGCTGATGCACGTATGGCGCAGCGCCGACCTGCAGGAGCGCGAGATATTTGATCTGTACGGCATCATCTTTGACGGGCACCACGACCTGCGGCGGCTGCTGATGTGGGAGAACTTTGTGGATCATCCCATGCGCCGCGACTATGTGGACCCGGACGATTACGAGTATGAGCCGACCGCGCACGATGAGGTCTTGCGCCGTGCGCAGCAGCATCGGGCGGAAGGGGGACGGCAGTGAGCACCATGGCCTATCCCAGCGTCAGCCTGACGCCCCAGCCGGAACACGTCGGCACGCAGCTCCTGGAAGTTTCCATGGGGCCGCAGCATCCGTCCACGCATGGCGTATTCCGCATGGATGTGGTGCTGGACGGCGAGAGCGTGGTGAAGCTGAAGCCGGTCTTCGGCTACCTGCACCGCAACCACGAGAAGATCGCGGAGCAGGAGACGTATCTGGGCTCCATGCCCTATACCGACCGGCTGGATTATCTCTGCTCGCTTACCAACAACTGGGGCTACGCGCTGGCGGTGGAGAAGCTGGCGGGTATTGAAGTGCCGGAGCGCGCCGAGTATCTGCGCGTGATCGTGGGCGAGATGACGCGGCTGCAGAACCATGCGCTGCTGGTCGGCTTTCTGATGCAGGACATGGGGTCGAGCGGAACGCCGCTGATGTATGCCTTCCGTGAACGCGAGAAGCTGCTGGACCTGTTTGAAGCGCTGACCGGCGCGCGCATGATGTGCAACTACATGCGCTTCGGCGGCTGCCGCGTGGACCTGCCGGCCGGCTGGCTGGAACACGCGAAGAAGGTTGTGGACGATTTTCCGCGTTTCCTGGATGAGTATGAGGCGCTGCTGGCGGGCAATGAGATTCTGATGGCGCGCACCCAGGGGGTGGGGGTACTGAGCCCTGAGCTGGCGGTGAGCGCCGGCATTACCGGACCCATGCTGCGCGCCAGCGGCGTGAACTACGACATCCGCAAGGTAGACAAGTACGGCATCTATGACCGTTTTGCCTTCCGCGTGCCGCTGGGCGACCACGGCGACGTGTATGACCGCTACATGATCCGTCTGCTGGAGATGCGCGAGACGGTGAAGATTCTGCAGCAGGCGCTCCGCGATCTGCCCGAGGGGCCGATCATGGACCCGAAGACGAAGGTGCGGAACTTCCGCCCCAAGCCGGGCGAGGCCTATGGCCGCATTGAATCGCCCAAGGGCGAACTTGGGTTCTATCTGGTGAGCGATGGCTCGCCCACGCCGTACCGCTACCGCGTGCGTCCGCCGAGCCTGGTGAACCTGACGGTGCTGGAAGAGATGTGCCTGGGACACAATGTGGCTGACGTGGTAGTGATCCTGGGCAGTGTAGACATTGTGCTGGGCGAGGTGGACCGCTGATGACCATCCTGCGGAGGACAAACCATGCTCGGTGAAGGCATTCTGAAAGGCCTGGCGGTCACGGCGAAGAATTTCTTCGGCAGCTATGTGAGCAAGCAGCGGCTGACCACGCTGCAGTATCCGGAAGAGCGGCTGCCGCAGATTGAGGCGACGCGGGATTTTCCCTTCCTGGTCTATGACGGCACCGACGCGGAGCAGGGATTGCGCTGCGTGAGCTGCCATATCTGCGAGAAAGAGTGCCCGCCGAAGTGCATTCTGATCGAGAAGAGCACTGACAAGAAGCCGGACGCTGTAGGCAAGATGCAGTTCTATCCGGCGAGGTTCGATATTGATATTTCGGTCTGCATGAGCTGCCAGATCTGCGTGGAGGTCTGTCCCTTCGACGCCATCAAGATGGATGTGGTCTACGACCTGAGCTCGCACGACCGCTTTGGCGGCCTGATGCTGGACAAACAGAAACTGTCAAAGTCCAACGAATACTACCGGCAGATTCATCCGACGGAGGCCGCGGCCGTGGATGCTGCGCTGGCCGAGGAGCGGGCGAAGGTGGCAGCCAAGGCAAAAGCAGCGGCTGAAGCTGCGGCAGCCAGGGCAGCCGCTGCGGCGCAGGCGTCAGGCGGTGGAGCATGATGACGCGGGTGCAGATGGTCGATCAGATCTTCGTCATTGCGAAGCACAGTCTGCTGGCGCATGTACCGGCAATGTGGCAGCCGTTGTGCTCTGCTGTGCTCTCGGTTGTGCCGGTGATGATTGTCTTTCCGCTGCTGTTTGCCATCACGACCATCCTGGAGCGCAAGGGACTGGCGCGGCAGCAGAATCGTTTTGGCCCGAACCGCGTGGGGCCCTGCGGCATTCTGCAGCCCATTGCGGATGGCGTGAAGTCGCTGACCAAGGAAGATATTGTGCCGCGCAGCGCGGACCAGATGGTGCATCTGCTGGCTCCTCTGCTGCTGGTCACAGCGGCGTTTCTGGGCTATGCCGTGCTGCCCATCGGGCGGAACATGGTCATCACGGACATGAACGGCGGCGTGCTGTTCTTCTTTGCCATCAGTTCGCTGGTGGAGCTGGCTGTGTTCATGGCAGGATGGTCAAGCCGCAGCAAGTATTCTCTGTTCGGCGCCATGCGCGCCATCGCGCAGATGATCAGCTATGAGGTGCCGCTGGTGCTGGCGGCGATTGTGGTCATCATGGCGGCGGGCACGCTCTCCACGGTCAGCATTGTGAACCTGCAGGCGAGCTATACAGGCATCTTTCCGCACTGGTTCGTCTTTACGCCGTGGGGATTCACCGGTTTTGCGCTGTTTATGATCGCGGCCACGGCGGAATCCAACCGCTCGCCGTTCGATCTGCCGGAGGGTGAGTCGGAGATCATCGCCGGATATTACATTGAGTATTCCGGCTTCAAGTTTGCGCTGTTCTTCCTGGGCGAATACCTGGGCATGATGGCGACCAGCGCCATGGCGATCACGCTCTTCCTGGGCGGATGGAGCGCACCGTTCTCGTTCCTGACGTGGATACCGTCGTACGTGTGGTTCTTCGCCAAGCTGGTGGCGCTGATCTGCGGCTTCATCTGGATTCGCGGCACGCTGCCGCGCCTGCGCATGGACCAGCTCATGAACTTCTCCTGGAAGTTCATTCTGCCCATGACGCTGCTGAATATCATTGCCGCCGGGGTGTGGCGCTTTATGCCCGGCGGGCCGCTGCGCTGGCTGGTGTGCAGTGCGCTGATCGCTGGACCATTTATCGTGCTGGGACGGGCTACGTCGTGGCAGGGAAAGGGCGTGGCCGTGCGCAAGTATCGCTATGCGGAGTGAGCTGGTGACGAACGTCACAGCTTGCCCCGGCAGCAGCGTGAAAGATTATAACCGGCCCCAAAGATCGAAATGACAATTACCTTTCTCATCCTTGCCGCAGTGACGATTGCCGGAATGGCCGCAGCCATGGGCCTGCGCAATCTGATTCACTGCGTGCTGGCGCTGACGCTGGGCTTTGTTGGCCTGGCGGCGCTCTATCTGCAGCTCAATGCGCAGTTCGTCGGCTTCACGCAGATACTGGTCTACATCGGCGGCGTGGCCATTCTGGCGGTGTTCGCCATCATGACCACGCAGAGCGCGGAGCCGGTGGCACATCCGGGCAGCGCGGCATACTGGATTACGGGCAGCGCAGTGGCTGCGGGAGTATTCGCCGTGCTGGCATGGGCGATTTGCGGCAGCGGAACTCATGCGCGCGCGCTGCCGGCGCAGATTGATGTTCCGGCGCAGCAGATCGGTTTTGCCCTGATGCGCAGCTATGTGCTGCCGCTGGAGATTATGGGCCTGTTGCTCACCGTGGCGCTGATTGGCGCGGTGGTGGTGGCTACGCCGGTCAGGAAGGGTGAGCTATGAGTCCCCTGTCGAGTTATCTGCTGCTCTCTGCGCTGCTGTTTTCCATCGGTCTGGCCGGTGCGCTTTCACGGCGCAGCGCCATTCTGGTATTGATCGGCATTGAGCTGATGCTGAATGCGGCGAATTTGAATTTGATTGCATTCTGGCGCTATGGGCCGAGGCCTGAAGTGCTGACTGGCGTGATGTTTGCCGTGTTTTCCATCACGGTGGCGGCGGCTGAAGCGGCCGTCGGGCTGGGGCTGATTCTGGCAATGTACCGCCATTCCAAATCTACTGATCTGGATCAGATGACATCCATGAGGGGCTAGACGCACGAGCGAATTTTCTGCGCAGCCGCATGGCTGTGCTAACCATAACCTGCTAACCGCAATGCTGAGAGTGGAATGACCTGGATCGTACGCAATCTCTGGCTGATACCCGCGCTGCCCATGCTGGCAGCGGGTGCGAGCGCCCTGCTGAAGCAGGGAAGCCGCAGGCTGGCGGCATCGCTGGCGATTGGGTCGATGAGTGCTTCGTTCCTGCTGGCGCTGTGTGCGTTCGCGCATGTGCTGCGGTCGGGCGGCGTGGAGGTCTGCAACTTCGGCTGGCTGCGGTTTGGCAACGAGTGGCTGCGGCTGGGATGGATGCTGAATCCGCTGACGGCCGTGATGCTGGTGATGGTGACGTTCGTCGGGCTGCTGATTTTTATCTATAGCGTCGGCTATATGGAGCACGACGAAAACTTCACGCGCTTCTTCTGCTTTCTGGCGCTCTTCGCAGGCGCCATGCTGGGCGTGGTGATTGCGAACAGTCTGCTGCTGCTCTTTATGTGCTGGGAGATCGTGGGCCTGACGTCGTATCTGCTGATCGGATTCTGGTACGCGAATCCGAAGGCGGCGGCGGCGGCGAAGAAGGCGTTCATCGTAACGCGCATCGGCGATCTGGGATTCTTTCTGGGCATGATGTGGCTCTATGCGCAGAGCGGCACGCTGCTCTTCTACGATGGCGGCGCAGGCTGCATGGAACAGGCGGCGCTGGCGCACATGGTGGCGGTGACTACGGCCTTTGGCATGACGGCTGCAACAGGGATTGCGCTGCTGATCTTCTGCGGGGCAGCGGGTAAATCCGGCCAGGTGCCGCTGCATGTGTGGCTGCCGGATGCGATGGAAGGCCCGACGCCGGTGAGCGCGCTCATTCACGCCGCGACCATGGTGGCAGCGGGCGTTTTTCTGGTGGCGAGAATCTATCCCCTGATGAGTGCTCATGTTGGACTTGCACTGACGCCGACAACGGCGCTGCAGGTGGTGACGTGGGTGGGCGCGGTGACAGCGGTCTTTGGCGCGGTGATCGCGGTGGCGCAGTGGGACATCAAGCGCATCCTGGCGTATTCGACGATATCGCAGCTTGGCTACATGATGATGGGCATCGGCGTGGGCGGCGTGGCGGTGGGCATGTTCCATCTCATCACGCACGCGTTCTTCAAGGCGCTGCTGTTTCTTGGCGCGGGCTCGGTGATTCACGGCTGCAGCGGCGAGCAGGACATCCGCCGCATGGGCGGGCTGCGGAAGTACATGCCCGTTACCTTCGCGGCTTATACCGTGGGTATGCTGGCGCTGTGCGGTTTTCCGCTTTTCTTCTCCGGCTTCTGGAGCAAGGATGAGATTCTCCACGCGGCGCATGGCTGGAGCGTGTCGCAAACGCCGTTTTACCTGGGCGCATTCGGCGCGCTGCTGACGGCCTTCTACATGACGCGGCAGATGTACTACGTGTATGCGGGAACGTGGCGGCTGGCTCCGGCAGAGGGCACTGCGCATCCGCCCACGCAGCCTGCGGACAGCACGGCTGATTCTGAGACCAACATGCATCACGTCGAGCAGGGCGATAGCCCGGTGCAGACGGGCGCGGGCATTGTGCATCATCCGCATGAGAGCCCCGCGGTGATGACCATCCCGCTGGTGATTCTTGCCGCGTTCGCTGTGCTGCTGGGCTTCCTGGGCACGCCGGCGTGGCCGTGGTTCCAGGCGTTTCTGGATGGGCAGCATGTTGCGCTGGATTTTGCAGCGTTCCATGGCGATGGTCTGCTGGCAGTGATGCTGTCGTCTTCGCTGATCGTATTTGCAGGGCTCGGTGCGGGCTGGTGGTTCTATGGGCGCAAGCCGATTGTGAGCGAAGCTGCGCCGGATGCGGTGGGCGCGCTGCAGCCCGGAATTTTCACGCTGCTGGGCAATGCGTTCTACGTGGATGCGTTGTACCGTATGACGGTGCAGCGGCTGAATGCGTGGTGGGCGCGTGCCTGTGCGTGGATGGATCGCTGGCTGTGGAACAGCATGGTGCAGACGGTACGGTACGCTGTGCTGATACTGGCGCACGTGGATAATTTTGTGGATACGACGGTAGTGAATGGCGGCTTTGATGAAGGCTGCGAAAGCGTGACGGTGGGCGGGCATATTCTTTCCCTGCTGCAGAGCGGGCGCGTGCAGAGTTACATGCGGATGATAGGCTGTGCGCTGATTGCGCTGGTCATCTTCCTGATATGGAGTGCGCGATGAACGGCTGCCCCTGCATCAGCGTGCTGACCGCCATCCCCGTGATTGGCGCGGTAGTGGTGCTGCTCGCGCGCAACCGCAACCGGCGCATGACGCGCTGGCTGGCGCTCGGCTTCAGCCTGCTGTCACTCGCGATGACGCTGCTGATATGGCATTACTTCAACAGCGCCTCCGGTGCGATGCAGTTTCAGGAGCAGCACGCGTGGGTGGCCATGCTGGGGGCGGAGTACCGTGTCGGCATCGACGGGCTGGGGCTGCTGATGCTTCTTCTCTCGGCGATCGTGGTGCCCATCGCCATGGCGGCTTCGTGGCAGATTGAAGACCGCGTACCGCTCTACTTTTCGCTGGTGCTGCTGCTGCAGGCCTGCCTGTTCGGCACCTTTACCGCGCTGAACTTCTTTCACTGGTTCATCTTCTGGGAGCTGGGTCTGATCCCGGCCTTCTTTCTGATTAAGATATGGGGCGGACCGAAGCGCACGGCGGCGGCGACGCAGTTTCTGGTGTATACGATGGTGGGCAGCGTGGCCATGCTGCTCTCGTTCCTTGCACTCTTCCTGGCGGTGCACACGTTCGATTTCGCAACCCTGGCGCAACTGGCACAGGGCGGGCAACTGATGCCGGCGGTGGTGGCCAAGCTGAGCACGCACCGGTTGATTCCGCATCACCTTGCGATGTGGATCTTCGCGGGCGTCTTCCTCGGCTTCGCGGTTAAGGTGCCGATCCTCCCGTTCCACACCTGGCTGCCGATTGCCTACAGCGAGGCGCCGACGGGCACCACGATTCTGCTTACAGGTGCAATGTCGAAGATGGGGCTGTACGGCATCCTGCGCATCCTGCTGCCAATCTTCGGTGAGCAGATGCAGCGCGTATCGACGCCGCTGCTCTGGATGGCGGTGGCCACGATCGTGCTGAGCGGCTACTCGGCGCTGGCGCAGAAAGATATGAAGCGCATCTTCGCGTACTCGTCTATCAATCACCTGGGATACTGCCTGCTGGCGATATTTGCCGTGGTGAAATTTACGGGTAACGATGCCGGTCTGCTGACGCAGAAGTACGCTGCCATGAATGGCGCGATGCTGCAGATGTTCAACCACGGACTGACGGCGGCGGCGGTGTTCTGGTTCATCGCCCTGCTGGAAAAGCGCAGCGGCGGTCTGCAGGGGCGCAACGATTTCGGCGGCCTGCGCAAAGTGGTTCCGGTGATGGCCGGGCTGATGGGGATCGCACTGTTCTCCTCGCTCGGGCTGCCCGGGCTGAATGGATTTGTGGGTGAGTTCCTGATCTTCAAGGGTGTATTCCCGCTGGCTGGTTGGGCGGCGGCGCTGAGCGTGCTTGGGCTGCTGGTAACGGCGGTCTTTATCCTGGGCGTGATCCAGCGGGTCTTTACCGGGCAGCTCAATCCGCGGTGGGCTGCAATGCCTGATTTGACCACGGCGGAGCGCATGGCGCTGGCGCCGGTGATTGCGCTGATGTTTGCCGTAGGCCTGTATCCGCAGATGCTGCTCGCCATGGTGAACAGCACGGCAATGCAGATTGTGCAGCAAGTAAGGTTGGCGTTCTGATGATGGTGGCCTGGACGATCTACATCTCGTTTCTTGGCGCACTGGCGCTGCTGCTGATGCCGAAGGGTAATGCGGCCGCGGCGCGCATAGTCGCGCTGCTGACGGCGCTGGCCGGCTTCGCGCTGGCGCTGGCGGCGTTCTGCACGCACCGCAGCGGTGAGATGCTGACGGTCACGCGCGTGCCGTGGATTCCGTCGCTGGGCATCGAGTATCACCTTGCGGCCGACGGCATCAGCCTGACCCTGGTGCTGCTGACCGGCGTGATCGCCGTGGCGGGCATCCTGTTCTCGTGGAACGTCGCTCTGCGCACGCAGGAGTTCTTCGCGTTCTATCTTCTGCTCATCGGCGCGGTGTACGGCGTCTTCCTCAGTTACGATCTCTTCCTTCTGTTTGTGTTCTACGAGATCGTGATCATTCCGAAGTATTTTCTCATCGCGATCTGGGGCTCGACGCGGCGCGAGTATGGGGCGATGAAGCTGGCGCTGTACTCCTTTGTGGGCAGTGCGATGGTGCTGATCGGGCTGATTGCGGCGTTTGTTGTGTCGGGCGCGAAGAGCATGGCGCTGGGCGATCTGGCGGGCTATGCCTTCCCCGCACACTTCCAGATGTGGGCGTTTCCGCTGGTGTTTGTGGGCTTCGGGATTCTGGCCGGCCTGTGGCCGTTCCACACCTGGGCTCCGACGGGCCATGTGGCCGCGCCCACCGCTGCTTCCATGCTGCTGGCCGGCGTGGTGATGAAGCTGGGCGCGTACGGCTGCCTGCGCGTGGCCATGACGCTCTTCCCGCTGGGCCTGAATTCGTGGGGCTTCCATGTGCTGGGGCTGGGTTCGTGGCGCGATGTATTTGCGGTGCTGGCGGTGATTGGCATTGTGTATGGCGCGATGGTGGCGCTGGTGCAGCGCGATTTCAAATTCGTGATCGGCTACTCCAGTGTGAGCCACATGGGATTCATTCTGCTGGGTCTGATGACGCTGAACCAGATTGGCTTGTCGGGCGCGGTGCTGCAGATGGTATCGCACGGCATTCTGGCCGGACTGATGTTCGCCGTGGTGGGCCGCATGGTCTACGAGCGTACGCACACGCGCGACCTGAAGATACTGAGCGGCTTCAATCTGAATCATGCGATTCCGTTTGCCGCGGTCGTCTTCGTCATCGCAGGCATGGGAAGCATGGGGCTACCGGGCCTGAGCGGTTTTGTGGCTGAGATGATGATCGTCATCGGCGCGTGGCGCGCCTTTCCGCTGCTGGCGGTGTGCGTCGGCGTGGGCATTGTGGTGGGCGTGGCCTATATCTGGCGCGCCATGCAGAAGGCATTCTTCGCTGAGCCGGAGATGGTGCTGGAGACGCACGAACCGCTGGCTGCAATTTCTATTCCTGAGAAGCTGGGTGCGATGATCCTGATTGCTGCGAGCGTGGCTGTGGGCCTGTATCCGCAGATGCTGCTGCGGGTGATTGTGCCTGCGCTGAACTCACCGCTGTTTGAGGGGCTGCGAAAGGGGAACTGGCAATGAGTGCATTCCATAATGCCCTGTTCCAGCTTGCGCTGCCGGAGATCATTCTGGCGGTGGCGGCGCTCGCCGTGCTCTCAGTGGATCTGCTGGTGCTGCGTACGCGGGCGATCCGCGTACGGGCTGCCGTGGCCACGGCTTTGGCGTCAGGCGGATGCGCACTGGCCATGGTACGCATCTTCTTTGCGGCACACTCCGCCAATGTAATGGACGGCATGTTGCTGGCGACTCCGCTCATTCAACTGGTGCAGGTCGCGCTGCTGCTGATGGCCATTCTTACGCTGTATGTCGCGGTTGATTCCACCTTCAGCGAGCATGTGGGCGAATTCATATTGATCGTGCTGCTGGCCACCGCGGGCATGATGTTCATGGTCGCCTCGCACAATGTGCTGGTGATCTTCGTCTCGCTGGAGCTGGTGAGCCTGGCGCTGTATGTGATGACGGGCTTTGACAAGCGCAGTCCGCGCTCTGCGGAAGCGGCACTGAAGTATTTTCTCTTCGGCGGCATGTCTGCCGGCTTCCTGCTCTACGGATTCAGCCTGCTCTACGGCCTGTCAAACTCCACCAATCTTTCGCAGATCGCGCTGGCAGTGCAGGGCAGGCCGTTGAACCCGCTGCTCATCATCGCGCTGGTGACAACGGTGATCGGTTTCGGGTTCAAAGTTGCCGCAGCTCCGTTGCACTTCTGGGCGCCGGACGCCTATGAAGGCGCGCCGCTGCCGGCTGCAGCGTTCATCGCCTCCAGTTCAAAGATCGCCAGCTTCTTCACGTTCTACACCGTGATGACGCTGGGCTTCGCGGGCGTGGAAGGGGTGGCATGGCCGCATGGTTCGGCCGGCTGGGTGCCGATGCTGGCGCTGGTCGCCGCTGCCTCCATGATTCTGGGCAACGTGGCGGCGCTGGCGCAGAGCAGCGTGCGCCGCTTGCTGGCGTACTCGGCTGTTGGCCACGCGGGCTACATGCTGCTGGCGATTGTGAGCCACAGCCAGACGAGCCTCGCGGCGCTGATCTACTACGTCATCACCTATGCCTTGACCACGCTGGGCGCGTTTGCCGCTGTGGGCGTGGTGCAGGAGGCCACAGGCGGCGATCAGTTGAACGATTTCGACGGCCTGAGCCGCCGCTCGCCGGTGCTGTCAGCCTGTCTGTTCATCTTCCTGCTGTCGCTGGCCGGAATCCCGCCGCTCGCCGGCTTCTTTGGCAAGTTTTATCTCTTCTTCTCCGCGCTGCAATCGGCTCCGCGTCCGCTGGGGCTGATCTGGCTGGTGGCGCTGGCCATCGCCATGAGCGCGGTTTCACTCTACTACTATCTGCAGGTATTGAAGCGGGTGTACGTTACGCCGCCCGCCGCGGACGCGCAGAAGATTTGCGTGCCATGGCTGAGGATGGCGGTCGTCGTCTCACTGGCGGCGGCTACGCTGCTGCTGGGTGCGGCGCCGCATATCCTGCTGCGCTGGATTCTGCTGGCCGGTGTGCAGTAACTTTTGCTGAGGAGCAGCACCCATCCAAAAAACAAATTACCTGCTGACCTTCATCAGGATGAGCGGCTTCGCATCGGTGCCCGGTGTGTTGGGGTCGGGCGCGACGATGTAGATGTCTCCGTTGGTGGGGTCCAGCGCCAGGGTGCGGCCTTTGGGCGCGGTGGCCACGGTTTGCACCAGCTGGAACTTATTCGGCGTAACTTCCTGCACAATGCTGAGCGTGCCGGTGTCGCCATTGGAGCTGAAGGCGAGCTTCTGTGCGGCGTCAAAGACGGCAGCATCAGGCCCCTGGCCGATGGGGATGGCGGCAACCTGCTTGCCCCTGGGCAGCTCGGTCACTACCATGCGGCCATTGTCGCAGACGGAAAATGCGCGCATTGACGCAATATCAATCGCCTGGCCGGAGGGCCCTTTGCAGCCGTTGAAGGTCCAGGTATCCACGATCTTATTGCGCGAGGCATCAATGCGGATGAGTTGATCGAGATCTTCAATATTGTCGTAGATGAAGCCCGTGCCGTCGGCGACAGGGTACTCAGGTCTTCCGGGCAGCGGAACCGTTGCGAGCACGGTGTTGGTCGCGGGATCGATGATGGAAAGCTCTTTGCTCTTGCCGCAGAAGACGAAGAGGTGCCCAGTCACCGGCTCCAGCACCATGGCGTCTGGCCCTTCGCCCACGGCGATGCTGCCGGTCTGCTGCAACGTGGCGCGGTCCATGATGCGAACTTCATTGGCGCCGCCGTCAGAGACATATGCCGTCTTGCCGTCGGGCATCAGCACGATGCCGTGGATACGATTCATGCCGCCCATGGTGCCCGTCACGGTGCCACTCTTCGTATCGAATACCAGCACCTTATCGCCCTGCGCGATATAGAGCGTGTGGGTTGCGGGGTCCAGCGTGAGGTAGTCCCAGTGGCCGGTCACGCCGAGCTCGTACGTGTGCGCCACATGATAGCTGGCGGCAGCTTGTGCCTGCGGCGGCACGGTAAAGAGCAGAGAGAGGACAAGCAACAGCGGAAAGACCGAAGGGCGCAACCGGATCATAGGGTGTCCTGGCAGGGCAGATGGATGCAGCAGCCATTCTATGCTGATACGGCCAGGGAAGTAACCGGCACGTCGTAGGGAATGAAGACGGTGAAGACCGTGCCATGATCTTCAGGCGCTACGGAGCTGACGACGTTCAGTTTGCCGCCGCGCGATTGCACCAGTTGCTGCACTACCCACAGTCCGATACCGGTGCCGGAGCGGGTGCGCGTGGTGAAGAAGGGCTCAAAGATGTGAGGCAGATTCTCAGTGGCAATTCCTATACCGGTATCTTCCACTGTGATCTCCAATCCTTTTGCATCCTCGCGCTCACCGGGGCGGAGCGCCACCCGCAGCGAGCCGCCGTCGGGCATGGCATGGATCGAGTTGACGATCAGGTTGGACACCACCTGCATCATCTCTCCGCGATTTATCGTGATGGGCGGGAGCGCGGCGGCATAGTCATGCTCAATCTTGATGTGATGGCGCTCAATGCGCAGCTGGTACAGCCGGATCACATCCTCCAGCAGCGCACCCATGTCCGCTTCCATGGGGGCAGTGTTGTCGCGATAAAAGCCGAGCGTCCGCTTGGCGATGTGGGAGACGCGGGCCAGTTCTTCTTCCGCAATGCGCAGGTACTCCGAGACGTCTCCGGGCAGATCCGGCGAGAGCCGCGACAGATAGATGAGGTTGAAGACAGACTCCAGTGGATTATTAATCTCGTGCGCAATGTTCGCAGCCATGCGCCCGGTAGCGGCAAATTTTTCCGATTGCACCAGCAGCGCCTGCATCTGCTTGTGCCGGGAGATGTCGCGGGCGATCTTTGACGCGCCAATGATGCGACCGTCGCGGCCCCGGATGGGCGAAATGGTCAGGAAGACGTCAACCGGCTCGCCGTTCTTGCGCATACGCGTCGTTTCATAGTGCTCGATCTTTTCACCGGCTGCGATGCGGGCCAGGATGATGGATTCCTCATGATGCAGCTCGGGCGGCACCAGGCGAAGGATGGACTGGCCTACAATTTCGACGGCGCTGTATCCGAAGAGCCGCTCCGCGCCGCTATTCCAGCTATTGATGATGCCGGTCAGGTCTTTACTGAGGATGGCGTCTTCTGACGATTCCACAATGGCGGCCAGCCGTGAACGCAGTTCATCGCCGCGCTGGCGCTCGGTAATGTCGCGCGCGAATTTTGATGCGCCGATAATGCGGCCTTCGCGGTCGCGAATCGGAGAGAGTGTGAGCGAGACCTGGATGCGCTCGCCGTTCTTGCGCAGGCGCACGGTCTCATAGTGCTCAATGCGCTCGCCCGCGCGCAACCGGCTCATGATGGTGATCTCTTCGCTGTGGCGCTCCGGAGGAATGATCTGCAGGATGGAGTGGCCAATCATCTCAGACGCGGAGTAGCCGAAGATGCGCTCGGCGGCGGAGTTCCACGTGGTCACAATGCCGTTCAGGTCTTTGCTGACAATGGCATCGTGAGAGGAATCTACCAGCGCCTCTAAAAGGGAACGCGAGCTCTCACTACTGCTGGTGAAAGGCGACGTATCCAATGCTGGCCGTGTATAACTCAAGCTCATACCCATGGAAAATGTACGATCATCTCGAAATTTAGATGCGCACAGCCGGTTGTCGGTATGTCTAGCCATTCTAAAGATTTGCGGCTGCCGGGGAATAAAATATAGGGGTGGAATGAGAGTAAAATTGGGCAATTATGACGATTTGCAGAGGTTGCACAGAAGGGGCCGGGGCGCGGTGTATCTTGCTGATATTGCTCGCCTCTTGCGGTATGTTGGGCGCTCAATCCAAGCCGGCGGTGGTGCCCGATGTCACCCTTGCGCCGCCATCCGGCACGGCAGTGGCCGCGCAGGTACTGGACCCGCAGGCTGAGCCGGCGCTCTCTGCCGCGGCGAAGCTTCAGCTTATCCGGCAGCACATTAAGTATGTCTTTGTGCTCTTCCAGGAGAACCGCGCCTTCGATTTTTATTTCGGCAGCTACCCTGGCGCCGACGGCCTATACGCCGGGCCGCAGGGGCCGTATCCGCCGGCGAGCGTCCCGGGATTTACGCAGAAGATCGTAAATACTGACGGAACCGTGGCGACGATTACGCCCTTTAGAATTCCGGCGACGATTAAAGATGCAGCCGGCAAGATTGTTCCCCTCTACCCGGCAGATATTGCCTCCGTCAATCACAGCCACGTGGGGGTCGCCCGCAAGCTTGCGCTGGATGCGCAGGGAGTGGCGCAGAACACGGAGTATGCGTTGACTGAAGAGGGGGTAACGCTGAAGGACGGAAAGCCTTCGCACGCGCCCACGCTGGAGCGCAAGCAGTTTGGCGAACTGGTGATGGCGCATGTGGATTGTGACACCGCGCCGTTTCTGTGGCGCTTCGCTGACCGCTTCACGCTCTTCGATCACTTCATGGACACCATTGTGGGCCCGTCCACACCGAACGCGATTGCGATGATCTCCGGCCAGGGTGGTGAGACCCAGTGGATGCTGCATCCGGAGGAGGCGGACAAAGGCGGCCAGAGCAAAAATGCTACCGTCCCTATGCTGGCCGACCCGCAACCCTTCTGGGGTTCGCCGCTGGACAAGGAAGACCGGCTGAAGATGCCGCAGGCGGTGAAGCCGTTTAGCGGCATCAGCAAAAATCTTACGTTTGCAAGCCTGCCGCTCTCCTTCATGGGAACGGATATCCGCAAGACAACCGCCGCGGATTTTGATCCTGCATTTGACCTGCCCGACGTGCAGGAAGACATTGCAAAGATTGCCGGCCACGGCGTGAATGCGGTGAACTGGGGCTGGTATCAGCAGGGCTACGATCATGAGCGGAACGATGCCAAGGGCGTCGCGTCGCACACGGGATATGTGGCTCACCACAATGCGCCGCAATACTTTGGCTATGTCGCGAACAATCCCATCGCCAGCACGCACATGCACGGGCTCAGCGAGTTCTTTGCGGATCTGAAGGCGAAGAGATTGCCGGCCTCAGGCGTGTTCTATGTGCGCGGAGGGTACGGCAACATTGAAGGCTGGCACCCGCAGGATCCGAACCCGAGGTTAGCCGCGGTGTTCAACGGCAACGACGACCATCCCGGCTACTCTGACACGCAGATATCTGAAGCGCTGCTGGCGCAGGAGATCAGTGCGATCGCGCGGAGTCCGTACTGGAGCGAGAGCGCCATCATCATCACCTATGATGAATCGGATGGACTCTTCGATCATGCGCAGCCGCGCATTCGCTCGCACGATGCGGCCGGGTTGCCGCTGGAGCAAGGGCCGCGTATTCCGGCCATTGTCATTTCGCCCTACTCGGTCGCGCATGGTGTCTCACATGTGCCGTCGGAGCATAGCTCCATCATTAAATTCGTCGATGAGCTATTCGGCCTGATTCCGCTGGCCGATCTGCCGGATGAGGAGCGCGCGCGGCAGATTGGCGCGGAGAAGTTCGGCCAGAACAACCTTGGCCCGGCAGACGACAAAGTGGAAGGCGTCGGCGATATGACCACCGCCTTTGACACGCTGCGGCTGCAGGGCAAAGCTGCGCCGCTTCCCGCGGATTACGCCGTGATTCCCGAGCGCGAGATCAATACATTCCCGCACGAAGGCGGACAGGGTTGTAAGGCGCTCGGCATCACGCCGACGGACAGCGGCTTGCCGAATCCCGTGCCACTCGATTTCAATCCGCGGCCCATCACCAGCCCCGGTATTCCGGCAGCCGGAGGATGGACGCCGTGAGGCCTGCGCTTGCCCTGGCTCTGCTTGCGCTCGGCGCAGTGGCGGCGCGCGCCGAATCGACCCTGGCTCACGTGCGTGCGGCGGGTGCGCTGCGCTGCGGCGTGGATGTTGCGCAAGCGGAGTACTCCACCAGCGACGATCATGGCGGGCGCGAAGCATTTGACGGCGACCTGTGCCGTGCCGTGGCTACGGCAGTGCTGGGTGAGAATGCAACGATTGTGATCCAGAAATTTCCCGATGACCGGAGCAGCATGGATGCGCTCGCGCACGGTGACGTGGACCTGCTGCCAACGCTGACAGATGACTTCACTCATGCAGCGCACCCCGGCATTGGATTTACCCGGCCTGTGTTGTGGGACGGCGTTGGATTTCTGGTATTGGGCAATCAGCCTGCGATGCGTGCAAGGCAGTTGAGCGGAAAGAAGGTCTGCTTCATCGCTGAGACCACGGTCGAGGAAAGCGTGCGCGCATGGTTCGGCCGCGAGCATCTGGATTTTCTGCCGTTTCCGTTTCAGGAAGAGGGCGAGATGGATGCGGCATTCGCCACCCGCAACTGCACCGCACTCGCCGGCGACAGGACGCGGCTGGCGGAGGCGCGCGCGGCACTTGCCCGCCATGGCCGCGCAGCGACCCTGCTGCCGGAGCAGATCTCGCAGGACCCGCTGGCGGCCGCTTTTCGCAATGACGATGCGCAGTGGGCGGCCATTGTGAACTGGGTGATGGAAGCGCTGGTGCAGGCGGAAGCGAGCGGCGTAACCCGTGCAAACGTGACCACGCTGGCAGAGAAGCAGACCAATGGCGGCGGCGCTGAACTGCGCGTGCTGCTGGGCAAATCGCAGCAGGCGGGCAGGGTGTTGGGGCTGGAGAATGACTGGGTGGTGCGGACCATCCAGGCCACCGGAAACTACGGCGAGATATACCAGCGCGACCTCGGCAGCGGTTCTGCGCTGCAACTGCCGCGAGGCGAAAATAATCTGGTGCAGCACGGCGGCGCGATGCTGCCGCTGCCCTGGAAGTAGCTAGCGATTCATCGCGCTGTGCAACGGCAGTTCGCGCGAGGATGGCCCGGCGTAAAACTCAAACTTGCCTGCAGGAATCCGCCACGCATTCTTTGCCACGTCGAAGATCGAGAGCAGACGCGGATCGATCGTGAGGCTCACCGTCTTTGCCTCGCCCGGATTCAGCGTGACGCGTTCAAATCCGGCCAGCCGCTTGAAGTTCTCGCCCGGCACCTGCGCGTAGAGCTCGGCAATCTCTGTGCCCGCGCGCTTGCCCGTGTTTTTTACGGTCAACGTGGCGGAGAGATGGGCTGCGTCCACCGTCAGCGCCGAGTAGGCATAGCTGGTGTACGACAGGCCGAATCCAAACGGGAAAAGCGGCTGCTTGTCTTCGGAATCGAACCACTTGTAGCCGACGCGCGCGCCTTCACTGTAGGTCGCGTCAAAAGATTGGCGTGCCGGTTTCTCTCCGGCGGCATGGATGGCATGGTCGCGCTCGCTGCCGAAGAGCAACGGATGCGGCAGGTCGGCTTCGCTGCGTGCGAAGGTGGCGGGCAGCTTGCCGGAGGGATTCACGGTGCCGAAGAGAATGTCAGCCAGTGCCTGTGCGCCGCCGATGCCGGGATACC